>ENA-ORBV01000695-ORBV01000695.1-microbial-mat-metagenome-genome-assembly--contig:-NODE-695-length-76592-cov-25.695981_pt1 | contig 76592 bp, 34 predicted proteins | sample MGYA00237777_ERZ505514 | MGnify/ENA primary metagenome ERZ505514 (study PRJEB26160, sample SAMN06269048) | microbial mat metagenome | isolation source: Oligotrophic lake microbial mat | place...
GCCGATGAGCCCTGCCGACAAACTGCGCGCTCGCATACATGTCTTGCAGGAAGGCGTTGAAGCGGCGTATCGACAGCGACGCAGCGTCAGGGAGACCAAGCGCGCGCCCAATTCGCCGGCGAACTATAGCGCCAGCAGCGTCATCACAAGGGTTCAAAGTTCGCTTTCTGCAGCGGTCACGCGCGCTGGTCGCGTTGACGGTGACCTTCGGTCTGATGGCCGGCGCTGGCGACGATGCTCATCGGGTTGGGGCTGCGGTTTCGCGACGGCGTCGCAGTCGTCCTTGCGCTTGATTTAAATTTGAATGGGCTTTTTCGATGATCTACGCGACCCTCAAGACTGTGCATGTGCTGTCCATCATCGTGTGGATCGGCGGCATGGTGTTTGCGCACTTCTTCCTGCGCCCCGCCGTCACCCAGCTCGAACCGCCAGTGCGGTTGCGACTCATGCACGACGTGCTCGGCCGCTTTTTCCGCGCCGTGCTCGTGGCCTCGTTGTTGACTCTGGCCAGCGGTGTATGGATGCTGGGCCGCGTGGCCAAGCAGGTGGTGCAGTCCGGTGGCAGCTTCGAGATGCCGCTGGCCTGGACCATCATGGCGGTGCTTGGCGTCGCGATGGTCGCGATATTCATGCACATCCGCTTCGTTCTCTACAAGCGGTTCGGCCGCTCCGTGGCGGCTGCCGAGTGGGCCGCCGGCGGTGCGGCCCTGGCACAGATCCGCAACTGGGTCTCGATCAACCTCGGCCTTGGCGTGCTGGTATTGCTCGTGACGCTGCTGCGCTGGACGGCCTGAATCAAGTCGCTGCAGGAGTCCAGCCTTCGAACGTCGGCTGGCGCAAACGTCTAACCGCCGCTCAGGGTCGGTTGCGGGTCGCGCCCGGCCGCTGAGAAACTGTTTGGCACGAAACTGGGCGCGCTGCTGCAGCGACGAGCGAACCGAGGCCTCTTTGATCTGCACCAGGGACTGGAGCAACTCACGCTGGCGGCAGAAAAGATCATCGCCTGTTTTGACCACTATCTGGCAATCCTGTCAGATGTGTGTGGGCTTGTGAGCGACTCCGCAGGTGAGGCGCTGCCTGGCTAGCGCCGCGTTCGCCGGCATGGCCTGGCGGCATTGGCCCCGCTCACGGCGCCTGGAACACGTAATACCATCACGCTTCTACCAGGAGAAATACGATGATCGCCTACACCTGCTTCGGCACCAACGACCTGCCCCGCGCCAAGGCGTTCTACGATGTCTTGTTCGCCGCCATCGGCATCAAGCGGCTGATGGATTGGGGCGAGCAGGGCGCCGCCTGGGGGACCGATTTCTCGCAGCCCATGTTCGGCGTGCTCACCCCTTACGACAAGAAGGCTGCCACCGTCGGTAACGGCACGATGATCGCGGTGCTTTGCCAGTCGGAAGAGCAGGTGCGCGCGCTGCACGCCATGGCACTGCAGCTTGGCGGACAGGACGAAGGCGCGCCCGGCCCGCGCAGCGAGGGCTTCTACGCCGGCTACTTCCGCGACCTGGACGGCAACAAGCTCAACGGCTTCACCATGACGCCGCCGGCTGGCTGAGCGCGCCCTCGCATCGGTTGGCAGTGCGGCAGGCGAATCGACATCGGCTTGCCAGGTTGTTCGCGCCGGCCGCGCGCAGAGGCAGGTAAACTTGTTGCCGCAGCGCGCTTGTCCAGGTGGCGCCGAGGGTCCGCGACCCACGGACTGCTGCCTCAGGAAGGCGCCGGGGTTCACAGGTTGACGCGAAAGGGATTTTCGATGACGGTAGCTTACATGCAGGCCATTGCCGAGCGCTACAAGGCGATCGGCTACACCCCTTATCGCTGGTTCAAAGCCGAGGAAGGGCCAGCCTGGATGCCGCTGGCGAAGCCACTGGCGGATTCACGCATTGGCGTGTTGTCGACCGCCGGTGCCTATGCCCTCGGGCAGATGGCATACCACTACAAGGACGACACCTCGATCCGGCGCATCGCGTCGCTCACGCCGGCGGCCGAACTGCGGTTTTCGCACATCACGGAGAACTACCTCAAGGACGCGCGGCGCGACCCGGATTGCCTGGTTCCTCTGACGGCGCTGCGCGCGCTGGCGGCCGACGGGTTCATCGGCGGCCTGGCCGACGAGGTCTTTTCCTGCATGGGCGGGGTGTATTCGCAGCGGCGCGTGCGTGAGGAGATCGCGCCGGCGTTGCTGGCGGCGTTGCGCCAGCAGAAGGTTGACGCGGCGCTTCTTGTAGCGATGTGACCGGTATGCCACCAGACCGTGTGTCTGGTTGCCCGCCACCTGGAGGCGCACGGCATTCCGACCATGTGCCTGGGTAGCGCTCTCGACATTTTCGCGGCCGGCCGCGCGCCGCGCGCCACGCTGGTCGACTACCCGCTGGGACATTCGACCGGCAAGCCCTTCGACCCGGCGGACCAGCTTGACATTGTGCGCGCCGCGCTCGCAGGTCTGCAAAGCATGACTCGGGCCGAGACGATCACGCGTCTGCCCAATCAATGGGATACCCAGGGGCTGTGGCGCGCGGACGCGATGCGTGCGGATGGCGGCGACGCGCGCCAGCCGCGCGACGAGACGCCGCAGTTCCAGCATGCAGACGATCGCGCAGCGGCGCGCGCCAGCGGCGCCCTGCGCGACTGAGCGGAAAATGGCACCCTTCGACCCATCACCCGCACAGGCCAGCCGGGAGCAAGACATGCACACCATTCAGGTTACCCAGCCCGCCCGCATTGCGGTCCTCGGCAGCGGAACGCGCGCAGCGGCGATGCCGCCGCATTTGACCGAACTCGCCAATGCCCACTACGTACCGCAGCTCATCGACTCGCGCTTGCCCGCTTTTGCCGGCAATCCGTATGACCGCCTCGTGGTGGATCTGGCCTATGTCGAGATGGCCCAGCGCGCCCAGGCGAGTGCCTGCGCCGCGATTTTCATCAACACCTATGCGGACTATGGCATCGCGGCAATGCGCGCAGCGGTAACGATTCCGGTGGTCGGCGCCGGTGAGGCGGCGATGACCATCGCGGCCGAAGGCGGGCGAAAATTCTCCATCGTGACGGTCTGGCCACCGTCGATGAAGTTCATCTACGACGAACGCACGCGCGCGGTGGCGGCGGGTGCCGCCTGCCTGCGGGTGCGGCATGTATCGCCCGAGGATGAGCTGCTGCGCCTGGGTAGCGCAGAGGGCGTGCAGGAGCGCATGGCACGGCGCGAGGATGCGGTCATCGAGATGATCGTGCGTGAATGCGAGCGTGCGATCGGTGAAGACGGCGCGCAGGCGATCGTTCTGGGTTGTACCTGCATGGCGCCGGTCGGGCCGCAGGTCGCCGCAGCGGTTGCTGTGCCGGTGATTGAAGGCTCGCGCGCCGGCTATCGCGCCGCCGTCGCGGCGGCGCAAACACCGCAGGCGCCGGCTGCCGGTTCGCGCACTGCGCGTGCCACGCTGATTCCCTCGATCGTCGACTCGTACGTGAACGCAGTGCCCGGCACACAGGCGGCGCCAGCGGCCGCCCAATGCGCGGTCTGCGTGTTCTGAGCGGCCGGCCTGCGCGCGTGCTTCTACCTTGAGAAGCCCGCTTGCAGTTGAAATGCGCTCTCAGATGCCGAACAAGGTTGCAGCAGTCTTGCCCAGCACCCATTCCTTCTGTGCCTCGCTGATGCCTGAGTCGTCGACAATCGCAAGCGAGCGGGTGTAGATGTCCGCCGGGGTCTTGAGCGCGGCCCAGGTCTGCTCCCAGTCGGTACCGAAGATCACGCGATCGGCGCCGATCTCGGCCACCGCGCGCGCCACGTGTGCGGGCTTGCTCTGCACCGTATCGAGGTAGACGTTGTCGTGCTTGAAGGCGATCAAGAGGCACATCTCGAACAGCGCGTCGTAGCCGCGGCCCATCTTGGTGATGATGAACGGCACTTCGGGAAAGCGTTCCGCCAGATCGTCGACGAAGGTCGGCACGCCGTGGTAAATCGGGGTGCCGAACTGTGTCCACGCGGTCTGGAACATGATCGGCATGCGATGCCGCGCAAGAATCTCCAGCAACGGCGCCAAGTCGCGGGCGATTTTTTCCGGCGCCGATTCGGCGCTGAAGCGCGACACCCGGATCTCGCCCATGCCTTTCAAACCAAGTTCGTTCACCCAATAATCCATGCTGCGGCCGAGTTCGGCGTAGTCGAGCGCATCCTGCTGGCCGGAAATGCGGGTGTTGTAGATCGGCCTGAAGAGGCCGGTGAAACGCTCGGGATGGCGGCGCACCGCCTGCGCCACCGCCTCGTTGGTGCCGATACCGCGCGACTGGATCACTGCACGGTCGATTCCGGCCTGGTCCATTTCGGCCAGCATTTCCTCGGTCAGGTCATCGGTACCCTTGAGCATCTGCTGGAACAGTTCAGGGTTGCGGCGACGCAACAGAATCGGATCGCGCACTGTCTTGATGTGATTGCTCAGATCGAGTCCCTGGTTGCCGAACGGATGGGTGTGGGCGTCGATGATCGGGTAGTTGCGCTGCCGTTGCGTGCCGGACGCTTGCCTCGGCGAAGGGTTGCTCATGCAAACTCCAGAGTCTGTGGGGCAGAGCAGTATCGGAGGCGTACCGAGGCGTGTCAAGGCGCTGCCCAGCCACGCCCCGTGGCTGCTGACCTGGTCATGCGTTGTGGCGCCTGCGCCGTTGCGACTTCGCGCTAAACTGGATGAACCACATTCAATTCATTTACCGACCGACATCCTCCAGATGAAATTCAAACCTCTCGGCCGTACCGGGGTCCAGGTCTCCGAACTCTGCTTCGGCACCATGTCTTTCGGCGGCGACGCCGACGCAGCCACCTCGGCTGCCATGTACCAGGCCTGCCGTGACGACGGCATCAATTTCTTCGACTGTGCCGACCAGTACAACAAGGGCCGCGCAGAAGAGATCCTGGGCACACTGATGCAAGGTCATCGCGACGACCTGGTCATCACCACCAAGTGCTACAACCCGACGGGTGACGACATCAATGCGCGCGGCACTTCACGCCGCCACGTGGTACGAGCGATCGAGGCGAGCCTGAAACGTCTCAAGACCGACCGCGTCGACGTGCTGTTCCTGCACCAGTTCGACAAACGCACGCCGATTGAGGAATCCATGCGGGCGCTGGAGGACGCGGTGCGCGCCGGCAAGGTGCTGTACCCGGCGGTCAGCAACTACGCCGCCTGGCAGGTGCAGCGCGCCGTCGGCATCCAGGAACACAACAACTGGGCGCGCCTCGCGGTGATCCAGCCGATGTACAACCTGGTCAAGCGCCAGGCCGAGGTCGAGATCCTGCCGATGGCCGAGGCTAATGGCATCGGCGTGATCCCCTACAGCCCGGCTGCGGCGGGGCTTCTTTCGGGCAAGTATTCGGGCCAGGCGAATGGCCGCCTGAAAACCAACAAGATGTATGAGGCGCGTTACGGCGAGGAGTGGATGTTCGAGGTGGCGGAAAAGTTCGTCGCCTTCTGCAAGGCCCGCGGCACGCACCCGGTGGCCACCGCAGTGGCCTGGGTCGGTGCCCATCCGGGTGTCACCGCTCCCATCATCGGTGCGCGCAACCTTGAGCAACTGCGCGACTCGCTGGCTGCCGTCAAGGTCGAGATGCCGCCGGCATTGCGTACCGAGATCGCCGAGCTTTCGCGTACGCCGCCGCCGGCCACTGATCGGCTCGAAGAGATCAAGCCGCCGCGCGCTTGATGCGCAAGCACACGGCTTCCTCGATGGCCCGGCCTTCCCGCCCACGAAATTCAATATGAGCGTGGATGAAGGAGTGATGGAGCAGGTGCGCGACTGGGTCGACGGCGCCCGGCGCATCGTCGTACTCACCGGCGCCGGCATTTCCACCGAATCGGGTATTCCCGACTTTCGCGGGCCGCAAGGGGTATGGACCAGGAATCCGCAGGCCGAGAAGCTTTCCAACATCCACTACTACATGAGCGACCCCGAGGTGCGCAAGGCCGCCTGGCGCTCACGCATGGAGCATCCGGCCTGGGAGGCCAAGCCAAATGCCGGCCATCATGCGCTGGTCGGCCTGGAGAAACGCGGCAAGCTGCATGCGCTGATCACACAGAATATCGATGAACTGCACCAGAAGGCGGGCAATTCTCCCGAGGTGGTGATCGAAGTGCATGGCACGGTGTGCAAGGTGGTGTGCATGGAATGCGGCATGACCGCGCCGATGCAGGCGGCACTGGATCGAGTGCTTGCCGGCGAGGCGGACCCCGCCTGCCGCGCCTGCGGCGGCATACTCAAGAGCGCCACGATTTCGTTCGGCCAGAATCTGTTGCCGGAAGTCATCGAGCGCGCCATGCGCTGTGCCGGCGAGGCCGACCTGTTCTTTTCCATCGGTACCAGCTTGCAGGTGTATCCGATTGCCGGCGCGGTCGAGGTCGCCAAGCGATCCGGCGCCCGAGTGGTGATCCTGAATGCCGAGGAAACGCCGTTTGACGTGGCTGCGGACGCGATTTTCCGCGACCCGATCGGCATGGCGTTGCCGCGGCTGCTGGAGTAGCGGTGCGGTGAAGTTGGTCTGTAACGCCAGGCCCGAAAAAGCGGCGAGCCCCGTTTGGGGCTCGCTGGTCCGGCTGCGGGTTGCGCTTGTTGCCGTCAGGCTGTCATCCCCGCCAGTGCCGCGTTGAAGGTCGCACTGGGCCGCATGATCGAGCCGGCCTTGTCCGGGTCGGAGACGAAATAGCCGCCGATATCCGCCGGCTTGCCCTGCACCGCGTTCAATTCCTCGACGATCTTCTTCTCGCTGTCTGCCAGGGTCTTGGCCAGCGGCGCGAAGCGTGCCTTGAGGTCGGCGTCCTCGGTTTGCGCGGCCAGCGCCTGCGCCCAATACAGGGTCAGGTAGAAGTGGCTGCCGCGATTGTCCAGTTGGCCGGTCTTGGGCGAGGGGCCCTTGTTGTTGTCGAGCAGCTTGCCGGTGGCTTCGTCGAGCGTCTTGGCCAGCACCATCGCCTTCTTGTTGCCGGTCTTGAAGCCCAGGTCTTCGAGCGAGACGGCGATGGCGAGAAACTCGCCCAGCGAATCCCAGCGCAGGTGATTCTCTTCCATCAACTGCTGCACGTGTTTGGGTGCGGAACCGCCGGCACCGGTCTCGAACAGGCTGCCGCCAGCCATCAGCGGCACGATCGACAGCATCTTGGCGCTGGTGCCCAGTTCCATGATCGGAAACAGGTCGGTCAGGTAGTCGCGCAGGATATTGCCGGTGGCCGAGATGGTGTCCTTGCCGCGGATCACGCGCTCCAGGGTGAAGCGCATCGAGCGCACCTGCGACATGATCTGGATGTCGAGCCCGGTGGTGTCGTGGTCCTTCAGGTAACGCCTGACCTTCTTGATGATCTCGTTCTCGTGCGGGCGGTATTGGTCGAGCCAGAACACCACCGGGGTATTCGACTGGCGCGCGCGCGTGACCGCAAGCTTGACCCAATCACGCACCGCCGCGTCCTTGGCCTGGCACATGCGCCAGATGTCGCCGACCTCGACGTTCTGCTCCAGGAGCACATGGCCGTGATCGTCGACAATCCGTGCCACGCCGTCCTCGGGAATTTCGAAGGTCTTGTCGTGCGAGCCGTATTCCTCCGCCTGCTGCGCCATCAGGCCCACATTGGGCACCGTGCCCATGGTGCGCGGGTCGAAGGCGCCGTTGGTCTTGCAAAAGTTGAGCACTTCCTGGTAGATGCGGGCAAAGGTACTCTCGGGTATGACCGCCTTGGTTTCCTTGAGCGAGCCATCGCGGCCGTACATCATGCCGCCGACACGGATCATCGCCGGCATCGAGGCGTCGACGATCACGTCATTGGGCGCGTGCAGGTTGGTGATGCCCTTGGCCGAATCGACCATTGCCAATTCCGGGCGTGCGGCTTCGCAGGCGCGGATGTCGGCTTCGATCTCGGCGCGCTTGGCTTCCGGCAGCGTTTTGATCTTTTCCAGCACACTGGAAAAGCCGTTGTTCACGTGCACACCCAATTCGGTGAACAGTTTGCCGTGCTTGGCAAACAGGTCCTTGTAGAACACCCGTACGGCGTGGCCGAAGACGATCGGGTGCGACACCTTCATCATCGTCGCCTTCACATGCAGCGAAAACAGCAGGCCATTCTTCCTGGTGTGCTCGATCTCGCGCTCGAAGAACGCGCACAGCGCCTTCTTGCTCATGAACATGCTGTCGATGATTTCGCCTTCGAGAAGCGCGACCTTGGGCCGCAGCACGATGGTCTTGCCGCTCTTGGTCACCAGGTCCATGCGCACGTCGCAGGCATGCGATATGGTCATCGACTTCTCGCCGTGATAGAAGTCGCCGGCGTGCATGTGCGACACGTGGGTGCGCGATGCCGGGTTCCACTCCGCCATCGAATGCGGGTTTTTCTGCGCGTAGCGCTTTACCGCGGCAGGCGCGCGGCGGTCGGAATTGCCTTCGCGCAGCACCGGGTTGACTGCGCTGCCCAGGGCCCTGGAATAGCGCGCACGGGCATCCTTGTCGGCATCGGTCTTCGGGTCTTCGGGGTAGTCGGGAATCTTGTAGCCGCGCGCCTGCAATTCCTTGATCACCGCAGCTAACTGCGGTACCGATGCGCTGATGTTGGGCAGCTTGATGATGTTGGTGCCGGGCAACAGCGTCAGCTTGCCGAGTTCGGCCAGGTTGTCCGGCACTTTCTGCCCGGCCGGCAAAATATCGGCAAAGGCGGCCAGCACCCGCGCCGAAAGCGAAATGTCGCTCTCGGCGATTTCGATGTTGGCAGGCGCGGCGAAGGCACGCAGCACGGGCAAGAGTGAATAGGTGGCGAGGCGCGGCGCCTCGTCGGTCAGGGTATAGATGATTTTCGATTTCGATGCGGGCATGGGGACAGTTCCAGCAAAATGGGTTGATCAGGTCGAAACAGGCGAGCGTCCGGGCGCAGCCAGCAGCCCGGAGGTGAAGCGACAGACGAACGCCGGTATTTTCGCGCAATCAGGCCGGTGGCGCTGAGGCCTTGAAGGCCGGCACCGCAGCGGCGAATTGATCCAGCCAGGCAACCATCCCGGGATGGCCGTTGCGCCAGCGGCCGGCATGCCGAAAATCCATGTAACCCAGTGCGGCTGCCAGGGTCAGGTGACCATAGTCCGGATGATCCTTCCAGGCAGGCGGGGCGGACTCGAGCTGCCCGAGCGTGCGGTCGATCTTGGACTGCAGTCGCTGCACCCAGGACTCCACCCGCATGTTCTCCGGGCGATAGCGACCTTCGTATACCTGCAGCAGGGCCTGCTCGATCAGACCGTCACCGAGCGAGCCCAGGGTCAAGGTGCGCCAGCGTTCAGGTCCGCTGCGCGGCACCAGGATCGGGCCGGAACCAACGCTGTCCAGATATTCGCAAATGACATGGCTGTCGTGAATCGTGTCGCCATTGTCGAGCACCAGGGCAGGAATCCTTCCCAGCGGATTGGCGGCATTGAGGTCGGCGTCGCCCTTGGTGGCGTCGACCGGCATGGCCTGCACCTGGCTGCCGAGATTCTTGATGGCAATGGTCATCGTGACCTTGCGGCCAAACGGCGAAGCGGGACTGGACATCAGTTTCATGGCGGTTTCTTGGATTTTTTGCGGGACGAAAGTATGTCACGGATCGATGCCGGCCACGACCTTGGGCGCATGGCGCAAGCCCGGCCCGGGGCGTCACGGCGCCCGCATGCGCTTGCCAGACGGCGTTCGTTGTTATCCTTGCCGCTGCCTGCCTTTGCGAAAAACCCCCGATGTCAACACCACTTGAATTCCGTAGCCTGACCGAGCTTGGCGCGGGTCTGGCGCAAGGCGAGTTTTCGTCGCGCGAACTGGTTGCACACTACCTTGCCCGCATTGCGCGCGCCAACGGCAAGTTCAACGCCTATGCCGAGGTGTACGAGCAGGCGGCACTGGCCGCCGCAGAGGCAGCCGACCGGCTGCGGGCAAGCGGCTGGCCGCTCGGGCCGCTGCACGGACTGCCGATCGCGGTCAAGGACCTGTGCGACATCGAAGGGCGCGTCGGCACGCTCGGCTCGAAGCATTTCTCCAGCCGGCGCGGCACGCTCACCTCGACGGTGGTGCAGCGCCTGCAGGCGGCCGGCATGATCATCCTGGGCAAGGCTCAAATGGTGGAGTTCGCCTTCGGCGGGTATGGCACCAATCCGCTGTGCGGAACGCCGTGGAATCCATGGGACTTGGATACCCATCGCGTGCCGGGCGGTTCCAGCAGCGGCTCAGCGGTTGCCGTGGCGGCCGGCCTGGCGCCGGCGGCAATCGGGTCGGACACCGGTGGTTCGGTGCGCATCCCGGCCGCTTTCAACGGCATCGTCGGCTTGAAAACCACCTTCGGCTGGATCAGCGTGCATGGCTGCTTTCCCTTGTCGAGCACGCTCGACTCGATCGGCCCGATGACACGCACGGTTGAGGACAGCGCGCTTTTGCTGGCGGCGCTGGCGGGCCATGACCCGCACGACCCGAATACGCATGGCACACCCGCTGTGGTGCTGCCGGATTTTCGCCATCCGGCGGTGCGCGGCTTGCGCATCAACTTGTTGCCCGAGGCGCAGTTTCCAGGCACTGTCGAGGCTGTCGCGCGCGATGCGCTAAGGGCGGCTGCCGCGACGTTTCGCGATCTGGGCGTGCTGGTCACAGAGCGCGCATTCCCGCTGGATTTCGACCAACTCACGCAACGCAATGGCCAACTCATCGCCGCCGAGGCTTATCGCGTGCATCGCGACTACGTCGATGACCATCAGGTGCCGCTGGGCGCAGCGGTGCGGGCCCGCCTACTGGGTGGCAAGCACATCAGCGCGGCCGACTACATCGCCGCGCGCGAGCACCAGCGTGGCGCCGCAGCCTTGTTCGCGCAGTCGATGGAGGATTGCGACGCCTTGCTCACGCCCGCAGTGCCTTGCGCGGCAATCCCGGTCGCAGAAGTTGATGAACAATCCACGCCGGCTGTTTTCACGCGCGCCGGCAACTACGTCGGCGCCTGCGGGCTGGCGCTGCCGGCCGGGTTCAGCGCCGGCGGCTTGCCGCTGGGCATCCAGCTGTTGGGCAAGCCCTTCGCTGAGAAAACGCTGCTGCGCCTGGGTGCGGGGTTCGAGAGGGCCACCGGCTGGAATCGCCGCACGCCAGATCTGCGCAGCATTTTTGGTTGAGTCGGCGCGCGGCGCGCCGCTGACATATCATCGCTTCTTTGCTGGCTGAGGCTGGCGTGTGTACAACAAGGGAGGCTCATCGTGCGTCGCAGCGGAATTCTGTTTGCCATGTTGTGGGTTGCAACGGCCTCGGCGCAGCCCTATCCGTCGCGCACGGTCACCATCATCGTGCCGTATCCGCCAGGGGGCCTGATCGATCTGGTGGCGCGCATCGTGCAGCCGCAATTGCAAGTCGAGCTGGGGCAATCGGTGGTGATCGAGAATCGCTCCGGCGCGGGCGGCAATATCGGTGCCGAGGCGGTCGCGCGCGCCGCGCCGGACGGCCATACCGTACTGCTGGGCAACCCTTCGCTGGCCATCAGCCCGCTGATCTACAAGAAGCTGAATTACCGGCCGCAGGACGATCTGGCCTATGTCGGCCAGTTCGGCACCGTACCCAACGTGCTGGTGGTCAATCCTACCCTGCCGGTCAATTCGGTGAAGGAACTGGTGGCCCACGTGAAGCGCAACCCCGGCAAGCTCAACTATGCCTCGAACGGCTATGGCACTTCGCCGCAGATGTCGATGGAGCTTTTCAAGGCCATGACCGATACCTTCATCGTGCACATTCCGTTTCGCGGTTCGGGACCGGCGGTGGCTTCGCTGCTGGCGGGCGAGACGCAGATGATGTTCGACAACCTGCCGCCGGTGATCCCGCAAATCAAGGCCGGCAAGATGCGGGCGCTGGCGGTGACCAGCCTGAAACGTTCGTCGGCCATGCCGGAGCTGCCCACGCTCGACGAGGCAGGCATGAAGGGCTACGAGGTGACCGCCTGGTTCGGCCTCAACGTGGCGGCAGGAACACCGCGCGAGGTCGTCGCGCGACTCAATGCGGCGCTCAACCGTGCCACGGTGGAGGCGAAAACCCGCGAGCAGCTCGAGTCGCGCGGTGCCACCGTGATCCAGGGCACGCCCGAAGCGTTTCGCTCGTTCGTGCAGGCCGAAGTGGCCAAATGGACGCCGATCGTCAAGCGTGCCGGCGTGGTGGCGGAATAGGCTCGCACCAAGCACGCGGGCGCTGCGGTCCCCTGTTGCCGCGCAGTGCGTGCTGATCGGCTGCCACCTGCGCTCGGCACCAATGAGCGGCCGCGAGGTTGATTATTCGGGGTAAAAGCCGTAGACCTCGCGCGCCGCTGCGGGCGACACCAGGCCGGACGCAAGGTCGGCTTCGACCAGGCGCCGCTCGCGCTTGCGCGGATCGCCATAGCCGCCACCGCCGGCTTCGAAGGTCGTGAAGGTGTCGCCGGGTTGCAGCAGGTGGCGCCCCTTGGGAGCCGCCGGCTGATCGTTGATGAAATATTCGCGCAGCCGTCCGGGCTTGCCGCCATGAAATCCCTTGGCCGGGAATTCGGTGCGCAACCCGAGAAAAGCCAGCGTCAGCGGATGGCCGGAATCATTGCGAAAGCGCACTTCCTGCCCGACCCCACCGCGGGCTGTACCGGCGCCGCCGGAATCGATCAAAAGCGCGCGCTTCTCGACGGTGATGTTGGTCAGGTTCTCCCAGATCTCGGCAGGCACCACCATCATGTTGGAGGGGCCCGGCAGGGTCGGCGCGCCGTCGTTGCCCTGCATCGCACCCCAGCCGCCGGCCAGGAAAAACAGGCTGGTGAAGCTGGCGCCGGCGCGGTTGGTGCCGTGCACGTTGAAGATGTTCATCATGCCCAGATCGGCGATCACCCGCTCCGGCAAGGCGTCGGCGAAGGCGCCCATCAGGAGCGGCAGGATGAAATGGCCGACCGCATGGCGCCCGCCGGTGGGAAACGGTCGCTCGGCATTGAGAATGCAGCCCGGCGGCGCGCTAACGCTGATCGGCCGCGTCGCCCCCTCATTGTTCGGCAGATGCGGGATGGTCAGGCACTTGATCACATACCAGCTCATCGCGCGGGTGTAGCACAGTGGCACGTTGATGCCGCCGCGCACCGGCGCGCCGGTGCCTTGAAAATCGACCGCGATCTGGTCGCCGCGCACCGTCACCGCCGCTTCCAGCCGGATCGGAGAATCGATGCCCTCGATATCAATGGCGTTGCGGTACACGCCATCGGCAATGCGCGTGATGGCCTCGCGTATCGCCTGTTCTGACTGGTTGCAGATCGCCGCCGACAACTCGGTCAGGTCGGGCACGTCGTATTCGTCCATGAATTCGAGCAGTTCGCGCCCGCCGACCTCGGTGCAGGTGACGTTGGCCATCAGGTCGCCGATCACCATGTCGGGCACCCGCACGTTGGCGCGAATGAGTTCGATCAGACCCTCGTTGAGCACGCCGCCTTGTAGCAGTTTCGTAATCGGAATGGTCAGGCCTTCCTCGTAGACCTCGGTGGCCACCGCGCTCATGCCCAGGCCGCCGATATCGGGCAGGTGGGTGATCGAAAGCGCATAGCCTACGATGTTGCGCTGGCGAAAAATCGGCCGCAGCACGCTTACATCGAACAGGTGCCCGGTGCCCAGCCAGGAATCATTGGTGATGATCACGTCGCCCGGAACCAGGGTCGCCGGCGGGAACCTGGCCAGCATGTGGCGAATCGTCTGCGGTGCGGTACCGGTGAATGCCGGCACGCTGAAGGTGCCTTGCGCCAGCGATCTGCCGTTGCCGTCGAACAGCACGCATGACAGGTCGTAGCCCTCGCGCACGGTGATCGAGAACGAGGATCGCACCAGCGAGAGCGTCATCTCGTCGGCAATCGAGACCAGGCGGTCCCACAGGATCTTCAGCGTAATGGGATCAAAACGGTGGGATGTCATGTTTCTGCTCCGCCGATCTCGACGATCAGGTTGAGGCGCGCATCGACCTTCAGGCGGTCGTGTGAGCCGATCACGCTGGTTGATTCGTTCTCTTCTATCAATGCCGGCCCCTGCATGGTGTCGCCGGCCTTGAGTGCATAGCGATCGAACACCGGGCAGTCGATGTAGCTGCCGCTTTCGGCCGCATAGAGGCGCCGCGTGCCTTTTTGCGCCGGACCGCCGCCGCCGGCCTGCACCAGTTTGTAGTCCGCGGCGATGTGCGGCCGCGGCCCGAGCGCTTCGACCTTCCAGGCCGCGATCTCGATGCCGGCGGTGGGCATGATCGGCGAATAACGCCGCGCGTAAGCCGCCTTGAACAAGGCCGGCAGTTCGGCCAGGATCGCGGCAGTCGCGGCAGCCGGCGGGGTGACCTCGACGTCATGGCCCTGGCCGGCGAAGCGCATGTCCAGGCTGCGTGCGATGCGAATGTCGGCGGCAGGGACGCCGGCGGCCAACAGGACCGCGCTGGCCTGAGCTACCAGCGGGGCAAAGATGGCGTCGAAATCGGCGCCATCGAGCGTGGCCAGGGAGCGCCGGTGGGAGCGCATGGTCTCGAACGCGAGCGGGCTCACCAGCAGACCAAGCGCGGAGAAAACGCCGGCGCCGAGCGGAAAGATGACGCGCTTGATACGCAGCTTGCGGGCAATGCGCGCGGCGTGCGTCGGCCCGGCGCCGCCGAAGGCCACCATGGTGCACTGGCGATGATCAAAGCCCAGTTCGGCGGCATGGGTGCGAAAGGCGCGCGCGCAATCCTCGTTGATGATCTCGTGGATGCCCCAGGCGGCGCGCGCGGTGTCCATGCCGAGCGGCGCGCCGATGGTGTCGGCGATGGCGCTGCTGGCCAGAGCCGGGTCCAGGCGCATCGCGCCGCCCAGGAAGAAGCCCGCATCCAGGCAGCCGATGGTGAGGTCGGCGTCGGTCAGGGTCGGTTGAGTGCCGCCGCGCGCATAGCAGGCCGGACCCGGGTCGGCGCCGGCGCTGCGCGGTCCGACCCTCACCAGGCCGCGTTCATCGAGCTCCGCCAGGCTGCCGCCGCCGGCGCCGATCTCGATCAAGTCGATCACCGGCAGGCGTAGCAGCAGGCCGCTGCCGGCCTTGAAGTCGTGCACGCGCGCGACCTCGACGTCATAGCGCTTGAGCGGCACACCATTGGCCAGGAGCGAACCCTTGGCGGTGGTGCCGCCCATGTCGAAGCCCAACAGATGGGTCTCGCCTGAGAGCCGGCCGAGAAAGCCGGTCATCAGGATACCGGCGGCCGGGCCGGATTCGATCAGGCGCACCGGGAAGCGCCGCGCCAGTGCATTGGTGACCACCCCGCCGCTGGAGGTCATCACATGGAAAGTGCCGGCGTAATGCCGCGCCGCCAGGCCTTCCTCGATGCGCGCCAGATAGCGGTCCAGCACCGGCTGCGTGTAGGCGTTGACCGTGGTGGTTGTAAAGCGTTCGTATTCGCGCATGAAGGGCACGATATCGGCGGAACAACTGGTGTGCAGCTTGGGGAAGGCTTCCCTGACGATGGCCGCGGCGGCGTGCTCGTGGCGCGCATCGACATAGGAATTGAGAAAGCAGATGGCGATCGCCTCGATCTCGTGTTCGCGCACCAGCTTGCCTACCGCGGCGCGCACCTGCGCCGCATCGAGCGGCGTGGCAACCGCACCCTCCCAGGTCAGGCGCTCGTCGATTTCCGCGCGCCAGGCGCGCGGCACCAGCGGAGCGGCGAAGCGCAGGCGCAGGTCGAACAAGTCGTAGCGACGTTCCATGCCGATATCGAGCACGTCGCGAAAGCCGCGCGTGACCAGCATGCCGGTGCGCGCACCGCGACGCTCGAGCACCGCATTGGTGACTAACGTCATGCCGTGCACGATGCCGGACACCGCGTCAATGGCCACACCCGCCTTGGCCAGCAACTGGTCGATGCCGTCGAGTACGCTGAGCGACGGGTCAGCCGGCGTGGTGAGTTGTTTGTGAACGACGATGCCGCCGGAACGTTCGTCGAGCAGGGCGAAATCGGTGAAGGTGCCGCCGATGTCGACGCCGATGCGGTAAGGAGTGGTCATTGGGGAAGGCGCGGGTGCACGCGAGTTTGAAGGATCGATCGTGATTATCTTAACAAGCTTGGCCTGACGGCATGAACTGCACAGCCTTGTGCAAGGGAATCCCGGACCTGGAAGCCGATAGCTACCGTCAAACCGATAGTTACCGTCGCAGGGCGACTTTGCCGCCATAATCGCGGCTGGACAGGACGGCGCAGTGCGCGTCCGGGCACCTTGTAGCGTTCTCGATTCCGGCTAACATGCCGGTGTTAGCGGTTGCCAATCGGTGTCCTGTCCGATCGAATGCTCGAATCGTTTTCGCCTTCGGCGCCACCCCGTGCATCGATTGTCTGGTATCAACACAATGGGCAGCTCAATGGACACATTGCTTTTCTCCGGCTTGTTCGACCTGTCCTGGTGGCAGTTGATGATCGCAGCCCTTGGGATGACCCACGTCACCATCGTCGGGGTCACGGTGTTTCTGCATCGCTGTCAGACCCACCGCGCGCTCGACCTGCACCCCGCGCTAAGCCATTTCTTCCGGCTCTGGTTGTGGCTGACCACCGGCATGGCGACCCGTGAATGGGTGGCGATTCATCGCAAGCACCACGCCAAATGCGAGACCGCCGACGACCCGCACAGCCCGCAGGTGCTGGGCATCAATCGCGTGTTGTGGGGCGGCGTGTTTCTCTACGTCAAGGAGAGCGGCAAGCGCGAAACGATCGAGCGTTACGGCCACGGCACGCCGGACGACTGGCTCGAACGCAATGTTTATTCGAAGTACGTGTTGCTGGGTTTGACGCTGATGGGCCTCATTGACGTGCTGATGTTCGGCATCGTGCCGGGCGTATTGATCCTTATCACGCAGATCGTCTGGATTCCGTTCTGGGCCGCCGGTGTGATCAATGGGGTCGGCCATTTCTGGGGCTACCGCAGCTTCCCGGTGGCGGATGCCAGCGTCAACATCGTGCCTTGGGGCATCCTGATCGGCGGCGAGGAACTGCACAACAACCATCATGCGTTCCCGTCGTCGGCCAGACTGTCGAACAAATGGTATGAATTCGATATCGGCTGGATGTACATACGCATTCTCGAGGGTCTGGGTCTGGCGCGGGTGAAGCGGGTGGCGCCGGTGCCGCGCTTGTTGGAGCCGAAGTCCATGGTTGACCTGGCCACATTGCAGGCGGTGATCGCCAATCGATACGGCGTGCTGGCCGACTTCGCCGCTTCGATGCGCGCGACTTGCGCGGCTGCGTCCGACGAGATCAACCAGGAAGTTGATGCGACAGGGCCACAGGCCCGGGTGCTGCTCAAGCGGTGGCTGCGGCATAACGAGGTGTCATTGAGCGCGCCCGAGCGCAAGCTGCTCGATGGCCTAGTCGCCAGTTCTCCGCGCCTGCATGCGGTGTACACCATGCGGCGCGAGTTGGGCGCCTTGTGGGAGCGCTCTGCGGCAACCAAGGAGCAACTGGTGGCGCAAATGCAGAACTGGTGCCTGCGCGCCGAGGCCAGCGGCGTTGCTCCTCTGGAGCGTTTTTCGCGACGCCTGCGCAGCTATGCTTGAAGCGTCGCGGCGCGCCGCCGGCAGCAAGGTAATGCCGATAGCGTTTTCCGCAAGCTTGCGTCAACGCTCGCCGGCAGCGCGTCCGGCACGGCACCGGACAGGCCTCGTACCCCGGTCCTCGTAGCGCTACATTCCCCCTCCATAAACTAAACACCTCATGTCCAATCAAGAAGACTCCAAATTCGGTATCAACGACTGGCGCCGCCTGCTGCGCTCACTGGGCGAGGACCCGCAGCGCCAGGGTTTGGTCGAGACACCTGATCGCGCCGCCCGCGCGTGGTCGCACTGGACCCGCGGCTACGCCGAGGATCCCGCCAGCATCTTGAAAACCTTCGCCGACGGTAGCGAAAATTACAACCAGCTGATCGTGGTCAAGCGGATTCCGGTGTATTCGCATTGCGAGCATCACATGGCACCGTTTTTCGGCCACGCCGCTGTCGGCTACCTGCCCACCGGGCGCATCGTCGGGCTGTCGAAACTGACACGGCTGGTCAACTGCTTCGCCGCCCGCCTGCAGGTGCAGGAGCGGCTGACCCAGCAGATCGCGCATTCACTGGTGGAGCATCTCAAGCCGCGCGCTGTCGGGGTGATCATCCGCTGCCGCCACATGTGCATGGAATCGCGCGGTATCGCGGTGGCAGGCGAAGAAACGGTCACCTCGGCCATGCTCGGTGATCTCGAGGACAACCAGGCGCAGCGGGCGGAGTTTCTGGCGCTGTCGGCGTGAGCGTTGCGGATCGCCGCGCGGTAGCGCTTCGCTACTGCGCGAAGTGCCGATCACTCGAGGTATGGATATCGAGCAAGGTCGGCCCGCGCCGGCGGCCCTGCGGCGCGCCACGCTGCGGCGTCCTCTGCCGGTTGCCGGGGCACGGTCGCGGCAACGGATCGGGTTGCCGCACCCATTGCGGGCCCCATCCTTTGCTTGCTTGATCCTGCGCTCCCGCGAGCGGGCGCGAAAGTCCGCGACTGCATTGTGCGTTGCAACTTGACTGGGCCGAAGGAGATCATCTAGACTTTGTCCGGACAATCGTATAAGTAGGCATAAGTGGCTGTCGTGCCTTGGCAATCGCCAGCCCGCACGCAGCAACCGACTGCCCGGAGACCCCTCACATGGCCACTGGCCGTAACCCGGCGCCTCGCGCCGGAGCGGGCTCGCCGCCGCGCAAGCTGTTCGCGGTGGCAGGAGCCGCTACCCGCTACGCGCTGCTGGCCGACTCGATCATCGAGGATATCGGTGCCGGGCGCTACGCGCTCGGCTCGCTGCTGCCCACCGAAACCGAATTGTGCGGGCAGTTCGGCGTATCGCGGCACACCGTGCGCGAAGCCCTGCGCCGCCTGCGCGAGATGGGGCTGGTATCGCGCCATCAGGGCATCGGCACGCGGGTCAAGGCCACGCACGGCGATGCGCGTTATGTGCAGTCGGTGGATTCGATTTCCGATCTCTTCACTTACATCGACAAGACCCGGCTTGCGGTGGTGGCGCGCCGCGACCTGCTGGTCGGCCCTGCGCAAAGCCTGCTGTTGCGTTGCGCGCCGGGTCAGCGCTGGCACATGCTGGAAGTACTGCGCGTGCCGGAGCCGGGCGGCTTGCCGATGGTGACAAGCGAAATCTACGTACCGCACGCCTATGCGGCGATCAGTCGCGAGATGGAAGACCTGCGGGTGCCGATCTACACCTTGATCGAGCAACGCTACGGCGAACGCATCATCGAAGTGCAGCAGGTCATGAGCCCGTGTGCGATTCCCGCAAGGAAGGCGCGCATTCTCAAGGTGCGCTCCGGCTTTCCGGGCATGGAAATCACCCGCCACTACATGGCGGCCGACGACAAGATGCTGCTGGTCTCGAAAAGCCTGTACCCGGCAGGCCGCTTCTCGTATTCGATGTCGCTGCGCTTCGCCTGGCAAGACACGGCGGCGCAGGCCGCCTGATCCTCTTTTATCTCCGGAGCTTGAATCAAATGAACGCACCTGCCACAGCCGCAGCCATCGCAGCCGCAGCGGAACAAGCAACGATCTCGCAAACCCTGGCCGAATTCGCCGCCAACCTGCGCTATGAAGACATTCCGGCCAAAGTGATCGAGCGTGCCAAGCTGCATATTCTTGATTGCATAGGCATTGGCATTGCATCCGGCGGCTTCGAATTCGGCCAGCGCACCATAAACGCCTTGGCGGCCCTCGGTGAACCCGGGCCGTATCCGGTACTGGGCACGGCGCTCGGCTTGCCACTGCGCGACGCGCTGCTGGCCAACGGCACCCTGATCCATGGCCTGGATTTCGACGACACCCACTCCGGTGGCGTGATCCACGCCTCGGCCAGCACCGTGCCGATCATGCTGGGCGTGGGGCAGCGCGAGAATGCCGGCGGCCGTGACGCGCTCGCCGCCTACCTGGCCGGTGTCGAGACCGCCAGCCGCATCGCCCACGCGGCGCAGAATGGTTTTCACCAGCGCGGCTTTCACCCCACCGGCCTGGTCGGCATTTTCGGCGCCTGTCTTGCGCTCGGGCGCCTGGCTGGCATGACCGCGACGCAACTTGCCCAGGCGCAGGGAATCGCCTTGTCGATGGCTGCCGGCAGCCTGGAGTTTCTTGAAGACGGTGCCTGGACCAAGCGCATGCATCCGGGCTGGGCCGCAGCCTCCGCGGTGACCGCCTGTGCGCTGGCGCGTTCCGGGTTCGCCGGGCCGAAACGCGCCTACGAGGGCCGCTATGGCCTGTTCAACGCCCATGTCGATCCAGGGCATCCCGTCGACCTGGGGCTGTGCACCGCGGGTCTGGGCGAAACCTGGGAAATGCTCAACGTGGCGGTCAAGCCCTATCCGGCCTGCCATTTCAACCACGCCTTCGCCGATGCCGCGCTTGAGTTGCGGCGCAACCATGTGTTTGCCATCGATGACATCGTCGGCATCACCGCACGCATCGGCGCCGGCCAGACCCATGTGGTGTGCGAGCCGGAGGCCAACAAGCGCCGTCCGAAAAATGCCTACGACGCGCAGTTCTCGGTGCACTACACCATCGCCACCGCATTGGTGCGCGGGCGCTTCACCCTGACCGAGCTTGAGGAGGAGGCGCTGAACGACCCGCGCACCCTGGCCCTTGCATCCAGGATCGGTTACGAGGTGGATCCGCAGTCTGCCTTTCCACGCTATTACTCGGGAGAGGTCGTAATACAGCTCGCGGACGGGCGCGAACTGCGGCATCGCGAGGCGCACAACCGCGGCTCGGATGCGCGCCCCTTGAGCGAAGGCGAGATCGTTGCCAAGTTCACCGGCAATGCGCATCGACGCATGAGCGCGGCGCGCGCGCAGCAGGTGGTCGAAAGCGTGCTGTGCCTTGACAGCGCCGATTCACTCGATGCCGTGCTCGCAGCGGTGCAACTGAATTGAGCCGGCCCGCAGCGGCGCCATCACTTTCGCCTGCACTTTTTTTGGAGGAACACATGGCGATTTCGACCAGACCCCTGGGAACGACCTTCGGCGCGGAGGTAAGCGGCGTCGATTTGTCAAAGCCGCAGGACATGCAAACCGCGCAGGCGCTGCGCGCGCTGTGGCGCAAGCATGAACTGCTGCTGTTTCGCGACCAGCAACTCGAAGAGCGGCATGTGGTCGATTTCTCGCGCAATTTCGGCGCGCTCGAGATCCATGTGCGGCGCGAGTACCTGTCGCCGGAAAACCCGGAAATCCTCTATGTGTCGAACCTGAAAAAGGATGGCAAGCCGATCGGCATCTTGGCCGACACCGAGGTCGGCTGGCACTACGACCAGATCTACCTGCCGGGCCCGGCGCTGGGCTCGCTTCTCTACTCGGTGATCATTCCGCCGGATCGCGGCGCCACTTCGTTCGCCGACATGTCGGCCGCCTACGAGGCCTTGCCGCAAGCCACCAGGGATCGCCTGGCCGGGCGGCGCGCGGTGCAGTCGTATGCAGCCTTCAACCGTGCCTACAGCGTGCCCACCAATGACGAGCAACGCAGGAAGACGCCCGACATCGAACACCCGCTGGTACGCACCCATCCGTACACCGGCCGCAAGGCGCTCTACATCTGCCCCGGCATGACGGTACGGATTGTCGGCATGGAACAGCAGGAGAGCGACGACCTTCTGGCCGAGTTGTTCGCCTGGACCACGCAGCCGCGTTTTGTCTACACCCATAGCTGGAAGCTGGGCGACGCCTTGCTGTGGGACAACGCTTGCACCATGCATCGGCGCGAACCGTTCGACAGCACCCAACAGCGCCTGATGAAGCGCACCACCATCCTGCCGGAAGCGGCGCTGGCCACGCCGTTTTGACCAGCCGGCGCCGATGATGAACACCGCTCCCGCCGCCGCGCAAGAGACGCCGGTTACCGCTGTCGATCCGTATGCAGCGCCGCCGGACCTGGAACAGCTATTCATGGAGAGTGACACTGTATGAGCAATCCACAAGCGCCGGCGGCCATGCCGGCCGGCCCCGGCGCACTCCAGGGCATGCGCGTGCTCGACTGCGCCACCTTCATCGCCGGCCCCTATTGCGCGACCTTCCTGGCCGAATTCGGCGCCGAGGTCATCAAGGTGGAGATGCCGGGCTCAGGCGACCCGACCCGCAAGTTCGGCACGCCCACACCATGCGGAGACTCGCTGGTGTGGTTGTCGGAGGGGCGCAACAAGAAGTCGCTGACCATCAACTTCAAGAATGCCGAGGGCGCGGCCCTGCTCAAGAAACTGGTCGAAAAGGCCGATGTGCTGGTCGAGAATTTTCAACCCGGCACGCTCGAAGGCTGGGGACTCGGTTGGGAGGAGTTGAAGAAGCACAATCCGCGGCTGGTGATGGTGCGCATCTCGGCCTATGGCCAGACCGGCCCCTACAGCCCGCGCCCCGGCTTCGGGCGCATCGCCAATGCCTTCGGCGGCATTTCGTTTCTGGCCGGCTACCCGGATCGGCCGCCGGTGACACCGGGGTCGGCGACCCTGCCGGACTATTTGTCGGGCATGTACGGTGCGATGGGGGCGCTGGTGGCGTTGCGTGCACGTGAGCACAGCGGCCTGGGGCAGGTGGTTGACATCGGCCTGTATGAATCGATTTTCCGGATTCTCGACGAACTGGCGCCGGCCTATCACTACAAGGGCCTGGTGCGCCAGCGCATGGGGCCGGGCACGGTCAACGTGGTGCCGCACAGCCACTATCCGACCCAGGATGAACGCTGGATTGCGATCGCCTGCACCAGCGACAAGATTTTCGCGCGCCTGGCCTGCGTGATGGGCCGCCCCGAATTGGCCGGTGAGGGCATCTGGGGCAAGGTCGCGCAGCGCGATGCCGATCGGGCGGCGGTCGATGCCCTGGTGGGTACCTGGACTTCACAACACACGCGCGACCAGGTGCTGGCCATGTGCAACGCCGGCGAAGTGCCGTGCGGGCCGCTGTACGCGATCGACGAGATTTTCGAAGATCCGCAGTACCGCGCGCGCGACAACATTGCCTTCATCACCGAGCCCAGGGTGCCCGGCAAGAACGAATTCGCGGTACCCAACGTGATGCCGCGCCTGAGCGGTACCCCGGGGCGCATCGAGTGGCTCGGGCAGCCACTGGGAAGTCATACCGAGGCCGTGCTCAAGGAGTGGATTGGCATGGACTCCGATGCCATCGCCGCGCTGCGAAAAGTCGGCGCGATCTGAAGCGAAAGGAGTCATCATGCTGCTGTCCGGAAATGGGTATCGCGAATCGCTGCGCAAGTATCATCCGCGAGTGTATGTGGATGGCCGGTTGATCGAATCGGTGGTCGATGCGCCAGCGCTGGCGCCGGGCGTCAATGGTGTGGCGCTGACCTACGACTTTGCCTTGCGCGAGCATTTGGCGCCGGTGATGCGCGCCGACGTGGCGCCGATCGGCGCGCTCGGTGTCAACCGCATGATGGGCATTCCGGGCAACAGCCAGGACCTGCTCAACAAGCTCGAAGCGGTGCGCCTGGTGTGCCAGGAAACCGGCTGCGCGCAGCGCTACCTGGGCGGCGATGCCTTGTCGGCGATCTGGCAATCGGCGCACCGCATGGATGCCCTGGGCAATAGCGAATACGTGGCGCGCGTGAAAGCCTATCTCCGGCACGTGTATGCCGAAGACCTGACCCTTGGTGTGGCGATGACCGACGCCAAGGGCGACCGCAGCAAGCGGCCTTACGCGCAACCCAACCCGGATGCCTACCTGCACATCGCCGAGCGGCGCGCCGACGGTTTGGTGCTGTCGGGGGTGAAGGCGATCGTCACCGGCGCACCCTACATGCATGAACTGCTGGTGATGCCCTGCCGCAACATGAGCGAGCACGACAGTGCCTTCTCGGTGTGCTGCGCGGTGCGCGTCGATGCGCCCGGCCTGACCATCGTGGCGCGACCGGCCGGCCGCCCCGGCGAGAAGGCGGCGAAGTTCAGCGCCAGGTACGGGCAGTCGACCGGGGTGGCGATCTTCGACACGGTATTCGTGCCCTGGGAGCGGGTTTTCATGGCCGGCGAATGGCAGCAGGCCGGGCCGCTGGTGTACGACTATTCGGCGCATCACCGCCACACCTGCATCGCCGCCCGTGCCGGTTTCGGCGACCTGCTGATCGGCGCCGGCGCACTGATGACCGAAGCCAACGGCATCGATCTGGATCGCGCCGACAACCTGCGCGAGCAGATGGTCGACCTGATCAAGATTGTCGAAGGTTTCTATGCCTGCGGTGTGGCCGCTTCGGTCTATTGCAACGCGGATGCGCGGGCCGGCGTGGTGGTGCCGGAAGCGGTCTTCGCCAACATCGGCAAGTTGCTGCTGGCCACGCAGATCTACGACATGCATCGCATCGCACACCATGTGTCGGGCGGCCTGATCGTGACCCTGCCGGGACCGGATGAAGATCACAACCCGATGACCGCAGGCAAGCTTTCCGAAGTGCTGGGCGCGCGCTCCGACATTCCGTATGAAAAGCGCATCGAGGTCGCGCGTTTTGTCGAAGACCTGACCGCCAGCTATCAGGCCGGCTGGTACTCGGTGATCAGCCTGCACGGCGGCGGCTCGCCGGAGGCGATGAAAATGGAAATCTGGCGCAACTATCCGCTGGGCAACAAGGTCGATCTGGTCGAACGCCTGCTCGAGCGCGGCATCCTGACTGACGAAACACGCAAGATCACGCGCAATCGCCAGCCCGGACGCTGCTGCGATACCGGTTGCGTGGTACCGAGCGCGCCGACCATGATTCCACTGCCGGCGGCAGAGGCCCTGCAGCAAACCATTGCGCCGGCGCAAATTGGCGGGCGGCGGCTCGATTTGGTGAAGTAGGGCGACATTTCTCTTCGCGGCTCCGGCTTGTGGCCGGGTCTGCGCTATTCTCGACATGCAAGCGACCATGACCCCTCCCTCAGTCCTGCGTACTTTCCTGTTTGCTCCCGGCAACCACGCCCGTCGTGTCGAGAAGGCCTTGACCCTCGGCGCCGACGCGGTGATTCTCGACCTGGAAGACGCGGTGGCGATTGCCGAGAAGGTTGCCACCCGCCAGACCGTTCTCGCAGCACTGGCGCGGCCGCGGCGCTGCAAGGGCTACATCCGCGTCAACGCGATCGGAACCCAGTGGTGCCTGGGCGATCTGACGGCGGTAATCCGGCCTGGCGTCGACGGCATCGTGATTCCCAAGCTTGAGTCGGCTGCCGACCTGCGCACCATCGACTGGCTGATCACCAATCTTGAGCGCGAACACGGCTTGCCGATTGGCGCCATCGACCTGATGCCGATCATCGAAACCGCGGCCGGCTTCGCGCGGCTTGACAAGATTCTCGCGGCGCGCTCGCTGAAAGACTATGCCGGCCCGTGGCGCGTCAAGCGCATCAGCTTTGGCGCCGGTGACTTCACCAACGATGTCGGCATGACCTGGACGGCAGGTGAAGAGGAACTGGCCGAATTACGCAGCCGCATGATCGTCTCGTCACGTGCCGCCGGCCTCGAGCCGCCGATCGATACCGTGTGGATTCACCTGCAGGAACCCGAGGCGTTGCGCGCATCGGTGTTGCGCAGCCTGCGCATGGGCTTTCAGGGGCGCCTGTGCATCCACCCCGACCAGGTCAGCGTGGTCAACCAGATCTTTACCCCGAGCGCGGCCGAAGCGGCGCGCGCGCAGCGGGTGGTCGATGCGTTCCGCCAGGCCGAGGCCGGTGGGCTTGCGGCAATCCAGGTCGATGGCGTGTTTGTCGACTATCCGATCGTGTATCGGGCACAGCGGGTACTGGCGACGCTGGCGGCGATCGCTGCGCGCGACTGACGCGTGGATTGCATCCTCGTCAGTGCAGCACGGCCGCACGATGGTATGCAAAACCTCGAGGTGGTGATGCCGAGCGCTACAGCAACTGCGCGGGTAAACGCATGAATGCCGACAACGCCACCCTGCCACTGGCCGGGATTCAAGTGCTTGAGTTCACCCACATGGTGATGGGCCCGACCTGCGGCATGATCCTGGCCGACATGGGCGCAGACGTCGTCAAGGTCGAACCGCTCAAAGGGGATTCAACGCGCCACCTTTTGGGCTCCGGTGCCGGGTTTTTCCCCACATTCAATCGCAACAAACGAAGCCTCGCGGTCGATTCCGGAGATTCGCGCGGCCGCGAAATCGTCCTTCGGCTGGCCGCCCGTGCGGATGTGTTCAGCGAGAACTTCAAGGCGGGCAGCATGGCCAAGCTGGGCCTGGACTACGCGTCGCTGTCGTCGTTGAACCCGCGTCTGGTGTATGTCTCGCACAAGGGCTTTCTGCCCGGACCGTACGAACATCGCACTGCGCTCGACGAGGTGGTGCAGATGATGGGTGGCCTGGCCTACATGACCGGGCCTGAGGGCCGGCCGTTACGTGCCGGTTCGAGCGTCAACGACATCATGGGCGGCATGTTTGGTGCCATCGGCGCCATGGGAGCGCTGGCGCAGCGCGAGAAAACCGGGCGCGGCCAGGAAGTGCAAGCGGCGCTGTTCGAGAACAACATTTTTCTGGTGGCGCAGCACATGATGCAGTTCGTGGTCACCGGCAAGCCGGCCGCGCCGATGCCCAGCCGCGTCTCGGCCTGGGCGGTGTATGACGTGTTTGAAGTCAAGGATGGGGGCCAGATTTTCCTGGCGGTGGTCTCCGATACGCAATGGGAGATCTACTGCAAGGCATTCGGCTTTGCCGATCTCAAGGCCGATCCGCGCCTGGCAAGCAACAACGAGCGCGTGCGTGCGCGCGGGTGGTTGATGCCGGTGCTGCGCCAGCGCATGGCAGAGCACAGTGCCCAGGATCTGAGCCGAATATTCGAAGATTGCGGTTTGCCGTATGCGCCGATCGCCCGGCCGCACGACCTGTTTGACGACCCCCACCTCAATGCCACCGGCGGCCTCGCCGATATCGTCCTGGCCGATGGCCGCGCGACCAAAACGCCCTTGTTGCCGCTCACCATGGACGGCCAGCGGCTGGGGCTGCGCCGGCATCCGCCCCGATTGGGCGAGCACACCCAGGAGCTGCTGCGCTCCCTGGGTTATGGCAACCCGGAGATCGCAGCATTGATCAACCAAGGCATTGTCGGCACCACACCCGAGAGCGGCCTGGCGGCGGGCGCCTGAACACGTCCGCAGTGGCAGTCCGCGCCGCTCAGGCAGCCAGACGGCGCGCCTGCGCTGACGCCAGCAAGCCGGCGCTGATCAAGGCCTGCCGGATGCGCTCGATCTCCGCAGCGGAAATCTTCACCAGTGGCGGGCGCACAACAGCGCGTGGCAGCTTGCCCATCAATACCAGCGCTTCCTTCATGCGGTTGTGCATGTCGACCGGCGGATCGGCGTAGAACACTTCGGCGGTGTGGTAGATGCGCTCGTGGACGCGGCGCGCCGTGGCGAGGTCATCGGCCTTGACCGCCTGATACAGCTGCGCCTGCAGTTCGGCGATCACCGAGCCGCTGCCCGACAGCAGGCCGCTGCAGCCCAGCACCAGCGAACTGAACAACCAGGCGCTGTGGGTCGACAACACGTTGACCGGCGGATTGCGCGTTTGCAGGGCGCGGATCTGGCGGTCGGCCAACTGTGCGTTGCCGCACCAGTCCTTGATGGCGCGAATGCTCGGCACTGCGTCCAGCATGCGCAGCAGGGTCGGCAGCGGGTAGCCCTGGCTGCCGCTGGCGGGGTATTGGAAGGCGATCAGCGGCAGGTCGGTCACCTCGGCGATGCGCTTGAAGTGCTCGATCGCCATCTCCGGGCGTTGGCCCATCGCATAAATGGCCGATGGAAACACCAGCAGCGCCGAGGCGCCGCCTTCATGCGCCATCCTTGCCAGTCGCTGCGCTTCCAGGCTGCCGTCGGCATAGATGCCGTTGACCACAGGCAGGCGGGCGCCGATCTCGTCTTGTGTGATGGCCAGCACGCGCGCCTGTTCGTCGAAGCTGCACGAAGCGGCTTCGGTCGAATGGGCGTTGGTGGTGATGGCACTGATGCCGGCCGCCGCGGCCACATCGCGCAGGTGCGCGCGATAGCTGGCTTCATCGATGGAAAAGTCGTCGTAGAAAGGCAGCAAGACGGCGGGAATGACCCCGTACGGAACAAAACCGGCGTGGCGTGGCATGGGGCGACTCCAGGTGGACGGTGGACCAGGCAAAGCCGGATTCTAGCTGTGAAGCGGCGCCATATCGCGGCAGCGCGCCGCGCCAGTGTCCGGTGCCTCGTTGTGCCGGTGGCTTGACTCAATCCAGCTTGGTGCCGGAATCCTTGACGGCCTTGCCCCATTTCACCATTTCGCGCTTGATGTGTTCATGAAACTCGTCAGGCGTCGACAGCAAGACCTCGCTGCCGAGCGCGGCCAGCCGCTCGGTGAGCTCCGGGGTCTTCATGAATTTGTGCAATTCGCTGTTGAGGCGGTTGACGATGTCGCGCGGCGTGCCGGCGGGCGCCACCAGGCCGAGCCATGCGCCGGAGGAGAACCCGGGTACGGTCTCGGCTGCGGCCGGAATCTCCGGCATCAGGGGTGAGCGCGCCGGGCTGGCGGTGGCGAGAGCGCGCACCTTGCCTGCCTTGATATGCGGCAACAGGAACAACGCCGTGTCCCAGCCCATCTGCAATTGCCCCGACATCACGTCCGACAAGGCCGCGACCCCGCCTTTGTAGGGCACATGCAGGATGTCCAGGCCGGCCGCCCGTTTGAACATTTCCATCGTCAGGTGCGCGGTCGTGCCATTGCCCGACGAGGCATACGACAAGGCGCCCGGGCGACCCTTGGCGTAGGCGATCAACTCTGCCACGGTGTTGGCCGGCACCGCAGGGTTGACAACCAACACGAACGGCAGCCAGGCCATCAGGCTGATGGGAGCGAAGTCGGTTGCCGGGTTGTAGCCGACGTTCGGATACAGGTTGACATTGGTGGCCAGAGGCGCGGTGGCCGAGACCAGCAGCGTATAGCCGTCCGGCGCGGACTTGGCGACCAGTTCGGCGCCGAGACTGCCGCCCTTGCCGGGCCGGTTGTCGACCACCGCCGGCTGGCCCAGGCTTTCGGAAAACTTGGTCGCCATCAGGCGCGCGATGATATCGGTGGCCTGGCCCGGCGGGAAGCCGACCACCACCTTGATCGGCCGCACCGGGTACGTCGCCTGTGCTTGCAGGCTAGCCGGTGCAAGCATGGTCAAACCGAGAACGGCTGCGCCAAGCGCGGTGATTGCTTGCCTGAGTTGCATGGTGCCTCCTGTTGGCGCGCGCGGCTATTGTGCGCGACGTGGAAACTGGCAAAACACGAGTTCGAGCCCGCCCGCCCCCGCCTTCAGCGGCAGCGGCGCTTCGTCGGACGAGACATACAGGCAGGCATGGCGGTCGAGTTCGCGGCCCTCATGCATGAGGCTGCCACGGGCGACGAAAATCGATTGCCCGCCACCTGCTGCCGGATCCGGACCGAGGCTTGTGCCATTGGCCGGCAGGCGCAACACCCAGGCGCCGATGCCATCGGCTTCGTCCAGCATCGTTACCGTTTGCGGCGCACCCAGTGCCGCCAGGCCTGCATCATCGAGTGCCGGGCAAGGCTCTGCCAGGATGTAGCGCTTCGGTACCGGCTGCATGCGTGCACGCGACGCCGGCAGGTATTGCGCGCCGGTGCCGTCGGATTGCGCGCGCAGGGTGAAATAGGTGACGCCTTCCGGCCCGGCGGTGATCGGGCCGTAGCCGGTATGCGCGCCGGCGTAATGCACGCCGATCGATGTCACCAGGTTGCGCCCGATCGAGGCACTGCCGGCCACCACCACCTGAAACTGGTTGACAAAATGAAAGTGCGGCTGCACCACGATGCCGCCTTCCTGCTCGATGCGGAAGGACTGCGGCGAATTCTCGGGCGGGGCTACGAAGTCGTCGCTTCCCTGCTCAATGGTTGCGCCGCGCCGCGATGGTGGCGGTCCCAGGTATTCGGTGCGCCATACGCTGCGGTTTTGTGGATCGCGGCGCACAAAGCGTGTCGCCAATGCTTCCGCGGTTGATCGATGCAGTTGCATCCGCTGTCTCCTTCTGCTTCTGTGTCGGGGATTCTAGCAAACGACAGCACGTCGACTTGCGCCGACCCCCCGGTTTGCAAACTGTGCTTGCTAAACTGACCCGGTGAATATCCGTCAACTTCACTATTTCCTGCAAGTCGCCGAGCTCAAAAGCTTTACGCGCGCCGCCTCGTTGCTGCATGTGGCGCAGCCAGCCCTGTCGCGCAGCGTGCGTGCGCTCGAGGCCGATCTTGGTGTGACGCTGTTTCATCGCAGCGAACGCGGCGTGACTTTGACCGAGGCGGGCGAGCTGTTGCAGAAGCGCGCCGCCAATTTGCTGGCCGATTTCGCGCATGTGCGCGACGAGGTCGGCGCGCAGGCGCGTGAACTGCGTGGTGAACTCAGGTTCGGCATGCCGCCTTCAATGCAGCACCTGGTGACCGTGCCGCTGATGCGCGCGTTTCGCCGTGAACATCCGGGTGTGTTGCTGCGTTTCACCGAAGGCATCAGCATTGCCCTTGGCGAAGGGCTGCAGAGCGGTCGTGTCGACGTCGCGGTGCTGGCTGCCAATGAGCCGCTGGCGGCCCTGCAGAGCGAACCATTGTTGTCCGAAGCCATGTACATGGTGGGGCCACGCAAGGCGCGGCTGTCACCCAAGCGTCCGGTCAGCATCGAGCGGGTTGCCAGCGAGCCGCTGATGGTCACGTTGCGGCCGAACTCGGTGCGCGCACTGATCGAGACGGCCTTGGCGCGCGTCGGACGCAACCTTGTGCCGGTGCTCGAAGCAAACTCGACGTCAGTGATGCTGCAGATGGTGGCCGCCGGCGAGTGCTATACCGTGCTGCCTTACAGTGCGCTGCATGAGGCGCTGGCGGCGGGCCGCGTCAGCGCCGCACCGGTAGCCGATCTGCGCATGAGTTGGGCGATTGCCTATGCGCGGGAACGCACCCTGTCGCGCGCCGGGCGCGAATTGACGCGGCTCGCGCGCCAGGTGGCGCGCGCGGCGATTGAGCACGGCTACTGGGTCAGCGCCCGCATGCCGGACTGAAGCCGTGCATTGCGCCGATGGCATGCTTTTTCGGCATGGCCAACGCAACGCAAAGAGTATTGGTCAAGCGCGCCGCAGCATTTCTACAATCGTGGTCCAGACGGCAGGCGAATTCCACTACGTGCGGGAGCGGCGCCATCGTGCCAATGTTTGCTGCGCAGAATCGGGAGACAACGTGGGACCATATCTAGTGGGCGTCGATATCGGCGGCACATTCACCGACTGTGTCGTGCTCGACCGCCAGGGCGGCATCACCGCCACCAAATCGGCCTCGACACCGGCCAACTTCGCCGAAGGCATGCTGGCGGCCATGGCGGTGGCCGCCGAACGCCTGCAACTGCCGTTTCAGTCATTTTGCGAGCAGATCAAGGTGTTGACCCATGGCACGACGGTGGGCACCAATGCGCTGATCCAGCGCAAGGGCGCCAAGGTGGGCCTCATCACCACCCGCGGGCATGAAGACGCGATCCACATCATGCGCGGGTCGCGCGGGGTGAATTCGCGCGATATCGCCAAGGTGGTGCACTTTCCGGAAAGCCAGAAGCCCGATCCGATCGTGCCCAAGCGCTGCGTCAAGGGAGTGTCGGAGCGGGTCGACTGCTTCGGCGACGTGGTGGTGCCCTTGAACGAGACAGAGGCCGAAGCGGCGGTCAAGAGTCTCCTGGCCGATGGCTGCACCGCGATCGCGATCTGCTTCCTGTGGTCGTTTCGTTACGCCGCCCACGAGCGCCGCGTGCGCGAAATCGTCAAGCGCTTAGCGCCCGATGTATTCATTTCGTGCTCGGTGGACATCGCGCCCAAATGGGGCGAATACGAGCGCACTACCGCCACCGTGCTCAATGCCTACATCGGCCCGGTGATGTCGCGCTACCTGTCGAACTTGAACCAGCAGTTGAAGGCCAATCATTACAGCCAGCCCTTGCAGATCGCGCAATGCGGCGGCGGTTCGGTATCGGTGGAACGCGCGATGGAGTCGCCGCTCCTGACTCTCGATTCCGGGCCGGTGGCCGGGGTCACAGGCTCGGTGTATTTCGGCCGGGTGATCGGTACACCCAACATCATCACCAGCGACATGGGCGGCACTTCGTTCGATGTCGGCATCATCGCCAACGGAGCGCCCGAGTACTCGTTCATCTCGAATGTGATCCAGTACGAATACTTTCTGCCCAAGGTCGATATCGAAGCCATCGGCGCCGGCGGCGGCAGCCTGGCGCAGGTCGACGGCTTTTCCAGATCGCTGCGCGTCGGCCCGCAGAGTGCCGGGGCCGATCCCGGCCCGGCCTGTTACGGCCGCGGCAACACCACGCCCACGGTGACCGATGCCGATGTGGTGCTGGGTTACCTCGACCCCGACAATTTTCTGGGCGGGCGCATGAAACTGGACCGCGACAAGTCGGTGGCTGCGGTCCAGGGCGTGGCCGACAAACTCGGCCTCACCCTGATGCAGGCGGCCAGCGGCATCGCCAAGATCGCCGAGTACAAGATGGCCGACATCATCCGCAAGATGACCGTCGAAAAGGGTTATGACCCGCGCGACTTCGTGCTCTATGCCTTTGGCGGCGCCGGGCCGGTGCATGCCGGGGTGTTCGGCTCTGAGCTGGGGGTGCAGAAAGTGATCGTGCCCTTGCGCGAGATCGCTTCGACCTGGTGCGCTTTCGGCGCGGCCTCGGCCGACATCCTGCATGTTTACGAACAGGTTGATATCCAGGGCTCGCCGTTCGACGCCGCGCGCATCAACGCGGTGCTGGACGACTTGCAGGCGCGGGCGGACGCGCAGATGCAAAAGGACGGGATTCCGGCCAGCCGCCGCAAGTTTTCGTTCTCGCTCGACATGCGCCATCGCGGCCAGATCAACGAGGTCGAGGTGATGCTGGTGCAGTCACGCCTGAAGACTGCGGGCCTCGAAGCCTTGCGCCAGCAGTTCTATACCCGTTATGAGCAGCTGTATGGCAAGAACGCCTCGTTCAAGAGCGCACGCCTTGAGATCGTCACGCTGCGCGTGCGCGCCAGCGCGGCGACACCGCGTCCGAAATTGCCCAAGGCTGCGCGCCTGACCGCCGCGATTCCCAAGCTGGCGCAGAACGGCAGCCGCCAGGTCTATTGGGACGACTTGAAGCGCAGCGTGAAGACACCTGTGTTCGCCGGCGCCGCTTTGAGGCCCGGCAACAGGATCAAGGGGCCGTGCGTGGTCGAGACCGCGCAGACCACCGTTGTGGTGCATCCTGGCCGCAGTCTTTTTGTCGATGCCTGGGGCAATTTCGAGATCACTTTTGCAAAGGCGGAAAAGTCATGAACGCACCCGATACAGGCTTGCGCCTGCGCAAGGTAAGCGAGATGAAGGAAACGAAATTCGACGGCAAGACCTATGGTTATGTGCCGCCGAAAAAGCTCAACATCGACAAGAAGTTGAAGCTGCACACCAGGTACCAGAAGACCATCGACCCCATCACCTACGAAGTGATCCGCCATTCGCTGTGGCATGTGAACGAGGAGCATGGCGCGACCATCCAGCGCATTTCCGGTTCGCCCGTGGCGATGTATGCGCTCGACCTCAATCCCTCGATCCTCACCGAGGATGCAGAGTTCGTCTACTTCGGCCCCTACATGCAGTACATGTCGGGCGTCACCGACACCCAGGTCAAGTGGATCCTCGAGTATCGCAGCGACAACCCGGGCATCCGCGACGGTGATATGTTCCTCGCCAACGATCCCTGGGTCGGCGCCGCCCACCAGCAGGACGTAATGTTGATCTGCCCGGTGTTCTGGAAGGGCGAGCTGTTCTGCTGGGTCACCAACTGCCTGCACCAGTACGACATCGGCGGCATCACGCCGTCTTCATTCTGCGGCTCGGCCGAGAGCGCTTTCGAAGAAGGCATCTGCATGCCGCCAGTGAAGATCATCGAGGGCAACGAGATTCGCCGCGACATCGAAGAGCTGTACCTGCGCGCCTCACGCAAGCCGGACGCGGTGGCGCTGGATTTCCGCGCGCAACTGGCCGGCAACATCACCGCCCGCGAGCGCATCCTGCGCCTGATCAAGCGCTATGGCGCGGAGGTGGTCAAGGGCGTGATGAAGCGCATCATCGACGTAGCCGAACTGGCCTTCCTGGACAAGTTGAAGCGCCTGCCTGACGGTGTGTATCGCGACCGTTCCTATGTGGAATGCTGCCGGCCCGGTGACCGGCGCACCCACACGGTGATGCTGACGATGATCAAGAAGGGCAACCAGCTCACATTCGAGAACGAAGGCACCGCACCGCAGGATGGCGCCATGAACGCCACTTTTTCCGGCTGGCGCGGCGCGATCATGGTGGCTCTGAACCAGTTGCTGTGCTGGGACCAGTACTTCGCCATCGGCGGCGCCTTGCGTCATGTGGAGTTCGACCCGACGCCCGGCACTTTCACCTGCGCGACCTATCCGGCCTCGGTGTCGACCGCGCCGGTGCAGGCGATGGAGATTTCGCTCTATCCAGCCTACAACGTTTTGTCCAAGCTGCTGTTCGCCGACCCGAAAATGCGCGAAGACATCATGTGCATAGGCGGCACCAGCCAGTGGCCGGCGACCATCTTTCGCGGTATCGACCAGTGGGGCGAGCGCTACGGTTATCTGCTGGTCGATCCGATTGGCGGCGCCATCGGCGCCTTCTCAACCGGCGACGGTATCTCCAACGGCGGCCAGTCGCGCACCCCGATCTGCCGCTTGCCGAATGTCGAGCACAACGAACAGTCATTCCCGGTGCTTATCCTGTACCGCAAGGAAGTGATCGACTCCGGCGGGGCCGGGCGCTGGCGCGGCGGGCTGTCGGCCGAGACCTGTTTCATTCCGCACCGCACCGAGTCGATGACCCACGACACACTGTCGTCGGGCAATGCGATTCCCACCTCGACCGGCATGATGGGCGGCTACCCCGCCACGGTGAACGTCTACAAATTCCGGCGCGCCACCGACATTTTGCAGCGCCTGAAGGACCGCGACATGATCGACGACATCAGCGAAGTCAAGGGCGAGGTGGTGGAATTGCAGTTGCGCCAGCAGAATTTCCTGCAGCATCCCGATGATGTGTACTCGGTGATCTGGACGGCGGCCGGCGGTTTCGGCGATCCGGCCGAGCGCGATGCCGAGCGGGTGGCCAAGGATGTAATCGAGAACGGCGCGGTGTCGGCGGCGGCGGCGCGCGAGATCTATGGCGTGGTGATCACCGCCGATCAACGCCTTGATGAAGAAGCAAGCGTCAAGCTGCGTGCCGAGCGCCGCAGGGCGCGCATGCGCAACGATGGCCGGGCGCGGGTGCTGAGCGGGAAAATCAGGACGCAACTGACCGACAACCTGGCGGTGCGCCGCGAAGCCGATGGGCTGCATGTCTGTTGCAGCAAGTGCGCAACCGACCTGGGCCCGATTGGTGAAAACTACAAGGATCATGCGGTGCGCCAGGACAATGACATCCGGCACTGCAATCCCAACATCGGCGACTACCAACGCTACATCGATGAGCGACCGGTGTTCCGGCAGTTCTTCTGCCCCGGTTGTGGCGCCTTGCTGGAAAACGAGATAGCGCGCGAGGGCGATCCGCTGTTGCGCGATATTGAACTGAAAATGCGTTGACGCGGTGGCCCGGGTCGCCGCGCCGGCCGAATACCTCAGCTCATCAATCGCTGCAGCAGGCCATTGGTGCCGGCCAGGCGCTGCGAGAGCAGCGCCACGATCGCGTAATGCAGCGCGTTGGCCAGCGGCGGATCGCGTTGCTCCATTTCGCGCAGCTTTTCGGCCGTCAGGATGTAGGCGTAGGTGTCGTGATCGGCGATGGTCGAGGCGCTGCGTGGTTGTTTGAGATAGAGCCCGATCTCGCCGATCATGGTGCCCATGGTCATCGAACGCAAGCGGATCGAGCGGCCATCATCGAACGCCAGGCGCACGGTGACACGCCCCGATTCTATGAAGATGATTTCAGTGGGCGGGCCGCCCTGCTTGACCAGGTATTCGCCCGCCTTGTAGGTGCGCTGTGTCAGATAGGCCTTGAAAGCCGAGATCGGCGTGCCCGCAGGCAGGGCCGCTGCAATCTTGTCCCAGATCGAGAAATCCACCGGCAGCTTCGAGCTTGATTCACCGGCCAGCACCTTCTCCTCGCAGTATTCCAGCGCGAAGTCGAGGTCGGGGAAGAAGGTGACGTTGACGATGTCCGGGTCGAGGCCGGCGTGCTTGAACTGGCGTTCGATGGTTTCATTCATGCGCGTGAAGATCAGTTCGCAGGCATTGCGCTCGCAATAGCCGTGGATCTTGGCGAATGCCGACATCGCCGAGGAATCGCTGGCCGGCACATCACGAAAATCAAGGATCAGGTGTGTCACCTTGCGCTCGCCGGGATGGCTGATCAGGTGCTGGATCTGCGTGAGCACCGAATAGGCGGTACCGAAAAAGATGAAGCCTTCGAGCTTGATGACGCGAATCACGTCGCCGCGCTCCTTGAGCTGTTCGAGTACGGCCGGACTGCGGTCAACGTTGCTGCGGTATTCGGAGCCGGTCAGTTCCTGGCGGATCACCCGTACCCTGCTGTAGCTGAGCACGAAGATCGCCATGGCCACTGCCAGGCCGACGGCCACGCCCGCCAGGATTCCGACGCTGCCGATCACGGCGACAATCAGGCACACGATGATGTAATCCTGGCGCGGCAGTTTGTGCCAGCCGTCGTACAGCCATTCGAGCAACAACCCGGCACCCATGCTGAAAAGCAGGCCGCCCAATATGCCCTTGGGCATGTAGGCCAGGGCCGAGGCGCCGGCTACGAGCGCGATGGCGCACATGATGCCGGCGGTCACGCCGATCCAGCGGCTGTTGGCGCCCATGCGATAGCCCAAAAGCGAGGCCGAGAGCGCATGGAAGCCGACCGTGCCTCCAAGCAGGCCGGAGGCGAAATTGGCGACGCCGGTGGCGCGCAATTCGCGGTTGATGTCGAGATCGCCGCGGGTGGCCAGTTCCAGCCCGCTGGCGTTGAGCAAGAGCGCCACAACGCAGACCAGCACGATCGCGCCGAAGGTCGGAATTTGCGGAATCAGGAGGCGCCAGCTTTCGACCGGCAGCCGGGTCCAGGCCGGAAAATCCAGACCGCCGCGCTCCGGAAAGGGGCCCAGCAGAAGGCCGGCGGACTGGGCGTCGGCCATTGACACACCGAAGGCCATGACGCCCAGGTGATACAGCAGAACGCCGGCAAACAGCATCCCAGGCACCAGCAGGGCATGGCTGAAACGGCGCAATACCAGGAGCATGATGATGCCGAAGGCGATGCCAGGGATCCAGCGCGCGATTCGCATCGGCTCGATCAGCATGTCGACGCGGAGTTTGGATAAATCCACTCCGGTCAGGACGCTGCCGGCGCCCATCAGGATCAAGAGGCCCGAGCCTGCCAGAAAGCCGCCTATGACCGGGTAGGGAATGAAGCGCACCAGTGCACCCAGCCGGTACACCCCCAGACCATAGAACACCAGGCCGGTGATGATGGCCGCAGCATTGGCGCTGGCCAGCACAAGGAGGATGATCAGCGCCGGTTCGGCGTGATTCTGCATCGACGCGGCCATGGTTGTGGCCATCACGCCCAGAATGACCGCCGGCCCGTCCTGCACCTGTGCCACCGCGCCGGGATAGGTGCTCAGTAGCGCCACCGCAGCGGCCAGGACCGCACCGCCGATCAACAGAACTTCAAGCGCGGGAGCGATGCCGGCACCACCAAGCGAGCCGGGCATGATCAGGGTCACCATGGCGGCCGAACCAAGGATGGTGCGGATGCCGGCGATCAGACCCGCCGAAATGCTGGTGACAAACTGCTGCAGGTTGGTGGCCATTGCGCGGCAAGATCCCCGGATTGGGCGAGAGTTTCAACTCTCTGTAAGATGATCGGCCAAGCGACAAGCTGCCACCTCCGGATGGGGGGCCATCTCCTCGCTGTAAAACTCAAGGCCCGCTATATTGCGGGCTCGCAAAGATTATAGGTTTTTTTGTCGGGCGAAAGACCATGCCAGCGAACAAAGATTTAATCAAAATCGACGAGATCAACCAACGCCTCTGGTCGCTCTTTCCCGGTTTGACGGGCGCAAGCGGCGTGGGCTTCTGGCGGCGCGCCCGCAGGGCTGCATCGCAAGCACGCTGTGCGGGCAGCGGTGCAGTAGAATTTTTGCGTAAGACCAAGTCATCCAGACCAATCCGTGAGGGCGTGTTGAATCCGCCGCCGACATAGCATGCGGCGGCCGGGCAAGGCATATGCAAGCCGCTAGGCGCGAGGCGCCTGATAAGGCTGATGCCGCTGACGCCGGGGCCGCCTGGCAGGCGTTTGCCAATGCCGCCACGCGCGACGAGCAGGGCGCTTCCTGGTTGGCCGCGCTGTGCGGCATGCTGCCGGAGGTGCGCGCCGGCCTGTTGCTGATCGGCGCGGCCGATGCTGGTTTTGCCCCGCTGGCGATGTGGCCGCCGGGCAGTGACCTGCAACACCTGGGAGGTGTCGCGCAGGAGGCACTGGCGCAGCGCCGCGGCGTGGTCGAGCGTTCCGACCCTGCCGCGATCAAGGTGGCGTACCCGCTGGTTGGGGGTGCCGAGTTGTTTGGTGCCGTGGTGCTCGAGTTGGGCGCTGCCGACGAGGCCGACTTGATGCGCGCGATGCGCCTGATTCACTGGGGCGTGGGTTGGCTGATCGACACCCATTCGCGGCAAACCATCGCCTTGCTCGAGGGCAAGCTTGAACGGGCAAGCTTTGTGTTCGATACCGCCATGGCGACGCTGGCCGAAAGCGCCTTCGCCACAGCGGCACTGACCGCGGCCAACCGGGTCGCATTGCGTTTCGCCTGCCACCGCGTCCTTTTGGGGGTGGAGGAAGGAAAGAGCGTGCGCATCGTCGCCGTTTCGCACTCGGCCTGGTTCGATACCAAGACCAACGTGATGGCCCTGGCGGCGCAGGCGATGAACGAAGCCTTTGATCAACGCGCGCGCATCTGCGTGCCCGAAGCGGCGGCCGGTGGCAGCGTGATTTCGCAAGCCCTGGCGCGCTACGCGGTGGAAAGCGGCAGCCGCTTCCTGTGCGCGATGCCGATCGAAGCCGGCAACGAGGTTGCCGGCGCCTGGTTGCTGGAACGCGACGAACCCTTCTCGCAGGCCGAGACCGACGCACTGGAGGCGGTCAGCCTGGCCCTGGCCGGCGTGCTGGAACTCAAGCGCAGCGCCGAACAAAGCCTCGCCACGCATACCCGTCGCGTCGCCGCGCGCGGCTTCATGCACCTGACAGATACCTCGCGCCCGGGCTTGAAGCTGATGGCGGCGGCCGGCGCGCTGCTGCTATTGATATTGGCGTTCTTTCCGGTCACCTACCGGGTGCACTCACGGGCGATTGTGGAAGGCGGCGTGCAGCGGGTCGCGGTGGCGCCGTTTCAGGGCTACATTCGCGAGGCGCCGGCACGCGCTGGCGACATCGTCAAGAGCGGCCAGACCCTGGCAGTCCTTGATGACAAGGATTTGCGCCTGGAGCGGGTACGCTGGGAGTCGGAACTGGAGGTGGCGATCCGGCGCGGCAATGAAGCCATGGCCAAGTCCGACCGCGTCAATGTGCGCCTGGCCGCGGCGCAGGCCGACCAGGCGCGCGCGCAGCTTGACTTGGTGCTGGAGAAGCTGGCGCGGGTGCGCGTGAGCGCGCCGTTCGACGGCGTGGTGGTGCGCGGCGACCTCAGCCAGGAGCTCGGCTCGCCGGTGGAGCAGGGCAAGGTTTTGTTCGAACTGGCGCCGCTCGAATCCTGGCGCGTGATTCTCAAAGTGGACGAGCGCGACATCACCCAGGTGCGTACCGGTGCGCCCGGCGATGTGGTGCTGACCAGTCTGCCGGGGCAGGCGCTGGCGCTCAAGATCAAGCAGGTGACGCCGGTATCGACCGCCGAGGAAGGGCGAAATTACTTTCGCGTCGAGGCCGAATTGCCGCAAGGTGCGACCAAGCTGCGCCCCGGCATGGAGGGCATTGCGAAGATCCATGCCGGTGAGCGCAGCCTGTTGTGGATCTGGACGCACCGCATAATCCATTGGATCAGACTGGCGATCTGGGAGTACACGCCTTGAGCGGCGTGCTTGCGGCCACGGCGCCGCGACCTCACGCTGCGTGGCAGCGGTGGCATGCGGCCATGAGCGCTCCCGCCCGGCCGCCCGCAGGGGGCGCTCATCCTCCCTTGGGGAGGATGTCACGCAGTGACAGGAGGGTCGTCCGAAGCGCTCCCGCCCGGCCGTCCGCAGGGGGCGCTCATCCTCCCTCGGGGAGGATGTCACGCAGTGACAGTTGGGCACTTCGATGAGCAAGCTGACCGCGCTGTTGTCGTCGAACTGGTATCGCGTGGCGCATCTGAAACCGCGCTTGCGTGGCCATGCGCGCATCCACCGTCATGCCTATCGCGGCGCCATCTGGTATGTCGTCGAGGATCGGGTGGCGGCCAAGTATCACCGCTTCAATCCGGCCGCCTATCGGGTGATCAGCCTGCTCGACGGCAAGCGCAGCATGGACCTGGTGTGGCAGCGCCTGACCGAACCGCTGGCCGACGACACGCCCTCGCAGGAGGAGGTGATCCGTCTGATCGGGCAGATGCACGAGTCCGACCTGATCCAGTTCGATGTCGATCCGGATGTGGCGGAGCTGTTCGAGCGTCGCGGCAAGCAGCAGAAGCGCCAGCTTGCCAGCCGTTACCTGAACCCGATCGCCTTGCGCTTTTCGCTATTGGACCCCGACCGCTTCCTCACGCATGCGGTCGCCTGGCTCAAGCCGCTGGCCGGCTGGCGTGGCGTGCTGCTGTGGCTGGCGGTGGTATTGCCGGCCCTGCTGCTGGCACCGGTCTACTGGCCGGATCTGACACGCAATTTCAGCGAGCAGCTGCTGACCTTCGACAACATACTGGTCATGTTGCTGATCTTCCCGCTGATCAAGGCGGCCCATGAACTGGCGCACGGCCTGGCGGTCAAGGCAGGCGGCGGCGAAGTTCACGACATGGGGATCATGCTGCTGGTGTTTTTCCCGGTGCCGTATGTGGATGCCTCGAGTTCTTCGGCCTTTCCCGGCAAGTATTCGCGCATGCTGGTGGGCGCCGCCGGCATGCTGGCCGAACTGTTCATCGCCGCGCTGGCGTTTTGCGTGTGGCTGCTGCTGGAGCCCGGCCTGGTGCGCTCGCTGGCCTACAACGTGATCATCCTGGCCAGCATCACCACCATTATCTTCAACGCCAATCCCCTGCTGCGCTACGACGGCTATTACATCCTGGCCGACTGGATCGAGATTCCCAATTTCGGCGGGCGCGCCAATCGTCACTGGCAATATCTGGCCGAGCGCTATGTGTTCGGCGTATCGCAAAGCGAGCCGCCGCCGTCTACCGCGGCCGAGAAGCGCTGGTTCCTGCCTTACGCACCGCTTGCATTCGCCTACCGGATGTTCGTGTTGATCGGCATTTCGCTTTTTTTGGCGCAGCAGTACTTCGTGCTCGGCGTGTTGTTGGCGATCTGGGGCGCCGTTGCCAGCATCGGCATACCGCTCGGGCGCGGACTGGTGGCCATTTTCACCGGGCCGCAATATGCGGCGCATGCCGGGCGCGTGCGCGCGGTGCTCTTCGGTGGCACGGCGCTTGTGTTGCTGTTCCTGTTCGTTTTGCCGATGCCCTACCACACGCCGACTGAAGGCGTGGTCTGGCTGCCCGAGCAGGCCGTGCTGCGCGCCCGTGCCACCGGCTTTGTGCAAAGCGTGGATGCCACACCGGGCGCGCAATTGGTGACGGGTACGCCGGTGTTGCGCGGCTATGATCCGACGCTTTCGGCCAACATTCGTTCGCAAGCGGCAAGGCTGGAGGAGGCGCGCAGCCGCTACGACGCCGCCTGGGGCGTGCGTCCGGCCCAGGCCGGGCAGCTTGAGGAAGAGGTACGGCGCGAGGAAGCAGCGCTGGCGCGCATTCGCGAGGATGAGCGCAACCTGATCCTGCGCGCGCAGGCGGCCGGCGCCCTGGTGATGGAGCAACCCAACGACATGCCAGGGCGCTTTCTCAAGAAGGGCGACGTCGCCGGTTACGTGGTGGGCGAGTATCAGCCGCTGGTGCGGGTGGTGGTGCCGCAGTCGCTGGTCGACCAGGTGCGCCTGTCCACCCGAGCCATCGAGATCAAGATGCCGCAAGATATGGCAAGCACCTGGACGGCGCGCCTGATTCGCGCGGTGCCCAAGGCCGGGCGCGATCTGCCAAGCCCGGCGCTGGGAAAAGGCGGCGGCGGCAGCATTGCGGTGGATCCGCAGGATACCCACGGGCTGAAATCGCTCGAGTCATTGTTCGAATTCGAGCTTGAACTGCCCGCCGAAGTGCCCGGCAAGCACATCGGCAGCCGGGTCTACGTGCGTTTCGAGCATGCACCCGAGCCGGTGGGCTGGCGCGCCTGGCGCGCCTTGCGGCGCATGTTCCTCTCGCAGTTCCAGGTTTGAGATTCGAAAGGCGTGCAGTGGCCGGCATAGTCGGGCGCGCGGCGTCGCGCAGCATGTATCCGGAGCGCGCCGAGGCGAAGGAAAACGCGCTCGACCTGTGGGCGCGTGCCACTGTTGGTGGCCTGTGGCAACGCCTGACGCCGTCGCGCGCGCGCTTGCGCCGCCTGGCCCAGGCCGCATCCGCGCTGGGTGCCGATGCCGCCGGCCTGTCCGACGAGGCGCTGCGCCAACGCATGCGTGCGGTGGCGCGCGCGGCGCTGGATAGCCCGACGCAGGCCGCGCAGGCTTTTGCGCTGGTACGCGAAGCCAGCACGCGTAGCCTGGGCAAGACACCGTATGACGTGCAACTGATGGGCGCAGCGACGCTCTTCGCCGGGCGCCTGGCCGAAATGCAGACCGGCGAAGGCAAGACCTTGACAGCGGCGCTGGCGGCCTGCATCGCCGGGGTGGCGCGGGTGCCCACGCATGTGGTTACCGTCAATGACTACCTGGCCGAACGCGACGCCACCGAGATGACGCCGCTTTACGCGTTTTTCGGCCTCGATGTCGGCACCATCGTCACCGGCATGAGCCTGGACGCGCGGCGGCGTGCCTATGCCTGCAGCGTCACCTATTGCACCAACAAGGAACTGGTGTTCGACTACCTGAAAGACCGGGTCAGTGCCGGTGCCATGGCCAGCCGTGCTCAACTGATGGTGCGCTCGCATGTGGATGGGCGAGCCGGCAGCGGGCTGCTGCTGCGCGGCCTGCACTTCGCCATCGTTGACGAAGCCGACAGCATCCTGATCGACGAGGCGCGTACCCCGCTGATTTTGGCGGCCGGCGGTGACAGTACCGGCTCGCCGGAGGTCTACGAGCAGTCCCTGATGCTGGCGCGCCAGTTGGAACCGGCGCTGCACTACGAGCTGCGCGCCGATCGCCGCGAGTTGCATCTCACTGCCGCCGGGCGCGCGCGCGTGGCCGCAAACAGCAGCGGCCTGGGCGACGCCTGGACCGCCGGGCATGCGCGCGAGCACCTGGTGGCGCAGGCGCTGCGCGCCCTGCACCTGTTTCACCGCGATCAGCATTACGTGGTGGCCGATGGCGCGGTGCACATTGTTGACGAATACACCGGCCGCATCCTGGCCGGGCGCAAGTGGGAGCAGGGTCTGCATCAGTTGATCGAGACCAAGGAAGGCTGCGATTTGTCCGACCAGACCGTGACCCTGGCGCGCATTACTTATCAGCGTTTTTTCCGGCGCTATCTGCGGCTTTCCGGCATGACCGGCACCGCGCGCGAGGTGGCGCACGAAGTTCGCGCGGTCTATGCGCTTGCCACCGAGACCATTCCGACCAACCGCCCCGGTGCGCGCGTGATGTTCACCACGCAATGCTTGAGCGACGAGGCGGCCAAATGGGCGCACGTGGCCAATGAGGTACGCCGCATGCATGAACTCGGGCGCCCGGTGTTGATAGGCTCGCGTTCGGTCGAGGCTTCCGAGCGCCTGTCGGCGGCGCTGGATGCAGCCGGTTTGGCGCACCGTGTGATCAATGCGCGCCAGGACGCGGACGAGGCGGCGATCATCGCCGACGCCGGCGGCGCCGGCATGATCACGGTGGCCACCAACATGGCCGGGCGCGGCACCGACATTCACCTGGGGCCCGGCGTGGTCGCGGGCGGCGGCTTGCATGTGATTCTCACCGAGTACCATGATTCGTCGCGCATCGATCGCCAGTTGTTCGGGCGCTGCGCCAGGCAAGGCGATCCGGGCAGTGCGCAGGCCATCGTCGCGCGCGACGACGCGCTGTTCGTCGATCATGGAGGAGGTGTCTACCTGCGCCTGGTGCGTCTGTTCCCGCGCGGCCTGCCACCGCTGATGATTGGTATGCTGCGCGCCTATGTGCAAGGGCGCGCGCAGCGCATGCATGCGCGCACCCGGCGCGATACCCTGAAACAGGATCGCAAGCTCGACGCGATGCTGTCGTTTGCCGGCAACCAGGTTTAGCTCCAAGATGAACAAGATGAAATCCAGACTGTTGTTCGCCACAATCCTTCTTGCGCCGCTCGCAAGCGCGCAGGACAAGGGCCACGAATGCCTGATCGAGCCGTGGCAGCGGATCGAGATCCGCAGCCCGGTCGAGGCACTCATCGCAGCCATTCCGGTCGATCGTGGCGCGGCGGTAAAAAAAGGCCAGTTGATCGTGGCACTGGATGCGAGCATCGAAGAGGCCGCGCTTGAATCGGCGCGCTTTCGCGTCAAGATGCAGGGGCAACTCGACACCGCCGAGTCGCGCCTGAATTTCGCGCGCATCAAGCACAAGCGGCGCGACGAGCTGCAACAGCAGAACTTCGTCTCCGCGCAGGACAAGGACGAAGCGTTGGCGGAATTGCGGGTGGCCGAGGCCGGCATGCTCGAAGCGCGCGAGAACCACCAGGCGGCGGTGCTTGAAGTGCGCAAGCTGGAGCAGCAGGTGCGCACGCGCCGCCTGTTGAGCCCGTTTGACGGGCTGGTCACCGAACGTATGCAGCATCCCGGTGAACTGGCGCAAACCGGCGAGAGCGCGCGACCGATCCTCAAGCTGGCGCAAACCAGCGTTTTGCGCGTCGAGGTGTTGCTGCCGGCCAGCCTGTACGGCAGCATCAAGGCCGGGCAAAAGGTCGATGTCGAGCCGCAGGGGCCGCAGCGCGGACCCTATCGCGCAGTGGTGCACGTCGTCGACCGGGTGGTTGACTCGGCCAGCGGCACCTTCGGAGTGCGGCTGTCGTTGCCCAACCCGGCCGGCAGCATTCCGGCCGGCATCAAGTGCCGGGTGCGCTTCACGCCCTGAGTGGCACACGCGCATGCCGCAGCATGCACCGTCCGCGGTCGGATACGCCTTTGGCCTTGCCTGCAGCCGCCATTGCGATGGAAATGTGATGCAATTGTGATGCCATTGTGATGCCATTGTGATGCCGTTGTGATGCCGTTGTGATGTCATTGAAATGTCATTGCAATGTCATTGAAATGTCATTGAAATGTCATTGTGATGTCATTGTGGTGCCGCGCCCGATCACACCGCAAGGCGCCGCGCCTACACCTTTTTGCGACATGTCGCCAGCAAAAAAACGACCCGGCGTTGGTCCTATCGGGCTATTCCCCATTACGCACAAAGCTTTCATAATTCAAATGTTAAAAAGAGTGACAAATTGCCATGATTTGCAGTGTTGGTTCTCGATCAGCTTCTAAAAACGTCTTGTTTTCAAGGCTTTATATTGCTCCGGCTACGTTTGGCGGGCACGCTCGGGAAGGTCTTCACGGCGAGCCTGGCCGCGCGCGGATGCGCTTGCCGGTTTGTTGCACATCGGGAAACATGCTCTGAGACCATCGCAACGTTTTGATTTTGCACAAATAATTCTCAGTGCCATGAGAACTTGACGGCGTCGGTGTAAGGCGCGCGCGCAGATCTGGCGCCGCCAACTTGCGCCGCCGGCCTTGGAAATTCGGAAGTGGTTTGCACGCCCGGCAATCCGGAAGTGCACAACAGGTTGGGAGTGAGAAATGGGATTACCGTCGATTGCCGGACTACCTTCAATAGCAGCGCGGGTCCAGGCGCGCTTTCGCGGCATGTTCTCCGGCCGAAACCGCCGATCCGGCGCCGCCGACCTGGTACCGCCAGCGCGCCGCAAACTGCTGTTTGAAGCGCTTGAACCGCGCCTGTTGCTCTCGGCCAGCCTGCCGGGCGCCGAAGCCGCCGCCAACCTTGCGGTCAAGGGTTTGTACGACAACGCCGCCACCGCGCTGACCGAACTGCAACTGGATCGTTCGGTGCCGCGCGTGATCAGCCTCGACGGCGGCAACGCCCTGGTGGGCACCAACAGCGACAACCGCTGGGTCATTACCGGCGCCGATCAGGTCGAACTCAACGGCCAGCGCTTCGACGATATCGCCTACCTGTTGGGCGCGGCGGATAACGAAGATACCTTCGTGCTGGCCATCGGTGGCAGCCTGTCGGGCGGCGTGCACGGCGGGCCTGGCGGCTTCGATACGCTGGTGATCGATGGCGGCAGCTTTACCGACACCTCGTATCGTGCCAGCGGGCCGGATTCGGGGGCGGTGGTGCTTGATGGCGCGTCGATCCTGTACGCCGGGCTGGAACCGGTAATCGACAACACGGCGGCGGCGGTCAAGAGCTTCACCCTTGCCAGTGCGCCCGACCCGTTTGGCTCGGCCGGTAACGATTCCATTCGCATCGACAATGTGGGACTCGACAGCTACCTGGTTGACAGCCTGAACGCGACCTTCGAGGACCACACGATCAAGGCGCCCTCCCTGCGCCTGTTGCTCGATACCGGCGGCGGCGCCGACACCATCCTGTTCGATGCACTGCTGTTCCCGACGCCGGACTTGCTCATCGACGGCGGCGCCGGTAGCGACACTATCGACTTGAGTGGCCGCAGCGCGCCGCTGTCGGTGGTGCGCTTCAGTGATGGCAGTGCGGTGCTGACCGACGGCACGCACTTTGTGCGGGTGCGCAACGTCGAGACCTTCATCGGCGCGGCGGCGACGGTGACGCAGCAGGGCATTCCCGACTGGAACGAGGAAGGTCCGGGCCCTGTGACCGGCGGGCAGGCCAGCGGCATCGAAGTCGATGGCGCCGGCGATCCGTTGAACGACCCGCAGAACACGACTGAAAATCCGGTGGTGGGCGCAGTACGCATTGTGTTGCCGCACCCCAGCGACGCCAATATCGCCTATGCGGCCACCGTCAATGGCGGCATGTGGAAGACCGACAATGCGACGGCGGGGGCGCCGACCTGGCGGCCACTGACTGATCAGCTGCCAACATTGTCGTTTGGTGCCCTGGTGTTCGACCCGGCGGATGTGAGTTTCAACACCCTGTATGCCGGAACCGGCAGTTTCTCAAGTTTTGCCAGTGTCGGCGGGCAGGCCCTGGGCCTGATCAAGACAACCGATGGCGGGAATACCTGGACGCGCGTCACCGACCCAGTGCTGGACGGCAATCGCGTTGCGGCAATAGTGCCAATCACCATCGGCGCAGACACGATATTGCTGGTGGCCAGCGACGCGGGCGTGTTCCGTCGCGGCCCCGCTGACGCCGCGTTCAGCTTGCTTTCCGGCGATCCGGGGAGCCTCTTGCCTGACGGTGCGGTGCTCGATATGGTCGCCATCCGTCGTCCGACTGGGGTGCTGATCTATGCTGGCGTTGTGGGTCAGGGCGTATATCGCAGCGACAACGGCGGCCAGACCTGGGCGCCGGTCATAAGCGGCATGACCTTCAATGACGGGTTTGACAACAATGGTGGCGGTGGCATCGACGAGGCCGGCGAGTTGCTGGCCGCATCGCAGCGCATCAGCCTCGCGGTTCACTACGATGTGAGCGCCGACACGGCGTCGATCTATGCCGCGGTCATTGCCAACGGCGCCGATCCGGTGCGCAACAACAGGGCGCGTCTGGCCGGCTTGTTCAGGTCCGACGATATGGGCACGGCGCCGGCGTGGACGCCGTTGCCTTTGCCGACCAGCCAGGATTACAGGTGGGTAGATGCCAACGGCGATGGCTTGGTGCAGACCGCAGAGATACCCTTGCAGACTTTCGGCCTGCATCCGGGCGGCCAGGGCGTACAGCATTTTTCCATGCTTGTCGACCGCACCAATCCGAACGTCCTGTTTGTCGGTGGTGATCGGCAGCCCACGTCTGTAGGTGTGGACTGGAACGGTGATGGCGACTTTGCCGATGTCGGCGTGAATGTCGGCGGAGTGGTGGTCAATGAGCAGGGTAGTGCTGCCGGCCTAACCAACTTCGTGGCGCGATTGTTTCGCTATGACGGCGCCAATTGGGCGCAAATAGTTGGTAACGGTGCCAATGGCAGTGCGCCGCACGCGGATTCGCGCTGGATGGCGTTCGATGCGAACGGCAACATCCTTCAGGCTGACGATGGCGGCGTTTACCGCCTGACTGACCGCGACACTGCGGCGCGACGCTGGAATTCTGTGCTGGGCGATCTGCGCAACACCGAAATGTTCTCGGTGGCGTACGACAACCTCAACAACAAAATCTTCATTGGTGGCCAGGATACCGGTACCTCGGAGCAGTTCGCGCTCACCGATGGCATCGACAACAACGGTATAGGAGGCATCGATGATTTGGCCGAGCGTCTGATCTGGCGTCAGATCACCCAGGGCGACGGCACCATGCAGGGGGTGGGTCATATTGCCAACGCGGCCACCGACGGCTTCGACAACGACAACGACGGCACTACTGACGGCGGCGACGCCCAGGAAACCGGCGCGCGCGCGATGCGCTTTTCGATGGGCAACACAATCGAGACCTTCCACCGTCGCCAGTTCGATGCCGCCGGCACCTTGCTCAACGGCGGTCAACTCGCCCTGGCCGCGCCGGCAACACCCAATGCCGCCTTGAGCGGCCTGACAGCGGCCGACACCGGCGCGCCGTTCACCGGACCGGTGCCGTTCGCAGTCAATGAGGTGGCGCCCAACGGCTTGTTGATCGGCCGCACCACGCTCTATGAAAGCGCTGACTTCGGCAACACGATTACGCGCCTGCTCACCGGCGGCACCGTGGTCACCGCACTCGCTTATGGCGGGCGCAACGCCGACACCACGTTGAACGCAGGCGCGATCTACGTCGCCTACGGCAACACGGTGCTGATTCGTGACAACGCGGCCGCTGCATTTTTCACCAGCGTCGACGCGGTACTTGCGGCAGCGGGGGATGTGCGCGATTTCGCGCTGGACCCGGATGACTGGCGCATTGCCTACGCAGTGACCGCCAATCAGGTACTGCGCAGTGACGACGCCGGGCGCACCTGGCACGATATTTCAGGTTCGTACGTACCGCAACAGTTGCGCGCGGTCGAGGTCATCAAGACTGCAGGCCACAAAGTGGTGGTGGTGGGCGAGGAGCGCGGGGTATTCAAAACAGTTGACCCGGCCAACGCGCTTGCAAACTGGAGTGAACTTGGCAGCGCGCTGCCCAACACCATCGTATTCGATTTGCAATACGACGCCACCGACGACATCCTGATTGCCGGCACGCTGGGCCGGGGCGCCTGGTCGATTGCCAACGCCTCGACCGTGGTCGCCCTGTCTCCGCGCCTGGTGCTCAACGGCACCGCCGGCAACGACGAATTCACGCTGCGTCTGAATGCCGCCAATCCGCTGCTGCTGGAGGTCTTCACCGAGGCATCGACCACGATTCCAACCCTGGCCATTCCGCTGAGCGTGGTCGGGGCGATCGAGATCAACGGGCTGGGTGGCAACGACGTCCTTACCATCGATGTGAGCAACGGCTTGTTGGCGGTCGCCGGCGACATCATGTACAACGGCGGCGATGGCAGCGACTCGTTGGAAATCCAGACGGGTGGTCGTTCGGTCCTGGAAATATTCAACGATGCGCCCGACGCCAATGGCGATGGAATCAACTGGATCTCTGACGCCGGCCTTAGCCAATTCGTTTACTTCGATAGCGTTGAAACGCTGGATTCCTCCAGTCTCGGACCGCTCGACCAAGTCCTTGAGAGCCTGCGCGATGGCTTCGAGTTGATCGCCGACTGGACCAACGAATTCGATGCACCGAACCTGCTTGGCCGGCAACTCCCGGTGATAGGGAATTCGCTCGGGCGTGCCCTGCGCGGGGTCGAAGAGCTTCTACTCGATCCGCTATCCACACCAGCAGGTGCTATCGCCACCGCGGTCAAGCGTGGCGGTGACCCCGGAAGCACCATTTTCGAGCGCCTCATTGGCGAAGGTAGCGCGGGCTTCAAGCTGAGCGACATTGGAACTTCCATCAACTCCTTGATTGACCTGGTTGCGCGTTTGCAGGCGGTGGCCGGGTCTGGCAGCGTGACACTTGACACCTCCGATCCGGCAGTCACCAAAATCGATCTGCGCCTGGTGCGCTCTCTCAATGGCCAAGCCGATCTTTTCGTCGACTCGACCACGGCTGCGGGAATTGTCGGGCTCGATGGCAAGCTTGACATCGCCGCCGACCTTGACCTGCATTTCATCATCGGCGTGGACGCCGATGGCGTTTTCATCGAAACTCCGGCCGGATCCGACCCGGAATTGACCGTCAGCAATCTTCGTGTCAGCGGCGATGCCGCTGGCAGTGGCCGCGTTGGCATGCTTGGCGTGCGCGTCACCGACGCTACGCTTACGACCGATCCCGCATTCAAGCTCAAACTCAATCTGCAGGATCCCGGCACCGGCGCGGCCGACAACAAGCTGCGCATGGACGAACTCGATGCACCGGTGGGCAGCGTCGTCAGCGCGATGATCGAAGGCAACGCGGCCGGCACCGACTTCACCCTAGAAGTAGGGCTGGACACCGCAGCGCCCGATCTGGGTGTGCTGCCTCCGTTCGACCTGGGAAACACGCGCCTGCAGGTGACTTGGGCCGACCCGGCCGCGGCCCAGACCGCAGTGGCAACGGCCAGTGGTGGACTGGCGGGTGCCCTCGAAGGCTTTCTTTCACTCGATCCGCAGGCCTTGTTCGATCAGCTTGAGCAGTTGACAGCGCAATTGCCGATCACGCTCGATGTGGAAGTGCCGTTCTTGTCGGACGCGCTGTCGCAGATCACAGGCGTCCTCAATTTCCTGCAGGAAAAGATCATCGACCCGCTCAAGCAAGCGGGCAGCAGCGACGCCGGCTTCACCACGATTCAGGAGTTGGTGATGGATCTGGCTTTCAGCCTGGGTCTCGACCCGGCCGACCTGGGCTTGGCTTACGACACCACGACACGGGAGTTGACCTGGGATTTGTCATTCGTCGAGGATTTCGTCGCCACCGACACCCTGGACCTGGGTTTCGATCTGGAACAGGGGCTTGCAGGACTCAACTTTTCCACCGATGCCAGCATTACCGGCGAGTTCTCACTTGCCCTCACATTGGGCGTGGACTTGGACGATCTGGTGAGCGCACCGGCAGACCCGGGCAACTGGTTCTTTGTCAAGAACCCGACTGCCAGCGCTTCACTGCATCTGACGGCTTCCAACATCGATGCCAGCGCCCGGTTCGGGTTTATTTCGATCGGCATCGTCGATGGCAGCGCGGACGCTACTCTGGCTGCGACCATCGCGCCCACCGACCCCACGCCGGCCGACGGCCGCATCAACCTGGCTGAACTACCCGGAGCGATCGCGTCGGCGATCCTCAGCCCGACCATCAGCGGCAGCGGCAACCTGGTGCTGCCGGTCGAGGTGCCATTCCTTGGCATCAACGCGAGCGCGACCAACTCGATCACAGTCGAGATGGTCGACATCACCGATCCGGATACCTTCACCGTGGTGGTGCCGAACCTGCTGGAAAACAGCCTCGGCAATTTCACCAACATGGATGCCGGCACGCTGATCGGCCTGTTGGGCCAGATATCGGACTGGCTGGAGAGCATGCAGCGCAACTTCAACGTCACCGAGTTGCCGCTGGTCGGCCCGGCATTGGACGAGGTGCTCAAGTTCGCCGATCTGTTTGCCGATTCGCTGCTGTACGACGATCTCGATGACACCGATGCCGCCACCGGCGTCAACAAACTGCTTGACTCCAACAACCAGGCCACCTTCAGCACGGTGCAGGAACTGGCGGCGCGGCTGGTCACCATTCTCGGGGCCGGCGAGGTGGTGCACTACAACGCCGCCGAACAGACGCTCACCATCAACCTGGCCCTGGGCAACATCAACAGCACCAGCAACTTTGGCGCGCTCGATTTGCCGCTGAATTTTGACGTGCTCGACCTCGCGCCCTTGGCCGAGATCAACACCAGCGGCAGCATCCACCTGTCGGCCGGTGGCGGGCTCACGATGACCGTCGGCATTTACATGGGCAACGAAGGTGCGGTCGTATTGACCGACGCTTCGCTATTGTCCAGCCTCAAGGGCGGCATCGAGTTTTCCAACACCCTGGTGGTGTCGGCAGCCAACGAGGCACGCACCGTTTACGGCCGCCTGTCGGCCGACGCGGCCTTCAAGCTTGCGCGCAATGGCGCGGCGCCGGTTGATATTTTGCTGCCCTTGGCGGCGACCCAGGGCAATGCCACGATCGCCGACCTGGTGGCAGACGTGAACGCCGCCATCGGCGCCACCAGCCTGGCCGGCCAGGTCACGGCAAGTGTGGACAACAAGGGCACGCCGACCAATTTCGCCGACGACCAGATTGTCCTGACCGGCAATGGCGGCACCACCTCGCTGGTACTCACGGCCGCATCGGGCAACCCGGCAGTGAGTGAAATCGGCTTTGCCGCCAGCCAGACCGCGGCAAACGAGAGCGGCAGCTTCAAGCTGCGCGCCACCGTGCCGGGCCTGGTAGGCCGGCCGGCCGGCGACGCCACCTTCAACATCACCCTTGATGGCGTCAGCGGAGCGGCAATCATCACCGCCGACAAGCTCAGGCCCAACCGCAACATTCTCGATCTGGTGGTCGATGTGCAGCGCGCCGTCGATGCGCTGGCTGATGGCGGCGGCAACAAGATTTTCAAGGACAAGATCGAGGTCGGTTCGCAAGGCAAGAAGCTGCTGTTCAAGACCCTTCTGCCCGCTGCAACGTCGCTCTCTGTCACCGCAGCCGGTACTGCGGTGAGTGAACTGGGTCTGGCGGCGTCCAAGGCCGGCACCTCGGTCGACATCGTGATCACCACCCGCGATGGCGCTCGCCACGAGATCATGCTCGATGGCGCAAACACCCTGGGGCAGGTGGTCGCGGCGATCGAGTCGGGCACCGGCGGCAAGGTAGATGTGCAGTACTCGCACGAGAACACGCGCCTGCTGTTGCTCGATACCACCGGCGGCAGTGGCAACTTCCTGGTGCAGAACGCGTTTGGCTCGACTGCCGCCACCGATCTGGGCATCCTGCAAGCTACTGTACTGCAGCCCGAAGGCGGGCCGGCCACTGGCGCCGAGGTGCCGCCGCAGGACCGCATCGAAAGCGGTCTCCTGGGCGGCGTCGATCCGATGGAGCGCCTGTTCCTGCAGAACGCGCGTGCGGCGGCCAGTCTGGCTTTCTCCACGCCGACCGCGGTGGCAGCCGAAGCACGTTTTGGCTTTGTCGGCATCCAAGCCGCAGGCGAGGCCGATCTCACCGGCACGGTATCGATCGGGCTGAAGCTGCCGACAGCCACCGATTTCGATCCCACCGCGAAGATCACGCTCAAGAGCCTGATCGACAACATCGGCAACCTGGGCGACTTCCTCGATGGTCCGGAGATCGATGGTGGCGGCACCTTGTCATTCGCCGTTGACATCAACCCGGCTTTCCCCGGCATCAACACCGCCGCCGACCCCCGCCTGACCATCACCGTCAATGACCTGGGCGACCTGATCGCCGGCACCGCCGGCGCCTACACTGTAACCACCACCGGCTTCGATGACCTGGTCAATTTCGACAACATCGGCTTTGGCGACATCATCGGCGCCCTGCGCGCGCTGGTCGATTTTCTGACCCAGTTCGAAGACCTGGATTTCTTGAAGGAAGACATTCCGCTCATCAACCTGAGCTTGAATGACCTGCTGGCCTTTGCCGATGATTTCGCCGCGGCCTTAGACGAGGTCGAGGCCAATCCGGCGGCCACCATCCAGGTGCTGGAAAGCAAGCTGAAGGAAGCCTTCGGCCTGCCGCAAACCAGCGACCTGCTTTCTCTCGACCTGGTCGACGGCAGCATCCTGCGCATCGATCTCAATTTCTCGCCCCGGTTTTCGTCGTCGCTGCCGATCAACCTGGCACTGCCGATCAGCTCCGACGTCATCGATTTGGCGGGCAACGCCAATCTGCGGGCCGATGGTGCGCTCAACATGCGCCTGGCGGTCGGCATCGATCTCAACAGTCTGGGCGACTTCTGGTTGTTCGAGGACACCGGCATCCACGGCGGCCTGGACGTCAACAACACGCCGTCCAACAAGGACGACGACGTAGCCCTGCGCGCGGTGGCCGAAGACATCGCGTTCACTGCAGCCCTGGGTGGCCTGGGCGTGCGCATCATCGACGGCCAGGCCGAAATTCTGGCCAGCGTCGATGTCGGTTTCAAGAGCGCGGCCATGACCGCAGGCAGCGGCCCCAACCGCCGTATCCTGTTGGTCGATGCCTTGGGCAACTTGGGCGACACGCTCGACCTGGGCTTGTCGGGCGAGATCAACGGCCAGTTGCCGGTGTATTTCCCCACCGAGTCCTTGTATCGCGGCGACATCCTCATCGGCGGCCTGCTGTCGCTGAGCTTGTCGGGCGGGCTTGAGGTCAACGGTACCTTGACCGATCCGGCTGCGGTGGCCGACGATTTCCTGCTGATCCCGGACGATATTTTCAATCTCGATCTGTCGCAGTTCAGCGCGCTCGACAACCTGCTCCTGATCATCGACGGTGTCGATGGTTTCCTGGGCCTGCTTGAAGACACCTTCAGCGGCGAGTTGGGCGGCTTTTCGGTGCCGATCATCGGCGATCAGCTGGGTGAAGCGGCCAACGTGATCGCCGATTTCCGCGCCGGCTTCATCGACGGCCTGCGTGACGCGGTCGAAACTGCGGCCGCGCCCGACCAGAACTATATTTCCCTGCAACTTTTCAACCTGCTGCACAACCAGTTGCATATCCTGGCAGACCGCAACGACGACGGCCTGATCAACATTGCAGACATCACCCTTGACACCAATGTCGACGACGCGGGTATCGCGCCCGAAAACGTCTACATGCAGTGGAACCTGAAACTGGGCGGAGTGCTGATCGATGTCGGCGTCGGTCTGAACTTCGATCTCGGCGTGCCCGGTCTCGGGTTCGAGACGCGCGGCTCGCTCGACATCACCGGCGACTGGCAGTTCGACTTAGGCTTCGGCGTCGGCCTGTCGCGCGGCGGCTTCTACATCGATGTGTCCGACACCAACGAGCTGGAAGTCAATCTCGATGTGGATCTGACAGGCGCTGGCCTGACCGGCAAGCTGGCCTTCCTGCAACTCGATGCCGACACCAATGTCGACGCGCAAGGGAACCCCTTGACCGGCCTGGGCGTCACCTTCGGGGTTGACGTGCGCAACAAAAACGGCGGCACGCGCATCAGCTTCGCCGACCTGGGCGATATAGAGATCGACATCGGCGTGGCTGCCGAGGCCACCGTCGACATCGGCATGGAGCTGCAGCTCAACAGCGACCTGGTGCCCGGCGCCGATACGGTGTTCCCGAAGATCGTCGGTGATTTCGTTCTCGAATGGTCGATCGGTGATCGCGGTGCCGGCGTGCTGGTCGGTTTCGACGCGATTGGCGATGCCATCCAGGACGGTCTCAAGCTGGTGGAATTCCGCGATGTCGGCATCGATCTAGGCACCTTCATTTCCGACTTCCTGTCGCCGATCGTGGAGCAGGTCAAGCAGTTCACCGAACCGCTGCAACCGATCATCGATGTGCTCACCGCGCCGATCCCGGTGATCTCCGATCTGGCGGGTGAGCCCTACACCCTGCTCGATCTGGCCGCCGCCACCGGCTATGTGGATGCCGGCCTGATCTACGCGATCGCCGATGTGATCTCGTTCATCAACAGCATTCCCGACCCGGCTGAAGTCGGCAGCCTGATTTTGCCGTTCGGCGATTTCACCGTGTTCGATGCCAACGACGCCAACCCGGGCTGGAATGGCAGCATCGACCGTGCAAGCGTCGCGCTGCCGGACATCGACGCTCAGGATGTGCGCGACGCGCTCAGTGGCCTGAACGCCTCGCCGGGTTCCAGTTCCGCAACCACCAAGAGCTTCACCAATGGCCTGGCCAATGGTGACCTGGGCGATTTCATTTCCTTTCCGATATTCGAGAACCCAAGCCAGATCTTCGGGCTCCTGATGGGCAACGACGCGTCGCTGGTCGAGATCGACCTGCCTCCCTTGGCGTTCGAGCTCACCTATTCCCAGTTTTTCGTCATCTGGGGCCCGCTCGGGGTGCGCATTTTCGGCACGCTCGGCGCCACCATCGATCCGCCCGCATTCGGCTACGACACGCTCGGCCTGCGCGATTTTTTCGATAGCGATTTCCGCGACCCTTTGAGCCTGTTCAACGGCCTTTACCTGAGCAGCGAGCTGCCGGTGGTGACCTTGTACGGCAGCCTGGGTGCCGCCGCCGAGATCAACCTGGTGGTGGCCCAGGCTGGAGTCGGCGGGCGTCTTGGTTTCGAGATCGACTTCACCCTGCATGACCCCAATGAAGACGGCCGCGTGCGGCTCTACGAGCTGGCCAACAACTTCTTGAACGAAGCGAAGTACGGCAACCCGGCGCTGGCACCGCTGGCGATTTTCGACGTGTCAGGCCTGGTGTATGCCGAGCTGTTCGCCTACTTGAAGGTCGATCTGCTGCTGTTCTCGGTCGACAAGGAATGGGTCATCACGCCGCGTATCGAGCTGGTCAATTTCGAGATCGAGTTTGAGCGCAAGCCGACCCTGGCCGATGAACTCGGCGACGGCGTTCTGCGTCTGAACATCGGCGAATTTGCGGGCAAGCGCCTGGAAGGCAACGAACAGGACATCGGCGAGCAGATCTTCGTCGAGCAGGTCAATGCCGATACGGTGCGCGTGTGGGCACCGGGCCTGAATGTGGCCAAGAGCGAGGCACAGGAATATCACGTCACCAGCCTGATCATCGCCCAGGGCGGCGAGGGCGATGACCTGATCGATTTGTCGGGTGTGACCGCGGCGATCCAGTTCGATGTCGAAGGTGGCGCCGGCAACGACGTCATCAAGGTGGGGCTAGGCGGCAAGGCACGCATCGACGCCGGCGCTGGCGACGACGAGGTCTACGGCAGCGATCAGGACGACGTCATCATCGGCGGCCTGGGCAATGACTTCATCGATGCCAGGGCCGGCAATGACGCGATCTTCGCCGACGATGTCAGGTTCGGCGAGGATGGCCTCACGGCCAAGGCTTCCGGCTTCGGCGGCGGTGCCGACGTGGTGATTGGCGGCGCCGGCGACGACCTGATCGCAGGCGGCGGCGGCAACGACAAACTGGGTGGCGATCTCGATCCGCGCAACCCCGACCCGGATGCGAATCCCGCCGGCCATGACATCATCATCGGTGACGGCGGTCTCATCAGCTTCAATGTTGCCAACGCGTATCTCAACATCAAGGCCATCGAGAACACCAGCAGCGCCACCGGCGGCGCCGACATCATTTACGGCCATCGCGGCAACGACCGCATTTACGCCGGCGGCGGCAACGACACGGTCGAAGGCGGCAGCGGAGCCGACCAGATCTGGGGCGAAGCCGGTTTCGACAACCTGAAGGGTGGAAGCGGCGCCGACACCATTTACGGCGGCGACAACGACGACATCATCGAAGGTGGTGATGACGCCGACAACCTGTACGGCGACGGTGGTGCCGACCTGATCCATGGCGGCCTGGGCGCCGATCTGATCCGCGGCGGTGTCGGCGTCGACACCCTGTTCGGCGATCAGGGCAACGACAACATCTTCGGCGACAGCGACGGCGACCGTATCTACGGCGGCGGCGGGTCCGACGTTATCGACGGCGGCGCCGGCAGCAACCTGATTTACGGCGACGACAAGGATGGTGAGAACACCGGCGCCGGCGCTGCCGACAGCATCGCCGTCGGCAACGACGCAGACGTGATCCACGGCCAGGCCGGCGACGACGTCATCTCCGGCGGCAACGGCAACAAAAAAGTCTACGGCGGTGGCGGGACCGACCGCATCACGCTCGGCAATGGCAACAGCGAGATCCATGGCGACGCCATCGTTGTCGGTGGTGTATACAGTGTCTCGCCCGACGGCGCGCGCGACATCATCGTGCTGGGCAACGGCAACATGCTGGTGCGCGGCCATGTGGGCGATGACGACATCACGGCCGGCAACGGCAACAGCGACGTCTACGGCGACGCCGGTGGCGACACCATCATGCTCGGCAATGGCGACAACGACATCTATGGCGATGCCGATCTGCTGGGGGGCGTTGCGGTGCTGTCGGGCGCCGGTGCGCGCGATGTCATCGTCACTGGCAATGGCAATAGTCGCATTTACGGTCAAACCGGGGATGACGACATCACGGCGGGGGACGGCAACAGCCGCATCTTCGGCCACGCAGGTGCGGACCACATCACAGCCGGCAACGGCAACCATTTCATCCTCGGCGCCGAAGGCAACGACGTCATCATTGCCGGCTCCGGCAACAGTGTGATCCGCGGCAACGCCGGGAACGACACCATCACCACAGCCGGCGGCAACAGCGTCATCGTCGGCGACGGGCAGATCAGCGATGACACTATCGCCAATGAACGCACCCTGCCGTTCAATCTGGACCTGAACGATGCCGACGACGGCGCCGACATCATCAATGCCGGTAGCGGCAATGACCTGATCTTCGGCTACGACGGCGACGACATCATCCATGGCGGTGGCGGTGACGACACCATCATCGCCGGTGACGGCTTCGACCAGGTTTGGGGCGATGCCGGCAACGACAACATTCAGGGTGGAAACGACGACGACACGCTTTACGGCGGTGCCGGCAATGACCGTATCGACGGCGGCGACGACGACGACCTGATCCGCGGCGGCGCCGGCGACGACATCATCATCGGCGGTGTGGGGGACGACACCATTCTTGGCGAAGGCGGCCGCGACCTGATCTTCGGGCAGTTCGAGGACGCGCGCCTGGGCGGCTTCGATGCCAATAATCCGATCAACTTCACCACGCCACCGGCATGGGACGAGAACGAAACCATCTATCCGACCGGGGTGACGCCGCCGCGCATCACGCCAGTGGCCTTGCTGGGCCAGTCCATCGACGGCAGTTCGCTCGATGACGGCGTGAGCATCCGCGTGCGTTCGGCGCTGCCGAATGAATTCGCCGCGCTCAAGGCCGACCTCGATGTGAATGTCGCCGACATGAACGACATCATCGACGGCGGTACCGATACCGACTGGATTTTCGGCCAGGGTGGCTCCGATTTCCTGATCGGCGGCGGCGGGGACGACTATCTGGACGGCGGCGTCGGTAATGACGAGGTGGAAGGCAGCGGCGGCAACGACGTCCTGCGCGGCGGTGCCAACGATGACAACCTGCGCGGCGACTACAACGTCAAGGCGCCCAACCCGATCATCCGCGGCGACGAAGGCTTCGACCAGTTATACGGCGACGGCGGCAGCGATTACCTGTTCGGCGGCCCCACCGGCAGTGCCCTGGCGGTGACGACGGTCGGCGACAAGGTGCAGCGCGGCAGCGGCCAGCGCCTGTATGGCGGTGACGGCATCGACTTTCTGTACGCCTGGGCCGGTGTCACCGTGGCATCGAGCCCGGCGCAACTGGCGGCCGAATACCTGCTGCGCGGCGACGAACTGCATGGCGGCGCCGGTGGCGACTGGCTGTACGGCAACCTGCGCCAGGACACCCTGATCGGTGACAGCGGCAACGACTACCTGCACGGCGACTACCTGGCCGGGCCGACCTACGCGCAAAACGTGTTTGCCGATACGCGCGGCGCGCCTGACGAGATTCACGGCGGCAGCGGCGAAGACCAGGTGTTTGGCGGCGGCGGTGGCGACCTGATCTGGGGCGGTGGCGATACCGACTGGCTCGAAGGCCAGGACGGCATCGACACCATTTACGGCGGTGGCGGCATCGACCTGATCGTCGGTGACGTCAGCCCGCTTTACTCGCAATACGGCGACACCATCGACGGCCATTTCGGCAACGACCAGTTTGCCGACATTGCCGACGACAACGCCACCGATATCCTGATGGTGCTGGGCACCCCGGTGGTCGGCGACAACATCATCGTCGGCCAGACCGCGGCCGGCCGCAGCGACGGCCGTGCGCAGGGCATCCTGCATTTCGACTACAACGGTCGCGACATCTTCATGCCCTGGCGCGGCACGCCAGGCGCCGGCCAGACCCTGGGCACGCCGCTGGTCGAGCAAATCCGCATCGCCGGCCTGTCCGGCCATGACCGCATCGAGTTCCGCCAGGGTGCGGGGCTGGACAACAGCGGCCGCGCGGTCGAGAAACTCGATGTTTCCGCGCTGGTGGCACGCAGCGACGATTATGTCGGGGTGATCGACGGCGGTCCCGGCAACGACATTCTGCTGGGCTCGGAGGCGCGTGATCGCATCGACGGCGGCAACGGCAGCGACGTGATTTACGGCTTCGGCGGCAACGACCGCCTGTGGGGCAATAGCGGCACCACCGGGTCACCCAGCGAGCACGACGTCATCTTCGGCGGCCAGGGTGCCGACGACCTGATCGGCGGGCCCGGCGAGAACCAGTTGTTCGCCTGGAGCCGCGATCCGAACCCGCTGGTCACCCAGTTGCACATGGTGGCCGGCAGTGCCACCGGAGCGGCGGGCACCCCGGCGCTACTCAAGGGCATCGATGCGGTGCCGGTCGACGGGCGCCTGCGTGCCGACATGAGCTTCGCCCTGATCCTGGGCGACGCCGTGCCGGTCAACCTCAACCTGACTGCCGCCGAGACGGCGTCTTTCAGCACGCTCAATGAATTGATCGCGCTGATCAACAGTCGCATCGACGCCAGCACCTTGTCGGGCCTGGTGGTGGCGGGCACCACCTCGAGCGGCGGCAACAGCGTTTTCACGCTGGCATCGACCGCCAACGGCGCAACGCTCACGCTGCAGTTGCGCCAGTTCGGCGTCTATGTCGGCGCCGATGGCCGCATCCGTGACGACAACGGCGACCTCGATGGCGATGGCTTGAACGATGGCGGCGGACTGGCCGGTTTGTACGGCCTGGAAGATACCGGCCTTGATCGCATGCTCGGTTCTTCCGAAGACGACGAGCTCTATGGTGGCACCACCGTGGGCTTCCTGTTCGGCAACGGCGGAGATGATCGCCTGTTCCGCGCCGACGGCAGCCTGTTCGAATCGCTCGACGGCGGTGTGCTGGGCGATGAATGGAAGCAATACGCGCGCGAATCCGGCCAGGTCTGGTACATCGGCGGCACCGGCGGGGATGACGAGATCAAGGTCGATTACGTCACCGAACCCGGTCTGCTGCGCGACAAGCATCTGGTCACGCGGCGCACGGTCAATGGCGACCTGTCGAGCTTCGCGGCGCTGCTCACCCTGGATTTCGGGGCGCTCGACCAGAACGGCAACCCCATCTGGAGCGCCGACGACATTCAGTTCAACCTCAACCAGGTGCTGGCCGATGAAGGCGGGCTGGAAAAGTACAAAGCCGATTCGACCGTGCCGTATGTCGATCCGAACAGCCTGACGCGCGAGCAGAAGCTGGCGCGCCAGACCGAACTGGCGCATCTGGAGTTCGATACCCTCAATCTGGCGGAATCCCTGTTGCCGCCGGAGACCGATTTCGATGTCATCCTGATCGATGCATTGGGTGGCAACGACGATATCTATATCGGGCCTACGGTGCAGAAAACGGTGTGGATCGATGCCGGTGCCGGCGATGATCGCGTGCGCATCACCAGCGGCACGGCGATCCTGGTGGACCGTGCCGAGTCCGGCAATCGCAATGACTTGTCGGAATTCGCCTATCGGGTGGGTGACGCCGCGGGCCTGGCGCAAACCACGACACTCAAGGGCCTGACGCTGGACAGCCCGACCGACAGCGACTGGTTCCGCTTCACCCTGGGCAGCGCGGCCGCAGCCGGTGCGCAGATCCTGGTCAACAGCGCCTCCAGCCTGGACGGCATCAACCTGCAACTGTTTACCCGCGCGCCCGACGGCAGCACGGCCGAAGCCGGCAGCACCGCCGCGCTGATCTCGCGCGACGGCATCGATGGCGGCCAGATCGCCGGTGCGGTGCCCAATGACAGCCGCGCCGATGCCTATCGGCTGCGCGATGAGCAATCGATACAGAACCTGTTCCGCCTGCGCGGCCTCACCATCGATCGCGGCCCGGATGCCGACGTGGCGGGCGACGAAGGTGATGTCGACTGGTTCCGCTTCACGCTGACCGAAGTAGCTGGCGAGGACGACAGCATCGGCCTGATCGCCGACCTGGCCACGGTCAATTCGCTGGTGCTTGAAATCTACGATGCGGCCGCCGCAGGCGCAGCCGCGCTGCGCACCGCCGTACCTGTGGGCCAGATCGCCCGCAATGTGGACCTGTCGGGCCTGGCCGCCGGCGACTACCTGATCAAGGTGAGTTCCCTTGGCGCGCCGGCCCGTTATGAACTGGTGACCCGGGTTGGCACTGGTGACAATCCGGCCACGACAACGCTGGACGAGCGGCGTTACCTCGGCAACCTCGAACTCGATTTCTCGGGCAAGAGTGCCGGTGTGCTCGATATCGCCGGTCTCGCGGCAGGCGAATACCTGGTCAAGGTGGCCTCCGGCAACCTGGTGCCGACCGAATACGACCTGACACTCAAGATCGACAGTGCCACGCCGACAGTCGAGCAGATGACCACGCGCACGGATGTGACGCGGCGCGACGTGATTCTGGGCGGGTCCGGCAACGATGTGTTGATCGGTGGCGCGGGCGAAGACTGGATCTTCGGCCAGGACGGTGACGACGTGCTCTCCGGCGGCTACGACCGCCAGGCCGAAGACCTGTTGTTCGGCGGCGCCGGCAACGACACCTTCCAGTTGATCACCGACGGCCTGCCCTTCATCAAGGGCACCACCGACACCTACATCCCGACCCTGACCGACCGCTTCGACGGCGGCGAGGGCGAGGACCGTGTGCTGTACTGGGGCGGCGATACCGACCGCCTGGGCCGCAGCGTGCCCGACAACGTGGCGGTGCGCTGGAACCGCTTCCTGCATCGCTATGAATTCAGCGCGCTGCAGTGGGATGTGGCGAATCAGGAGTTCGCGGCCAATGGCGAGGTGGTTTCCGCCGGCTCGCGCGCCATCGAGACCGGTGATCTTGCGAACGCAGCGCGCTTCACGCTGCGGATCGATGGTGTCGGTTATGAGGTCAACGTAGCGCCGGACAACAACAGTTCCATCAGCGACCTCGCGCTCGACGTCGCCGCGGCAATCGACGCCGCGCTTGAAGGCACTGTGGCGGATGGCAAGGTCCTGGTTGAATTTCCCGATGGGGTGCTGCGCTTTGTCGGCACCGGCGTTTCGCTGGACCTGATCGTGCCGGAGTTTCTGATCGACGGCAGCACACCAAACTCTGCCTTGAGCGACATGAAATTCGTGCCGCTGGTCGAAGGGCAGCCGATCTTCACGCAGAACTACGCGTTCTTCCAGACTATCAGCGTCGAGAAACTGGTGATCGACACGCGCGGCGGCGACGACATCGTGCATGCCGATCCCGAATACCAGTACCCCGGTGTGGTCAGCGAATGGGGTTTCGATCCGGGTGATGTCGAGCAGCGCGGCTTCCTCGCCGGCAGGCTCGAAATCTACGGCGGCGACGGCAACGACCGCCTGTTTGGCGGCGCCTACGACGACGTCATCGATGGCGGCGACGGCGCCGACCTGATCATGGGCGGTCTGGGCGACGACCGCATCACCGGCGGTCCCGGCAGCGACCTGTTGTCCGGCAACCGCATTCTCGAACCGGATGCCTACGAGTTCACCACCGTCAACGGCATTTCCAGCCGCAACGATTTCGCTCCGTTCGCCGCCAACCTGCCGCTGATCCGTACCGGCAGCATCATCGATCGCCTGAGCTTCCATCTGGGTGACAACGACGACTGGTACGCGATCTCTGCGGCCGAGGCGATGGCGCAGTTTGGTGATTCCGCCAGCGCGCTGCTTGAAGGCGGCATGATTTCGGTGGTGCCGCTCAACAAGGTGGAGGGCGGCGTGGTCGAAACCGCCGATCGCCTGCTGGCCTATTTGTTCCCGGCCGAAGACAGCGATCCGGGCGCTGGCGTGAGCCTGGTGCCGCGCGAGCGTTTCTCCGGCGTGCCGGAGTATTACCTCCTGCATGTGAGCAACGAAATGGCGGCCCGACCGGGCGAAGCCGGGGCCGCGCGCGGTCTGGCGCTCAAATTCAATGGTTCGACCGATTTCGCCGAAGTCGCCGCGCGCACCGCGCTCAAGTTCGGTGCGCAAGGCACGATGGAAGCGTGGATCAACCCGGCTGGTGCGGGTGGGGGCACATCGACCACCGGCAATCTGGCGCAACGTGCCGCCTCGGGTGGCGTGGTGCTGTCCAAGGAAGGCGAGTACCAGATCATTCGTGCGGCCGATGGTCGTATCCTGGTCGGCTTCGCCAGCGGTGCGACGATGCAGTTCGTCGATACGCTGCGCACCGCCAATGCAGGTATCTGGACGCATGTTGCCGCGACCTATGCAAGCGGCAGTGTGCAGGTTTACATCAATGGACAAAAGGTCTTCAATACGCCAGTAGTCTTGTCGGCGGCAACAGTGGGTGACAGCAAGGTGTCCGACAATGCCCTGCGTTTTGGCGGGCGTGGACAGGGTGGCACTGCCAACCAGAACTTCGACGGCCGCATCGACGAAGTGCGCATCTGGAACGTGGCGCGCAGCGCCGACGAGATTGCCGACAACTACAAGCGCCTTTCGAGCGGCGACGAGTCCGGCCTCATGGGTTACTGGCGGTTCGAAGAGCAGTCCGACGCCGACTTGTTGCGCAATGGCATTCAGGTGGCGGACCTTTCGCCAAACCTGGCGCACGCAACCGTCAAGGGAATTACCGACCAGTTCGCAGTGCCCGTGGCGCAGCGCGCCGGCACCGACAACCTGATCGTTACCTACGGCCCCGGCGAATACCGCATCAAGTTCGGCGGCACCCTGGGTCAGACACTCCTGGTATCGGCCGACGAGGCCGCGCAATCGTTCTCGCCGGTCGAACTGTCCGGCCAGCCGGTGATGATCAATGTCGGCGACATCAACGGCGACGGCTTCGACGATGCCATCGTCTCGGTGCAGGATGCGGTGGTGGCGACCCTGGCCGATGTCGGCAACCCGCGCACCTTTGTGCGTGTGGCGTTTGGCTCGGCCGCCGGTATCGATCCCAACCTGGTGCAGCCCACCGTCACGCTGGAACTGCCGGCGCCGGTGCTGGGCAGCAATGCCACCAATCGATCGGTGATCAGCCGCGGTGGCGATCTCGACGGCGACGGTTTTGGCGACCTGATCGTGTCGGTCACCAAGCAGTCGTCGATGGACAAGCAGGGCGTGTACGTGATTTTCGGCCGTGCCGACTGGTCCACCGAGGTTGAAACTGCAGCCGATGCCGGCTTGATCGGCGAGTACTTCGTGCTGCCCGCAGGCGTCAATGTGACCGATCTCGACGAGATCAACTTCAACTCGCTGACACCCAAATACACGCGTACCGATGCGCGCATCAATTTCCCGGCCACCAGCGGGCCGGGCTTTGGCGGTTTTTCCGACCTCAACGATCGCTTCGCGGCGCGCTGGACCGGGCAGATCAATATCGAGCAGGGCGGTATCTACAAGTTTTTCCTTTCCAGCGACGACGGCAGCAAGCTCTATATCGATGGCAACAAGGTCATCGACAACGATGGCTTGCACGGTACCCTGGAGCTTTCGACCAGCCTCACCTTGAGTGCAGGTTTCCACAACATCCGGGTCGAGATGTTCGAGAACCTCGGGGCCGCCAGTGCTTCGCTGTCATGGCAGAAGCCGGGCAGCGTCACGCGCGAGGTGATCCCGCCCTCGGTGCTGTTCCGCGATGCGCGCGGCGTCATCAACGTTTTGACCGACAGTGACCTGTTCATTCCTGTCAACGGCACGGCGATCGTCGAAGCCGCCGCGGTGGGCAACATCACGCCGATCCAGACCAGGGGCCTCTTGGGCCAGTACCACGACTTTTCCAACTCCGCCAACCTGACTGCCTTGCCGGGCTTGGTCGATGGCAAGTTCCTGCACAACAAGGGTGTGGGCGAGCCGGGTGCCACGGTGATCACGCTTACGGGCCTGCCGGAAGACCATACCAGCCTGGATCTCGAGTTTTTGTTAGCGCTGATCAACACCTGGGATGGCAACAACGGCGCGAACGGGCCGGACCGACTGAAGATTGCCATCGACAACAGCGTTGTTTTCAATCAGACCTTCAGCAACGTCAGTGGCTCAAGCCAAAGCTACAGCGCTGGCGTGAAGCTCCTGACCGGCGCCAATTTCGGTTTCGGCACCGCTGCCGATTCGCTCTACGACCTGAGCGGCAGTGCCGCCTTGCGCGGCCTCGCCCACACCGGCGCGAGCGCCACCATCCGCATCTGGGCGGATGGTGCCAACTATTCGGGCGGCAACGACGAATCCTGGGCGATCGACAACCTGCGCGTGCTGGCCAACGGGCCGTCGGGCGCCGCCACGGTGTTCGACAGCGACTTCAACGGCGCGCTGCCGGCCAATGTTGACGGCACCGGCACGCTGGTTGACGTCGGCGCGTTTGGGCCCGGCCTGATCCGCCTCGATACCGATATCGTCACCGACAGCATGTATGTCAACGGCAACGGCATCTTTACCAGCGGCGACCCGGCGAGCAACGTTGCCGGACTCAACGAGGATTTCGCGGTCAGGTGGAAGGGCACGCTCTATTTCGATCCACCCGGTGACGCCGCTTCCGGCGTTGCTTCCTTCGCCAGCTACAACGACGACGGCATACGTTTGACCATCGACGGCAACGTCGTGCTCGACAACAACGCCGCGGTCGCCGATCCCAACCAGCTCAATTTCACTCTCGGGTCCGCGACCCTTGCGGCCGGATATCACGAGGTCGTGCTGGATTACTTCCAGGCGTCGGCCAGCAGTTATATCCTGCTCGCCTGGGATCCGGCGGGGGGCGAAAACTACGTCAGTCTGCCGTTGGCAAACTTCCTGCAAGCCGACGAAGCGCCGGGCAACACGGCCGCGCGCGACGACCTGGTGCTCTCGACCTTCGGCAGCAGCAAGGTGTACGCAGGGCGCTCGCGCGAGGCCTGGCTGGCGGAATTCGATCTGAGCGACCCGAATCGCGAGAACACCTTCATCGGCGATCCCGCCTTCAGCATTGGCGGCGGCGGTGTCGCTGGCGCGGCCGGTGATTTCAATCGCGACGGCCGCGACGATTTTGCGATCGTCGACGCCAACCAGTTGCGCATCTACACCGGCGGCCAGGGCATTGGCGGGCCAAGCCTGCGCCTGACGGTGAATGCGGCCGGTGCCTTTGGGGCCGGCGCAAGGGTGTACGCGGCGGGTGATATCGATGGGGACGGCACTGACGATGTGCTGATCAGTGGCGGCACCACGAGCTACGTGATTTTCGGCGACAGCGAGCTCACAGGTACGCTTTCGCTTGCCAGCATGCTGGCGTCCGATCCGGATTCACCGCGCGCCGTAAGCCTGACTGCAGGCAGCGTGCGGCCGATCGGCGATTTCGATGGCGACGGCGCTGCTGATCTGGGTGCCGGCCGCATGTCGCAAAGCAACCGTCTCACCGAAAAGGGCCTGCTGGAGCATCAGGTGCAAGCGCTGCACCTGGGTGCCGCACTGGTCGATGCCGAAATCGGTATTCGCGAGACGCGCACCATGATGGAAGCGCGTTTCGCCGCAGCCGCCGACCTGATCATCGAACCGGGTCGCGCCAGCTATGTGGCGCTGGGCACGACCCAGCCGCAATCGCTTTACTTCGGCGGCATCAGCACGTATACGCAAGATGGTGCCACGCATACCCGCCTGGCATTCGCCGGGCCGGCCGGCGATGCCCTGCGCATTTACGAAGGCAGCGCGCTCGGGCCATTCCAGCCCGGCGTGGTCGCGGCCGACGCGTTGCGCGCCACGCCCGACTACTACCGCTTCGACCTGGCTACGCCCAGCTTGCGCGAAAGCGGGCCGCGCGTCATTCCCGGCATCAATGTCGCGAGCGACGCTAATCCGGCGGCGCGCGATGCCTTCGGCCTGCAGGGCTCGCTGGAGGACGAAGGCCTGGCGGGGGCGGTCAAGCTGACCGATTTCAACGGCGATCGCGAGGGCGATCTGCTGGTACACGGCAACGACGCCAGCTATGTGCTGCTGGGACCGGTGCGTCTGGATGGCGTGGTCGATATCCGCGACGAGGCCGATTTCGTCATCGACGCCGATGTGGGTCGGGCGATTTCACGCATGGGGGACATAAGCGGCGACGGCAAGACCGATCTGGTGTTCATACGCCGCCATGGTATCGGTGGTGCGGATGCAATGATCACCATCATCATGGGTGGCGGTGCCGGTGGCCTCGAATTGCCGGGCTACATCGACCGCGATTGGGTCATGCAAGTGGCGGCGGCCGAAGACCAGAATCGGGTGCGGCAGATCCGTCTGGTGGGCGGCGGCTCGAGCGTGGATGCGACATCCGACATCGCAACGTTGAACTGGAACGACGATGGTCATGCCGATCTGATGGTCAGCGCGCCGTTCGGGCTCATCAGCGGTTATGTGATTTCCGGTCAAAGCATGTGGGGCGGAGAAGACGCGCCCGGAATTCGGACATTTGACGGCGCTGCAGATGTGGAGGCCGTGATCTGGGCTGATTTGGCCAATCGGCAGACGCTAGGCACCGAATTCACCAATGAGGAGATTGGCGCCACGGTGACGGTCACGCAAACCGTGCGCGCTGTAGTTGCCGGTGATGTCAACGGCGACGGCCTTGATGACATTCTCTTCACTGATTCAAGCTTTGTGAAATTCTCCGACGGCACCTTGCCCAACGTCGGACGGGCATATCTGATCACCGGGCGCGTCAGCGACGGCGGTTACGACAACATCGTTCTTGGCAACACTCTGGTCGATGACTTTTTTGTCAGCGGTGAAACCACCGCCGACCTGATCATCCAGGACTTCTCGCTCGGTGGTTCGGTCGCGGCACTGGGCGACATCAACGCCGACGGCTACGACGATTTCGCCGTCGGGCGCACGCAGGAAGGCAAGCGCGGCGCATTGACGCGCGAGGGCGGCCTGTTGATCTTTTACGGCCAGGCCGACTACGGCAGCAGCACCCGCATCCTTCTGGGTGACGATGCCGACATCGTGGTGCGGCGCGAAGACGCCGCCGGCATTGCCGATGGCATCGTGTTCAACGGTGTGCTCCACGCCACCGCCGGCGATTTCAATGCCGACGGCAAGGCCGACCTGTTGATCGGCGAGCCGACCCGCACCACTACGGCGGCCGGTTCCTCGACCATCCTCGATCAGGATGAGCGCGGCACCGCCTACGTGCTGTTCTCGATCGCCGAACGCGGCCGCGATGTGTACCTGACCGACGCCAGTTCGGCAATTCGCGGTGAATCCGAGTTCGACCATTTCGGCACGCTCACTTCCGACCCCGGCATCGATCTGGATGGCGACCGACTCGACGACATCATCATCGGGGCCTCCGGCGCCAACGCGGTGACTACCATTCTCACGCCCGCTGCCGGCAAGATCTTTGTCGCCTACGGCGCTGCCACGCCGCCGGCGCTGCCGCCGGGCGACCAGATCGTCGATCTGACCAACCTCACCGTCACCGGTAGCGGTGACTATCTCGTGGATCGCGGCACCGGCCGGGCCGAGGTGTTCAAGAACGACTACGACAACGACGGCGTGGCCGACACCACCGATTTCACCATGACCGCCGGTTCGTCCGAGCGCTGGTATCGCTTCGTCACCCTCGGCGCGGGACAACCCGGGAGCTTCGTGCGCATTACCCCGGGGGCACGCGCCCAGACGGTGGAAACCGTCGGCTCCGAGGACGGCACGCGGACCGCGGCGGCCACCAGCCAAACCGGTGCCGATCTGCTGGTGGCATCGTTTGTCGATAGCGCTTCCGGCGGCATGTATGTCGGCCCTGCCTTTAGCGCGGCCGGTCGCGTCATCGAGTGGTCGGCCTATGGCGGCGCGTTCGCCGAAGGGACTACCCGCAATGTCACTCCGTTGATCTTCCGGCGCGACGCTGACGGCAACTACGAAATCACCGGCGTCGGCACCACGCGGGCTCTGCTTCCTACTGAAGGCCAGAGTTTCGAGTTTGGTCTGGCAAGCGGCAGCGATGCGGTCGGTAGCGGCTACTTCCTGGGCTGGAAAGACGGCTCGACCACGGCAGATAGCCGTGGCGCGATTGGCTACCTGAGCGGCGGCGCCACTGTGCGTTGGCTCGGCAATGGCCAGGGCGCGGCGCGCAATGTTGAAGTCGGTCTCGACTTCAGGTCGGCGCGTACCGACAGCAAGTCCTACTCCATCAATGCCGGTGTGGTCAGCGGCGCGATTCTCGAATTCGACCTTGGTCGTTATCTCGATCTGGTGGGCAATCCGGATGCGATCGCCAACGCGATCCTTACGCTCGATGTACCGGGCGCTGCCGCACCGGTGCCGGCACCGACCGCGGTTGGCAATGTCACGGCTGCAGGCGGCAAGATCTACTTCACCGGCACGAGGGCCGGTGAAGGCCACGAATTGTGGGTTACCGATGGCAGCATCGAAGGCACGCGACTGGTGCGCGACCTGTTGCCGGGGGCTGGCGGGTCCTCCCCGTACAACCTGGTGGATTTCGACGGCGCGCTGTACTTCACCGCCAATTTGGGTGCCGGCAGTATCGAACTGTGGAAAACCGACGGCACCTCCGAGGGTACGGTCAAGGTCAAGGACATCGCGGCATCATCGGTGGGGTCATTCACCCCGGTTGCCGGCATTGCCACGCTCTCCGGCGAGAGCGTCGAGGTGGGCAACGGCCGGCCGGTCTCCAGTTATGCATTCGATGTGATTGCCGTCGATGTCGAAGGCAACGTTCTCAAGTTGCCGATCTCGCTCTCGCTGGAGCAGATTCGCGACAACAACGACAGCAATTCCCAGCCCGCACGCTTCGCCGCGCTGGTCGGCGATATCAACAGCGACCTTGCCGCACAACTTGTCAAGTCGGGCGTAGCAAGCAATGCCATCACCGCGTTTTCTGCCGGCAACTTCATCGGTTTCAGGGTCAATTCCGACTTTGTTCAGGTGCGGGTGGACGGTGCACGCGATCTCGGCTTCGGCAAAAACCAGTCGTCGGTGCAGGGTGTATCGATCACCGCTGCCGAAGCGGTCAAGGTGGCCAGCGTCAATTCCAAGGGCGCCGACTTCACCATCGTGCTCGATCTGATTGGCGGCGACACGCGCGACATCCAGGTGAGTGTGCAAGCCGGTGGCAAGGCCACAACTATCGGTGCGTTGGTAGTCGCGCTCAATCTTGAGCTGGCCGATACGCTCAAGGGAGCCGGTCTGGAGTCCGATGCGCTGCATTTCGCAGTCGGTGCGGGCAACGATGGCGCCAAGCTGGTTCTGATTTCCGATACCGATCCTTCGGTGATCGGACTCAGATTGATCAAGGGCGACGGGCTGGGTTTCAGCGGCCGCGAGGTCTCGCAACTTTCAGGGGAACTGCTGGCCGAAAAGCCGGCCTCGGGCGATGTGCTCAACGGCATCCCGTCTGGCGTGGTCACCATGCAGCTGGAAATCGTGCTGGCCGACGGCCGCACGCTTTCAATCACACCGCGCATGAGCTTCGCGGCGCTGGAAGGCAATACCAGCGTCAGTCAGCTGACAACCGACCTCAACACGGCGATCAACGCGGCCCTGGGCGCCAACAACGGCCTGGTGACGGTAAGCCAATTCGTCGATCCGGACGCAAAGGTTCGCCTGCGCATCCAGGCGGTGGATGCACGCGTGGCCTCGATCCAGGTTATCGCCAGTGGGCTTGACAGCTTCAACCCGGGTCAGGTATCGGTACAGACCGGGGCGCGGCTTTACTTCGTGGCCAACAGCACCGCCACCGGCAGTGAATTGTGGGTCAGTGACGGCAGCGCGGCGGCAACCGTGGTACTCGAAGGCGTGGCCGGCAGCGCCGGCATCAACCCCTCGAACCTCACAAGCGTGGGCGGCTCGCTGTATTTCGCCGGCTTCAATGCGGCGCAAGGCTACAACTCGATCTGGCGCTACAACGGTAGCGGTAGCCCGCAGCTGCTGGCGGGGCAGACCTTCCGTTCGCCCACTGGCTTGATCGCGGCAGACGGCAACCTGGTGTTTGCCGCACAGGTAAGCGGGGCCAATGGCGATCGCGAGGTATTCAAATTCAACGGCAGCAGCTTCACTCAACTGACCAATATCGCCAGCACTGCAACCAGTGCGCAGGAGTTGACTTATTTCAACGGCAAGGTCGTGTTTTCGGCCCAGGATGCGCTAGCCGGTTCGACCATCGAGACCGGGCGCGTCGGCCGCGAGTTGTGGCAAGTGGGCCTCGCTGGTGGCGCGACTGTTCTGGCCAATATTGGCCAGCCGGACACCAATCCGTTGTCGACCAGCCAGCAAGTGCTCAGCGGATTTTCTTTCATCAACGGCTTCCTGATTCCGCAATACACCACCGTCATCAACACCACCCCGGGACTTGTCACCAGTTCGTCGCCGGGTTCGCTCAGCGCGGCCGGAAGCGAGTTGTACTTCGCTGCTACGCAGACGGCAAGCGGGCGCGAACTGTGGAAAACCGACGGCACCACCACCAGCCTGGTGGCGGATCTCGAACCCGGCACGGCTAGCGGTTTCCCGTTCTCGATGGTGCCGGTCACAACCAGCGCCGGCCAGCGCCTGTTCTTTGTCAGCCAAAACGCGCTCTATGTCACCGATGGCAGCGCCGAGGGCACCCATGTTGTGCCGGGTGCGGAAAACATGTATCCCTACTCGCTCGAAGCACTGGGCGACAAGCTGTTTTTCACCAACTATTACGATGGCAATCTGTGGGTCGCCACCGAGTCCGGCGCTACCCGCATCGATGCCCTGATCCCGCCGCCGCTGCCGCTGACGGTCAGCGTGCTCGAAGGCGAAGGCGACAACCGCATCACCAATGCCGATCGTACCGGCCGTGCTGCATTCACCGAGTCGATCAGCGTGACAAGCGCGATTGCCACTGTTGATCTGACCGCCGCGGTACGCGCGGCGCTTGACCGTGGTGAAACGCGCCTTACTGTGCGGGTCGAAAACCCGACCGGTGATAAGGATCTCGAGATTCTGTTGGCCGGGCTGGTGCAGGCCGGCCAGACCGCGCTGTCGATCACGCCGCGCGTCACCGGGCTGGTGGCTGACTTGTACACCGAGGAAGGCAAGCTGGTGGCCCTGGGCAAGTCGATCATCGATTTGCGCAACGCACAGGCCGGCGGCTTTTACCTGCGCGTCTACAACTCCGATGGTGCACTAAGCGAAGACCTGGATTTCCAGGTCGCCATCGACGCGCCTTCACAAGGCTACAGCCACCCCTACACCGATCGCGACCGCGTCGGTGGCGGCGAGGGCGAAGACATACTTGTCGGCAACGAAGGCATCGACCGCTTGCGCGGCGAAAGCGGGCGCGATCGTTTCGTGGCCGAACGCTTCGAAGTGCGCGACCTGGATATCGGCGAGAAGATCGCGCCGGTGGCCGAGTCCGAACGTTCCGACATCCTGCTGCGCCAGACCGATGCGTTGATCGACATGCCGGACGAGCGTCTGCGCCTGGCGCTGGCCCGTGCGCTCGGCTATGCGATCACCGAGCGGTATGACAGTAACAACGGCGACAAGCGCTACGTGATCCATGTGCCATCCGGCAGCGAGCGTACCGATATTCCGCTTGAAAGTTCATTCGGCGAGTCCGCCTGGTCGCAACGCATTTACGCCAGCAGCATGGCAGAGTTGTCCGAGCTCGATGCTTCCAATCTGGGTATTTCCGAGCTCACCGGGCTCAAGTACGCGATCAACCTGTTGAGCCTGAACCTGTCGGGCAATGATCTGGTCGATTCTCAGCTTGGCGACGGTGTCCTTCAGGAATTTCTGCCCGGCACCGTGATGGGCGGTGACCTCGTAGGCTTCCCCTACGGCCTGGGGCAATTGCGCAATCTGGCGCTGGATTTCAACCCCTATATGTCCAGGCTCTCGGCACTTGAGGAATTGCTGACGCTCGAGCGCCTTTCGCTCGACGGCCCGCATTACCGGTTCAACCTGATCTTCGGCGATGACGGCGGCGCAGCGCCGATTGGCAACGGTGCCATCCTGAACCGCATCGCGCAGCTGACCTGGCCGCTTGCCGACCCGGATGCACCGGAGCGCGGGCTGGATCTGCTGAGCCTGGACAACTACGAAAGTGGTCTCTCGGTCTTCCTGGTTGGAGGAATCACGCACGGTTCGGGTGAGATCTTCATCGGACAAAGCGGTCTCGTCACATTCTCCATCGACACCGTCAGCTCCGGTCGTGTGGTGATCGACGGCGTAACCGTATTCGACGACCCGGCTGGTACGCCTGGCCCGGTGTTGCAGTCGGTTTACCTCGAACGCGGCCTGCATGCGATTTCCACCAGAACCGACAAGTTTGGTGGTGCACTGCGCTATGACCCGGCCAATGGGCCGCAACAAGTCGTACCGCAAGCCGTGCTGCGCCCCTCGATAGGCGGCGATCCTGGCTCTTACTACAACGACAGCGCCCGCTTGACCGACATCTCCGCGCTCATCGCGCAATCCGACCTGCGCTACTTGAGCCTGCGCGGTCACTTCATCAGCGACGTGCGGCCGCTCACCAAGTTCGACGAGCTCGAAATCCTCGACCTTGAGAACAATTTCATCAGCAACATCGAGGACCTGACCGGCCAGCGCCTGATCGACGATGGCGATGCCGATTTCAGCGTGCAGGGCGATTGGCAGAAGAACCTGCGCAGCGTGGCCGGTGCGTTCGAGGGCGACTACCGCTTCCGCGAAGGTGTGAACGACGACACTGCCGCCAAGTGGACCTTCAGGGATCTCGATCCGGGCCAGTATGAAGTGCTGGTCAGCTGGCCGGAGGCGGCGGCGCGTACCGAGGCGGCCAAGTATTTCGTGCGCGGCCCGAATACCGCGGTGATCTCGACGCTCGGCGCGTCGATCTTCAACGCCGGCATTGGCGAAGCTGACCCGGCTGCCTTGAGCGGTCATCGCCGGGTGACGATCAATACCGATACCGGCGTCATCAGCGGTGACGATGGCGTGGCCGACACCTTCTACGGCACGCCGTTCACGGTGAACATCAGCGCCGGCCTGGCGCGCTTCTCGGTATATGGCGACTTGCACATCGGCGCTGACACCATCACCGTGCTTGGCTCCAACGCCATCGCGCTCAATGTGGGTGACGATGTCTACATCGATGCGGCGGCCGAGTTCAGGCTGGCCGCCGACGGCAGCGTCGGTGTTGGCGGCGGCGGTGACGGTGGCGGTGGCGGCAACGGCGGCGCGGGCGGAACCGGCGGCTCGAACGGCACTGCGTTCGTGCCCTTCGGTGGCGCGATCGGCGGCGGCTTTCTGTATGTTCTTGCGTCGGTTGGTGGTGCGCCGGGCAACGGCGGAGCGGGTGGCGACGGCGGATCGAATTGGCTTTTCAATAGCAACGGTGAGTCCGGTTCCTCCGGGCTTTCAAGCGGCGCCGGATTCGCCGGGGGCACAGGGTCTTATGGCGCCGGCGGCAGCTACGGCGAGGATGGCTACAACAATCCGTTCGCAGGCGGCTATGGCGGCTACTACGGCAATCGCGGTACCGGGAGCGCTGGCGGCAATTTCAGGTTCGGCGGATTCGGCGGTTCGAGCAGTGGCTTTGACGGCAGCAATGGTGGCAACGGCGCGTCCAATGCCGGCCAGACCGGCGGCGCTGCCAGCCAGGGCTTCTCCGGCGGTGCCGGCTACAACGACGGGTTTGGCCCCGATATCTCGGCCGGCGCCGGTGGTGGTGCCGGTGCGGGCGGCGGCGGCGCGGGCGGTGGCGGCGCCGGCAGTGGCGGTTCGGGCGGCGGCGGTGGCGGCGGCGGCGATGCCAGTTTTTTTGGCGGCACCGGCAGTGATGGTGGCAATGGCGGAAGCGGAGGTTTCGGTGGCACCGGTGGCAGCGGCGGCAGCGGCGGTCGCGGTGGCGCGGGCGGTGGCGGCGGTGGCGCCATCGAGATCACGGCGTTCGGCCGGATTGTCATCGCCGGAGCCTCGTTCAACGCCGAGGGTGGCAATGGCAGTGCCGGGGCCAATGGTAGCGATGGCGCCAGCGGTCGCATCGGTTTCTCCGGGTCTGCGGGCCAGGCCGGCGAGTCCGGTGGCTTGTTCACATCCGATGGCGGCAATGGCGGTGCCGGCGCCAGCGGCGGTAGCGGTGGCGCCGGTGGCACGGGTGGCCGCGGTGGTGTCGGTGGTGGCGGCGCCGGTGGTACGGTCAAGCTGTTTGGCTCGGTGGTCGATGCCGACGATACTTTTGTCTATGCGCAAGGT
>ENA-ORBV01000696-ORBV01000696.1-microbial-mat-metagenome-genome-assembly--contig:-NODE-696-length-76567-cov-11.875226_pt1 | contig 76567 bp, 92 predicted proteins | sample MGYA00237777_ERZ505514 | MGnify/ENA primary metagenome ERZ505514 (study PRJEB26160, sample SAMN06269048) | microbial mat metagenome | isolation source: Oligotrophic lake microbial mat | place...
TGAGGGGGAACCATTGGGACGCACTTCGTGCGTCCCACCTTCTGGCTTTGAAAAAGCCGTTAAGTTCTGTTCTGGTGGGCGAGAAAGGACTTGAACCTTCACGCCTTGCGGCACTAGCTCCTAAGGCTAGCGTGTCTACCAATTCCACCACTCGCCCAATTCCGACTACTACGAAGGATGAATCTACGATCCGCCATCCGAACCATTATAACAGATATGATCTGTCGAAAACATTTAACCAAATATTAGTATTCAGGCAGCTTTTTGTTCTAAATGTCCGATTCGAAGTTGGTGATTATCGACCTGTTCAATTGTCGGGTCCAGCTTGCTTTCAATCCTATTAACCGTAGCATCAACATCTGCTAGATTTTGATCCAGAGCAGTAATCTTTTGGTCTAGCTTATCAATTTTTTGATCACGCTTGTCAAATTGCTCAACCATAGCACCAAGCACTTCTTGCACTGCACCACTTACCACTTCTTCAATGTCCTTCCTAATTGCTGTCTTGAGGTCAATTTGAGATGTCCTGAAGTCTTTTTTTGCAATCGCTAGGTCATCATTTTTCATAATTTAAGCTTACAAAACTTTGCGGTAAAAAACCAGTTGGGCATCACCGTAATTTTGTTGTTTGATGAGCTCCAGGCCATCAAGCTCGGGGGCCTCCATCTGACTAGGCCAATCTAATATGTACAGTCCACTTGGCTTAACATGTTTTGTGAGTTTTTGTACTAGTTGTGGCTGGACATCATCGTAGGGTGGCGCGGCAAATACAATATCAAACTGTATCTCGGTATTGTTATCGGACCAGCCGCTGGCATTAGCCCGTATAGCTTTCATTCGCCCCTGTAAACCCAGAGACGCAATGCCCTTGACAATAGTGCTATTAGCGCTCTTGTCAATATCTATAGCTACCGCCTTTGAGGCACCCCGGCTGATTGCCTCAAAACTCAGCGCCCCACTGCCGGCAAAAGCATCTAGCACTGCCAGCCCGTTTATATCACCCAAAATACTAAACAACCCGCCACGAGCCTTTTCGCTCATGGGGTGCGTCCGTTGGCCATGCGGCGCATCGAACTGACGACCCTTTAATGTGCCGGCTATGATTCTCATTTTGGCTGCAGACGCTCAGCTTCAACCAGTGCGGCATACCAAGCCAGTGTCACCGTTTTGATAACGGCGGGGATGAGCCTTTGGCGGACATCAAGCGCGAGACGCGTAGTCCACCCCCTGCGATAATATCGGTTATACATATCCAGTACTGCAATTTCACGGGCAGTACGCTTGAACCGCTCGACAGGTCCAATTTCTATAACCTCTTTTAGCTCTGCTTCCGACGGTAAGGCATCCGGAAAATTGAGTGGTTTGATGATAGAAGCAATGCCAATCTCGAATAAGCCATGGGTTGTGAGTAAGCCTTTGGGGCCCCACATCTTCCAATTGTTTTTGACCTTTTCCCGACGATTTTCACCTGGCATGACAATCTTTTCTTTAATAGTTTTACGCGCATCGGTGACACCGCGAATATCCGACAAGGCCTCCTCGTAGGGGTAATGATGTGCCGGTGTAAGACCATCAACCAGTGCATGGGCTAGCCATGCAGCCTCAAAGGCAGCCCGCTCCTTATTGTCGGCTCGTAGGTGCACAACGAGTAGTCTGTAATGCTCCATGATCAGCTCGGATAGCTGAGAATCACTGTCATTGAAGGGGCTATAAAAGTGCCATGGTTCGTCCTGAGAAGGGCTTTTGCGTTTGATACCATCGGGGCCATTTTTGCCTTCAAACTGTAGAATTGTTCGTATGCTGGGGAATAAATGGCCATCCCCCGTAACTAGTGCCAAATGGCGGCGGGAAATACGATCGATCTTTTGGTGTGCACCCATAACACGCCCAGATAATTTTGTAAGTGTTGTGCCAGAATACACTACCGACCTCCAGTCTGAGAAAATAGTAAACCCGACTTACGCAGAACCTGGCTGGAATCAGGGTCGTCCAGGAGAGATAAATTTAGGTGTTTACCTGGTGATTCTGAGCCGGCAGGGATTTTGCGTAAGTCGAGTAAATAGTAATTAGCAAATAGCCTTTTCTTATATGTTATTCCCATGCTGATTCCTATTTCTGGTTTCTGGTTACTGTTTGCTAATTTAGGTTTGTGATAGCCCGGAGTTTTGAAACTCGAGCATATAACTGATCATATTTTAGCAGATTTTCGCCTTTATCTATAAACTCTTGGGCGGCACCACGAGCAGCTGCAATGAGTTTGGTATCGCTCAGTTTGGCAACGCGCAGGTCAAGCTGGCCGTGTTGCAACTGACCATAAATGGCGCCTGGGCCACGAATTTCAAGATCCAATTCGGCCAGGGCAAAGCCGTCAGATGAGCTTTCTAATGCACGCAACCGTCGGGTGGGTGCTGATGAATCGCTCATCATCAGATAGGCGTAGCCTTGGTGATCGCTTCGCCCCACCCGTCCCCGCAACTGGTGTATCTGCGCCAGTCCAAACCGTTCGGCATCTTCAATTAATATAACAGTCGAGTTGGGTACATCTACGCCGACTTCAATGACCGTAGTGGCCACCAAAATGTCTAGTTTATGAGTAGCAAAATCTGCCATGGTTTGGGTTTTGTCAGCCGGCTTCATTTTGCCATGGAGCAAGCCAGTTTTGCGGCTCTTGAAATCTTTTTTGATATGCTCATAAACGACCTCGGCGGCTTTGCCAGGCAAAATATCGGACTCACTTATTAAGGGGCAGACGACAAACATCTGTCTACCAGCTTGTAGCTCTCCGTCTATTGTCTTGTATAGCTGAGCCCGGGAATTAGGCGAACATATCTTGGTAATGACTGGTTTGCGGCCAACCGGCATGGTATCTATGACCGAGATGTCCAGCTCGCCATACAATGTCAACGCCAGGCTACGCGGAATTGGTGTAGCCGTCATACTCAGCACATGGGGCATGTGGCCAGCTTTGGCCTGCAGTTTTTTGCGCTGGTCTACGCCAAAACGATGCTGCTCGTCAACAATTATCAAACCCAGCTTATGCATGTCGACTTTCTCTTGAATAAGAGCGTGGGTGCCCACAATCAGCCGTATATCGCCGCTTTTTATTCGTTTGTGAGCCTCGGTCTTTTGGGATGGCTTAAGGCTACCAACCAACAGCCCGAGTTGACCGGCATAGCCAAGTGGCGATAGTAGGTTATGAATAGTAGCGGCATGTTGGCGGGCAAGCAGCTCGGTGGGTGCCATCAGCGCTACCTGGAAACCCTGCTCCATCGCCATCAGAGCCGCCATGGTGGCTACAACCGTTTTGCCACTGCCGACATCACCTTCGACTAAGCGGTTCATGGGGTGGGTTTTTTGCATGTCCTGATATATTTGCCAGGTGACTTTGCGCTGTGCATCAGTCAGTCTAAACGGCAAGTGCGAGACAAATGTACGAGCTAGCTTTTGGTTAAACGCGATGGTGAGTGACTGCTCTTTTAATAGCTCATATTTGTTCAGTAAACTAGCTAAGCTTAGCTGAAAGACTTCTTCAAAACTCAGGCGGCGTTTGGCTTGCTCTAGTTGCTGGTCACTTTCTGGAAAATGTATGCTAAAAACTGCCTCTGCCCGGGTTAGCAGTTTTTGTTCCTTGACAAGCCATGATGGCAGCGTCTCTGGTAAAGTTTTGATAAGTTCGGCCACTCCTCGCAGAGTGCGCCTTATGTCTGATGAGCGCATGCCCTTAACCAAACGGTAGACCGGCACAATCCGGGCGGTATTAACCGGAAAGTCGCTGGCAAGCTCCATTGACGGATTCATGATAGCCAGTCTGCGGTTACTAAGTTCGAACTGGCCGGATATAAAATATTCAGTATCCGATTTGATATTTGTAGCGCGGTAGGGTTGGTTGAACCACACCAACCGCACACTGCCTGTCTCATCGCTGGCAACTGCTTCGGTTATGTGCAACCCACGTCGTACATAACGGCCCTTAGCCTGTTTGATAGTCGCTTCGATTGTTACGATACCAGGCTTGATATGAGCAATCTTTTGGATATGGGAATAGTCTTCATACCGGCGCGGGTAGTAATCTATCAGGTCGCCAACTGTCTTAATGCCGACGGTGGCAAACTTCTTGCCCAGCTCCACCCCCACGCCTTTAATCTCAATCAGTGAACTCGTAAGCACCATGGATATATAGTACATCGTCTATATCCAGATTTAATCGAAGTAGCAAGGATTCCACCTCATTTTTTCAAAAAATCAGGTTTTGGGAAGTATCTACACACCTTCTATAAAAGTTTCAATGAAGTTATTCAGCTTTTTACTAACTTTTTTGTGATTTTCTCATCTGTTAGGGGACAGTCCCTGAAATCCTTTTTACTAACTTTTTTGTGATTTTCTCATCTGTTAGGGGACAGTCCCTGAAATCCTCTGAAATCCTGAAATCCATCTGTTAGGGGACAGTCCCTGAAATCCTGAAATCCCTTATAGCCAGATTGGATTTATCTGCGAAAAATTGTTGTTGTTGCTAAAGTCCGGGTTTACCGGCAGAAGCTTACGCACTACCTTAAACCCACTGCCGTCTTGGTTGATCGTGCAAATGATTATGCCACGTTGGCCATCCTTGACCACTGCGCCGTCAAAGACAATCTGCGCGCCATCAGGCGAGAAATCGCCGTCTAACGGGAAGCTACCGCGATGGTCATGGCCATCGTATTGGCTATCGGGCTGGTAGCCTGCAGCCTTAAGTCCAGTAATAACCTGCGCCTTTAGGTTACGCACCAACTGGCCGCTGGCAGTGTCAAAAATCTGCATATTTATGGAGTTTAAAATAAACTTATCATCCTTGGACACGCTCACATGTAACTCACCGCCACTGCTTATAACGCTCTCTTCTTTGCCAGAATCAAGGTTGTATATGTGCAGATCTATGCCGTTTGTCGGCGAAAAACTGCTATAGGCAATTTTGTTCGACGTATGAAACCACTCCGGTGCTTCGTTGCCTCCAGTTGGGTCAACTTTACTGATAAGCCGCGCAGCCTTGGTGTTTAAATCAACAACATAAATACCCAGCTCACGAAAGTCCGCAGCTTGCCCTTCAGGATGCTGGGTGGCGGTCGCTTGGACGGCGACCTTTGTACCATCCGGCGAAAGCGTCGGCCGCGCCATTTGGTAAATACCGGGAATGGTTGATTTTTGCTCCGAACCATTAGGCATTACAACCACCAGGTTCGTGTCTTGAGCATAGACTGCTTTGTCACGGAGAATGTCAAAGTCCACCGGGCTCATAGTAATGCTAAACGGCACCTTACTACCTATCTTGCTTAGGGTTGCTTCTGGTGAATCGGTTTTAGGTAAACGATAGTATATGCCGGACTCAAAAGTCGCAGTTTGCGTGTTCTGTTGCCCCACGTCACCAGCTTGGTTACTACGACGCCAAACGAACATGCCGGCAGCCACCAACACGCCAAGCACTAGAAAGATCAAAAATGCTTCCAAAATGCTAAAACCATACTGGTTTGAGTGCGGTTCTGCTTTTATGCCCATAAGCTTATCTTACTACAATGCTTATGTTTATAAGAATACTACAGTAGGACGTTCTATTTGGCGTACAGAACCCAAAATCTACTACACCCGTAGCATCTATAGCCATCGCAGAAGGTCTTTTCTTTTACAGCTTTTGCGAGGATTTAATCTTGGGTTTTATTGGGCTTTTTTGGCTAGGAAGAAGACGCTGGGGCCGAAGTATGTTTTGGCCAGTGGCACCTGCAGAACATTTTCGATAGCCAGCATGCTGGTGCGAGGTATGATTTTCTTGAGTGCCGGCGAACGCAGATTGGATACGGACAGCGTGCGTTCTACCTTGAATCCGGCATGGGCCAGTTGCTTAATAACCGTCTTGGGGTTATGGTTCACAAACGGGATTTCATTTTTGCGCTTATTGGCATCGGAGCGGATGTCCACCGGCTCAGTCGGTAGGCACTTATTGCGCACAAAATGGCCTAGGCGGTTACGCATGTGCGCATAATTGGCCATCTCTACAATAAAATAGCCGTCTTGGCTTAAAATGCGGTGGATTTCTTTAAACTCGGCAGCCGGATCGGGCAAATGGTGCATTACCCTAACCATGGTCACCAAATCAATCTCACCATCTTTAAATTTCAGGTCATCGGCCTGCATGAGCTTGCGCTCAACCAGGGGAAAATCTTTTAAATATTCATCTGCAATATCTAGCTGCTGCTGGCTGGGCTCGGCCAAAGTCACTTTATCAGCATATTTTTGCAGCACACCACTAAGCCGCCCATAGCCGCCGCCCACATCAACCGCATGGTTAAAGTGTTTGGTTTTTAAAAATTTGCCGATGGCCAACTGCTCAGCACCGTTTTCATAGCTGCGACCAGTCCAATAATCTAAATAATTATGTTTTGGATCGTTATACTGAGTAGCTTTTAGTGTGTGTTTTGTCTGCATGGCGTGATGAGTATAGCAGTTTGTTAATTGACTTCAACAATAGCAAAACTGTTTTTGCCCCTTTTCAGTAGATTATTGCCGGGCTGGAACCGGACATTACTGTCTGGGGTTGCTCTTTGTCCATTAATATATACAGCGCCTGAGCCAATGAAATTCATAGCCTCGGTATTAGATGAGGCTAATCCAGCTTTGACTACAGTGTGGGCAAGATTATCCTCTGTTTTTATCGCTGTCAATTCTTGTTTTAGTACCTCTATTTCACTGGGCGAAAGATCTAAGAAATTGCTCTCACCGAACAGGACGGCGGTGGCACGTTTGACCATGTCTGCTCGCTTGGTTCCGTGCACAAGTTTGGTGACCTCATAGGCCAATGTTTTTTGTGCCACCCGCAGGGATTTATTCTTTTCAAACCCGGTCATGACATTGCCAATTTGGTCTTTATCTTGCTCTGTAAAAATTTTGAGATAATCGCCGACCTTATCGTCTTCTATATTCAGCCAGAATTGGTAGAACTGATAAACGCTGGTTTTGCCGGCATCAAGCCAAACTGCCCCTGCCTCGCTTTTGCCGAACTTCTTGCCTGTACTTTTATCGATAATCAGTGGCATAGTCAGCGCATTAACTTCGTCACCGGTGACTTTGCGCACTAGCTCAACCCCAGACAGAGCGTTACCCCATTGGTCACTACCAGCCAGCTGCAAATCAACTCCGTGCTTTTTGTGCAAATGCAAAAAGTCGTAGCCCTGCAAAAGCGTATAGCTGAACTCTGTATAGCTAATGCCGCTACCGGCTTCCCCTATGCGCGTGGCAATGTAATCGCGTTGCACCAGTGGTGTCATACTGAAGTGTTTACCTACGTCACGCAAAAAGTCCAGGATATTCATGTCCTTGAACCAACTCAGGTTGTTGACTAGATCCACTTTTTCGCCACATAACTGTCCTAGTTGTTTTTTGACGGCAGCAACGTTTTTTTCTACTTCGGCTTCGGTTTGCAGTGGCCGTTCGCTATCTTTGCCGCCTGGGTCGCCAATAAGACTGGTTGCACCGCCGGCCAGTAAAACTGCCTTGTGGCCATGGCGCATAAACGTTTTGTCAAGCATGACAGCAGCCAGATTGCCGATTGTCAGTGAGTCAGCAGAAGCATCGTAACCGTTATAGAACGTGACTTTAGCTTTGTCTAAGACTGATAGATCAGCTAAAGTCGTTTGGTTAATGAAGCCTCGCCATTGTAGCTCTTCGGATAGAGTCATAGCGACCATATGCCATAGAGTATATAGGACTTTCGCACTTTTGTGCAGATAACAGAGTATATCTGAGTAAGGCGAGAACTTTCAGATTTCTGGAGAGGTAGCCATAGCTACATCGACAGAAAGATGGAAGTTTGTAGCCACTCAGGGAGGGTCTGAAGCTGTAGAAAGGTGCGAAAGTCCTATATACTGTCCGATTTTCTAGCTTTTCTTGTTTCTTTCAAACTATTGCTTTTGGGTAAAGACAACCGCATCAACCGTTTTGGCGCCGGCTTGCTTGAGGGTTTTGGCAGCTTCTTCTAGCGTTGCGCCAGTCGTAACCACATCATCCACCAGTAAAATGTGTGCTTTTGGGGCGATATTGTTGGTGGGGCGAAAAGCTCCAGCCAACTGGCTATGTCGTTGGGAACGCTTGGTACCAACCTGTCGTGACTGCCCCAAGCGAGCCAGCCCCTTAACAACCGGCAGCCCACTTATATTTGATAAATGCCGTGCCAGAAGCTCTGCATGATCATAGCCGCGTTGACGCAGACGTATTGTGGCAGTCGGAATCGGTACAATAACTACATATTCAAGGTAAGGCAACGCTTCATGCATATAACTGGCTATGATCGGGGCAGCCGCTTGGGCGCCTGTAAACTTCAAGTTATGGATCAGACCTTTGGCGGCACCGCCGTAATCACTACGCACCCAAACGTGCTTGAGTTTGGTCTGCGCACGGCATTTGTCACAAGTGCGACTGTTGTCAGTGACGGCTTTGCAGCGGTAACAGCGCGAGGGCAGGCTAGGGCAGGCATCCGGTAGGCACCAGTTGCATAGGAGTTTGCCCTCCCTGTCACAAATGAGACAGCTATGAGGTGCAACAGTGTTTATAATCCGTTCTAATAATGCCATGTTGTCGATTTTGTGTTGTAAATATACCTTTAATGGTTGAAGGGTACCATAAGCTGGTCTATACTGCTAACTAACACAAAAACTGCAGTTAAAAGCTAGATTCATAACTAATGGAAAAGAGCAGCCGGAGATCCGCCTACGGCGAACGAAAGCTGAATGTCGATTCCAACGTGGAGGGTAACAACTATGGCTCGAAAAGGCCGTGACGAAGATCTGCTAATGGAAGACGAGTTGACTGCCGCCTTTTTGGGCGATGACGATGCGCCCGCCGAAGATACACAGGCGCCAGCGCCAGCATCAGATGATTGGGATGAGGACGAAGCCGTACCAGGACAGTTGGCTGTAGATGTCTACGAGACCAAGCAGAAGCTGGTGGTAAAAGGCCGGGTGGCTGGTGTAAACAAGAGTGACCTCGATGTTAGTATTGCCGACAATACGCTCAGCATCCGCGGTACCCTATCTGCCGGTAACGAAGACGATGTCGAGAATTATTTTGTGCAAGAATGTTACTGGGGTGAGTTCTCGCGCAGTATTACCCTGCCGGTAGCTGTCAAAGAGGACGAAATCGAAGCTGTCCTAAAAGACGGTGTGCTAACGGTATCGTTTACCAAAGTCCAGCAGGATACTGTCAAAAAGATCCAAGTTTTGTAAGCGACTTACGCAGAACCATTCGTTCCCGGGGTAAAGCTGGCGGGGCATGGAGGAGGTTTTGCGTAAGTCCAGTTTAGCCGGCAGTGGACGAGGTACTGACCTTCGATAGTACATAACGCACTAGTATCTGTGCCAAGGCAACGATTACCAAGCCAATAATGGCATATAGGATGGTATTTTTGGCACTGCTGACATTGGTAGCATCGCCACCGGAAGTAATGTATTTGATACCGCCAATAATTATCATGATAACGGCGATAATGCCCACTATTATCGAGAAAATATTAATGACTAAGGTCACGATGTTGTTGACCGAGCTTTCGGCTGCCGTATCGGTACAGCCCGTTGCTTCCGTGAAGCTAAGGTTGGCTCCGGCACACAAATTATTCTGGATTTCTGCCGCGTGTACCAGCACTGGTGCGGCAATAGCGGGCACCAACAGCGCCAAGCCAGCCGAGAGCGAAACAACGAATGTTTTAAGTTTTTTGATCATAGCGTAGTTTTACCTTTCTTTATAGTCCCTAGAGTTATATCATAAACAGTTTGCTATTTTCAAGGCTGAACAACGCAGTCACCAGGTTTTTTGATTTCTGTTTGGCCGGGTTTGCATGAGGGTAGAGTTGTCTTATGCAGCACAAACCGGACAATGATCTGCGCCAATGCCACAACCACCAAACCGACAATAGCATACAGAATAGTGTTTTTGGCGCTGCTGACATTATTGGCATCCCCGGTGGAGGTGACGTATTTGAACCCACCGATGATGATCATAATAACGGCGGTAATGCCCACAATAACACTCAGTGTATTAACCACGGCGGTTACGACGCTGTCTATAGTAGGACTGCCGCCGGGCACATCACACCCAGTACCGCCGGTTGCTAGCCCCACTCCCGCACAAATGTCTTCTTTGGCAGCCGCCTGCACAGTCTGAGGCGATACCAGGACCATGCCGCCCATGGCCAAAATAACTATGGCTACTGGTAGAAACCGGTGGGTAAATACTTTCATCATTCTATTTTACTCTATTAACGTAATATCCTGTTCACTATAAGACTTATTATGGCCTGAGCCATGAGGGCAATGACCAATCCGACAATAGCGTAGAGTATAGTGTTTTTGGCGCTTGTGATGTTATTAGCATCGCCGGACGATGTTACATATTTAAACCCGCCGATGATGATCATGACCACTGATGCCACACCCACGGCTATGCTGACAATACGGGCAGCTTTTATCAAAATACCGTTTGGCCCAGAAATAGGGTTACTGTCTGCGGCGGATTGTGCTTGTTGCTCCTGGCAAACCGTGGCTGTGCTGCCAGCTGTGCAGACATCACCAAAGGGGTTAAAGGCCTCGGTTGAATGGGGGGCTATGGTCATAAATACCGCAAGACTAAGGACTATTGTGGCAGCAACAGAGGTAATATATTTCATTTAGACACGCATTTCGTACTTTCTGGTTGATGCCAGGTTACTCCTGGCTAGAGAGGAAACACTTGAGCTGATGGAGAGGTAGCCATAGCTACATCGACAGTAGATCGAGGGTTTACAGCCAGCCAGGTGTGATCTGGGGTAAGTGGAAGGTGCGAGATGCGTGTTAGACATTGTTCAACACAAACGTTACTATCGAAAAGCCCAGGACGCACACCGCCAGCCCTATTGCAGCATAGATGATGGTATTGCGAGCTTTACTAACGCTTTCGGGATTGCCTTGCGATAGCACCATTCTGAGCCCGGCTATGACAATTATTAGCAAGGCAACCGCACCGGCTGTAGCAAACACAATGCTCATACCGATATTTAGGGAGGTGTCCGTACCACCCTTTGGGATTCTGAGTTCACCGGGCGCAATTATTGCGGCGAGTTTATTTAAGTTCATATTACTATCCATTTCACTATATACGTTACGACTGCTGTAGCTATAAGGGCAATCACCACACCTATCAAGGAATTGATTATGGTGCCACGGGCCGCCCGGGCGCGGTCTGGCTCGCCCTGGCTCAGGATGTACTGGAAGCCCCCATATATAACAAAGCCCACGGCCACCAGTGCCGCAATGCGCAGCAATATCTCTACCACCGCCAGCAGTATTTTGCCAATATCATCCGGGAATGCAAAAGCCACGCTGCACTTACCAGCACTGTCTATAGTCCCCTCTAGATGTTTGTACCAGGTCGGGAAACCAAAAAAGCCGCCGCTACTACCTGGTCCAGGTTCGCACGCAGCTGCAAAACGCCCTAATAGATTTGTCAACATAGTCGGTAGCATTAGAATATCCCCCCTGGCACCACCCATTGCAAGAAGGCAAACATAAATATAAACACTAGCAGGGCCAGCAGGGCATTGGTTATTTTGGTCTTTGCGGCCGAGACCTTTTGTGGGTCGTCACCGGCAGATGAGTACTGTATACCGCCCACTATAATCATGCTGACTATCACCAGGCCAACTAGGCCTGAAAGAATATCGATAATTTGTTTCAACCGGGTCACTATGCCGCAGTTTTGGCCGAGATCTGCGCCCTTACAGTCACCCTCAAGCTCAGCGCGACTATAGGCTACTCCTCCGTAGCCTTTGCAGATCATCTCATGGGTTATTGGAATCCCCAGATACTCATTAGCAGACTGATGAACCAGACCGTCATTACATTTAACTGATTGCCAGTTTGTGTTGAATGGCGGTATGTTACAGTCTTGTTCTGCCCAAACAGCACTACTGCCGAATGCTTCAGTTTTGTAACAATGATCGTCCAGAAAGGTTCCGCCATTTTTTAGAGGAAATAACGGATTATTTATATCGCATGTTCCGGTACGACTTTCGAGAATCGTGTATTGACACTTGGGGGGGTTAGGGGGGTTAGCAGCATTAACAATTTGCGGTTGTATAACGGCAATTGCAAATGCCGCTGATAATAAAAATGCAGCCAAAAGCCCAAAAGATTTTATTTTTTTTATTTTGTGATGCTTATCTAACATTTGCTTTGATTATAGAGCGGTCACTTCTTTTGAGCAATATCTATCTGACGACTAGACTGGACTTACGCAAAATCCCTCGTTTCCAGGGTACATCTGGGTTAGTACCAATGGTTTTATCTGACAGAGATGTATCCGTAGATACATCGAGGGAAGAAAAACAGTTGGCAGTTGACCAGATTTGGTCTGGGGATGGGGGAGCTTTGCGTAAGTCGAGTATAGTAGTGCCATTTGCTACTTTATCTTTCATATGTGTCATATGGTTTTTGGTGCGTTGACGATGTGTTGTGGCTTCTGTAGCCAAACTAGTACTCGCATGGCATCATTGCAGGCCGGGAGACGAGAAATAGCTGGTCTGGTTCTACTTTGGACATGCTGTGTGCTTTGCCCGCTAGCAGACTACTCATTGATATAGCCGATTTCTTCCTAAATACTACGTATAGTAGCCTTGACCTAGCGCCATGCTAAGCAAATTTGCAAAAAGTTATACACAGGATTATTAAAATTGTAACCACAAACGTATTGACAGTAAAAAAGAGAGTTTATAAGATAGGCGTAGCACTTGAACAAAAAAAGTGCTCAAAAACAAAAATGTATCTGTAACAACGGCTTCTCGCAAGCCGTTGTTCCATGAAACACCAAACCCAAAATTAACAACCAAAAGACACATCAAAACTTCACTGCAAAATAGTCCCGATAAATCGGGACTATTTTTATGGGCTGGATTTATATCTAAAACGTTCGTGCTTAACGTACAATAGACGCCATGAGTGCTAAGGTGCAGAGCATTGTGGATGTTGGGCCACAGGGCATGATGATTGATATTGAATGCCACATAAGTAATGGCTTGCCGGCAATAATTATCGTCGGTTTTGCCAATAAGGCCGTAGACGAAGCCAAAGAGCGCATCCGTAGCGCCTTTAGTAATGCCCGGTTGGAGCTGCCCAAAAAGCGCATTACTGTTAATCTCGCTCCTGCTGATATCCCTAAAGACAGTACAAGCTTTGATTTGGCCATCGCTGTTGCTATTTTGGCTGCCAGTAAACAACTAAAAGAACCAGCTACCTCTAGCCTGTTCATCGGTGAATTGGCACTCGACGGTAGTTTGCGGGCAGTGCGCGGAATGATTGGTAAGCTGTTGGCCGGTCGTAAACACGGTATGGATGGCTTTTTTATTCCGGCAGCCAACCTCTCCCAATCTATGACGATCCCGCATATTACACTCTTTCCAGTCCAAAACTTGCGTGATGTTTATCTGCATCTGACGCGAACGGTACCGATTAAGGCCATAGCAACTGGTAATGGCCTTATAAAACACCATAAGCGCACTGTTTCGCAGCATGATTTTCGCCATATCATTGGCCAAGTCCGTGCCAAACGAGCACTTGAGATAGCCGCTGCTGGTTCTCATAATGTGCTGCTTAACGGTCCACCTGGTACCGGCAAAAGTATGTTGGCTAAAGCTTTTCAGTCTATTTTGCCACCCCTTACCCAAGAAGAAGTGCTTGAGGTTACGCATCTTCACAGCTTAGCTACCAAACAGTATGACAGTATTATCGAGCAGAGGCCGTTTCGGGCACCGCATCACAGTGCCAGTGATATATCTATTATTGGTGGTGGTCAATATCCTCGTCCAGGTGAAATTAGCCTTAGTCACCGTGGTGTCTTGTTCTTAGATGAATTGCCAGAATTTAACCGTTCAGCCATCGAGGCATTGCGCCAACCCTTAGAAGACAGGGTTATTACTGTTGCCCGTGCCAAAGAAAGCGTTGAGTACCCAGCACATTTCATCTTGGTAGCCACAGCCAATCCCTGTCCATGCGGTTATTATGGCAGCAACAAGGCTTGCCATTGTTTGCCGTACCAGATTATTAAGTACCAGCGTAAGCTGTCGGGACCTATTACCGATCGTATCGACATGCACATTGATGTGGATGAAATAATACACAAAAAATTGCTGAGTAATGAGGCTCAGGAAGATAGTGCCAGCATCAGCAAACGGGTGGACAAAGCCCGCAAGCAACAGGCATCGCGCTATGGCAATACCTATAAAACTAACGGTGATATGACCAACCAGGATATTAAAAAGCTTGGTAATCTTTCTATCGCTGCCCAGCAATTACTTAATCAAGCCGCAGAAAAATTACAGATTTCGGCCCGTAGCTATATGCGGTCCATCAAGGTGGCTCGTACTATCGCCGATCTGGAAGGTAGCCAAGATATCTCTCCCGCTTATATGAGTGAAGCCCTACAGTACCGGCGGCGACAACTAAACTTTAACAGTTTTTCTTGACCCCTGTTTGTGCTTCTGTTAGAATGATACAAACCTTTAAGTAAGTAAGGAGAACCATAGTATCGTCAAGACGACTCGTCTGAATCATCAGATTCGGGCACTCCAGTTACGTGTTATTAGTGAGGATGGCAAGCAACTGGGCATACTTTCAAAAGCTGAGGCTCTGCGTTTGGCTGAGGAAGAAGGGCTAGACCTTGTCGAGATTTCACCAGAGGCTGATCCCCCGGTTGCCAAGGTGGTAGACTGGGGTAAGTTCAACTACCAACGCACTAAACAGCAGCAAAAGAATAAGCGTAACGCTAAGAACCTGGATGTCAAACAGATGCGTTTTGGTCTCAAGATCAGTGAGCACGATCTAAGTGTTAAAGTCCGCAAGATCACTGATTTTCTCGAAGCCGGCCACAAGGTTAAAATTACTATGTTTTATCGGGGCCGTGAGATGGCCCACAGAGAGCTGGGTTTTCAGCTTGCAGAAAAGGTAATTGCCAGGTTTGAAGATACAATTGCAGTAGATCAGCCTCCACAGCTGGCTGGCAAACAGCTTAATTTTGTAATAAGGAGCACTGGGCCTGCTCGTAAGTAATTTTTAGGAGATAAAGCATGATAATTGATGAGCGAAACCAACAAAATCGAGTAAAGCGTAGTAAGCACTACGTTGAGCGAGATTTTGTTTGGTTGCAGTCAGCAAGGGCATTTTTTAGCCCTAAAAATTACTTACTAGGAGGTCTCAAATAGCCATGCCAAAGTTAAAGACACATAGTGGTACCAAAGATCGCGTAAGAATCACCAAAAACGGCAAAGTTTTGCGCCGACATTCTATGCGTAGTCACTTTTTGCAAAAGAAAAGTGCTGCCCGCAAGCGCCAGTTTGACGGTCTAGAGACTATTGGTGGCAAGACTGCCAAGAATATTAAGTTACGATTGGGAGCCAAATAATGCGCGTTAAAAGAGGTGTGACCGCTCATCAACGCCATAAGAAGATTCGTAAGGCCACTAAGGGCATGCAGCGTTCGCATCGCTCTAGTGTTAGACGTGGCAAGCAAGCGATAACCAAAGCTTTACAATATGCCTACCGTGATCGCCGCAATCGCAAGCGCACCTTCCGGCAGCTCTGGAATGCTCGTATCAATGCTGCGGCCCGTTTGCATGGCACAACCTATAGTCACCTGATTGCCGATCTTAAAAAGGCCAACATCATACTTGACCGCAAAATCCTGGCCGAACTGGCTGTCAACGAGCCCGCTGCCTTTAAAGTAGTAGTAGAAGCAAACAAAAAGGGCTAAGTCGCCTGCCCAGACTAAACTCGAGAATAAAACTTATGGTATAATATATGTGCCAGATTATCGGCTGATCGCTCCGATTTATCGGGGAGGAAAGTCCGGGCAGCAAAGGGAGAAGACAGTTGCTAACGGCAACCAGGGGTAACCCTAGGGAAAGTGCCACAGAAACAATACAGCCCTAAGCTTGTCGAGGGGCAAAGGTGAAAAGAGTGGGGTAAGAGCCCACAGTTCCCAGCGGTGACGCTGGGAAGAGGTAAACCCTGTCTGCTGCAAGGAGATGTGCTCAACATAGGTGTCCCGCCAGAGCTCGTCATAAGAACCGCTCGATCCACTGAGCAATTAGTGGGCTAGATAGATGATCAGCAGCCCGCCTTAGGGCGGACAACAGAACCCGGCTTACGGATAATCTGGCTCTATTTATTCTTGTTATACAACACTAGTGTCTAAGATTTCGTTTACCATGCCGTCGGCTAGCTTATTTAGCTCGCGCGGGATATGAGTAAAGCTTACCTTTTCAAAATGATGTAGTAGGGCCTTGATGGCGTGGTGTACTGGTGCTAAATCGGGATTTTTAACCTTATATATGCCGTTCATCTGATTGATTACCAATAAACTGTCCATGTACACATGCACGAATCGTGAGCCACGACTCACGGCTTGCTCTAGACCAAGTTTGAGCGCATTATATTCGGCTTGATTATTGGTTGTAATGCCCAGGTATTGCCCACCCTGAAAGACCACAATATCTTCCATAGTCATCATCACATAACCACTGGCCGATGGTCCCGGGTTACCACGTGAACCGCCATCTGTATATAATTTTACCTCAGTTAAATCTGTTGTATTTTTATCTTCAATACTGTCCAGTAGTTGTGGCTTTTGCTGTGTAAAATCGAATGTAATAATCTTGACTGTAGTATGTTGATTTATATCCCTGCCATAGTAATTTCTAAAGGTTTTAAGCATGTCTGCCTTACTAACAAAGTCCTCGCCTGCCCCCAAATCACCATGCTCAATATCACCAAGTCGCTTTTGCAAAACTTGGCTGACGCGTCCTGAGCCAATTATCGTCCAGGTATCTGGCGCATCGGGATCAACTTTGTCAATGATGCCAATCTCGTCATCAACACTTACGTTCTTCTCGTCATTAATCCGCCAAGTAGAGTTTTTCTGGCCACTAGCGATGAGTCGGGCGATTTTATGACTAACCTTCAAGAGTTTCATACTGAAACTCCAATTATCAATTTACAATTATCAATTGGCAATGAATCAATGATTGAGCATTGAGCATTGAGCATTGAGCATTGAAGCGAATTCATCATAAATTACCTTTAATTTTATCAATTAAATTGGCTAATTTTCTATCTTTCTCAGTAATCTGATTATTCGCTTCATGAGTGCTGAGCCAAATTTCTACTGTATTCCACTCATTGGTCCAACGAGGGTGATGTTGCTGCTTTTCGGCTAGTCTAGCCACCTGCCCCATAAAAGCAAAGGCGTGCTTGAAATCCACAAACGTAAATTTTTGATACAAACCTTGATTGGTCTCTTGCCACATAAATATATCTTATCATGGTCGGGGTGATCCATCCTTCGCATAAAGCTTCGGAGGACAGTAAGGTCAGCACTCCGTCCGCCAGCTGGCGGAGCGGGGCTAACCTGCGATCATCAAAACTTTTGGTCGGGGTGACAGGACTTGAACCTGCGACCTCACGGCCCCCAGCCGTACGCGCTACCAGCTGCGCCACACCCCGATAAAGTAACTTTGCTATTTTACCTCAGTTACTATAGAAAAACACCCCTGTGTTGGGGTGTTTTAGCTGAAAGCCAACATGACAACCTGGAATTTAAAACCCAGGTGGGTGCTCTCACGTAGCGGCCACGGCCCCTACAAATCTTGAGCTCCCGAATGATAACTATTCAGATTATCATTGGCCGACTCTCAGCCTAAGTCCATTATACTCCACTTAGCCAAGCAGGATTCTAAGAATCGCGTTATCTATCGAGATTACCGCCGGGCCAAGGAATGGGAAAAACAAAAATATAAAGATCATGATGGTAAAGAAACCGCCGGATTCTATGGTGTACATGAGCCGTTGCAATGGTTCGGGTGCGAAAGCATATAGTAATCGCGAACCGTCCAGTGGTGGGAATGGAATCATATTAAACACAAATAGCGCTACGTTGACCAGTACAAAAGTTTCAACTGCATTGATCGCTCCACTACCCAGTTGGCCGCCAATGCCGTGCAAAAAGACTGCCCCCAGCAAAGCCAGAGCCAGGTTCGTTAGGGGGCCTGCAATACCTATAAGCGCCACGCCGAATTCCTCATATTTAACACGGGTCGGGTTAAATGGCACCGGCTTGGCCACAAAAAATGGTGGTAAACCCAGCAGCACTAAAATTATCGGTAATAAAATAGACGTGTATAAATCAAGATGTTTCAATGGATTGAGCGTCAGCCTTCCTTGTTCATAGGCGGTAGGATCGCCCAACCAGTGAGCTGTAAAGGCATGCATAGCCTCATGGAATCCAACCGATAGCAAGAGTACGATGATAAATACGATGAGATTGATTGAACCAAAGTCCGCTGTCATTTATCCAGTATAACAGTCAAGAAGCTGGTGCTTCATTGACTGTCCTTCCTTTACCATTTTCCTTATATTTTCGGTTTCCTCGTAAACAGAACATGGATAATGTACGTTGAGAGGAAGATAGTGAACAGTTAATGTCGGGGCGGATTGACTTAAACAGAGATAAAAGATAGACTATCAGTCTATGCAAAAATGCGATATTACCGGCAAAGGCAAGCAGTATGGCAATAACATTAGCTTCTCGCAGCGCCATACCAAAAAAGTCTGGAAACCAAACCTTCAGACCAAGACTATTGTCATGGACGGTAAAAAGGTCAAGCTCAAGGTCAGTACCCAAGCTATCCGCACTCTCAAGAAGCGTGGCTTACTTTAAACTCTGTACTCGATTACTGACGTTCCAGAATCACGAGCTTGGTACCTTCGATCAGCATCATATCGTCCGGTTTTAGTTTAAGCTTACCCACTCGCTCGCGTGGCTCCATAGCCAAAGCTTTAATAGCATCATCTAAACTTTGTTGGGGTACTGTATATTTAATCTTGCTATCTTCGTAGTGCGTGGGTATCACCATTTTGGGTTCAATTTTTTTAATCACCTTTAATGCTCCAACACCGTCAAGCGTATAACCGCTACCACCAACAGGGATAAACAAGACATCAACGGTACCCAAGGCCTCGAGTTGTTCATCGCTAAGTTCGGGATAAATATGCCCAACTGAGACTATGCGTATGTCATCTGCTATGGTCTTAAATATCGTCACAGTTGTTTGCTTAGGCTCATCCATGTGACCCCGCGCAGCAATGCCTTGAATTGATACTCCAGACACTTCATATTCGCCAGGCTGGTTAATTATTAGCTTTACCTCGGCGCTTGGTTCATGGTGAGCCATGCTAAACAGGGCTATATCGCCGTTTTTGGTTACACTATTGAGCCCTAGTTCGACTAGATTGTCATCGAACACCAGATTGGCCTTTTTGGTGGCAACCTTAAAACAGTTTGCGCCGTAGTACTCTATTTCCATGTATTACTCCTCTTTCTTTTGGGTTGGTGCTAACAGCTCATGACGATCAATCATCACTTGTTTTTTGGCTGCTAAGATGTTGAACAAGAAACGGTCCTTGACTTGTTGGCGATAGCCATAATCTTGCGGAGACATTACCGTGTAGCGAATCTCTTTACCTTCTTGTGATTCAAGATCTGTCATAAATTTAGCCAGCTTGGTTTGATTAACATCACCGACAATGAGCATATCGATACCGCTAGTTTCATCACGCGTGAATTGACCAGTATACAGCGCTAACTCGACATTACCCAAGCTTTTTATAGCCTGCACCCGAGCATCTTCCTTGGGTGGCGACTTAGAAGTGACTTTCTTACTTTTACTGGCTGGATCTGCACCACCAAAGATGGCCGCCAGCGGTTGGTAAAAGTCATACCCCTGATTAACTTCATAATAGAGACGATTGTTATTGGTATCGGAGGCAACAATGCCAATGCTTAGCAGATTGGCAAGTTCGCGCCGGACCGAGTTGATCTGTTCATCAATCTTGCGAGTAATTTCGCGTACATAGAAGGAACGATTTGGATTGCCGTAAAAGAGTTGCAGCAACTTAACTCGAGTTTTGCTCCCAAACAATTGCTCAATCACTGTTTTATTGTAACAGATAACTGCAGACTCAAACCTACTATTTGGATAAGAAATTTTGAACAATTGGCAATGCTTGTTGTGAATTTGTCAGCCATTGAATACTTTTGTTGCGTTTAAACCATGTGCGCTGCTTTTTGCCCAGCTGAAAAGTAGATCTAATTATGCGTTCACGAGTTTGCTCCAACGTTTGCTGCCCAGCAAAATAATCTTTAAACTCACGGTAGCCTATGCCCTTCATAGGCTCTACTCCCCAACCGTAGCGTTTGGCTAGATTCCTAACTTCTTGTTCCAAGCCAGATGCCAGCATTGTATCTACCCGTGTTGCAACTCGCTGTTGTATATTATCTTTTGAACTGTTCAACCCAATAATGAGTGTGTTCGAGCGTAAATTTGCTTTGGCCGGCCGTCGGCCCTTGGTCTCTATTAGCCGAATTAATCGACGCTTGTTGCGGACATCAATACCAGCAATATCAACATCAGCCGTTTGAATTATTTGGAGTAGGTCCTCAATAGATAAAGCACTAAGTGTTTCACGCTCCTTTGGTTCACCGGGCGGCAAAAAGCCGTAATTAAATATAACGCTGTCTATGTACAACCCTGTACCGCCGACAAGTATGGGTAATTTGCCTCTGTTTGTTATATCCACAATTGCCGTCATGGCCCGACTTTTAAACTCGGCGGCGCTAAAGCCACCAGGTGGATCGGCAATATCTAGCAAATGATGCGGGACTTGTCTGCATTCATCGTTTGATGGCTTGGCCGTGCCAATATCAAAACCCCTGTACACTGTCCAGGAATCGGCACAGATGATTTCCGCACCCTCTAGGTCAGCCAGCTTGCTCATCGGCAGAGCCGATGACTCCGCTGTCTTCTTGGCCATTTCCGGCTTGTGACCTTTCGATGCTCGCTGCACCGTACCATTTGTACGATTTGCTTGCGCTTCGCGGTCACGTACCGAAACTGACTCAAGCCTAGAGGCCGCGGCCGCACTAATATATTCGGCTATCTGCATGGCCAAAGCTGATTTGCCAGATGCCGTCTCGCCGACAATTACTACTAAGGGTGCCATAAAAGTTTCTCAATATCTACCTTATATTCACTACTTACCGTCACGCCTTCGACCTCCAGGGCTGTCTTGTGGCCATTCTTGCCGCCAGGGTAGCCATTCGCCAGGCCACCTTGTTTATTTACCACTCGCTGCCATGGTAAATCGTGTACAGGGCAAAGTTGTTCTCGGGCCATGCGGTCAGCAAAGCGTGCCGATTCTTGCCGAGCAACGGAGCGAGACGTAGAAGTACTACGTTGAAGTGAGTTAGCGAAGGGGAAATCGGTGCGGGGTGCTGGCAAATCTGCTGGGTGCAAGCTCCGCTTGCAAGCAGGCAGATTGGCGCATGGGGCGAGATTGGCAATCTGTCCAACTTCCCAAGCAGCCCAGGCTGCACCAGATAACGCTGCAAGTTGTCCATAGGTCATAACCCTACCTTTTGGAATCTGCGTCACTAGATCAAACACCCGTTGCTTAAAGGCAGTGTCTACTCGTGGCATAGGATTACATTACATCGAACTTTTATTGACTCGGCTCTTCGACTCGTTAGCAACGGTCTCAAAGAACTCTTCGCCGTTCATCTCTGGATGCACTGGGATCACCACCAAATCTTGGCGCAAGCGTGGCATTACCTGCCCACTAACTAGCTCTTTTTCGCCGATTACAAGCGTATATGGTACTTTCATCACTTCAGCGCCACGGATTTTTTTGCCAACCGACTCATTCGTACCATCTACTGTAGCCCTCACGCCAACTTCTTTGGCCTGCTCTAGCAACTTTTTGGCAAAGGCGAGTGTTTGCGGCTCTTGGTTGACCGTTACAATGCGCACTTGTTCTGGTGACAGCCATATGGGGAATTTGCCAGCAAAATGTTCGATAAGTAGCATGAGGAATCGCTCAAAGGAACCTAGGATTGCACGGTGAATGATTACCGGAATTTGTTCTTTGCCTTCATGATCGGTATACACCAAACCAAAGCGTTTGGGCATGGCGAAATCAAGTTGTACTGTGGCAAGTTGTGTCTCACGCCCCAGTGCATCCTTAAACATGAAATCTAGCTTTGGTCCATATAAGGCAGCTTCGCCCTCCATACGCCTGGCATCAAGCTCATATTCATCGCTTACCTCTGCCAACATTTTTTCCGCTTCATCCCAGTCAGCCGGTTCACCTATATACTGGTCTGTCTTTTCTGGGTCACGAACCGATAGTGACACCCAGTGCTTATTCCAGAGTCCTAGGCTTTCATAAAATTCACGTATAACTTCTACAAGTGTACTAGCCTCTTCTTTTATCTGATCAACCCGACAAAAAGTATGTCCATCATCTACAGTAAAGCCTCGGGTACGCTGCAAGCCACCAATCTGGCCAGGTTTTTCGTCACGGTACTGCATAGTCTGCTCAACATAACGCAACGGTAAATCACGGTAACTTCGAGGTTTTGCGGCATAGATTTGAGTATGGTGCGGACAGTTAACCGGCTTGAGTACAAACTCCTGGTCATAGTGGCTTTTAACGTTGAATAGTTCTGTTGAAAACTTATCGGCATGGCCAGATATCTTATAAAGGTCAATCTTTGCTAGATGCGGGATAGAAACCTGTAACATGTCGTAGCGATTACTAATATCCTTTAGTGCATTTTTGAGCTCTTCGATAATAACCGTTCCCCGCGGGGTGTAGAGAGGTAGCCCAGAACCCACAAGTTCAGAGAAAACAAATAAATCTAGCTCCTGTCCAAGTTTGCGATGATCACGCTTTTTGGCCTCCTCCAGCATGTGTAAATGATCGTCCAGTTCCTTCTGGGTAGCGAAGGCTACACCATAGACCCTCTGCATCTGAGGGTTACCTTCTTTGCCTCGCCAGTAGGCTCCAGAGACTCGCAGCAACTTAAAGACACCTACTTTGCCTGTCGAGGCCACATGTGGCCCTCTACACAGATCGGTGAAGTCACCATTGGTATAAAAAGAAACGGCTGACACCTGTGTGTCACTCTGGGCGGGCAGTCCGAGTTCCTGGGCATCTATTTCTTTAGCTGCTGTAGTGCCCGAGCGCTTCAGATCGTTTAGTAGCTCCTCTTTGTAGGGCTGGACCTTTTCTTTGGCCCAAGTTATGGCATCATCTATGGGTTTTTCTGCACGTACGAATGGCTGATCGGCCTGGATGATCTTGCGCATTTCGGCCTCAATCTTACTAAAATCCTCTTCGGATAGACTCTTGTCACCGAGGTCGATATCATAATAAAAACCGTTTTCAACCACTGGCCCGACGCCAAACTTAGCCTCTGGCCATAAGTGTTGTACCGCCGTCGCTAAGATATGCGCCAAAGAATGCCGCTGAGCGTGCAGCTCATCTATTGGCTTTTTCATATCTTCTCCCATTGGTATCAATCATAACATCCTTGCTTCACTCCTTAAACTCCCTGCTGATAAATTGTGCGACGTTATACTCGACTTACGCAAAATCCCTCGTTTCCAGGGTACATCTGGGTTAGTGCCAATGGTTTTATCTGGCAGAGATGTATCCGTAGATACATCGAGGGAAGAAAAACAGTTGGCAGTTGACCAGATTTGGTCTGGGGATGGGGGAGCTTTGCGTAAGTCGAGTATAAGCCAAATAAAAACGGTTGAACGCTCTCGCAATTGCATTCAACCGCTTGTGAGTGAAAACCACTCGCAAAACTTCACCTGTGATGAGTATCATAGCAAGGTTAGTATTATATGGCTAGTACTAAAACGATGTATTTTATACAAAGTTTCTGGGGATAACTTTAGCTCATGTATGAGATAGTTTTTATTTTTCATACTCCTCTGCTATGCTTGTATCTGTTAAGCGGGTGATTAGCTCAGCTGGCTAGAGCGCCACATTGACGTTGTGGAGGTCGGGGGTTCGATCCCCTCATCACCCACCAAAACATTCCGCTTAAGGTGTTAAAGGCATTGACTTTATGTACTGTTTATGTTAACATAAGCACGTTAAACGGGAGGCGCTCATTTTTTGAGTACCAATAATACGCTTGCGAGTTTTGTACTCTTCTACGAAGAGATCAACTCCAAGCAAAGCAGTCGTATACGACGCATCCGGACTGCTAGCAATAGCTAAACGGATGAAGCCCCTGGGAGTAATCCTGGGGCCTTTCATTTTTGGCCCTTGTGCCAGGCGACTTACTATCTGCCAGAGGCAGATACGCTGTCGCCCTCTTGGCAAATTGCGATGTCGATAACGCTTCGCTTCTCGCTTACCGTACCAAACGTACGACTCGTTCGAACCTCGCTATCTCCTAGCAATATTACACAAGCACAAGTCCCAAAATTACTAGGTCGTACATTGCAGGTATCGTCTTTCCCACAGTTTAGTGGTCTTTATCCACTGGCTTTTTTATAAGCGTTATGTCAACATGTAGACATGGTATGGTGGCTTCACCCTATTAGAAACCTTTTCAAGATTTCTCATCGCGCCGAGGAAATGAAGTACATTTCTCTCTGGCTGCTCTTCCCAAGATTAGGAGGTAACGATATATGATCTGTATATATTGCGGGGGCAAGACCCGGGTAGCTAATTCTCGCCTGCAGAAACGGTCTAACCAAACTTGGCGACGGCGCAATTGCAAGGCTTGCCAGGGTGTATTTACCACTGTTGAAGCTACTGATTTACTCTCTTCCCTGCTCTATGAAAAAGGTAAAACCCACATACAGCCGTTCTCGCGTGATAAATTGTTTATAAGCATCTACGAAGCATGTAAGCACCGAAAAGACGCTGCAGACGCTGCAACGGCGCTCACTACAACTATTATCGGCAAGCTACTACCTCAAATAAAAAACGCCACCCTGCAACGAAACGATATTACCAGTGTCACGTCAGAGGTACTAAACCGTTTCGACAAGGTTGCCGGCGTCCAGTACGGTGCCTATCACCCCTTGTGACGACGTAAGCGTAGCAGCCTAAACCAGGGTTTTCCCTTGCTGGTCTCAGATTTGATCGCCTTCTCCGTTACATCAAATACCCCTATGTATCGCCCGAATGCCAAATGGACCTGAGAGTTAATAGCTGCAACTGAGTTAAATGCTACCCCCACTACAGGTGTAAGTATCCATTGCCAGAGAAACCCCAAAACCCGTCGCCGGTGGTGATGAGCAGGCCGCTTTGGCAAGGTTGCGATTCCTATATAAACTATGAACAATAGAGCTACCAGCGCAATGGTGTTAATAGTACTGACAACGTTTGGCAGTCGCTGAGCAACAATGTTGTGGCTAGCATTTGCATTGATATAGAGCGGTATCCACCCCGATAATAAGATGAGAGGCGCTGAGATCGCCCAGCCAACGTGCGATTCAAGTAGTCGGCTGAATTTAAAGAGCGCATCTAATTTGCGAACCTTATTTTTCATGAAAAACGCTCTAGTGGCTACATATGCCACATCAGAAGCACCGTAGGTCCAGCGCCGGATTTGTTTGAACTGTGCTTTGGTAGTCCTGATACGCTTACCCGCGTAGACGGCATCCTGGTAAATCGGCGCGTACAGAGGCAGCACCTGGTGATCACCGTCAAAGCGGAAATAGGTGCGCCAGAACTGATGCCCGTCTTCTACGATTGTCCTCACGCTCCAAAAGTCGGTATCAATCAATGCGTCCAAGCTCTGACTGTGCGCCGAAAAATTCCGTAGGGCGTGCGGCCGCATGGAATTAGCCATATGGAAATAGGTATTAGAAATCGCACACAGGCGCATGATTGCTGGTACATCCCAGATATTATTGTTATAAAGAGCCACTGGCTGATAAGACTTTTGCTTGCGGTTCTCGGCTGATAAATACACATACGTCAATATGGAAAAGAAATTCTTATCGGTACGGTTATCGGAGTCCAAGGTAGTGATAAGCACTCGTGAGGGGTCAATTCCCTGCTGCTGAATCCACTTGGCCACCCGCCTCCCAGTATGGGTAGCGTTTGCACCTTTACCAGGTATTTCACCTTTTGTAAGTGTGTGCTCGACGGCTTCAGCATAATAAAACTTGTTCTTGTAGATGTTTAGAGTCTCAAGGGTCTCTCGTTTTTTCTGCTCGCTCGCTCGCTGCTCATAGGCAATAAAAAGGATGGTTTTACGCTTAGCAAAACCATTTGTATCAATTACGTGCTCAATCGTGGGATGGATAATAGCTTGTGATTCGTTGTAGGTGCAAATGATGACCACTTGAAATAGTTCATCAGGTAGCATGTCGATCAAATTACCCTTGTTGAGGCGCTCCATGTTACTGATGTGCGCTTTTACCAAGCTATTAATGGCGTCTCTGTGGCGTACGGCTGCCTCCCCTGGCCGGTAAAAATCTTTGAGCAAAGCTTCCCAGTCAACTTTGCGAGCCTTTTTAACATTTCCGTACCCCTCTATCACTCTCATGGACATAGCGCTGGCCCGAATTAGCAGAAGCAAAACATAGGTGATGATAAAATACGCGGCTGCAGTTACATAGAAAATGCTTAGGACTATCGGCGTAAGGAAAATGAGTAATGATAAAAGCCCGGGCAAAATTTCAAAAAATCTGTACCAGCCAGCCCTATCTTCGGGATAAGGAATCTCGATATTCTGAACTTTCATCGGAGTACAAGTAGCGTATTACTAACGATAATGCCGAGTACGAGCAGTAGCACTCCTAGTGACAGCGTGGTTACGGCAAATTGGCGGTGGATATTATAGATACGGGTGCTCAGAACAATGTTCATGGCCAAAATAATGGCAAAAAAGGCCACAAAACCAAGCAGGTCAGACCCACGCCCCACCTTGTAGCCACTAATGCCAAGACTAGCTCGATACTGGACTATATAGCCCTGATTGCGGCCAGGATCGAACTTTAGTATCACTAGTAGGCTACCCAGTACCGCCAAAAACACACTAATTGTCAGGAGTAGTAGCACTGCCCGATCGTGAATATAACTTTTGGGTATTGCCATGCTCCCTAGATTTTACACTGTTTTAGCTAAAATATTGGACAATACTATTACTTTTGAGGCGCTTTTCTAAGTTTATTGATTGCCCAATATAAAGTTTACTTTTGTGATTACGAAGAATATAAACAAAATAAGACATACTGTACTTCGACTATGCTCAGCACATTCGACTTATTATCATCAAAATAAGCATATATCGCCTAGTGGCTATAGCCCTTCGACTAGCTCAGGGTTATAACTATGAGCGACCGCAGAGAGTCGAATTTCCGAACTATAGCCCTGTAATCAATTAGTAACAAGTACCCACTCTAGCTTACTTCAAAAGGGCTTTGCGTAAATCATTATCAAATGTTAATACACCGTTTTTGCCACCTACAACAAATAGCAAGCAGTCTGCATAGTCGAGTTCGGGATGTTCTTTATAAATTTTTAGTGTTTTAAGAGTAGCCTCTGTTACATAAACTTGTGGCACAGCAATAAGAGCATGTATGGCATCTACAATATCGGTTCTTGCCATTTTGTATTCATGAAACTCTAGTACAAAACATAGCTCAACTAGAATTGCATCCAAAACACAGAACTCATTTTGGGCACCGCTCTGTATTTCGGTGATTGCTTGGTAGGCTAGTGTTTGATCGTCACCTGTAATAGCCCGGACTAGCACATTTGTGTCAATATATCTCATTCAGCTCTAGAAGCTCTCTCTGCAGAAGAAGTGCGCACGGCTTGTTTAATTTCATCGTCAGTTAAAGCTTTTTTGACACTGTGTTTGCCCCAGAATTGCTTCATTGCATTAACTAGCGCTGGCTGAGGTGACAACACTATCTTACCTTCACGCAGTTCTGCCTGCAGAACCCGACTTTGTGCAAGGTGAAGTATCTTTACATACTCGCTAGGAAGTGTAATTTGATTCTTACTTGTAACTGTTACATTCTTTGTACTCATGTAAGGAGCATATCATCTCCTTACTATATGGTCAAGCTTAATTGCTTACTTTTTATCAATAGATAATTTTGAACGACGGTGGCGCACGGTTTAAGGTATATCTTCGAACATATAGATAGAATACATTTGGCGGGGCATAGAGTCGGATTTCCGAACTATCAAAGTATAGAAATGGCGGGCTCGACCGGACTTGAACCGGCGATCTCCTCCGTGACAGGGAGGCGTGATAACCACTTCACTACGAGCCCCTATAAAGCGAACTCGCTTTATAGGGGCGAGCCCGCAATGCTTCGCATTGCCAAAAATGAAATGCAACAGGTGTGATGATAGCAATTTGCCCCCAAATATGCAACGACCAACAGAGATAATTGTTTGTTATAATACCCACTGTTCAAAAAGAGGCGCCACCTTAGCTCAGTTGGCTAGAGCACCGCTTTCGTAAAGCGGGGGTCCGGGGTTCGAATCCCCGAGGTGGCTCCAGTTGCGGATATAGTTTAATGGCAGAATGTGACCTTCCCAAGGTTGAGACGCGGGTTCGATTCCCACTATCCGCACCAGTTACTTAACTAATCGAGGCCGCCAATTATTGACATCATATATACCAAAAGGTATACTTTGGTATATGAACGCTGCTAATGATACCACCATTCTAAGCCTAAAGACCAAGAAACAGGTTAAAGAGCTTGCCCAGATGCGGGCTAAACAGCTTGGCATTCCTCTGGGTACGCTGGTGAATGCTTTTTTGCGCAACCTCGGCCAGACCGGAGAGGTGCACTTTACTATTTCTGAACCCATTACTCCTAAAATGACCAAGATCATTGAGGAAATGCGCGCTGAGATTGCCAGAGGTGATACGTATGGGCCATTTGACATTGACGAAGCTGAGGATTTTTTGGACAACATACCTTATGAAGCATCAGATAAAAATTGAATACTCTAAGACCTTTCGAAAGCAGTTTTCCAAACTAAACCCGAAAATCCGAGAGCAATTTAAGAAACGCCAGCGTCTTTGGCTGGAAGAACCCTATAACTTCCAACTGCACTTACATATGTTAAGCGGCGAGTACGCCGGCCTATACAGTATTAACATTACGGGGAATATCCGAGCTTTGTATGAGAAGATTGATGATAGCTATGTCATATTCGGCTTTATTGGATCTCATAGCCAACTCTATGGCTGATAACTCTTATTCTTGATAGTTCAAAACCCGGCTCTATGCCCTGCCCTGGCAAAAGCAGTTTTCAGCTCTCTGATTTGGTATGATGTCATTATGGTAAAGCCAAAGGTATACCAGTGTCTTGAGTGTGGCCTACACTATCTTAATGAGGCACTTGCCAAACAATGTGAAGCTTGGTGCAAAGAATACAAAAGCTGTAATTTAGACATTACCAAATCATCAACAGAGAGAACATCACAAGCTGGTTGATATCCTCTCTCTATACATCTCCATAAGCTAGGGCTTGATGAACAGGCGGGCTTTGTGTTTGTCTTTGAAGTCATTGAGGTAGGTATTGATGCCCTTAAAGCTCAGAGCAATGTGTGTACCGCGAATTTTGTCGCCCTGGATCTCGAGGTTTTTGACGATTTCCAGGCTGTAGCCAGTATTAATAATAGTAGAAGTCTGGCCAGGCTGAAGTTTGAATAGTGCATCTGTTATTTGAGCAGCAAGGTCACGATTGGTCTTGTCGATCAAAGCGCCAAATTCACCGCCGTTATCCTTGGTTGTGGGGTCATCGGAGTACTTTTTGGCTACATCCGCAAAGCTCACTCCACTTTGTAGCTCGCCTAGCGCAGCTATGGCCCGGTTTTGTGTGTCAGTATCCAGTACGGAAACCACTTTTTGAGCCAGCATTTCTTGGCGGAGACTGCGTTTAAAGTCATCTACACTCCAGCCGAAGTTGTCCCTGAGTACATCCTCGAATCCCTTTTCGTTGGCACCCAAACGGTTTTGGCTACGAACGAGAGAAATCTGATCGTTAAGCTCTTTGCTGCTAACAGATACTTTGTATTTGGCTGCTAATTGTTTGATGTATGCATCGTCCACTACCTTCTGTAGCGCCCGTTTTTTGTACTCGGCCAGTTGCTGCTTGCCCTCGAGTGTAGTGAAATCTACTTTTTGTTGTAATTCATAATAATGAATGTAATGCCGCAGCTCAAACAGATAATTTTCGTAGGCTACAAAGTGCGATCCGGCGCGCGCTACTGGGAACGATACGACTTGCGTCACTCCGTACAGAAAGCTTGAGTTGGATTTGAACCTATAAAGACTGAGTGCACAGTAGATAAAAAAGCTAACAAGAGCAGTGATAAACAGCGCCGTAGAGATGAGCACAATTTTGTGCTTGGAGTGCTGTAACGGGTAGATATATTTGCGAGCACTAGAGAGGACTTCTTCGCGGTGAGCAGCAACCGTTTCGTTGGTGATAGCCTGTACGCTATCGCCTGAGCTGGGTGCTTCAGCGCTTTGATTTCTTTTAGCTCGTCTTTTGGGTATAAGTTTACTTAGCTTCGGTTTTTTCATCTTCACTATCTGATTCCTTGTTCATGGGGAGCATACTGGTAACTACACCTTTGTCGCGCAAAATCTTTAGGATCCGCTTTTGTATTTTGGCGGGATGATGCACTTCGTGGATAATCAAGTCTCCCACGTAGGTTTGCATCATTATTGTACCAAATCCCAGCAGTGTTTCTTGCAAGCCAGCTATCTGATAGTTGACCATTTGTATCTGGTTGAGAGTCAGATCTACCACAGTTTTATGGAATAGCCCCTTTTGCGTAATCTGTATCAGGCGTTGATCGGTCACGATAAACACACTGTAGTACCAGCTAATCCAAAATGGAAACAGTACAATAACCCAAAGTAGTAGGCCAATGGCCAGTCCACCAAAGAACCAGCCGAAACCCAGTGTAGGCTTGATGGCAGCTGGGATAACGCCCAGCAGCGGCCCAAAGGCGCCTATTATCAGTCCTTTTCTCATCACAATTGGATGTTTGCGAAATACAAACAATACTTCCTCATCGTCAAACTGATCGTCAAAGTATTTGTCTGGTTTTTGCTCGGACATAGTTATAGGTTATAGCGTTTATATTGTAGGGTCTAGTGGTAAAGCTTAAGCTGGCACGCATTTCGCACTTTCTGGTTGATGCCAGGTTACTCCTGGCTAGAGCGAAAACACTTGACCCGACTTACGCGGAACCATTCGTTCCCAGGGTAAAGCTGGATGAGCGAAAACAGTTTTATCGGAAAGAGATGTATCCGTAGATACATCGAAAGAGGAAAAAATGTTTGCAGCCAGCCAGATTTGGTCTGGGCATGGAGGAGTTTTGCGTAAGGCGGGTATAGCTGATGGAGAGGTAGCCATAGCTACATCGACAGCAGATCGAGGGTTTGCAGCCAGCCATGTGTGATCTGGGGTAAGTGGAAAGTGCGAAAGGCGTGGTTAGCAAAAATGCTATCATATGGGTATGGTAACTATCTATTCAGCTAACTGGTGCGCCTTTTGCCACGCCACCAAGCAGTACCTAGATAAGCTCGGCGTAAAGTACGAAGACCGGAATATTGAACACGATATGGCTGCGGCCAACGACGCAATCAATAAATCAGGCCAGATGGGCATTCCGGTTACTGATATTGATGGTACGATTATTGTCGGTTTTGACCGCCCACGCATAGATGCCGCACTGCGTGAAAAAAAGCTCATCTAGCGTAGTCTTTACTTTTTACAACACTATATGTATGATAGTGACAGAGGTACGCATATGGAAGGCATAGCAGGCGACTGCGACCCATCACAGCTATATCAAGCACCCCCTCCGAACGAGGCTACTTCGCCACCCGATTTAAGGGTTATCAGCGACACGGAAGCCTTGAATGAGGTTTCTTTTGATAGTAGTTGGGGCGATTTTGACTTTGCCCACGTGCACGAGTACACACAGGAAGAATTGCGCAGTCTATTCACTAATAAAGATATAGCAGACATTGAAGCCTACCACTACCTATCAGGCACACCTACCCTCAGTGAGGATACCGATAACTCTAGTGACATTGACCGAGTTATCGACACACTCATCAAGAAGCCACTTCCCAAATACGGCAACCCCGATTTTAATCTTCGCTTAGAAGCACTGGTGAACAACGTAGGTACGTATGAAGATGAGGTAGAGGACGCCATCGCTATGGACAATATTATTCAAAAACTTATGGCCAAACGCTCCGCTCCTGTAAAACTCCAACCAGAGTACGCCAAACAAATAGTACAGGCCGTCCGTGTGCGCCGTTCAATTTTGGCCCACCAATATCAAAGCGACCCTACCCAACCATAGCGCTACAAGGCATAATAGACAATGTGAGCTTTGAGGATTTTAAGACCAAAGAGTCTGTGGTAGTAGTCTATACCGGAGAGGGCAAGGGCAAGACCAGTGCCAGCCTAGGATTGTTGGCACGCGCCCTAGGCAACCGTTGGCGTGTAGCGTTCATCCAGTTCATTAAGTACTGGGGTACGGGCGAGCACGTGTTCATCCGCGATATTGAGCCAATATTTAAAGATCAGTTGTACTTTTACAAAGGCGGCAAGGGCTTCTATAGGGCCGGCGACCTTAGCCCGCAGCATGTCAGCGAAGCCCAGCATAAAAAGGCCGCCCAAGAAACGTACGCCAAGGCGCTTAAGGCCGCCGCCAGCGGCAAGTTTGAGTTGGTTATTTGCGACGAAATTAACAACGCCGTCCATGACGGCCTGATTTCAAGGCTCAGCCTTGAAAAGCTTATTGACAGTCGCGCATCAGGGACTAGCTTGTGCCTAACTGGCCGCGATTTTCCAGGGGAACTCCTTGGAAAGGTAGATATTGCTACCGATATGACTAAAATTAAGCATCATTTTGACGACAAATTCCTGGCCAACCGCGGTATCGATTTCTAATCGTGCTAACATTGAGTTGTATGGGGCAAACACTATATCTGATGCTTGGTTATCCGGGCGCAGGCAAGACAACAACCGCTAAAATCATTCATGACCTTACTGGCGCTGAACACCTTTGGGCAGACCATGTACGGCGAGAAATGTATAAAACACCAACCTATAGCCATCAAGAGAATTTGCACTTGTATGCCCACTTGAATGATACAACCGACAAGCTATTGTCCGTAGGTAAAAGTGTTATTTTTGATACTAACTTTAACTTTTACAAGGATCGGCGGCGTTTGCAGGAAATGGCAGCCAAGTATGGGGCAAAAACTGTAGTATTTTGGATTCAAGCTCCAAAAAAGTTAGCCAAACAGCGAGCCACGATTGATGCACACCTACATAAACACACTCGTATCCTCGGGCATATGCCCGAAGTGGATTTTGAGCGTATGGCAACAAACCTTGAGCCACCGCATGATGATGAGGTCGTTATTACGTTTGACGGAGCACAAGTAAACGAAGAGGTCGTAAGAGACAAGCTCCAAGCCAGCGGAATCTTATGAAAAAGCTTAGGAAATACACTAAACGTACAGCGCCACTCTGGGTGTTGATTGTCTCGATTGTAGTGCTGTTGGGTCAACGGTATGGCTGGTTTGATAGTGCCAAGCAGACTGCTCAGGTAAATCAACCAGGGCTGTACCGTGTTATTAGGTTTGATGACGGCGATACCATAGTCGTAGATATGAATGGCGCAAAGGAGACAATCCGCTTTATTGGCGTCGACACACCAGAAACACACGATCCACGCAAGGCCGTACAGTGCTTTGGTCAAGCGGCCTCCAATTTTACCAAAACATTTATCAGCACAAATAACGTCAGGCTCGAGGCCGACCCGCTCAACACCAATCGGGATCGTTACAACCGGTTGCTGCGCTATGTTTATTTGCCAAACGGTACATTGGTGAATGCCGAGATTATCAAGCAAGGCTACGGCTTTGCCTACCTAAGCTTTCCGTTCACAAAGGCAGAGGAATTTAGACAATATCAAACTGCGGCCCGCGAACAGGGTAAAGGTCTGTGGAGTAATTGTCAGCCATCTGCAAACCAGTACGGCAGCTTTACGTCCAATGACGCTCAGTGAGCCATAGGATTTTTACGAGCTGCTTCTCGTTTGTGGCGCAAGGCATAGGCCAGAGACCGTTTACGCTTGACAGGATCATACAGTGCTCGAGTAGGTCGTAACATAAGATAGCCTAGCGTGTAATATGTGGTTACCAAACGAGGTACGACACTTTTTAAATCGTGTTTGCTATAGGACGCACGGTACATCTGGCCATAACGCAAAAAGTCACGCCATGAATCTTCGTAGCGACGCGACGCAGCACCGACATGTAATTGCTTATCATAGAGGATCTGCTTGTGTTGCTGGTTGATATGTACAGCCAAATCGAGATCCTCATGGACAGTCTGATCGTCACAGAGTACAGGTTTTACCGTTTGCCAAACTTCTTTACGAATCGCCATGTTGCTGCCGAACAAAAAGGGAGAGTTCGGTGCAAAATGTTTTAATACTTTACGCAGGGGATGGTCCAGCCAAAAGTTTAACCATGCTAGTGGCATATCATAATAAGACACCGGGCCGGTTACGGCTGCAACCGAAGTATCTAGAAAGTCAGTTTTGACCCGCTCTACCCAATGGGATTGCAAGACCGTATCGGCGTCAATCCTGCCGATAACGTCTGTTCTAACCGCTTCAAAGCCTGTATTACGGGCATACAAAACACTTTGTTTGGGCTCGTACAATACCTTTACAAACGGATACTTTTGGGCAATGGAGACTGTTGAATCGGTAGAATTATTGTCTACCACAATGACTTCATCGGGAGGCACCGTCTGGTGGACAATAGCATCCAAGCAAGCTTTGAGGTAGTGCTGTTCGTTGTAAACTGGTATAACTATTGATAATGTTAATGCTTGTTTCATAGCGATCAGTTTAAGTATAGAATGCCAAGAGCTCAAAAAAAACACCGGTTTAAGCAACTAGTGCCCTTCTATAAGCAACATTATGGGGCTAAGGAAAAGCGTCTACGAACTCGCCTGCTCAATCATTTTCGGATCGAAAGGCCAAAATATTGGTGGCGAGAACGCCGCTTGTGGCAAAAGATTATCCTCGTCTTTGCTGCCGTTTTGATGCTTTGGGTTGGTGGTATGTATGGCATTGCCCGTTGGTACATTGCCCGCCACGCCGATGAACCATTTTCACTGGGAGTAACGTTTATCCCCAGTTATGCTCGTGGCTTTGGCATTGATCCCCAGCAAACCATGCAAGCCATGATTGACGATCTGAGTGTCCGGCATTTTAGACTTGTTAGTTACTGGGAGACTATTGAGCCTACGCCCGGCGTTTATAATTTTGACGAGCTTGATTGGCAATTTGCCAAAGCCCAAGCAGCCGGTGTCAAAGTCAGCTTGGCAATCGGTCTCCGTCAGCCCCGATGGCCGGAGTGTCATGCCCCAGACTGGGCTAATGTCAAAACCGCTCCAGAGAGTCAGTGGTATCCTCAGCTTAAGAACTTTATAGGCAAGGTAGTGGAGCGCTATCGCAACAATCCGGCGCTTGAGAGTTACCAACTAGAAAACGAGTACTTTTTAAGGGCCTTTGGCGAGTGCAAGAACTTTAGCCGTGAGCGGTTAATCGATGAGTATAACTTCGTAAAGAGCCTGGATAGCAAAAATACCCTTATTATTACCCGGAGCAATAATGCTTTGGGCTTGCCAGTGGGCCAGCCCACGCCTGATCAGTTTGGCGTATCGGTTTACAAACGGGTATGGGACAAGACTCTTACCAAACGGTACATTGAGTACCCATTTCCGGCCTGGTTTTATGGTTTTTTGGCGGGAGCAGGGGAGCTGTTGACCGGCAAAGATATGGTTATCCATGAGCTCCAGGCCGAGCCGTGGCCACCGTACGGTGAAATAATAGACACTCCTTCTGAAGAACTAGCCAAATCACTAGATGCGCGGCGGCTCAAAGACCGGTTTAGTTTTGGCCAAGCTACCGGCATACGCACAATTGATTTGTGGGGAGCTGAGTATTGGTACTACCAAAAGGTAGTCCGTCATGATGACAGCCTGTGGAATGCCGCCAAGGAATCCTTCGCCCCGTTTCGCCACTAGCTGTGGTTAAGCTGTAGAATTTCCGCTACAGCATTGGCAACGCGGCGGGGATTAAATTGTTCGTCGTTATGAGTGGCGTGAATGCCCATGCGTGGTTGACCGTCTGACCACTCGCTGAGTTCAATGGGGGTTGCATATGAAACACCGGCACTGACTGCTTTTTCTATTGCACTCCTGTATACGTCCTCCGGATAAAGTACGTCCTCTGCATACCCTAAAATAGCCATGTGAGCTAGACCAGAAGATACTAAGCGCTCATAGTCTACATGTTTAGTCTTTAATTCCCACACCTCACGCGCAAGTCGTCCTGGGTTTGCCAGAGCATGCCTTCGGCCAGCCTTAAACATTTCGCCACCCTCATCGGGGAAATCTTTGGGCGTTCTCTTACCTTCGGAACGAATCATGGCCAAAAAACGACGGCCCAAATGCCAAGCGGTTTCGTTCTCGTTTGTACCACCTGGGGCCAGCATAATAACAACTGCTTTATCAAAAGCTGTCCATCCGCGTGTTTCTGCGACCTTATGCATGTCATCAAAAATAAGGCTGCCATAGCTATGGGTTACGACGTCCACAGGTGAATTGGTAAGCTCTTCACTTTCTAGCACTGATAAATAGTTAAGTGCCTGTGCGTGCGTAGCATCCTTTTTACCCTTAGGATTACGTTGGACTTTGCGCCGATTTTGGTCAGGTAGTATAACATCAAGTTCATTCATGGCCAGCTCGGCAGCAAATGGTGCTTTTGCCACAATTCCTTCTGTAAACCCAGGCACATATAGAACAGGAGGAGTTTCTGAAGCACCTTTGTTAAGGCGCACATATGGTATCTGTTTGCCTGGCTGGTGTGCCAGTTCGGCTAAACGCCAGTTATACGCAAGTTCGGCAATATGTTCAGCGGGATAACGCTGTGCTAAACGCCCAATATAGCGTGTGCTTAAAGCAGGTTGTTGATTCATTATCTTGGGTATTATACCACACTTGTCAATATTTGTCTATACTTATGTTTATTTTATTGGTACAATGCTTACGTTATGAAAAAGAAGGCACGGCAGCAGCCAAAAAGTATTCGCAACCGGCGGGCAAGCCATGATTATCAGCTCGGCGATAGTTTTGTTGCGGGCTTGCAACTGACAGGCGCAGAGACTAAATCGTTGCGGTTGGGCCACGGCCAGCTGCGTGGCGCCTATGTGACTATTAAGGATGGCGAGCTGTGGCTGGTAAATGCCACCATTAGCCCTAGTTCTGGGATACCTATCAGCGAAAGTGGTCAAACTCGCAGCCGCAAACTACTGGCCAAGCGGCGTGAGATTGAACAACTAATCCAGGCCAAGCATCAAGGACAGACCATTATACCGCTAGAAATATTAACCCAGGGCAGATATATTAAACTGCGTATTGCCCAAGGACGAGGCAAAAAGAAGTACGATAAACGCCAAATCCTCAAAAAGCGTGATGAAGATCGAGCAATACAACAGGAATTACGCTCATAATATTGTGAGTGGATTAATAGACAGGTATACTATTTTGTATGGCAAAGAAGTTTGAAGAAACCGTTCTCAGGGTGCTAGATACTCTGCAACAAGGGCAGAAGCAACTTCAAGGTGATGTACAACAATTACAGGTTGGTCAGAAGCAACTTCAAGGTGATGTACAACAATTACAGGTTGGTCAGAAGCAACTACAAGGTGATGTACAACAATTACAGGTTGGGCAGAAGCAACTTCAAGGTGATGTAAGTCGGCTTGAGATACTCCACGAAGAGACTGCCGAAAAGATAGACCAGATTATCGAGATCGTTTCGCCTGAAATTGAACGAATTAACAAACACAGTTTACGGCTTGATAAGCATGAAAAGCGCCTGGACTTGATCGAAAAAACAGCCTAACACTAATAATTGCCATTACCAGATAACTTCGTATACAAATCCTCTGTTACGCTATTCCAGAGTAGCCTGCCCGTTCTGTCGAACAGACAGGCAGGCTCAAGATTAAAACATGTGGTATTTTTATATTTTACAGTCATTGTCCGATTCAAATTTATATTATGGCTCAACAAATGACTTAAAACGGAGAGCAAAAGAACATAACTCCGGGAATGTAAAGTCGACAAAACCTAGAATTCCGTTTCGGCTCATTTATTACGAAGCGTTTTTAGACGAAAAAGCTGCAAGAATCAGAGAACATACTGTAAAATCTAGCAGAGGAACACGTGGTTCTTTACTAAAACGTATTTATATTCCAGAGTAGCTCAACGGTAGAGCAGTGCCCTGTTAAGGCAATGGTTGCCGGTTCGAATCCGGCCTCTGGAGCCAGACCAAGCAGAGAAAAGTGCAGACCAGGTTCCTAGACCTGTTCCTGACTTCTCTCCTTGGTCAAGCCAAGAAAGAACGTGCTGATAACAAAGTACAAATGTTGGAACCGTCCGAAAGGGCGGTTCTTTCATTTCACCCCTGTAACTTGGTTCTAACCCAGCCCGTCCCATCACGGCGGAGCAAGCAGGTGAAAAGCTGACCCGTTCCCTAGACCTGTCACTCCCTGGGAACATACCTCAACTTTACATCTATACAGATGTTATGTTAACTTTACATATAGGATGTTTGTTAAAGATACGGGACATACAGTTGTTAACTCGGTGCGAGAAAAACGCACTTCATTAAAGATGACTCAAGATGACCTTGCGGAAAAGGTACAAGCAACTCGTCAGACCATTATCGCAATAGAAAAAGGTAATTATGTGCCAAGCGTACTGCTTGCGCTTAGGATTGCCGCTATACTAGACAAGAAAGTTGAGGAGATATTTCAATATGAAAAAATATAAACAGTTACTCGACATTATTCTTCTGCTTGGTCTGGCTACCATTGCACTGCTGGCGATTGCTCCCAAAACATTTGTTATGCCTTCCAGCTTGCAGATGCTTATCCTTTCGGTTGTGCTTGGACTTATCGCAACTTTCTTAGTTCTATTGTGGCGTGAACAGCCCGACGACGAACGCGAAATGCAAAACCAGGCACTCGCCAGCCGCTCGGCATATATTGTTGGCTCGCTTGTGCTCATTACTGCCTTAATTATTCAGAGCCTCAATCACGACCTCGACCCAGCTATTCCAATAGCTTTACTAGCAATGATAGCAACTAAAGTTATCGTCCAACGTAACAAAGACAATCAGTAAAAGTTAGGTCAACTTGACATTTTGTTTCGAGCTCATTATGCTTACTTATGAACTTTAGTAACTAAAGAGAGGGTAACAATGAATAAAAAATCAACGATAATCGTAGCTATAATCTTGGGTGTGCTGCTTTTAGGGGGTGGAGCCTTAGCTTACACCAATAACCAAAATGAAAAAAAAGATGCCGATAAAATGGCAATGGAAAAGAAGGCCATGGCCAAAGAAGATTCCATGAAAAAAGACGATGCTATGGTAAAAGATGGCGATACGATGGAAAAAGATGATGCCATGAGTAAGTCAGGTAGTTACGTGACGCTGGCTGGTTACAGCGCGAACCCGACCAAGTATGCCGATTCTAAAAAGGTCTACTTCTTCCACGCCAGCTCGTGCCCAATTTGCCAAGGCATAGACAAGGAGATTAATGCAGATATGTCCAAGATACCTGCTGGCATCACACTAATTAAGACGGACTTCGATAACTCAACTGAACTACGCCAAAAATACGGCGTGACAACTCAGTACACGTTCGTGCAAGTGGATAATAATGGCAGCGAAACGGCACAATGGAGTGCAACCAGCCTCGACAAAGTCATAGCAGGTATTAAGCCTTAGCCCATATGTTAATCACAGCATTACTATCGTACATTGCTGGGCTACTCACTGCACTAGCCCCGTGTGTATTGCCACTACTCCCGATTATTTTGGGTGGTAGTTTTAGCTCTGAAATCAAAGACCGCAAGCGGCCGTACATCATTATTGCTAGCCTAGTTAGCTCACTATTGTTTTTTACAATAATCTTAAAAGCGTCGACATCTTTAATAGGTGTTGACCCTAAAGTTTGGGTTTATATATCAGGAACGCTGGTAGTAGTTCTGGGATTTTTTATGTTGTTCCCAGATCTATGGGCCAAAGCTATTGGTGGGCTTGGCGTAGAACATAGATCCCAGTCGCTACTAGGCAAGGCTTTCAAAAATAAGAACAAAACTGTCTCAGCAATTCTTATCGGCGCTGCGCTTGGCCCCGTTTTTAGTAGCTGCAGCCCAACGTATGCATGGGTATTGGCAACTGTTTTGCCATCGAACACACTTCTTGGGTTGTTTTATTTAACAATCTACATTTTAGGCTTAGCGACCTCACTGCTTGCAATCGCCCTATTGGGACGTAAACTTTTGGAGCGGGTCAAATGGGTAAGTAATCCGAAGGGCTGGTTTCAGCGCTCGGTTGCATTGCTCTTCATAATTGTAGGGCTCTTTATAATTACTGGTTGGGATAAAAAGGTGCAAACGTGGCTGGTAGATAAAGATTATCTTAACCTGAATCAGCTACAGCAAAAACTCGTGCCAGGCCAAGATAGCAATACGAACAAGCAATCCGATTCGTCAAGCTTAGGAAAATCATCATTTAACGTGAATCCCTACCAAGCGCCTGAGCTGAAAAACATAGCTGCCTGGATTAATAGTGATCCGCAAACTATTGCTAGCCTTAAGGGCAAAGTCGTACTCATAGACTTTTGGACTTACAGCTGCATTAACTGCATACGCACACAGCCCTACCTAAATGCTTGGCACGATAAATACCTGAGTGAGGGTTTGGTAATTATTGGTGTGCACGCACCTGAGTTTGCATTTGAAAAAGTACCCAAGAACGTAGAAAAGGCCGTGAAAGATGCAAACATTAAATACCCCGTTGCCCTAGATAACGATTTCGCTACTTGGCAGGCTTACAAAAATAGATTTTGGCCAGCCAAATACTTGATAGATAAAGATGGACAGGTGCGCTACACTCACTTTGGCGAGGGCGATTATGATGTTACTGAATCAACGATTCAAGCTTTGCTTAAAGAGGCAGGCAATCAAGTCACTACTTCTATTGAAAAACAAAGCAAACCCATTGCTTCACAAAGTGGTCAAACACCAGAAACTTATCTTGGGCATAGCCGTGGCGAGCGGCTTGCTAATGCCAAAGAATTTAAAGCCGATCAAGCTGTCGAATATAGATTAATCACAAATCTCGGCAAAAACGAATGGTCACTTGGGGGCAAATGGCAGATAAATGACGAATCGAGTCAAGCTCTGAACGATGGCTCAAAGCTGTCTCTTAACTATTCAGCACGTGAAGTCTATCTGGTAATGAGTGGCCCGCCAGGGGCACATGTTACTGTATCGGTCGAAGGCCTTCAAAAGCCTGGAGGTATTGACGTGAATACCAGTAATCAGGTTAAGCTTGATGGAGCTAGGCTCTACAAAATCGTAAGTACCGATTCGTTCATGAATAAAAATCTGCTGCTAACCTTTCCTGCTGGCGTAACTGTAAATGCGTTTACATTCGGAAGTTAATTAAAAAGGAGAAAAAATGGATATAACAATCTACTCAACCACTACCTGTAGTTTTTGTCATGCGCTCAAGGGTTGGCTTGATAAACAAGACGTTAAATATGTAAGCAAAGTTACCGACACAGACCCTGAAGCTATGGCTGAATTTATGAGTGTCAATGACGGCATGCTTGCCGTACCATTTACGGTCATTCAATCCAGTGCTGGTGAAGTTACAAAAATCGTTGGTTTTGATCAAGCAAAGTTCAAGAAAACATTATCTTTGGCTTAGTAAAGACTTGACAATTAACAGATGTAAGCTACAGTAAGGCGAGCCTAAAAACCAGGTGGCAGAAGCTGCTGGTTCGAATCCGGCCTCTGGAGCCAAATGGAACTATCAAGACACGAAGCGAGAGTGCTGAATGGTTTGTAAAGGGTTATTTGTACCATTTTACCGTCAAGTAAGAGGTTCGAGCCTAGCAAACCAATCAACTCTCGTTTTTCGTTAGGTGAAGCGTGCTTAAATAGCTCCTTACCGTGTGCTGCAATTTCCAACAGATACGAAACGGTGATGTAATACTGTTCATCGGTCTGTGATAGGCGGGATAGCTTACGCTCGTGGAGCTTCTGTTGTGACCGCCATTTACTTCTGAAATTGTCATACTGAGCCTGAGTAATACTACCGTCGCATTTATCTTCATACGCAGCTTCAATACGTTTTTGCAGTTTAGCTATTTCCGTATTGTGATAGCCGACCTGTTCTTTGTTGAACTTTACCTTACCGCCGTGAGCTTCCTTTAGGGTTTGCTCAAGCCGTGGTAGCTCGCTTTCTGGTATCTTGCATTCATCAAACAGCTGCCCAAGTATGTCGTCCAGCTCCTTTTCTTCAAGGTATTCCATTTTCTTGTGCTTGCTACGTTTATTGGTGCAGTGGTAGTACGTGTAGTTATGTTCGTTACCGTTCTTCTGCTTTTTCTTCTTTGCTTCTGGCGTGATGGCACAGCCGCAGGATTTGCAGTGCATTAAGCCACGATAGGTAAACGGCAAGCCAGCGTACTTTATCTTTTTCTTGCCGTGTCCAGCGATTACATCCTGCACCTGCCAAAACAGCTCATAAGGTACAAACTGCTCGTAGTGGTGTGGGAAGTAGTTATCGGTTGCCTTATCGTATATTTCGCCGATGTAAAAGCGGTTCTTTAGAATAGTGCCGAAACTGCTCCAAGGCATATGCACGTCATAATCCTGCTTCATACGCTTAGCCAGCGATTTGTAGGAAAACGTGCCTGTGGCATATAGCTCGAATGCTTTCAGGGCAATGTTTGACTTGAACGGCACAACGACCACGGTTTTGTTTCGCTTATCAAGCTCCTCGTTCTTGTAGCCGTATGGTGCTAAGCCAGGTATTTCGCCATCACGGAGCTTGGCATAGCGTGTGTTATGGGCATCTTCTTTAAGTCGGTTGATGAGCTGCTTAGCTAGATAAACTTTGGTATCCCAGTCAGTAATATCTCGACCAACCGACTGTTTCGTAATAACCAGGCGGTCGTGAACAAAGTGCAGTTCTTTATTATGCTCAAGCCGTAAGTTATCCATCAACACTGCATCGGCAAAGTTGCGGGTTGCCCTGTCGACACGATAGGCAATTATCGCTTCAATGTCTTTGTTTTTCTTAGCAAAATCCATCAGCTCATTGAACTTCAAACGGATGCCACGGTCGGCACTTTCGCTAAAAACGTACTCTTTTACAATCTCAAAATCGTGCAGCTCAGCGTATTCACGCATTTCGGGAAGCTGTATGTCTTCAAGTGACAAACCTTCTTGCTCTTGTCGTTTCGTTGACACTCTTGCTAGTATGATTGCTTTACGCATAATTAACTCCTATTATAGCTTACATTTGTCATCATTTTAAGAAGTCGCTAACTCGAACGGGTTCGAACCTGTCTAACTGCTCGTTGAGCAACTGAAATACTTCGGGCTGTTCGTGTCTATATACCAACTCGTGGTTTATTTTCTTTGCCTGACGCAGCAATGCTGGGCTGCGGCGTGAGCCGACAATATCCTTGAGCTTACGTGTGCCAAACTCTTGGTTTAATGCCCGCATACCGACCGCAGACAGCAGCGTAGCCATACTGTGGTTAGGGTTTTGGACAACCAGCTCGCTAAACAGTGCGTGTAGGTCAGGAGCTTGGGCATCGCTGATTTTTGGGTAACGTGAATATAGCTCAGCCAGCTGTTGTTTCAATACAGCTTGTGACACATCTTTTTGGCAGAGCGAACTAAAGGTAACTTCTTTGCCTTCAAAACCAGCGTTTTTAAGTGCTGCTTTGATTGTTCTAGAGTTATTCAACCGTGCCTCCATACGTATCAGCTCGAAAGGCTGCACTGTTTCCTTATCGCCAAATAAATCCAACTGAACCTGCAAGTCTTTGTCGAATACAGGCTGGTTACGTTTGCCCTTGTTATGCTCGGCGAGCTTGTCGTAAAAAGCCAGCTCATAGTATTTAGAATGTGTCTTGAAGCCGTGACCGTTATTGATGTAGTCACTTTGGCTTACGTCACGCCACGTCGTTACATCGCACTTCTGTATTTCGGTTATAGCTTCGTGCGACGACATATAGTTGTTGAGCGGGAAGTTCTTGGCAAAGTGGATGCACGATATTCGAGCGTTCCTAATTGCACCCATACCCTTGAAGAACCGAATGCCATAGTATTTTAACCCGTCGAAAAGTCGTTGGTAGACCAGTTCAATATCGGTTTCTAGCAGTTCATCAACGCTATTGCCGTATATCAGCTTAGATGCAGAAAACTGCACCCTAAGCTCGGTTGTCGTGCCGCCAGCCCGTAACGCCCTATAAAACGTGATATAGGGCAAGTATCCGTGCGTAGCCGTTTCCTGCTTGGTAGGATTGCGTTTGGAAGACATATATTTGCCTTTGCCCATATCCCTCGGCTCTAACGCCGTAATACGGTTCGTGTTGGGTGTAAAGTCGCCAGGTCGCAGGATGGCAAACTCATTCTGGTAAAACGTCAGAGTGACTGTGTCTATGCCTAGCATTGTTCATTACTTCTTCATATTTAGCTGTTACTTCTTGTTCAATGAGCCGACCTGCCACGCCCGATATTGGGTGGTACATATCAAGTTGTCGACCTGCAACTTCTTTGGTTGGATAAACTAGCCTATAGCCGCCATTCGGTCTAGTAAAAATACCAACCGAGCCGCAGTACAGAGCATCGCCAAACACAAAACTAGCAAAGGCTACCAAGCCGCCTTGTGGCTTAACAGGCGTGATTTGTATTTCGGTAATGTTCATTACAATCCTTTCTACACTCGTCGGACTTACAGGGTGCTTCCAGCAATAGTTGGATGTAAGCATCTATATTTCTTAGCTTTGAGTGTTCTGAACGATGAACAAGCTCACGATAAGCTGTGTCCAAATGACCGTCTGACAACAAAAATAACTCATTTGTGAAGTTGCTTATATCTTCACGTATATAACGACCAATAAAATCTGGTGACATTCGACTTATAATTTCGTCGGCTAGTCGCTCAAGCTCGTCAGTTTCGGCGTTCCAGACATATACCAAGGTAGGCGTTAATAGCTCCTGATGTGTAAAGTCGAACGTAATACGCTTTAGTACGTCAGGGTTCGTGTTTAGGTACTTCTTGCTCTGTTTCCGCTTCTTCATAACTTTTTCCTTTCTTTAAGCGTTTATCTACACGGATAAGCAACTCAAAGACACGAGAAACACGCCGCAATTCAGCATCAGACCACGGTGATGCCTGGCTGTCTTGCGGTTGGTTAGGTGATTTGGGTTGCTTATTCACACTTCCTAGTATCAGGAAGTGTTTGTCTTTAGACTGCTTACAGAGGTAGTTTTACGTAGATGGTATTAAACCAGAGTTTTTTATCAATAAAATCAAACAGTTTTTCTGCACCAGTTTCTTTTTCAACCAACCGATTTACAGAAGCAACCTTGTTATAAAGTGCCTTCATTCGCTTTGTTGCAGTTGGCTCACGGATAGCAAGTAAGTCAATTAAATCACCTTTTTCAACAGAGTGTTTTACGGGTTTTCCGCTACGGAACAGACGACTACAAATTAAGTCAGCGTCACTATCTGGTGTGAGCTTTATGGGTGTATTGGCAAATATCAGCACGTGCTTACGTTTGTCAAAACGAGGCTCAAGCAAACGAAGTAGCTCAGGATTTTCGGTTTTATTTTGGGCTTTTATGCTATTAGCTAAGTCTTGCAGGATTGCCGTTTGCTCACGCTGTTGTTTAGCGGTCGGTCTTGCTTCTATATTTGGAACGAAAGTTATTGGGTCGGGTCTTTGCATATACTGGCTAATGTCAGGGACGTTGAAATTCGGTATCTTTATGCTGCTACCTAAGTTGAACAAAGAACTATACTTTTTCGACATCGTCTTACCTAATTCGGCAAGTGCCTTACCGTGGCTCTCAATATCCGTAATGTTTTCTTGGATTAAGCTGCCGCTTGTAATTCGTTTTCGTTCATCTTCGGGCATTTTCGTTAGTTCTTCAATTTGCCCAACAGAAATGTAGCGACCCGCATTCTGCTCGCTAGTTTTTGTAAAATCGACACGATTTTCTGGCTTGAACTTTTTGTTATTGATAACAATGGGCTTATCGTCCGAAAGTTCGTCTAAATCGAGGTCATATTTTTTGGGTATATTATCTTCGTCGTTTTTCATTACATCTTCCCAACAGCAGCTATGGTATGCGGCTGTACTGTATGATAATCTTATCAAGAGTTATTAGATTACAAAAGTCAGCTAAGGTTGCATATATGGACGTTTTATGATATCATTACCTATTATGAAGACAATTTCATACTCAGTCGTATCATTTTTTAGCACCTCTACCCACGGAGGCATTGCTAACTTTACCCAATAAATACTTAGCACAACAGAAGAACTACAGCCTCCAAATCGGAGGCTTTTTTAATTTTTAAGGAGATAACTATGGAAACATTAACAAACAGAGCGGGTTACGAACCGGTAACGCTCGACATTATGGAGCATCTAGGCGAAGACCGATTGAATATGCTCCAAGTAGCGATTGCTACACATACCACTGATGACACGTTGCCAAGTGCAGGTCGACTAATTGATGGGATGGTAGCAAAACACATTGGCAACAGTGGGCAAGACTTGTCTGAGCTAGGCTATGGAACAGTTGCAGACGCACTAGCTGAAATCGGCTCAAGCAAGAATGCCGTACGTGCAATGCTAAAAGGCAAAATGGGCATCCAAAGAGCAGTTGATGCCCATCATCAAAGAGCAGTACAAGCCGCAGCCGCACAGGACAGGGTTCTGCTCAAGGAGCTAGGGATTGCTGGAACGTCAGCCATATACGTTGACGAACCAACAAACCTGCATTTAGTGCATCTAGCAACACCCGAACACTGCCAATATGAGGGCGTGAGCTTAGTTCATTGCTTAGGCAATATCGCTACTGCAAGTGCCTATCTTTCAAGAGGTGCATTACTATATTCACTTCGAGAAGATGGCGTTGAGCCACGAGTAACGCTTGAAGTTGATGCTGCCCGTGCAGCCGTAACACAAGCTCGTGGCAGGAACGACCAACCGTTGCACGAAGATAGTAGAGAATACCGTGCTTTGACCCGTTCACTAGAGCCGTTGGCGGCACACGTTGCAAGCGTATCGCCTTCACAACTAACAATAACCGATAAAGTACTACGTCGTCAGGCGTAAAGGAGTTGAATATGAAAATGTATATTGAACCACTAAAGAAAGATGTTCTTGACCGCTACCTAGCCGTCCAAGACTTAACCCAAGCTGCTGAACCACACGCAGTTAAATTGTTGTACCAAAAAATTGAAGACTATATGCGGGCGGCACATCCTAACAGCGAAGTTATTGTCTACCGTCAAAAACCAATCGTAGCCGTTGAAGACAACTACGATAAGTTGCTAATAGGCAAGGATAATATCAGCCGTTCTTCTACCTATACCCACTACGCCGATAACAACCGCATCTTGCGAACACATACGTCAGCTCATATGCCACAAATCCTTGAGGATTTGGCTAAGCGAGATGACTGGGATGATGTCGTGGTGTTGCTACCTGGCTTGGCATATAGGCGAGATGTCACGGACAAAACGCACTTGGGTGTATTGCACCAGTTGGATATGTGGCGTGTCATTAAAAACAGTCCGCAAAAGCCAGCCATTGTGAAAGACGACCTTTTAGCAGTAGTAAAGGGTGTTGCTGACGTTGCTGCACCTGGTTGGAAGCTACGAATTGTAGACAACCCGCATCCATACACCAAAGAAGGTATTGAGGTGAACGCCGTTAAAGACGGGCGGGATATTGAAATACTAGAGTGCGGTTTAACGAGCGACCAACTGCTCGAAAACTCTGGCTTAGACCCTGAGAAGTATTCTGGCTGGGCGTTAGGTATGGGGCTAGACCGCTTAGTAATGACGCTCAAAGCCATTCCAGATATTCGCTACCTACGTTCTGCCAATCCTGGCATCGCCAAGCAAATGGTAGATTTGTCGCCCTACAACGAAATATCACACCAGCCAAGCGTTAAGCGGGACATATCCTATAGCATACCGAAAGGCTACGTTGAAGAAGATATTAACGAAGACATCCGTGAGGCTCTTGGCGATAAGGTAAACGTGCTTGAAAGCGTTGAGTTGTTGAGCGAGACAGCATACGAAAAACTGCCAGTGAACATTCGTGAGCGACTAGGCTGCGACCCGACCCAAAAGAATGTGCTAATTCGTATTACGCTTAGGCATCTTGAACGGTCGCTTACCAACCAGGAAGTAAATCAGATATATAGTGATATTTACGGCAAAATTAACTACGGCACAGGCGGATACGTGTAGAAAGGGTTATAATGATGACTATGACATTCAAAGGCTTCTAAATACCTCCTTTTATCCGAAACATTTACTGACAAAATGTCAGCGAAGTATTTAATTTGATAAGAAGGAGTGAAATATGAACCCAACAAAACTACTATACCTAGAGGATATGCAGCAGCTTGAGTGCGAGGCAATCGTCGAGAGTACCGACCAAAAAGATGGCAAAACTGTGCTATATCTAGACCAAACGGTCTTTTACCCACAGGGTGGAGGACAGCCGTACGACACTGGTGTTATTTCAACAGACGATACAAAGTTCATTGTTGAAGAAGTCCGATTTGCTGACGGGCTAGTGTTGCATATAGGGCATTTTGATGGCAGACCGCTTATGCAAGGCGAGGACGTTAAGTGTACTGTTGATAAAGACCGACGTGCATTACACACTCGCTTGCATTCAGGTGGTCACGTACTTGATATGGCAGTCAACGAACTGGGCTACGATTGGACGCCTGGGAAAGGCTATCACTTTCCACAAGGCTCATATGTTGAGTATCAAGGTAGCCTAGGGGACGAAACTAAAGAAGAAGTTATCGCTAAGCTGTCACAAGCTATAAGCGATATTCTAAGTCGTGACATAAAAACCGAAATTAAGTTCGTCACAAAAGATGAAATGGCAAAACTATGTCGACACGTACCTGACTACTTACCAAAAGATAAGCCAAGCAGGGTTGTGTTATATGGTGACTTTGGCGTGCCTTGCGGCGGTACGCACGTTGCTCAGCTCAAAGATATTGGGCAAGAAAGCATCAGAAAAATAAAAACCCAGTCTGGCACTATTCGTATATCGTACGAAATCCAGTAACAACAGAAAAGGGTCATCGTGACAGGATGACCCTAAACCTTTATGACCCGAAAAATGCTTGGTATTTTTGCAGCCGAAGAAATTAGGCATTTATACGGTGGTATCCTATTTGCACAAACAAAGGGCAACTACCCCCCCTAGTCGTTGAGGTGAGCAATGGCGTAATCTGCTTCTGATGCAGTGAACTTACCGCCGTTTTCAGATACCAATTGGTCACGAACACCTGCTGGTGATAAGTGCAAGTCATTTTGGTATGTCTTACCTTGGGCAAGAGCGTTTGCGTTCCAGTCTGCTTGGACGTTATCTATTGCATATTGTGCAGCAGGAGCTGTGAACTTACCACCATATTCAGAAACTAACTGGTCGTACACGCCCTGTTTCGACAGGTGCAAACTACTAGAGTATGTCTTGGCTTGTGCGAGTGCTGACTTGTATTCGGCAGGTACGTCGGGTTGCTTAGCTTCTTGTGCCGCAGCTGGTTGAGTTTTATCAGAAGTGCTTGCCGTTGTATTACTACTGGTCGTGGTATTGGATTTATTACCGCCACCAGCTGCACCGCCGATGATAGCCAATAGGACAATCACGCCAATTACAGTCAATATCTTGTGTCGTCCAAACCAGTTACTTTGCTTTTTATCAGCCATTGCGAATACCTTTCATTGATTACAATTGTCATCAGTATATAACATTGACTGACATTTGTCAGTGGTTACTTACTTTTGTAATCAATAGGCTAAAGATGTGAAAACATCAACTATTGACCACGTATACACGGAACTTGGAAAGCGAATTATAAAAGCTCGCAACAACAAGGGTATGAGCCAAGAAAAACTAGCTGTCGACAGCGGTATAGACCGTTCGCATATGGGATTTATCGAGCAAGGTAGGCGTAAGCCAACACTGTCCACGCTCTTTAAGATTGCTAATTCACTGGATACTTCGTTGGAACAACTGTTCAAGGGGCTATAAGCTAACCCGCTAAACAGTGGCACCAGCCAATAAAGTACGCTTTAACCCTAATCGTTTAGCCAAATCTCGAAGGTAATTGCCATCAACTTGGCATTCCAGTGATAGGTTGCTGATTGAGTTGTGTAAGGGGAGCCAGACCGTAGTAGATACAGTCAGAACTGTTAATTTAGTTCTGACTTTTTGTATAGGCAGAGTAGAATTGAAACTTACAATAGCATTCGTATCTGTTACTATTATGTAATGAGTGAAACTTTACCTTTTGAAACTTCTCCGCAAATACAAGGTTTAGTGACTGAGCTTATCAATCGTGGTGCGCACTCGGTTTTCTTGTATGGCTCTCGTGCACGTGGCGATAATCTACCTGATAGTGATTGGGAAGTAGGTGTCATATTCAATGAAGAGAAGTATATTCCACGCAGACAGCTTGCTTCATTGCAAACAGACGGCGTTGTTATTTATCCATTCAAGTATGCTGAATTGGCTGCTGGTATAGCAGATGTACCATTTACTCGATCGATTTGGCTAACCGAACTTATTACCTCCGCCAAGACAATAGGTGGCGAAGAACTAACAAGCCAAATACCACTGCCCAAAATTACAACATATGATATTGTTTCGGACAATAGCTTTTATAAAGCACGCTCTCTTGATGCAATGATTGCACAACGAGAAGGACACGATTCATTGGCTCGTGATTTATTTGTGAAATCAGCGCTCCTCGGTGCCCGAGCACTCATACTTTCTGAAGGCCTACAATTTCCTAAGAACTATCCAGAGATTGTCCGCATTGCGTCCCCACTTCTTAACACAGAGTCACAGGCTATATTAAGCCGTGCGTTAGAAATGAGAACTAATAAAAATATCGTGACCGCAAATGAGGCTTTTGATAACATAGGGCTACAAATGGAAATCGAAGAAAAGGTTAGATCCTCACTCGCTTAGTAGACTAAATTGATAGCAAAGTCTTGCTTTATAATAGTTATAACTTCCTCTATTGTGGTGAGCCAAGAGCACATATTTTACAGACAATCCAGTAAGCATTCATGCTACTGGATTTTTGTTATAATCAGATTATGTACAAGATTAAAAAAGATAAATATCAAAAGGCGCGGGGAGGAAATTCTCGGGTTTTAGAAATCAGTTGCGAAGGATGTACCAGCCATCTGACATACTATCAAAAAGATGGGCCTGGCCTACTGAAACGAATGTATGTAGATCGCTGCATAGATAACATTCCAAATGGGAACGAATGGACTTGCTTTTCGTGTAAAAGAGCTTTGGGAAATTTAATTAATTACAAGAAAGAAGACAGACCAGCATACAGGCTTTATGTTGGTGCCGTAAGTAAGAAAATAGTGAGAGCTCGGGATATCGCTTAGAAGTCCGTGACCTGTATGCTGAGCCAAGCATAAGCACTATGGAAACGTGGTGTTTTTTTGTTTTGTGAGATAATGACTTAATGAACGATGATGAACTGCTAGACTTAGTTGATAAAAATGACAATGTCATAGGGACTATTTGGAGAAGTGAATCAAATAACTTAGATGAGACTAAAGCGGGCTTTATTAGGGCTGCTACCGCCCTAATCCAAAACGATAATGGTAGTCTGTGGATACCTCGTAGGACTGCCAATAAACGAATAGCTCCCAATGGTCTTGATAGTAGTATGCAAGAACATGTTGGTTCGGGAGAGTCATACCTAGAAGCTACTATCCGTGGTTTTAAGGAGGAGTTGAATCTAGATGTCACCGAGGACCAGCTAGAGTACATTGGTACTGTTTTGCCTGACGATAAACTTTACTACTTTGTTGCGCTTTATGTATATAAATCGAATGATACTCCAGAATATAATCCTGAAGACTTTGTAGGCTACGAATGGGTTAAACCCAAAGAACTGGTTTATAGATTAGAGAACGGTGAACCGTCAAAAAAAAGTTTGCTGTCTACTACAAAACTACTAATTGAAAAACAGTTCGACATCATTAACCGCAAAAACGCCAAAAAAAGTAACTAGATTACTCTGCTTCACGCCAAAATTTGTTTGATGGTGAGTAACTTTCGATCATCAAAGCCTATACTAGCGGTTCGCAACTCGTATGCTAGTGTGAGCCAGAAGATCTGAAATATGAATTGGCTGACAGAGGGGAATCATATTAGAACACTTTCCAGGGAGACACCCTGGAAGAAAACTAGGAGAGTAACAATTCTCGTAATTTGTTGTTATTGAGTACGACTTCATTGCCAGCTTCACCCATCCTGTAGAGGAAGCTTTCCCAACCTAATTCCTCGGCTACTGTCAGGTTTTTTTGGTCATCGTCAATAAAGAATATGTCTGCACCATGAGCATTAACGCGCTCTTCAAATCGCTTGTAAAGATCAGGGTTTGGTTTCTGCATCTTCTCTACGGCAGAATCTATGACTATATCGAATAATTGCAACTCATCGGGGAAAAGGTCTTGCGTTGCAGAGTCGGTCAAACCAAACCATGAATTGCTGAGTATGGCCATCTTGTATCCAGCAGCTTTTAGATCACGAATGAGCTGAAGGGTGTCCTTGGGCCAAAACGATTCAGCTGTCCATGCTGCAACAATATCTCGGAAGGGTAACTGCTTATTAAATTTCGCAAGCAATGCACCCCACCCTTCTTGGCCCGAGATTTTCCCGACGTTCATACTAGCGCCTATGTTTTCTTCGACTTCTAGATCATACAAGGCACTAAATAACTCATCATGAGTAAGATTCAGCTTTTCTGCAAAAACATCAGAACTGGACATCCAGTCTAGTAAAACCCCGCCGACATCAAAAACAATCCAAGTAGCACGTGTGTCTTTCATACCTACTACTTTATGCCATTAGCTCGGCAATATCGTCCTCAGCATCTTCAGTAAGATTTACACTATATTTTTGCACCAGCAAGCTTCCGATATTTTTTTAGAATATCTTTCTTGGCGATGCTGAGTGGTATACGATTCTTAGGATTTTTAGCAAGTTTAATGCGTCGTTCCAAATCGAGTAGAAACTCTGGACTGTTTTCATCTACATTAATAACTTTTTGAATATTCATGCCTTTATTGTACCATATAGCACTAGCAAATACTACAGAAAAACTTGACAAATAACAGGGGTGAGTTAGTATGCAATTAACCTAAAGTTAGGTGATAAATACTGTTGGTTCGAATCCGGCCTCTGGAGCCAGAAGATCTGAAATATGAATTGGCTGACAGAGGGGAATCATATTAGAACACTTTCCAGGGAGACACCCTGGAAGAAAAGAATCTTGCCACACGTAGCGGCGCATACTTCCTCGTCGATGATTCCGGCCTTGCATGGAAGCCTGCAGGCGAAGGTTTTAGGCACATACTGGGTCATATCACTACCGATCGTGCCCAGGTTCTAGCAGCACTACGTCGTCATATCCAAGAATTACGCTAATCCTCGTTATTCTTTTTGCGAGGTAGTCGCTAAATTGTTACCATGTTTGTATGACATTTGACGAAATATCCCTACGAGCAGTAGAAGTACGCAATAAATATGACGAGTTAAACGCCAAACGCGGCGTAACCTGGAACGAACAAAATCTTATGTCCGGCTTTGTTGGTGATGTGGGCGACCTCTCTAAAATCATCATGGCCAAGCATGGTTTACGTGGCATGGATGATGTAGATACGAAACTTGCTCATGAATTATCTGATTGTTTATGGTCAGTACTGGTGCTTGCCGACAAATACAAGATAGATCTAGTGTCAGAATTTAACAAAACGATGGACAGCTTAGACCAACGGATTGATAAAGAATCAGCCGTATTATAGGTCACTTAATTATACTGCAACTCAATTAAATCATTCTTTACTGCAGTTATAACTTCCTCTATTGTTGTGAGCCAGACCAAGCAGTCAAATCGAACGACCGAGTTCCGTGACCTGTTCCTCTCATTAACTCCTTGGTCGGACAAGAGAAATCGTCAGCCTTATAAATTGATTTTCATTGTAATTGTGTATACTTGTATATACAAGGAGAATTTTATGAATATTACACGGAGTTTACAAAAATGGGGCAATAGTACCGGCGTACGCATCCCCAAGAAAGTTGTTGATGCTGCTAAATTAAAGCTTAATCAGCCGCTAGAAGTCTCCCTTAAAGGCAAATCTATCGTGCTAACTCCAGTCGATAAAGACAAGGATTTTACGCTAGAGAAGATGCTTGAAGGTGTAACTCCTGAGAATATCCATCCTGCTGTTGATTGGGGCCCTGACGTTGGGGCTGAGATAATTGAAGATGACTACTCAAGGTAAATATGTCCCTGATCGCGGCGATATTGCTTGGATGATACTCGATCCGAGGGTAGGCCACGAGCAAGCGGGCCGAAGACCGGTTATTGTTTTGTCTCATAAAGCTATGGCAGAGCACACCCGATTAGCTGTCATAATGCCTATCACCAGCAAAACAATAGGTTTGCCATTTGAAATAGTGCTCACAGGTACTAAAACCACGGGAGCCATACTTCCATTTCAGGTTAGGAGTGTGGATTTCCTGACTCGAAAAACCATGCTTATTGAAAAAGCGCCACCACATATACTTGCCAAAGCCGTGAAGGCCGTTCAAAACATGATTGAGTAGCCAGAAATTTCCTTTAAGGGCGACATTACCGAGCAAGAGTTTGAGCAGATGAAAAAGCAAGTACAAAGCCATTAAGCAGACTAGATACATCAATCAATTAAAGAATCGGACAGATATCGGACAGATAAAGGATTAAATCTATGAGTAACAAGTTTTTTATATCACTAATAGTAGTCTTAGTAGTTGGAACTATTGGTTTTGTAGGACTGAAGACAAAAGACAAGCCTGCTAAAACCCGTTTGGGTATAGGACATACTGAACAAGGCAAAAACCATATTCAAGTTGGTGCGGCGCATCAGCCATACAACTCTGATCCTGCCAGTTCGGGACCTCACTACGCCGACTCATCGGCGCCAACACCGTGGGGAGTGTATACTCAGGAAGTGCCAGAAGAGGTGTTTTTGCATAACCAAGAGCACGGCGGCGTCATCATCACCTACAAGCCCGATTTACCATCCGACCAAGTAAGGAAATTGCAAGCGTTATTTGCACCGCCCTATTCAAATTCTAACTTCAAACCGAACAAGGCAATCGTTACCCCACGCTCCAAAAATACCAAACCAATTCAGATCGCTAGCTGGACACGAACACTAAGCCTGGATAGCTATGACGAGAATATACTAATGCAATACTACTTGGGCAACGTTGGCAAAAGTCCAGAGCCAGCCGCCGGACCAACTAACACACCCATAAACCAGGCCGCGCAGTGAAAGATATAAAGAATATAGCTAAGATTATGTGGGGCAAACCATACCGCTATTGGCTGCTGCCCACATGGATCTTTACGCTGTGGCTGTTTACGTACCTAATAAGCCTGAATCTATTTAGCTATATTTTTTCAAATCCTACTTTGACGTTCGCAGAAAAAATTGGTTTTGTTTTTCAGTCTTTTACCAATACCTTTTCTAATCTCGACGATCCGCGTTCACTGTCTTTGGCTATTTTTTCGTTCTTAGCTACTGTTAATATACTGCTTATGGTTCGCTTGTTTCGCGAACGCAGGAGCAAGAAAGGGTTGACCAAAACCGGCAGCGCTACTGTGGTAACACTAATTGGTTCGCACTGCGTAGCCTGTGGTGGCTCGTTGCTCGCACCATTCATCACGACTTTGGCGGGCAGTGGCGCCACCTTTAGCTCAGCCCGTATCACGACCGGCATTGTCGTGAGCACGCTGATCAATATAGTCGGTATAATTCTAATTACTCGCTCAACCATTCAACTAGTCCGGAGAAGCCAAGCCTTCGTGCCTGTAACAGAAAGTTTATAAAGGAGAAATCATGGAACAAATAATTATCGCCCTCATATCATCTGCACTCATTGGTGCTATTGTATGGTGGTTCTTTGGCAAGCATCAGACTGAAGCGGTGAGTGCTGAAGTTGTCGGCAATCTTCAGAAGGTGGAGATTGTAGTTGAGGGTGGCTACAAGCCCGAAGTAGTTCGTTTGAAGGCCGGCGTGCCAGCCGAACTTACTTTCTTGCGTAAAAGCGCATCGAGCTGTTTTGACGAAGTCTTGCTGCCCGATTTTGGCAAGCAAGCCACGTTGCTAGTTAATGAACCGTATACATTTACTATCCAGCCTGATAAAATCGGCACCTTTACCTACTCCTGTAGCATGCGCATGTTCTTTGGAAAGATTGAGGTAAGGCCGTGAGCGCTGGTGACATGACTGCTGATAAAGATCTCTGTTGTTGTGGTAGCGACCCTATCCTGTGTGAGTTTTGCACGACCAACGACTGCTGCCAACCAACTCAGTCAATGGCGAATCGGATAAAGCGGAGGCTGAGTCTGCGACAAGTATTCTTTATATGCCTGGTTTTTTCGCTACCGATGCTCTATATGATGGTAGCCGATTTACCGGGTGGCCACTGGACAGCCTTTTTGTTGACAACACCGATTATGTTGATCGGTGGCCCACGCTTCTTTAGTAGTGGTTGGGCAGCTTTTAAAAATCACAAAGCCAATATGGACACCCTGATTACCATTGGCACGTTAACGGCGTATTTTTATAGCATTTACGCTCTGCTTGCGCACGAGCATGTGTATTTTGAGATTGCTGCGCTGCTGATTGTATTTATTCTGCTTGGGCAGGTTTTTGAAGAGCTGACCAAGGGCCGAGCCAGTCAGGCAGTCGAGAAGTTACTACATCTTCAAGCCAAGGACGCGCTGGTAGTGCGAGGCAAACAGGAAGTCCGTATACCGCTTGCTGATCTAAAGGTTGGTGATGTAATAATCGTGAAACCGGGTGAGAAAATACCAACCGATGGCGAAATTGTCAGTGGTGAAAGCTACGTGGACGAGTCGCTGGTTACTGGTGAGAGCAAGCCAGCCCACAAGCAAGCAGGTGATGCGGTAATTGGTGCCAGCCTCAATACTACCGGGGCATTTCGCTTTAAAGCCACCAAAGTAGGCGGCGAGACGCTGCTAAGCCAGATTGTAGAACTAGTCAAGCAAGCCCAGACCAGTCGCGCCCCGATTCAAAAACTGGCTGACAGTATCAGTCACTACTTTGTGCCGATTGTCCTGATACTTAGCATAGTGACCTTTAATATTTGGTTTGAGCTGGTTGGTGTACCGCTGAACATCGCATTGCTCTACGCCGTAGCGGTAGTAGTAATAGCCTGCCCATGTGCTCTTGGACTAGCGACGCCTACGGCGCTTATGGTCGGGGTAGGACTGGGGGCCAGGCGGGGTATCTTAATTAAATCTGGCGAGGTACTCGAAAAAGCTAAAAGCATCAAAACGATAGTCATGGATAAAACCGGTACGATAACCCTCGGTCAGCCTGTTGTCACTGATGTTATTGGCGACCACGATAAGGTGCTAGCTATAGCGGCTAGCCTAGAGCAACAGTCTGAGCATCCACTCGCTAAAGCAGTTTTAGAAGCCGCACAAAAGTTAAAACTAGACACGGTAAAAAGTTTTAAAGCTTACGAAGGACAAGGCATCGGAGGGGTGATCGGCAGCAAAAAAGCATTTGTCGGTACCGCTGATTTACTGCACGAGAACAATATCACCATCACAGACGAAACTGAAACAGACTGGCAACGGCTGCAATCCGAAGCTAAAACGGTCGTAGGAGTGGCCAGTGGCGGTACGCTACTTGGACTCATAGCCATTCAAGATGCACCAAAGGCATCCTCAAGAGAGGCTATAGCCCTACTAGGCAAGCAAGGTTACGAAACCATTATGTTAACAGGCGACAATAAGGCGACCGCTGAAGCGATTGCTAAAGACGTTGGTATTGATCGGGTTATTGCCGAAGTTATGCCAGCCGACAAGGCTAATACAATTACAAAGCTACAGACAAAGAGCCATCATGTAGCGTTTGTTGGAGATGGCATCAATGACGCTCCGGCACTGGCAACCGCCCACCTTGGCATTGCGATGGGTTCTGGCACAGATGTGGCGATTGAAAGCGGCGACATAGTGCTGGTTAAAAATGATTTGCTTGATGTTGCCCGAGCCTTAAAACTCAGCAAGAAAACTTTTGGACGTATTAAGTTAAATCTGTTCTGGGCATTTGTCTACAACCTTGCCGGTATCCCGATTGCCGCGGGCGTATTTGCCAGCGCGGGCTTAACGTTAAATCCAGCCTTAGCTGGCCTAGCTATGGCATTTAGCTCGGTGTCAGTCGTAACCAGCTCGGTTCTATTAGCTAAGGTTAAGATATAATGGCTATAGTGGCCGGCCAAAATCGGACAACCCAATAAGAACCTTTTTGGGCATATAATGTAGCTAGCGATCGTAGCCGGCTACAAACCAAAAGGAGCGCATAATGCGTAAACAATTCAGTCCAAACCAAAAAGCAACCGTAGCCCTGGCTGCCCTCACCGGCACCCAAACGGTTAACCAAATAGCCTCAACCTACGAGGTACATCCCACACAGATAAAGCAATGGAAAGATAAGGCCAAGGCTGGCCTGCCTAGTCTGTTTACCGACAGACGTGCCAAGGACGTTACGAACCAGCAACAACGTATTGATGAACTGCACCGGGTAATTGGTGTCCGTGATTCCGGAGCTGGAGTGGCTTAAAAAAAGACAGCTCAGTTCGACCCGTGAGCGTCTGCTGCTCGTTGAACCAGATCATCCAACCATTGCCCTAACGCGCCAAGCATAACGCTTCTATCCGCATTAAGCCCCATAGCAATATTCATAATCCGACTCCCGACTAGTGTTCGGATCGGAAGTAGAACTTAGATGAGACCTTAACCATAAACACTATGGTATAGTTAGATCTAAGCGGATATATGTGCCTATGTTAGCTTTCGCAGCCATTCTTGCCGTTGCATTTTGCAACTTTAGCTTAGGTCTTATCATACTTGTTAAAAATCGCCACAGTCTGACTAATATTGCTTTTAGCTTGTTCGCCATCATGCTGGCAGTGTGGCTGGTGGCTAATTATTATAGTAATGACATTACACTGGGGCATCAGCTGATCGTTTGGTTAAACCGCAGCACGTTATTTGTCCCGCCCATCGCCCTTCACCTCTTGTTGGTATTTAGCTTGCTGTTTGTACGATTCAATCCAAAACGAACCAAATATATTGGCATCATGGGCAGTGTTGCGGCACTGGCGGTAGCAATATTGAGCGTAACGCCGGCGGTTTTTGGAGGTATTGAGCCCAGGCAGCATGTTGTGGCAGTCAAATTCGGGCCGTGGGCACCTTTGTATGCGACCTACATTATTGGCACTTTTTTGGCAGTGATTGGCGTGTTGATCGGGTCACTTAAGCGAGTTGACGCTGCCTCACGTGTACGTATCAAGTATATGGCAGCCAGCCTGTTTATAGCGCTAGCGATCACTGTCATAACTAACCTATTGTTTCCATTGGTTGCCAACAATTACGATTATGTGTGGGCGGGATTGCTCTCAACCATTATTATTGTCGGCGGATTTGCGTATGCCATCATCCGGCATAGATTATTCGATATCAGAACCGTCGTAGCCCGTTCGGCCACCTATGTCTTATTGCTACTAACGCTTAGTTTGATGTATGCGCTGGTTGCATTCAAGCTGGGGAGGCTCGTTTTTTCCGACTCCACTATCAGTACACCGCAGCAAACCTTAAACATCGTTACAGCCATCATTTTAGCCTTTACGTTTCAACCCCTCAGACGCTTTTTTGAAAAATTGACAGACAAAATTTTTTACCGCGACCGCTATGACCCGGAGCATTTGATTAATCAAATCGGCCAGGTTTTTGCCTCAGAAATTGACCTGGTTCGATTGAGCCGGCGGGTCCGAAACCTGTTGTCACGGCATATGCGTGTCAATAACGTCAATATTGTCGTACTTAATAATAACAAGGTGTTTGCCGAGGCTGGCCATTACGTGGTAAGCCAGTTAGAGGGACTGGCGAAAGAGTTAGCTCACCTAACCGGCAGGGTCATTATCACCGACGAAGAGCCAGAGGGACAACGCAAAAAGGTGCTTCAAAAGTACGGCATTGGTGTCTTTGTAGCGCTACGAACGCAAGAAGGGAAAATAGGTTATCTACTCTTTGGTAGTAAGTTAAGCGGTGATATCTACACTGACGTCGATATGCGGGTTATTGATATTATTGCCGACCAACTAGCTGTAGCTATCCAAAACGCCAAAGCCTATGTCCAAATTCAGCAGTTCAACCAGACGCTTAAGACTAAGGTTAACGACGCCACCAAACAATTACGCGAGGCTAACGCCAACTTGCACCAGCTCGATAAGGTCAAGGATGAGTTCATCTCTATGGCCTCCCACCAATTACGTACACCATTGACAGTGAGTGAGGGCTACTTGTCCAATGTTATTGACGGCATGTATGGCCAGTTTAGCGAACAGCAGAAGCAAGCCCTCAACATTACGCTCAATCACTTGCACATTACAGCCAGCTTAATCAGTGACTTATTGAACATTAGTAGGATGGAGGCTGGCCGCTTTTTCATTGATGCCAAACCAACCGACTTGAATGATATTGTGCCAGAAGAGATCAATCAGTTACGCATAAAAGCCCAAGCCAAAAAGCTTGCGCTTATATATGTACCGCCGCCTATGCCTGTACCTCTGCTGAACCTCGATGCGTCAAAGACACGCCAAGCTATTATGAATCTGATTGATAATGCCATAAACTATACGCCCGAAGGGCAGGTGACAGTGTCGCTAGGCTCCGATATGAAAGGCGTTGTCTTTAAGGTAACTGACACCGGTATAGGAGTACCGACTGCTCAGCAAGCCAACCTTTTTGCCAAGTTCTTTCGGGCCGATAACGCCAAGCTGGAGAGAGTAGATGGGACTGGTATTGGCCTTTATCTCGTCAAGCGAGTCGTTGAGGACCAAGCTGGGCAGATGATATTTTCTAGCCGGGAGGGCAAGGGCTCCACCTTTGGCTTCCACTTACCATTGCAACAAACAGCCAAGCTGCCAGTTACATCACCAAAGCCTAAGGAACCCGTTGGTCTAAGAGCTAATTAACGTCCATCTGTTAATAGCGAAACTTGACGTCTTTACCACTAGACTTCTTCCGTTACCCCATCTGAAGACGAGAGCTATTTTCAGGAGTGAACTGGCGGTTTTTGGGGCAAAAGAGTAGCCATAGCTACTTTTTTGGTTCAAAAATTGTCAGATTGCCCTGAAAATTGGTTTTAGACCAGAGAGGGTAACGGAAGAAGTCTACTGTATAGATTTGGTGTTGTCGTCCTCATCCCGCTGCCGCCGGCGTTTGAGCAGCAACAGCAAAAATAGTAATAAGCCAAGCGCCAGTATTATAATCGAGATAATCAAAACCAAGTGGTTAGCAGATGAGGTGATTGGTGCGACGTCTGAGCCAGCTGAAGGATTGCCTGTGGGCTGGGGGGTTATGGGTACACAGCCCTGACTATACTTACATGCTCCATACTCTCCACTACCGTACGGCGCTGCTAACACCCCACCGGGCAATAATAATAAGCCAGCCGCTAGAGTAATAAACAGGCTTTTTGTAGTTATCGACATTGTACTGCGAAGTTTTACAAAAGGCATTTACAAGTTGCATTGTAGCATTTATACTAGGACATGAAATTAACAAAGGAAGGGCATATGTTTGGTAAAACCGATGATCTGATCATTATTCTCCTAATAATCTTGCTATTGTTTGGTGCCAAAAAGATCCCAGAATTGGCCCGCAGCATTGGCCAGTCAGCTCGCGAGGTCAAAAAGGGCTTCAAAGGCGAGGATGATGACCCAAAGACCGCTGATAAGAAAAAATAGTTAGTAAGTATTAAGAAGTAGGGAAATAAACACTAAAAAGGGGTGGATCGTGACACCGTCACAAACATTCCACGATCACATAAAAGAACTACGCCGCCGTCTGATGTTGGTCATATTGGCCATTGGCATTAGTGGCGGTATAGCATTTTGGTTGTACAGACCCATACTAGTCCAGTTGCAACGTCCGCTCGGTCAAACACTATTCTATACTTCACCGGCGGGTAGTTTCAACTTTATTATGAAGCTATCACTCTTGATTGGCTTTTTTGTGGCTTTGCCTGTAGCAATTTATCATCTAGTGCGCTTTATTGAGCCTGCCTTGCCCAAACCCATCACAAAATCGATGCTTGTAAAGGTTATAGGGGCTTCTTTCTTGCTGGCATCGAGCGGTATAGCATTTGCGTACTTTATTATGATACCATTGTCGTTACACTTTTTTGCCGGTTATTCATCGGCCGAAATTAAGCCACTTATCTCTGCTAACGAATATTTGACGTATGTAATCAATAATTTCCTTATGTTTGCAGTCGCCTTTCAGATACCATTGTTAGTACTATTTATCAATTGGATAACACCGCTAAAGCCAGGTAAACTACTCAAATACCAACGCCATGTAATAGTCGGTGCTTTTGGCATAGCACTGGTACTACCTTTCACGTACGATCCAGCCTCCCAATTCATTGTTGCCCTGCCTATAATAGCGTTGTACTACGTTTCAATTGTATTGCTTGTAATTGCCAACCGTAAGAAAAAGGCGTCTTATAAGCACGCAGTGCAACCGCAGTCAAAACGCAGCACACCAAAAGTTCCTGCGCCAGCTTACGGCCCACCCACACCACGTCCTGTATCGCTCACACCAGTTTTGCAGCCCCTACGTTCTATGGATGGCTTCGTTATGAATTCATCCCCACATATGCCTATCCGATTAGTGTCTAAACGAGCTTTGGTACAGCCGGAGCATAGGCCGACATTTCAACCTAGCTATCGTCCCTTGTTAGCTATAGATGGCGTCAGTCAATTTGGGCATTAAAATAAACTATTAGGTACACGTACATTTATATAGGACTTTCGCACATTTACGTAGATAACAGGGTGCAGATAGCTGAAGTGAAAACTGTCTAGCTTATGGAGGAGTAGCCATAGCTACGCCGAGGTGAGATAGACAGTTTGCAGCCAGCTATCTGTGGTTTGTTGCTGCGATGATGTGCGAAAGTCCTATATAAAAGCATATGCTTATTGACAAGTAGTTTCTTGGGAGGTACGCTGTACATAAGCTATAAAACAAAAACGATATGGCTCATAAAACTGTACAAACACTATTAAACAAACCTATGGATAGAAGGCAATTCCTGGCTCATATTGGGGCAGGGGCGCTCATTATAACCGGTATTAGCGGAATATTGAGAAGTTTAGTAGATTATTCGCCGTTCAAGGGTCAAAAAGCGGCGGTTGGCGGCTATGGCTCGTCAGCCTATGGAGGACAAAAGAGGTAGTGCTATACTGCTATAATTCTATAAACAGTAATGGGAGTTATGGGGAGAGATTGAATGGCTCGTTTACCGCAGCCTGGTGGAGATGACGGAACTTGGGGCGATGTTCTTAATGAATTTCTTAAGGTTGCGCATAATCCCGACGGCAGCCTAAGTGACACCGTCAGCAGAACGGGAACCCAAACTATATCGGGGTCAAAAATATTTAATATATCACCCCGCGTGCCCACGCCTACCTTGGGTAGTGATGCCGCTACCAAGGCCTATGTAGATACTGCCGGTGGATTGGGAGCAACTGGGCCGCAGGGAGCAACTGGGCCAGCCGGACCAGTCGGACCTGGCGATATGACTACCACAACCGATCAGACCGTGACAGGCATCAAGACATTTGGGGTGGCTGGCAATGTAGGCAAGCTTAAGTTTGCCGGTAATACTAGCGGTGTAACCATCCTGGATGCCACAGCCACCGCTAGCGGCACCCTGACGCTCCCAGCAGCCACCGATACGTTAGTTACCAGAGCTACAACAGAGACTCTTACCAACAAAACTGTCAAAAGTTCTACGTTTGTACCAAACATAGTGGATCTAACGGACAGCGCGACCATTAGTACGGATGTTTCGCTTGGTAATACATTTAGGGTCACCTTGGGGGGGAATCGGACACTGGCAGTTCCGACTAACGCGGTACATGGCCAGAAGTGCATCTGGCGGTTCAAACAAGATGGCATTGGCACTCGTACTGTAACGCTCGCCGCTGCAGCAGGTGGTTTCCGTCTTGGTGCCGACATTGCCTCTGTCACTCTAAGTACGACGGCTGGTATTACCGACTACATGGGCGCAATATATGATGCTACTAGTAATATGTGGGATGTAATTGCTTTTGTGAAAGGATACTAATTGATGATTGACATAAGCATTTATGTTTCGGTAGAATAGGTGGGACACAAATTAAAGTTGACAATAACATTATCACTTGAGTAAAGTTAGTAGTATATGAGCAAAAAGAAAAGAAATTCTAGAGAAGGCATAAAAATTAAGGGGATGTTCCGTCTTAATATTGAAGAAGATGGAAAAATTGTGTTTGATTCTGGTTGGAAGCAAAACCTCATCACCAACCTTGGTTTTAATGAATATTTAGTAAAGCAGCTTGGCACTTCTTTAACAGGTTCTAAGATTAGCCATGCTGCCTTGGGAACAGGCGGCGCACCAGCCGCGGCGGACACCACTCTCGCTGGCGAAGTATCTACCAATGGGTCTGGTTCGGTTGTGCGAGCTGCAGTGACGGCGGCTACCAGCTCAGGATCCAAAACACTCCGTAATACAGCAACGTTTTCTAGCGCTAACAGCTTTGTTACCGCCAGTGCTAACATTAGCAACGTGGGTCTATTTGGCGTCTCCGGACCTACAACTGCCTCTGGCACACTGTTTGCCGGCAATACCTACACATCCAGTGCGGTAGCCACCAACCAAAACGTCAACGTAACATACGATATCATATTTTCGTAGATTGGCCAAATACATAAGGATTTACATACCTGGGTTTATTATGTTTAAATCAGAACGTGAAGCATATCCGACAGAGAATTGATACCTAAGTATTATCTAGAAGACAAATTATCTACGGTTCAGATTGCCGAGAAAGTAGGTCTAAGTGTTGGTGCAGTGGGCTCTATACTAAAATCTCGTGGCGTTAAACTGCGCAACCCTAAAGAGGGTTTTAAAACTTGATTTCCTGATGGACGTTTCGGAGATAAGTCTGCTCGCTGGAGGGGCGGTAGACAGATTGTTAATGGTTAAATGATATTGTATTTAATTAATAGTTTGTGATTATAGTTAACTTGCTGTTGTTTTATTTATTTCTCACGTGACTTTTAGGCATTAGATTGCTAGAATTTGCTGTATGGCTCAAGGGGTAAAAGACGAGGACGCTATTAAAAAACTTCTCAAGGATAACGCCGGTATAAAACTTGATATTGGTTGTGGCAGCTCCAAAAACAAAGGTTTCGTGGGCATAGATATGTTGCCGCTGGAAGGCGTTGACATTGTCCATGACCTAGAGGAAACACCGTGGCCACTGCCTGATGAATGCGTTTTGACGGCTGTTGCCAGCCATGTACTGGAGCATATCAATCCCCACAAAGGTGTTTTTATAAAAGTTATGAACGAGATCTGGCGAGTACTAAAACCCGACGCCCAGTTTGCCTTTGTAGTACCTTATGCTGAATCGCACGGTTACTACCAAGACCCTACCCACTGCAACCCGATGAATGAAACGACGATGTGTTATTTTGATCCGCTTGACCCTTCGGGACTGTACACTTTTTACCGGCCTAAACCCTGGAAGATTGAGTTCCAAGCCATGAGCCGTAATGGGCTGTTGGAAGTGCTGCTTAGAAAGCGCGCCTGGGATAATAGCTATATGAGTACGCCGCGACCGACTGATCTAGTTGAAGAACACACCTCGATACAACGAATGAGGTACCTGTAATGCCCAAGACAGCGGGGTATAGACAGCAGATTATTGATTCGGGTGTTAACTCGTACCTTAATCGTTTACTTGTTGGTACGCCCACAACTGGTAATGTCCGTATGGAGTGGGCGGCCGCTCGTTATGGCCAAATTATCCCCAGTAATTGGTCTAAAGTCGACATGATTCAGTATATGAGCGGCTTTATACCACTGCGCTATAGCGTAGCGGATGGTCAAAACCTGATTGTACAGGAGGCAATTGTCAAAAACTATGAGTGGCTGCTGTTCATAGAACACGACACCATACCGCCGCCAGATGCCTTTGTACGCTTCAACGAATATATGCGCGATGGTAGTGTGCCTGTAGTGTCTGGCCTGTACTTCACTCGCTCTGATCCGGCAGAACCGATGGTATACAGAGGCCGCGGGAATTCATATTACACTGGGTGGAAGCTGGGTGACAAGGTTTGGGTAGACGGTGTGCCAACAGGAATGTTACTCGTTAATATGAAGCTCATGAAGCAAGTGTATGATGACAGCCCCGAGTATATGGCTGGCGGCCATAAGGTACGCCGCGTGTTTGAAACCCCGGGCAAAACCTGGTTTAACGAAGAGACAGGGGCGCAAGAGATGTTAGTGGGAACGTCTGATCTGGATTGGTGCAAGAAGGTCATAGAAAAGGGTTATCTAAAGAAAGATTGGCCAAAGCTTGCCAAACAACGTTACCCATTCTTAATTGATACCAACATTTACTGTAAACATATTGATCCTGACGGTACGCAGTTTCCAATCAATTTCCCGCCGGAATTTTTGCCTGACACGGACTAGACAACTATAGTATAATCGTAAGTATGACGCTTGAGGTAAGTGTGGTCGAGGTTATTGAGGTTGGTGATGTTTTTGGCGCCATTAGGCAGTTCTTTGCCAAAATTATCCATTGGTTATCGGCCGATGATGTAGAAGCCAAGGACGAAGATACAAAAGACCAGGACGACAACAAGTCCCCACCAGAACCAGAGGAGACACCGCCAGCTGATCTAGGCGTTCAGGTAGCTGATAAATCTAAACCAAGGGAATCCTTCGGCCCGTAGGCCGGGGGATTTTTTGTGCTAAAAATGACCATAGAAATTGCCATAACCGAAACCGTGAACGTAGGAGACTTGCTAGGGCCGGTTATTAAGCTTTTTAGGCAGCTAATGAGTTGGCTCAAACCCATTGATGAATCGGCCGACACACCAGACGTAGAGGACGAGGAAGACAACAAGTCACCCCCATCCAGTACAACCGTACCTGCAGATAGTGGTGATGATGTATCACCACCAGATCTTGGTATTTATGTTAGCGATGAATCTAAGACACAGGACTCCTTCGGCCCCTAACAGGGCAGGAGGATTTCTTAATGCCAGGATATAACCAGATGACACTAGAGATAACCATTACCGACACCGTAACCGTAGCCGACCTATTGGGTTCTGTCGCGAGTTTTGCCAAAAAGATCCTGAGCTGGCTGAGGCCCCTGGATGAATCGGCTGATACGCCCGATGTAGAGGACGAAGAAGATAATAAATCACCACCAGTTAAAACTGCCTCAACTCTGGCTGATCTTATTAAATACCTGAGCTCAGTCTTAAGCGTTGGTACTACAGACCTACCAAATGGAGGATCCTTCCGCCCATAAGGGCAGAGGGATTTTTATTTGCCATGACACTAGAAATAACCATTACCGATACTGTCGCTATAACCGAGTTGCTGGCGCCTGTTGTCAAGTGGCTTAAAAAGCTTGCCAGCTATTTTAAGCCAAGCGATGATACGGCCGATACACCAGATGTAGACAAGGTCGAGGATAACAAGTCGCCACCTATCAGCACACAACCATCAGGGTGCAACTGTAATAATAGCGCAAATGCAACCGATGAACTTCAAAATATTTGTGTCCAGATATGCTACTGCTCCATCAATAGAGAATCCTTCGACTCTATAAGAAACGAAGGATTTAATTGTATAGCTAGGCGGCCATTTATGACAGAGAGGCTACGCTAATATGGCTGCGGTCACATTTGCGGTAGCCACCGCCTCAACCTCTAACGCTACCAACTATGCGACCGGAGCGTTCACGCCAGCGGCCAATGAGTTATTGGTTGTATTTGTACTTGCCACCGACACACTTAATAGCGCCACTGTTAGTGTTAGTAATTCTGCTGGGCTAACATTTACCAAAATTACTACTGCTGTCAAGAGTTCAACTACAGATACAATATATCTCTTTGTTGCCGATAGTCTGGCAGCCGCCTCTTCTCAAACCTGCACATTTAACTGTCCCAATGATGCTGCCACGGGGGCGATAGTTACCGTGTTTGGCGTATCTGGCATGCAAAAAACTGGTACCTCTGCTGTTTTACAATCCAATACCAAAAGCAATGTAACCGGCACTACCACACCAGACCTCTCCTTTGCAGCGTCGGTTAATACGGGTAACCCGACATTAGGTGCGGTAGGTAACGGATCAAATCCGGCTGGCTTGACACCACCGACCAACTGGACAGAAACGTCTGGTGCTGATGTTGGTTATGGCACCCCTACTACAGGATCTGAGGCGGTATTTAGGAATAATGGCTTCGCCGGAACGCAGATGTCATGGGGCAGTACCTCTAATGCGCACTGTATCATAATTGTAGAACTAGATGGGGCTGGGACTTTGGGCATTAGTGTTTCTGAGTCGGTTGCTGTAAGTGAGTCGATTGACGAACTACGCGATGGTGCGAGGGATGCCAACAAATCCGAGACTGTAACTGTTACTGATAACGTGAGCCATTACTCCGAACTTGTGGCTATAAGGGAAAGCTACCAGCTAACCGTTGTCAGTAATATTAACGTTTCTGATACTACGATGGTTAGTGATACGCCAGTAGTAAGTTTGGGTGATTCGAGTATCACCGTGTCTGATGCTACGACGGTTAGCGATACACCGACCGTGAACGTCGTTAGTTTGGTCAGCGTCAGTGACTCCACCACTGCCACTGACGTGCCAACAGTGAATGTCGTTAGTTTGGTGAATGTCAGTGACAGTACCACGGCCAGTGATGTACCAACCGTTAATATAATTAGTTTGGTGAACGTCAGTGACAGCACGACAGCCACCGATGTACCAACGGTTGTTCTGAGTGATCCGACTATTAACGTTTCTGATGCTACGACGGTTAGTGATACACCAACAGTGAGAGTTGATGCCAATATTAACGTTTCTGATACTACGATGGTTAGTGATACACCAGTAGTAAGTTTGGGTGATTCGAGTATCAATGTGTCTGACTCTACGACTGTTAGTGATACGCCAACGGTTCGGGTAGATAGCAATATTAACGTCTCTGATGCTAGCACCGTAACTGATACGCCAGTAGTAAGTTTGGGTGATTCTAGTATCAACGTGTCTGATACTACGACGGTTAGTGATACACCGACAGTGAGAGTTGATGCCAACGTTAATGTCACGGACTCTACGACGGTAACAGATACGCCAGTAGTAAGTTTGGGTGATTCTAGTATCAACGTATCTGATACTACGACGGTTAGTGATACACCGACAGTGAGAGTTGATGCCAATGTAAACGTATCTGATGCTACGACGGTTACAGATACGCCAACGGTGATCATTAGCTCTATTAGCGACTTGGCTATCACTGTATCTGATGCTACAACGGTTAGTGATACACCGACAGTCCAAATTGAAGGTAATCCCAACGTTAGCGTGTCCGATGCTACGACTGTGACTGATACGCCGACAGTCCAAATTGAAGGTAATCCCAACGTTAGCGTGTCCGATGCTACGACGGTTAGCGATACACCAACGGTGGTCATAACAAGCAGCGGCGTACTCAATGTTTCGGTCAGCGACAGCGCTACGGCCAACGACACAGTCACCGTCGTGCGTATACTTGGGCAAGTTGCAACATTTGGGTTCTTTGACTTCTTTGAGTAAAATAGGAGTTGACTGCCGGTAACGTGCTATCTTCTATGCAATCCATCCCGAGGGTGGATCAGGGTTAACGGCCTGAGTACCAACACAAATAGAGTTAAGATTTACACAAATATATCTTTGTGCATTTGAGTCATAGCATCGGCCAATACGTCATTGAATATGTTTCTATCCTTACCAGGATGAATTAACGGAAACTTCAGGTCACCTGTGGGCAAATGGCCGTAAATACTCGAAGAGTTCCAGTTCGTTGAAGCCTGTGGCCCCCAACCAATATTAGTTATAAGGTTTTTGGTAGGAGTGACACCCAGAGCCTTATTATTCCAAATATCTAGCATCCACGGCAGCGACCAATCTAATTGGCCGTTTTCACAGGCTCTAAATATACTGTTCCAAAAAGGTCGGTGTTCTGGCTTAATATATTTTTGAAGTTCATTACTACTACGCTGCCATGTGCTAAAAGTAGAATCATGTTTTTGCCAAGCCCTGGCCCAAGTTGCCCAACCCCAGCACGATATCCAATTAGAAAATATGTAACTCGTGTCAGTAGGTAGCGGCACGTTTAAATTACATCCTGCGATGTGCATAACCTCGTGGTCGTCATAGTAATAATCCAAAAGCTCGGCGCAATACCTAAAAAACGATGGCTGGGGCAAGCAATCATCCTCCAAGATAATGGCTTTATCGGTTTTGCTAAAAACCCAATCAAGCCCACTAGCCGTTCTTTTGGCGCAGCCCATATTTTTGTCAGATACGTTACGCTGCATGTCAACCTCCCAGTTAACATCTTCTACTATCTTTCTGGCCACATCACAGTCTTTTCTATCAAAAGCGTTTTTAGGACCATCGGCCACTATAAAAAGTTTTGTAGGCTTTAGGCTTTTAATAGTTTCAAAAACCCGTTTAGTCTCAGCCGGGCGATTATAAATGAGCATTACTATCGGTGTGTCAAATTTCACATGTATTATTGTAACTGAATTACCATTAAATAGTTCCAGACCCTGTTATTATAATAACTAACCATATGCATCTCCTCAACGACACTACCTACCAAACCGAATATACTCCTGGACTAATTATTGCCCAGATTGGCGATGCTAAGCAGGATGAGTTTTACCCACGAGCCAAATTAAGTAAATGGGATAACGAAGCTAACTTTTCAATAGGTCTGGCTGGTAGCCCGGATAGTTCAGATGTAACAGAGACCAACGGCATAATATCCTACAGCCAAGGCAATGCCACCGCCCGCTTTTACAATCTCACCAACCCGGGCAAAGTGCCGCCCAAATCCATTAGGCGGGCTATTAATGGCAGTAGCATTTCTGCTCTGGAGGCTACCTCCGAATACGAACTATGTAAACACATCAGCCGTCCAGGTGAAGTATATTTGGCACATTATGTTGTGCCAGAGCCCTCTTTAGTGACTTTTGACCTTATGCCAGCTAGTCAGCATTTGGAAGTTGATGCTAGCGGCAAGGCCAAGGATTTTAACTACAAAAGTAAAACAACTTATCATCCCGATGATATACCTATACCCAGTTACACCAGCCTAAAACTGTGTAGATTTTACACACCTTATACGCCATTTGTTAATCCTTACTTTATGGACAAGGGGCTTCATAATATTGACATGCAGTGGTACGGCACCGAACTAAGAGGGGCAGCCAAGTTACTGATGGATGCAACCGAAAAGATATTAAACAAGCACAATATACCAACCAAGCGGCATTTTATTAGGTCAAAACTCTACTTTAAACACGGTGATAGATGGGTCAAATTTTTCTCGGCTCAGCCTGATGACAGCGGTCTATATGCTTACATTAATATTAACTGCGCCTACAACAAAGCTTTTGATTTTTACCGCCCAGATGTAGAAAAAGACGTCCGCGATCAATATGCCTACGGTTTACAAGTTGCTTATCCGGATGTTACACACAAACTTGTTAACGAAGTAATCCAAGAGTTTGCCAGGTCATTAAAATTGCCGCTAGTAGATAAGCCGTTTACTGACGATGAAAAAACTCGGTGGCAAACTACCCAAAAGCTCCAGGATAACTATGACTGGGTTACCAACGCCAAACGCAGCGACGCCAATTGGTATAGGAGTGAACCCAAAGACGGCCTGGAGTTTGAAGTAGTCCTAGCCAAAAAACCAAATACTAACGAAGTATCCTTAACCGCCAACAATCCCAAGAACGTTACGGCCTATTACCAAGCTGAGCTGAGCTTTGAACAGATGCAAAAGGACAATACCAAAAGACCACCAGACGTGCACAAATCACTGGCTATTTACCACACCAGCAAGCGAAACAATGTCTACGAGACTGGTAAAATTGCACATATCTATAGGCCAATTGCTCACGATTCTGACGGGTATTCCGTGTTCTGCAATTTTAAGGAGTTAGAGGGTCTCAGTGACGGTGAGCCATATGACCTTGCCCAGGGCTTGACAGTCGTTGTACCGCAAGAATTCATAGACAGCGCTATGTACCCTATAACCATTGACCCGCTTTTTGGCTATATCACGGGTGGTGGTTCTGGTCTTACACTTGATGATACTATAGTTGGCACCTTACATACCTCGACCGAAGCCGGCGAGATGCAGAGTTTATCGATGTATTTGGATACTAGCGGCAGTATGACATGTGAATACGAGGGTGCTTTGTATACTGCGGCTACAGGCGCATTGGTAGCCCAAACAGATAATGGGGCTACTGTTTCAGGTCCTCTATTGAAGACGGTAAATTTCGCGGCTGAAGGCTTTAACAACGGCACTGATTACTATATTTCAGCGTGGGGGCAGGGGACAGGTGGGGCCTACGGAGTAATTACACTACGCTACGACTCAACCAGTGGCAAAACTAGCAAGCAATTTAACAAAGAGTATGCTGTTAATGCCTGGCCAAACACTATAGATTGGGACTCAACAGACAACAATAGGCAGTACTCTATTTATATAACTTATGGCACTACTTTGGTTATAGATCTGCATGATGGCACATCGCAAGTATCCGGCCCCAAAATTGTCTAGAACGGATCCTAAAACCACCAGCACTTTGCAGCCTTAGGTAGCTACATATCCACCAACAATTAAATAAAAAACACGATCGTCTAAAATATGTAATTATAGAGAGCTGCTAGAGGACAGGAGAGCTGCTAGAGGACAGTCCCCTAACAGAGTAGCGTATTGTGAATTTCTGGTAGAGGACAGTCCCCTAACAGAGTAGCGTATTGTGAATTTAGGAATCGGCCAGTTCATTTTTTATTTCATCGAGCATATTTTTGTGATCTTCATAGTCTTCTACGAATCTCATGTAAGCATGACGAGAGTCAAACATATCTAATATTTTCTTATTTACAAGCCAGTCGGGTTCGTTTGATTTCGCGTAGAAACTGACACTTGAATACGGATATCTTTTCCAGTAGCGAGGATTTAGATGTATGTAGCGGCTAATGTGCTCAAGGTAGTCAGGCGTGTTTATCCTTGATGCTTTGTATCGGCTCTCAAATAGCGATCCACTACGCTTGTATTTGAGATTAAAGTAATGGCTATAGCTGGTCATTAAGGACCGCATAAGCCCGGACATGGAGCCAGCAGTGACTTGATATATCAATAGATGATAGTGATTATTCATCAAACAATAGGCCAGTAATTCGAGCTTACCGTAAAAGTGCGGATACCCAACGCCAGCTTTACTCACAACCGGCTTTTTTGACAGGTAACGGCTTAATAGACTAACAAAGAATAGATAGTCAGTCGGCTCACGAAATATAGACTGCTTACTGGCACCCCTGGCATAAATATGGTAATAAGAGTGCTCAACGTCAATTTTAATAACGTTACGACTTGGCATATCCACAGCATATCACAATTAGCCGCTCTGTTAGGGGACTGTCCTCTAACAGAGGGGTGGATTGTGGATCTGGTATAGTACACTAGGTATTATGAGGTTCCGGTTTCACGTTATTGGCATGCCCCATACTCAAACCACGGCTGAGTATGTGGCCTGTGCTTATACCCAGAAAGTCATCAAGTTTTGCAGTATGATGAAATCGCTCGGGCACGAGGTATTTCTGTATGCGTCCGAAGACAACGAGGCGCCCTGCGATGAACTCATTACCATTGTTAGCAAAAAAGAGCAGCGCAAGTGGTTTGGCGACTATGACTTTAAGCAACAGTTTTTTAACATCGATTGGGACGCCACAAAACCCTATTGGCGGATACCAAATGGCCGCGCAGCCAAAGAGATTAAGAAACGGGCTAAACCAAGGGATTTTATTTGCCTTATTGCCGGCGTCTGCCAAAAGCAGATTGCAGATGGCTTGCCAGACATAATGAGCGTAGAGTTTGGCATTGGCTATGAGGGCGTGTTTGCCAATTACCGCGTATACGAAAGCTACGCCCAGATGCATTATGTCCAAGGATTGCAAAGCGATGACAACGGGCACGCCTTCCACGGAGTCATACCGAACTACTTTGATCCCAAGGATTTCCCGTTTAGAGAGCAGAAAGATGACTTCTTTTTGTTTATAGGGCGTATGACTTTGCGCAAGGGGCCGGGCGTGGCAGTGGAAGTGACGAGACAGATTGGTGCCAAGCTGGTAATGGCAGGGCAAGGGGTAGAAAAAATTGACGGCAACAGGGTTATCGCCAAAGAGCTTACACTGGAAGGCGATCATATCAAACATATGGGGCATGCAACCGTTTGGCGGCGAGCCGAGCTGATGAGCCGCGCAAAAGCGGTGTTTGTCTGCAGCAGCTATCTGGAGCCCTTTGGTGGTACCTCAATTGAACCGTTGTTTTGCGGTACGCCTGTCATTACAACCGACTGGGGGGCCTTCCCAGAAAACATCCTTCATGGTGTTGTCGGCTACCGTACCCGTACATTGGGCGAAGCCGTATGGGCAGCCCAAAATATCGATAAGCTAAGTCCGGCCAAAACTCTCCGCAAATATGCTGTAGACAATTTCGGCATCAACCGTGTCAAATACCAATACCAGGCCTATTTTGAGCAACTCTATACGTTATGGGACGAAAACGGCTGGTACTCACCCTGGGACAGAGGTATTGCCAAGTATAATCGCTACCACAAGTACTATCCGCAGTAGCCCTCAGCCAAAAGTCGTAACCCGACTCATCTGTTGTTTGCAAGGTTTGCAAGGACGGTTCTTGCAAACAGTCGAAATATTGTATAGTAGGCTAGGTTTTGATATTCAAGCCTAAAGATAGCTGCATAATTGCGGTGGTATAGCAATCCCAGATCAAAGTGGCCAAATTGTAGGTCTGATGTTGTAGAAAAGTGCGCAAGTCATATATATTATAGGTCTATGGACATAAAACGACTGGGGCTTTTGCTTCGTCCCTCTCAGTTAAGCATCATTGGTAATCTCATGGCAAGTGGACTGATATTGGCAGTAGCATCTTTGTCATATTTAGCAGGCAGTGGACTTATTTATAACTTTTTGTTTGGATCTGGTAGCTCAATTGAGCTTATACAAACTTCCAGGGGTACGTTTTCTGCGTTTAATAACACTGTGTTTGGCAACCCAACGCTTAATAAAGTTTTATATTTCGCCATGTGGATGCTAATTGGCCTGTGCGTTTATTTGATCTTGTATAGTCTTGGCCGTGGGGCAGTAAACGCAGCTAAGGAGGTAGAGGAAGCTGGCTACACTAATATAAACAAAAAAGACCAGCTAAAAAATTTTGGCTCCCGGGCAGCTGCGCGCCTAGCTAGCCTAATAGCCTGGTTTATATATTGTGCCTTTTTTGTCAAAGTTCTTTTGCCCTTTAGTATTCTGTCGGTCCGCATCGGTGCAGGCAATATACCAGCTCTGGACGGCTGGTTTTATGGTTTGCTTGGCCTTGCGGTGCTCGTTTTAAGTCTGCACATTCATTTGGTTTTTGCGCGTCTGATAGCATTGCGCGTCAGAATCTTCCACACCGATGACGAGGGCAGCTTGGCATAACCACAGCTTTTGGTAAGCCGCTGTTTTTAATATTTATAGACAAACCAGCACCGGCCTTTATGTTCCGGCTGCTTAGTAGGCAGACGGTAAATGTAACTGACAAGCCGGGCACCAGACCTCATTTCTGTTTTGGCCTTGCTCTGCAATTTAGTCATAAACCTTGGCATCAAAAAAGCCATAACGGCATCAGCATCGCCTAACTCCCTATGCCAAAAATTGCCCAACCGCACTCGCACGCGGGGATAATAACGGATATTGCGTAGTGTTGCCACCAACCACATAACCGGATTAATCTCGTACCCTATGGCCCTTGCTCCACGGCGTGAAGCTGCTGCAAGCAGCCGACCATCGCCACAACCTAGCTCGATAAAAAGTTCGCCCTTTTTTAGCTTGGTGTCATCTAGTATATGCTCCATATCACGCCGGCGAGTCGGAACCCACGGTGCCCCCATGAGACCACCAATCATAAACCCAATAGTTCCGAAAGCCATTATCAACAGTAATGTCATCCTGCCATTATACCCGTTTACCTAAACTGGACTTACGCAAAATCCCTCGTTTCCAGGGTACATCTGGGTTAGTGTCAATGGTTTTATCTGACAGAGATGTATCCGTATAGCAACCCCAA
>ENA-ORBV01000697-ORBV01000697.1-microbial-mat-metagenome-genome-assembly--contig:-NODE-697-length-76447-cov-37.301270_pt1 | contig 76447 bp, 66 predicted proteins | sample MGYA00237777_ERZ505514 | MGnify/ENA primary metagenome ERZ505514 (study PRJEB26160, sample SAMN06269048) | microbial mat metagenome | isolation source: Oligotrophic lake microbial mat | place...
CCGCCGAAACGAAGGAGGTCTTCGCAATGACGGGTTTGTTTACCCCGTCGTCATCGCGAGGGACCCGGAGCCCCGCCCGTCGTCATCGCAAGGGACCCCGACCCGTCCCCCCCGTCATCGCGAGGGACCCGGAGTTCTGGGTTGGACCGAAGCGATCCTCGGCGCGAAGCCTCCCCGGGGAACGAAGCGATCTCGCTTCCCGGATTTACACGCATACAAATAATGCATAATCGTATGCATGCGAACCACGCTTGACCTGAACCCGGGCCTCCTACAACAGGCCATGCGCGAGACCCGCGCCAAGACGAAGACGGCAGTGGTACAGATGGGGCTGGAGGCGCTTCTGGCCATCGAGGCACGCAAGCGACTCAAGGTGCTCTTTGGAAAAGTGACGATCGAGAAGATTCCAAGGCGCTAGAAGCCATGTCCGTGATCGTTGATACGTCGGTCTGGAAGAAGTATCTCGCCGGGGTTTCGTCGACCCGCGCGCTTGGTGAGTTGCTGGACGAAGACGCGGTCCTCCTTCACCCCTTTGTACTGGGCGAATTGATGCTTGGGGGTCTTTCGGATCGGGAAGTCCCCCTTTTCCGCCGTTTGCGTGAAGTTCCGATCGCGGATCACGCTCAAGTTCTCGCGTTCGTCGCGCAGCGACGATTGGCCAGAAAGGCCATTGGCTGGGTTGACGCTCATCTTCTGGCGTCGGCCCTCGTGGCCGAAGCGAAACTGTGGTCTACGGATCGGGCGTTGATCGCGGTTGCTCGCGATCTTGGTGTGGCGTTCACGGACTGAAGCCTCTTCGTCTCTCCGATTTGACTCGCCGCCCGGAGAGGCGAAAATAAGGCGAACGTGCCTACTCTCTCCCCCCGCAAAAAAATCCTCGAGGATCTTCTCGCCGAGAAGAGACTCCTCGGCTCCCAGTCTGCTTTCGACGCGCCGTTTGAGCCCGAAGGCCGGGTGACCGGGTACTCCCTCTGGAATCACATCCTTGGTCAGGGATTCCGAAAAGGGAGTGTCAGCGAAATCGTGGGGAGTGCTTCTTCCGGCCGCACCGCCCTCGCCATGGCGGTGGCCGCCCAGGTTTCGCGCGAAGACCTCGTCGCCTGGGTCGACCCTCTTGATCGGTTCTCGCCGCAAGCCGCGTTTCACGCGGGTGTCGAGTTCAGGAACTTCGTCTGGTTGCGCGGAACGCCCGCGAAGGAGCGCGCGCTCGGAGACGCCATCGGCGCCGTGCATGCTCTGGCCGCGGCGTCACTCTTCGACATCGTGATCCTCGACTTCGCCGACCTTCCCGAACGTCTGTTGAAAGCACTTCCCACCGCCTGGAATGTCCGTCTGCTGCGGGCGTTCGAGTCCACGGAGACCGCGTGCATCGTTCTCACCCGTTCGCATTGGGGAGGCAGTCCGCGCGGGCTGTCCATTCGACTGCGCGCCGAGAAACGATTGTTCGCGCAGACCGGCCACGGACGCTTGTTGAAACGTGTGACCCTGGCCGCGACCCAAAGCTGGCCTTTGCTGAAGACATCGTCGCTCGATCTTGAGGTGGGGGGCCGCAATGGATAACGGCCAGCCGTGCTCAGCCCCCCATGGCCCAAGGCCAGGCTGCGCGCTCCCCGAGGGGAGGCTTCACGCCACCCCCGATCGCTCCGGCGGGAGTGAATCCCGCCTTCGCTTGGCTTCACGTTTTTCTCGATGAGCTTCGAAATGCAGCATCTTTTCGGCTGCGTGGTGGCGCAGGCGGAGCAGTTCGCGGCGCAACTCATCCGGCTCTCGCAGGACTTCACCCCGCGGTATGAAGTCGAGAGAGGGTCCCTGGCGCTCCTCGACCTCTCGGGTCTGTCGCACCTTTTCCCCACCCCTCACGATCTCGCGGTCTCGATCCGGACCTCGGCTCAGGGCTACGGCATCGTTGAGCCGCGAATTGCTCTTGCCACCCGTCTTCAGGCCGCGCGCCGTCTCGCCCTTTTCCGTCCCGGGCTCTCGATCGCCCTCGATGAGAAGGCGGAAGCGGATCTTCTGGGCGCTCTTCCGCTCGAAAGCCTCGATCTCGATGATCGCACGCTCTCCCGCCTGCAGAACTGGGGGCTTCGGCAGTCGAGCGATCTCGCGAAACTGCCGGCGAGCGACCTCCGCGCGCGAGGCGGCGTCGCCCTGGTGCGGGCTCACGAATCGTCCTCGGGCCGCGACGAACGATTGCTCATTCCCATGGTTGAGAAGCCGGACGACGGCCTGGGGTTCGATCCCGGCTTCGGCGTCGAGGATCTGTCGCAACTCGTCTTTTTGATGTTCCGGCTTTTAGACCCTCTGTGCGCGAAGCTCAGGTCATCGAGCCGCGCCGCCACCGCGTTCGAGGCGACGCTCGCGCTCGAGAACGGAACCACCGATGTTCGTCTCATCCGCTCGCCGTCTCCTTCGGCGGACCACGCGGCCTGGCGGACCCTGCTGCGCCTGAATCTCGAAGGCCGGCCGCCCAGCGCACCCGTTCTATCGCTGTCGCTTCGCGCTGAATCCACGAGCGCCCGCGCGGTTCAGTTCTCCTTCACCGGCGCCGGACGCAGCAGCCCCGAAAGAGTGGCGAGCGCCCTCGCCCGGCTCCAGCGGTTTTTCCCGGAGGATCGGATCGGCTCGCCGCAGCTTGTGGACACCCACACCCCCGATCAGTTCGTGATGCGTCCTTTCGATCCGGTCGTCGAATCGAAGTCGAAGAAGAAGGCCACCGCACTCCCTTCGCCAAAACCACGCCCGCCCGCAACTGCGTTGCGCGCCATCCGTCCGCCCGCCCACGCGAACGTTCGCGTCGACATGGCCGGCGCACCCGCCGCCCTTAACGTTCAGGACAACGACCGTTTCCTCAATATCCGCGGCCGGGTGCTCTCGAGCGCCGGCCCGTATCTGTTGTCGACGCAATGGTGGAACGAAGAAGCCTTCGCCCGCGAGGAGTGGGACGTGGAGATCGCAAGCGAGGGCGCCACGGCCGCGTATCAGATCTTCCGCGACCCCAGAAACGACACCTGGTACCTGGCCGCGGAGATCGACTGATCAAGTCAGGACTTCGCCGGAACCAGCCGCTTCGGCATAAAGGCCCTGACGCCGGCCGCCTTTCTTCGGCACATAGAAGATCTCCGGCCGCGAGGGCGTCTCCATCAATCAGTTCATCGCCTCGGCCGCGGGTGAAAAGGTCGCCGCGTTGCTGACGCTGACTACCTCGGGGAGTGATCTGCCCGGGGAAGGCGCGCGGCCTTTGATGCCGTCCTTCGTCGCGTACCGGACATCGCTCCCGACGCCGGGGACGCAATACCTGCTCCTAAGACCATTGGTGCGGAGGCGTCGGCGCAGCGGGGCCTGAGAAGGGAAGGTAGAAATACTCATGAGTAATTTCGCCGCCAGGCGAAAGTACACACAGACTTCTCCGCCCTCCAATAGGCAGGGCGGCCAGATTGCCGGTTCCGGCTGGACTTGCCTGCCACATGTGCTAAGTTCCTAGGCCTTGGAGGTTGCGATGCTCCTATCGCTAGGGAGCCCGGCCTCGTTGGAGAATGTCCAATGAGGAGAGGCTCAAGGCGACGGCATCGACGCAACAGGCAAGAATGGTCCCCCCAGGGAAACCCGCAAGGGAATCCCGGGCAACAGGGAAACCAGCCGCAAGGTTCCCGGGGACCAGTCAGGGACCCACGACAGGTTCAGGTTCCGACTGAAGGCGAAACGTTTCCATTCATTGGGATCGCCGAAGTCACGGAAAATGTCGGCGGGTTTGTACGGCAGGCATCTCAGAACTACCTGCCTTCGCGTGAAGACGTGGTCATTCCGCCATCGGTTATGCGGGACTATGCCTTGCGCGACGGCACGCAGATCGAGGGTCTTTGCCGTGAAGCCTCGGGCGTCAAGGTCGTCGTAGAAATACAAAAGGCCAGCGGTCTTGAGATGGCGCAGTACCGTCTACTGCCTCATTTCGCTGATCTCACGTCTATAAGTCCGGAAAAAGCGTTTCGCCTGGCCGATGAGCCGGGTGCCGAACTCACTTTGCGCGTTTTGGACCTGGTGGCGCCCATCGGTAAGGGCCAGCGCGGCCTCATCGTGTCTCCGCCGAAAGCCGGCAAGACCACGATCCTCGAGCACATCGGTCTCGCCATCGTCAAGAATCACCCCGAAGCGCACCTCATGCTGATGCTGGTCGACGAGCGGCCCGAGGAAGTCACGCACTTCAAGCGGGTGCTGGGCCACGCCTCGGAGATCCTCGCCTCCACCTCCGACTCCGCGTCCGACGCCCACATCCGTCTGGCGCGCCTGTGTCTCGAGCGCGCGAAGCGCATGGTCGAGGCGAAGAAGGATGTCGTCATTCTTCTCGATTCGCTCACCCGTCTTGGTCGCGCGAGCAATCGCGAGACCGGCCCCGGCGGACGCACCATGTCGGGCGGCGTCGATTCCCGCGCTCTCCAGTTTCCGCGTCAGTTCTTCGGAGCCGCGCGTACCTGCGAGGGCAATGGATCGCTCACCATCATCGCCACCGCCCTCATCGAAACCGGTTCGCGCATGGATGAAGTCATCTTCCAGGAGTTCAAGGGAACCGGGAACATGGAGATCATCCTCGACCGTCAGATCGCCGAGCGACGCATCTTCCCGGCCGTCGATGTCCTGAAGTCCGGCACGCGGCGCGAGGAGTTGCTGATGACCGCCGACGAACTGCGGCAGCGTCACACCCTGCGGCGCGCTCTCGCGGAAATGAGTTCGACCGAGGCGGCCCAGTTCCTCAACGACCGCCTTTCGAAGACGCAGACGAACCGGGGCTTCCTCGAGACCCTGGTTCCGCCCCCGACCACCGCGCGCCGTTTGTTGCGGTAGGACCCGATCCGCCGCGGTGCGTCCATCCGCGGTTTGGGCTGCTGATACGATAGAGGCCGATTGACGACTCTTTCGCGCCGGATCCGTCGCGAAGTCCACCGTGGCCGCGCGACCGGGAATAGAACGGGGCAGTCAGCCATCATCGACCGGACGCGGCCTCTGGCCGAACCGCACCCGGCCCCGGGGGGTGGCGAGTGAAGATCGGGCTGCTCTCTTTTGAGTACCCGCCCGAAACCGGCTTTGGCGGCATCGGCACCTACACCTGGCACCACGCCCGCGCCCTCGCAACTCTCGGCCATGAAGTGCACGTGCTGTCCGGGGCCCTCGAAGCCACGCCGCTCCGCAGCCGCGAGCAGGATGGCGTCCGCGTGCATCGCTTTTGGGCGAAAGGTGCGATGATGCGAGCCCTCGGGAGCCCCAGGGCAGTGGGGCTGTGGTGGACCCAAAAACGGTTGCAGAACGCGTGGAGCATGTATCACGGCCTCACGGCCCTGCTCCGTGAGCATCGCCTGGACGTGGTCGAAATGCCCGAGTGCGGCGCCGAGGGCGCGCTGGTTACCAGCATGCTGCAAGTGCCCACGGTCGTGCGCCTGCATTCGCCCGCGCGCCTGATCATGCCCTACTACGATGTTCACCGCGCCGACCTTCTGCTCTGCTCGGCCCTCGAGCAGCGCGCGCTGAACCGCGCGACCGTGCTCACCGCGTGCTCCAGGTTCGTGGCGCGCGAGGCGGCCCGGGAGTTGGGCCTCAACCGCCCCATATCCGTGATTCCTAATGGACTCGATGTTCAGTGGCTGGAGGCGGCCGAACCCCAGGATGTGCACGGAACCTTCGGGCTTCCGCGGCGTCTCATGGTTGTCTTCGCCGGCCGCATGGAACGCCGAAAGGGAATCCAGCTGTGCACCGAGATCGCCTCGAACATTCTCGAGCGGTTCGAGGTGACCTTTGTCCTCGCCGGACAGGACCTGTTCGGATACGTGCAGGAAACCCTGCTGCCGACGTTGGCCTCGCGGCGTCTGAAGGGCTCGATTCACTGGCTGGGTGCGCTCGGGAACTCCGAGCTGCGGCCGCTCGTTCGCGCGGCGGACATTTTTCTCCTGCCCAGCCTCTGGGAGAATTGTCCTTATGCCTGCCTCGAAGCCATGGCCGCCGGTCGCGCCGTGGTGGCCGCCGACCAGGGCGGCATGACGGAGTTGATCCAGGACGGTGTGAACGGACTGCTGGCGACTCCGAATGACGCAACCTCCTTCACGCGCAGCATTGAGAGGTTGATCGAGGATCCAGGGTTGAGGGCGGGACTGGGAGCCCGCGCCCGCGAGACCGTCCGCGAAACCTATGGCCACACGCGCCTGGCCCGCCTGGCCCTGGACGTCTACGAGGGAGTCGTTTCCGGACCAAGGCGGGTTGCGCCATGAGGAAACCTTTTGTGTCCCGGGCGTGGGCGGTGGTGCGGGCCTCCGATTGGTGGGCCTACAAGATCCCCCCGCTCCTCGCCATCGCGTACGCGGGGTTCATCGTCTTCGAACAGGGGCCGCGCGCGTGGGCGAATGTCGGCGCCGCGCTCTTGTGCATTCTGCTCGTCGCCAGCTACGGCTACATGCTCAACGACATCTGCGACGTGGAGGCGGACCACCGCAGCGGCCGGCCCAATCGCATGACCCATGTCGGGCCCGGGCTCCGGGCTGTCGGACTTCTGGCCCCGTTCGCGGGCGCGATCGGCCTCTGCTGGGCGATCGGGGACTCCGTGATGCTCGGGCTGCTGGGTCTGAATCTCCTGCTGCCGACCCTGTACTCACTGGAGCCGGTAAGGCTGAAAGGCCGGGGCCTCTGGGGCGCGCTCGCCGATGCGGGTGGCGTGCACGCCGTGCCCGCGGCGTTCGTCGCGCGGGCGGTGACGCTTCAGGCGGAGGGCTCCGGATCCCTGGCCACGGTTTTCGTCGCGTCGAGCGTTGGATGGTCCCTCCTCTCGGGCCTTCGGGGAATTGTCATCCACCAGATCGCCGACCGGGGAGCCGACCAGCGGGCCGGCGTGCTCACCCTGGGCGCCGCCCTCGGGGTCGAGCGCTCGCGCCGCCTGGTTCTGCGCGGGCTGTTGCCCGCCGAAGTCATCTGCCTGGCCTTGTTTCTCCTTGCTGTGCTTCCGTTCGCGCCGCCCGCGACGGTGATGGTCGCCCTCTTCGTTTTCCTTGAGTTCGTGAAAGTCGGTCGCGGCTGGACCCTGCCGACCTTCGAATTGCCCGATGTTTCGCGCGAGCGATACATCCCGCTCATAAACAACGATCTGTATGAAGTCTGGCTGCCCCTTGGTCTGGCCGTGCAACTCGCCCTGATGCGCCCGTGGTTGTGGCTGCTGGTCCTGGCCCAGGTGCTTCTCTTCCTTCCCAACTCCCGGGCCCGTCTGGATGACGCGCTGCGCTCCCTCCGTCCGACTCGAAAGGGGTTGATGGAGATGCGCATTCGGATTCGAGCCGGCTTGGGGCGGGTGGTCGCGGGCGTCCGCACCGCGCCGGAGTTTCGGGTCATCATCGGCGCCACCACCTGGACGGTCAATGGCGTCAATGTCTTCTCGGCCAATCTCGCGCGCGGTCTGGTCGAGGCCGGCGTGCCCACGGAGGTCTTGCTCACCGAACAGGAGACCGACTTGATCCAGACCCATGAAAAGTGGATGCCCCGCCCCACCGGCGTGCCCTTCACGTCGTTGCCGATAGCCCGCACCAAGGGCTGGGGAGCGCACTGGGGCGGCATGATCCGCTACCTCAAGGAGGCGGCCCCCTGCATCTACATCCCGAACTCGGACTGGCGTCATTCGTGCGTCTGCCCGCGCCTGCCCGACGACGTCGTGGTGGTCGGGGTTGTTCACAGCGACGACCCGCTGCACTACGATCACGTCCAAAGGCTCGGTGTCTACTGGAACGCGATGACGGCGGTCAGCGGTGCGGTCGCCCAGCGCACGATCGAGATGTGTCCCTCGGTCGCGGATCGCATCGTCGCCATACCGATCGGGGTGCAGGTGCCGGCGCGACGCCCGCCACGCCCCCCTCGGTCCGGGCCGCTGCGCCTCGTCTATCACGGGATACTCAAGCAGCACCAGAAGCGTGTGCTCGATTTCCCGGCCATCGTCGAGGCCGCGCTTCTTGCGGGCGTTCCGGTGGAGATGAGCATCGTGGGCGCGGGGCCCGACGAGGATGCGTTACGGGCGGCCTGCCAGTCTCTGGTCGACCGGGGTGTCATCCATTTCCTGGGGGTCGTGTCGCCTGACGACACCGCCGCCATCCTGGAAGAGCACGATGTCTACCTGCTCACCTCCGAATTCGAAGGCATGCCGAATGCTCTCATCGAAGCCATGGGACGAGGATGCGTTCCCGTGGTCACGCGCATGACCAGTGGAATCCCCGAGCTGATCCGCGATGGCGAGAACGGTTTCATGGTTCCCATCGGTGATGCCGCCGCGTTCGCCGAGAGGCTAGGCGTACTTGGGAGCGACCCGGCGCGTCGCGAGCGGATGTCCGCCGCCGCGTTTCAGACCGTCCACGCCGGCCGGTTCCGGGTCGAAGACATGGTCGCGTCGTACCGGCGAGTCTTCGCCCGCGCCTGGAACGATGCGAGAACAGGCAGATTCGTGAGGCCCCAAGGACCGATCTCGCCGCCGCCGCCTCAGGTGGCCGGCATCAGCCTGTTTCCCGTCCCCCTGCCCCACCTCGAGCCCGACCTCGGAGCGTTCCCGTCTGTCGACGATGCCGCCGACTACTTCGACCAGGTGCGGACCGGACCCAGGGAAACCGCGGTCAAGCCGGGGGCGGCGGAGGAGCGCATCCGGGAGGCCGCCTCGCGAATCTTGCTGGATGGGGTCAAGGTGTTCGTGTCCGCTCCGGTCTGGACCATAAACGGTGTGAACGTGTGGGCGGAGGATCTGGCCCGGGGACTGCGCCACGTCGGCCTTGATGCGCGGCTGCTGCTGACCGAGGAGGCGACCGATCTCGTGTGCATCGAAGGGCCACGGATCTCGCGCCCATCGGACGTGCCGATGGACGAACTGCGGGTCTCCGGCCAGGACACCTGGGGCGCGCGCTGGGGGGCCATGCTAAGGATGCTCGAGGATGCGGCCCCGTGCGTGTACTTCCCGAGCTACGACTGGAGGCATTCCTGTATTGTCCCGAGGCTCTCGAACCAGGTGACGGTGATCGGCTCGCTGCCGGTCGCGGACGGCGACTACACCGAGCACGCGCAACGCCTGGGGCATTGCTGGAATGCCGTGGTGGCGCTCGATCGCTCGGTCGAACTCCATGTGCGCAAGAGACTGCCTCACCTCGACGACCGGCTCCTGACCATACCCCACGGATTCAACGCGCCGGTCGAGCTGACCCCCAGACCAGTGGATCCAGAGGGCCTATCCACGGTCCTGGTTGTGACCGCGGGGCTGGAGAGCGAAGCGCTTCTTGTCTGGATCAAGACGCTGGCCCGGCAGCTTTCGCGGGCCGGATCTGGATTCCGGGTGGTTCTTCTCGACCCCCCGCAGTCCCTCCGTGATTCTCTGGCCGAGACGGGAGCGCGGGTGGTGCTTCACGCCAGCCGGCAGGATTGGTCCGAGCTGTGCCGCAACAGCCGCTTTGTGGTGGCCAACACCCTGCTCGGCGACGGGAAGCGACTCGTGGTCGAAGCCATGGGGCATGGCTGCATCCCGGTGTTACCCGAAGCGGGACTGGGGGACGAGTATCTCGTTCGCGACCGCGACAGCGGCGTGGTTGTGCCGGATGACCGCGCGGAAACCGCCGTCGCCCGGATGATCGAACTGGTTCCCAATGCCGCGCTACTGGGAGAAATGGCCGCGCGCGCCCACGCCGCGGCGAGACGGGCGGGATTCTGCATGGACGCTATGGTGGAGGCGTATCTGGAGTTGATCCGACGGGAGATGGCGAAAGTGGCGGTGGGCGAGTTCCGGCGCCGGAGGGGTCCGATTCTCCCGCCCCCGGCGTCTGTCGACGGCGCCAGCATCTTTCCCGTCGAGCTGCGCCATCGCACGGGTTTCGGGAGGTTTCAATCGCCCGAGGACGCCCTCAGGTATCGAGAGGAGTACGGGCCGGGCCGCGGCCCCTTCGGGTGGAATCGATGGTGACCACCCGAACGAACGCAGGCGCCTTCGACCGGGGTCTCGCGCTGGCGCACCGCTACGGATACCCGCTTCGGGCCCTCGTCCGCCGCGAGATCAAGAAGCGCTACGCCGCGACCATGCTCGGCCTCGGCTGGACGGTCCTCCAGCCGCTGGCCCTGATCGCCGTGTACTTCTTCGTATTCGGAATTGTCCGCGGTTCGGGCAGCGAGCCCGCCGAAACCCGCCGTTTCATTCTCCACCTGCTCTCGGGCATGCTGCCCTACCTGGCCATCGCCGACGCGTTGAGGGGCGCCACCATGTCCCTGCGCGAGGATCGCGCGGTCCTCGAGCGTCCCGAGTTTCCTGCTGAAGTTGTGCCTGCGGCGAGGGTGCTCAGCACGACCGTGGCCGAGATGGTGGGGCTGGCCCTGCTGTTTGTCCTCGCCTGCTCGCAGGGCATACCGGTCAATGCCTGGGTCCTCGCCATGCCCTTGCTGGTGGCGATGCGTATCCTCATCACCTGCGGCCTGGCCTGGATGTTGAGCACGCTGGGGCTGTTCCTCCCGGACCTTGCGGAGGTCTTGTCCTTCCTGCTGACCCTGTGGTTGTTTCTTACGCCGATCTTCTACAACGCGGAGAGCGTACCCGGGGGCCTGCAATGGATGCTGGCGATCAACCCGTTGCATCCCCTGGTGGGCGCGTATCGCGGCGTGCTCCTCGAGAATCGGGCGCCCTTCCCGGAGTTCGTCTTCCTGATTGCGTGGGCCGCCGCCCTCTCGTCGGCCGGGCTGTGGTTCTTCCGAAAGACCCTGGATCGCGGCAAGGACTTCCTTTAGACCATGATCAGCATGCGAGCCGAAGGCCTGGGCAAGGCCTACCGTCTCTATCGCCGGCCCAGCGACAGCCTGAAAGAGCTGCTCTTGAACCGCACCTACTCCGAGACGTTCTGGGCGCTGCGCGATGTGACCCTGGAAGTGGCAATGGGCGGCTCTCTTGGCATCGTCGGCGACAACGGCGCGGGCAAATCCACGCTGGTGAAATTGCTGGCTGGCGCGATCGCCCCCAGCACGGGGCGCGTGGAGCGAAGCGGGCGGGTCACCGCGATCCTGAGCCTCGGGGCCGGGTTCCATGCCGATCTTTCCGGGTCTGAGAACATCCGCATCGGCTGCGCCGTTCTCGGGATGTCGCCTGCGGAAACTGCCGCGACCGCCCCGGCCATCGCGGATTTTTCCGAGCTCGGGCCGTTCCTCGAACGGCCGGTCCGAACGTATTCCGCGGGCATGAAACTCCGCCTCGGCTTTTCCGTGGCCACCGCGGTGGCCCCTGATGTTCTGGTGCTGGATGAGCATCTGTCGGTCGGCGATCAGCACTTTCGCTTCAAGTGCAAGCGCCGGATCATGGCCCTTCGCGAAGCGGGCTGCTCCATCGTGATGTGTTCGCACGACCTTCACTCACTGGGTGAGATCTGCGATCGCGCCCTCTGGTTGAGGGATGGGACTCCGGCCATGCTCGCGGCCACCGAGGATGTTCTCAAGGAGTACCAGGACCATGTGCGGGCGCGCGATACCGCGAAGGCGGGCGCCATTCGACCCGTTGCCGTGAATCCGGAGACTCGAGAGCACCCGGCCGACAATTTCCTTCTGAATGTGAGCCTGGGCGGAGATTGTCGTGACGGACAGATCGCAACCGGCGGCACCCTGGAACTGAGAATCGAAGCGCAATTGTCCGAAGCCGCGCGGAGCAGCGGCGTCCACGTTGGGATCATGATCTCTCGTAACGATGCGGTGTCGTGTTATGGAGTGAGCACGAAGATGGATGACCTGCCGACCGGCCTTCATCCTCTCGAAGGTGGAACCTACGGAGTGGCTTTCATCATCGACCAGTTGCCTCTTCTCTCCGGACAGTACAGCTTCACTGTCGCCCTCATGGATGACCGTAGTCCGCATCTCTACGATCGGTGGTCGGGCGCCGCTCCGTTCGCCGTCCGCCACAGCGGAGGGGAGGTTGGCGTGACGCGGGTGCCGCATCGGTGGGCCAGAATATGAAGGTGGCGAGCTACATCATTTGCGGGACGCCACGCTCCGGCACAACACTCTTGTGCGAGGCGTTGTGGCTCACCGGCGTTGCTGGACGACCGACCGAGTACTTTCATGCGTGGGCGACCCGTACCGACGGCCAACCGGCCCCCCGGGCCGAGGATCTGAGGCGTGTGCGGGCCGACGGCAGCAGCTCCAACGGCGTCTTTGGCGCCAAGATCATGTGGGAGCACTTTCAGGACGCGCTGAGGGATTTGAGGGCTATCACGGGAGATCGCGAGGCGCCAGCGCATCATTTGCTCGAGACGGTCTTTCCGGGTCTGCATTACATCCAGACCCTGCGCAGAGACAAAGTCCGACAGGCCGTGTCGCTCGCGAAGGCCGTGCAGTCGAACCACTGGGCGGATCTCGGTCGCTTGTCCGACGAGCCGGACAAGCATCGCTGGATCGGTGATCTCGCGGCCGCTTCGCCTTTCTTTGCGGGCCAGCTGACCAATACCTTGGATGAATCCCGTCGACTTGCCAACCTGCGCTATGACTTCAAGCAGCTTGCGGGCTTTCTCCGCACCATTCGCAAGAACGAAGAGGCTTGGACGCGATACTTCACGGAAGCCGGAATCACGCCGCATACTGTGGTCTACGAGGACATGGTCTCCAAGTATGACGAGACGGTGATTGCCACGCTCGACTATCTTGAAATAGAAAGGCCCGTACCAGGTGCCTCGCGTCCGCGGATCATGCGGAGCCAGAGCGACGCCTTAAATGATGAGTGGGCGACACGTTTCTTGGCCGACCTGGCGGCATCGGCACATTGATACGGCCTGACCTCTCGGTGCCCTCTCATCAAGGGGTCGGCCCATGAGTCGATCCGTTCCGCCAGGGCGGCCCGTTCTTTCCAAAAGCGGCATCCGGTGGGCCATTGATCGCGCTATCGGGTTCCTCTGCCGACAAATTGGCTCAGGGCGCTACGGGCTCTCCTGCTTCGGTTCCGACGACACTCCGCGGGTCTCCCATGACAGAGGTCACGTTTTCACCGGCTTTTTCGTCGCCGAAGCGCTGGGGGACCTCATTACGGAACAGGACAGAGCCACGTTGCTGGCGCGTATCCTCTTGGAAGAGACCGACGGCGTCTGGGGATATTCACCGCCAGGGCCTCTTGCTCGCGCCAAGCAAAGCCCGTTCATCGTCGACGCGGACGATACGGCGTATGCCATGCGGACGTTACGCCGCCTCGGTGTCGAACGCTCGACGCTTGGATTGATGAGATTTCATCGGCCTGAAGCCGGTTGCTTCTCTACCTTCGACGTGAAAGTGGAACCCCGGCTGGTTGTGGAGGCCTGCCTGGAGCACAATCTCATGGCTCATCCGGAGGTCAACGCCAACGTTTTCATTGCGCTGCTTGGGACAAATGCGGAGCGTTTTATCAATTTCAATCTGGTGCGGATGGCGCAGGCGAACGACGGACATTGGCCTTCATACTTCTACCCAGGACCTCTGTTTGCGACGTATCTGTTCCTCGATTTGATACGGAATCTGGAAGAGTTCGCCGACGCAAGACGCAAGGGAATTGGGTTCCTCCTTCGGTCGCAGAATGCCGACGGTTCCTGGGGCCGGCCGGCTGACGTGTACGACACCGCACTTGCCGTGAACGGCCTGGTTGTCTCAGGTGAATTCGGCCAGCCATTGGTCCGAGGAGTGAATTTCCTTCTGAAGGAGATGGCAGATGACGGATCGTGGCACTCCGGTCGGTGCATTTGGGAATTTCACGCCGCTGAGCAAGACGTCTGGAAGGCTTCGGACGCCCATGGCGCGTTCGCATCGGCACTTTGTACCATGGCCCTTAGACGATGTTCGAACGTGTGGGATTGCGCTTCAATCGAGCCGGCCATCGTCCTTGCTCAAGATGCAGGCGAAGATAAAGTGTGACCCCTTGACCGTTTCCGATTTCGAGTCCCGGCTGCAGGGCATGTTCGACGAGGACATCGCAACGGGGAAGCGTCTGTTCTTCGTGCAGGGGCTCTGGCGGTCCGGTACCAGCTGGGTGGGCCGGATGCTCGACAGCGAGCCGCGCACCTACGTCTGCGGTCATGAGCTGCAAAGCTACCTGCGCCTCTTGAGAATCACCCAGAATGGAGAACCCCTCGAGAGCAATCCGTTCGTGAAAACCCGGCTGGACGCCGGCCGCAAAGCCGGTTTTTTGTCCATCCTGCTGCATTTCCAACGGGTGGAGAAGCCGAACGCCCTGCGCATCGGGGAACGCAGCCCGGGCGCCGACGTGGTCGCGCTCAAGGCCGCGTTTCCGGAGTCGAAGATCGTCATCGTTCTTCGTGACGGACGTGACGCGTGCGTCTCCCAGGCATTCCTGGACAAGAAGACGGGCGCCATCGGTCCCACCTTTGAAGAGGGCTCCCCCTTCGTCATCCCGGCCTACGCGGCGCTCCAGGCGCTCAACTACTCACGCTACATTCCGGAATACCTTTCGTTGAAGGATGCCTATCCCGACGACGTCCTCCTGGTGAGGTATGAAGACCTGAGGCGCCATCCGGTCGACGAGATGAGCCGGGTGTTCGCGGGCCTGCAGGTCGGCATCGACCGCGAGGGGGTTGAGTCCATCTGCCGGCGCCACTCCTTCGAGAACGAAGTCCAGGAGGCCGCACAGCCGGACCGCGACGGGGTCTGGCTGCGGCGCGGCGAAGTCGGAAACTGGACCCGTCACCTGTCGCCCCTGGGCCTCTCGGCCTACGAGGACGTGGCCGGCCGGGCGCTCGATATGGCCGGCTATCCGCGATCGCAGTCGTCGACACCAGAGCGCGCCGCCGTCGGCAAAGCCGCCGGAACGGTGAGCCCGCCCGCACCGACCTTTGGCTCCGATACGACCCAGCCCGGGCCGGACCCGGGCCCGCCCACCGTTCCCCCAGCTTCCGCGGTGAGCCTCGACTCGAGGCTGTCCGGGTTGTTTGGCGACCGCATCGCGACGGGACGAGGCCTGTTCTTCGTCCACGGACTGTGGTGCTCGGGAACGAGCTGGCTCTGTGGAATGCTCAATGACGAGCCGCACACCTACGTGTGCCGTCATGAGCTTCAGGGCTTCATGCGCATGCTGGACCTGCGACAGCAGGGTCGCCGTCTGGACTCGAACCCCTTCCTGAAGACTCGCCTGGATCTGGGGCGCAAGGCCGGTTTTCTCGCCATGTTGTCGCACCTTCATGCTTCTGAAAAGCCCGGGGCGACCCTGATCGGCGAGACCAGCCCGGGGGCCGACGCAGCGCAGCTCAAGGAAGCCTTTCCCTACGCCCGGCAGGTCATCCTGCTGCGGGATGGCCGGGACATCTGTGCATCTTCGGCGCACCTGGCGAGCCGGACGGGCGCGGATCAAGGCAGCGTCGACCTCGCGACGGGGAAGGTGGCCCTCGGGTACACGGTCACGCAGGCGCTCCTGTATTCGGTGTTCGTGTCCGAGTACTTTGCCCTGAAGGCGGTCTATCCACGGGATGTGATGCTGATCCGATACGAGGATCTCGTCGAGCACCCCGTGGTCCATCTGCAACAGATATTCCAGTTCCTCGATCTGGAAGTCAGCCTGGCCGAGGCCGAGGTCATCGGGTGGAGGCACAACTACTTGTTGGAGTCGGGTCGCACGCTCGAGGATGAGGGCGTGCACCCGTCGACCTGGCGCGAGCAGCTGTCTCCGGATGGCGTGGCCATGTACGAAGCGATCGCCGGTCAAAGCCTTCTGCAGGCCGGCTACACCCCGTCGGGAATTCCCGCGAGCGAGCCGTTTCCCGCAAAGGCCGGTCTCATGTTCGGCCCGGTCCTGCACCTGCTCGAGGAGTTCGAGCGCGAATTGAAGGCCTCGGCGCCGCAGGTCTCCTCGCCCGGGATCGCCTCCGCCCGCCGTCTGCTGTGGGTGGCCGGGGAGGAACTGCTCGGAGGCCGGCTCGATTTTCGCAAGCTGATCGACGAACTCGACCGTGCGACGGCTCGGACTACGACGTCCGTTTCCGACGCACCAGGGCCGCGATCGACGTGAGGCTGTCCAGGTTTTCGGCGTTCACCTCGTGGGCCTGGATCTCGATGCCGAAACGCTCGTCGAGGAACGTGACCAGACGAATGGTCGCGACCGAATCGAGAATGCCGCCCGCGATCAACGGCGTTGCCGCGGTCAGCTCCTCGGGGTTGACGTTCGGCAGGAATGACTCGAGGATGTACGACTTGATCTCGGATTCAATCTCGTCCATTTTCTAGAGTCCCAGCCAGTTCGCGATGATGTTCCGCTGCACTTCTGAGGTGCCCGAATAGATGGTCGCGCCGAGGGCATCGCGAAGGGCCCGCTCCACCTCGTATTCCGTAGTGTACCCATAACCGCCGAAAATCTGCACAGTGTCGAGGGCCGTCTGCACCAGGGCCTCGCTCACGAAGACCTTGGTCACGGCCGCGTCGAGCGAGACACCCCGGCTGACCTCCAGCCGGGAAGCGGACCTGTAGGTCAGCAATCGCGCCGCTTCCAGACGGATCTTCATGTCCGCCACCTTGTGCGATATGGCCTGATGTTTGCCGATCGGTTTTCCCGCGGCCTCCCGCGTGCGGGCATAGGCGATTGACTGTTCCATCAACCTCTCCATCTGGCCGACGTGCGCGGCAAAGAGACAGATTCGCTCCCAATCCATGGAATGCGCGAACACGAAGGCGCCGCCCCCCAACCCCCCGAGCACGGCCTCATCGCTCGCCCACACGTCGTCGAACGTGACTTCGCTCAGCGGCGCAGTGCGGAGCCCCATCTTCTCGATGTTGCGGCCCGCCTTCAGCCCCCTGGTTCCGCGGTCGAGCAGAAAGGCGGTGACCCCTCCGTGAAAGCGGGCTTCGGGATCGGTCAGGGCGAACACGATGATCACGTCCGCCTCGGGGGCATTCGAGATGAAGGTCTTCGTGCCGTTGATTCGCCAGCCCGCGCCATCCCTCACCGCTTGCGAGCGCATCGAGAACGGATCCGATCCCGATCCCGCTTCGGTCATGGCGTGGACGCCGATCCAGGTACCGTCGCACAACCCTGGCAGGTACTTGTGTTTCTGAGCGTCGCTGCCGAACTTCGCGATCGGGACCACGCAGGACATCACGTGCGCGCTGAGACTGAAGACCAGGCCGTGGTCGGCGCAGCCGTAGCCGAACGCGTCCAGGGCGATGGCGCAGGTCAGGGGGTCGAGGCCGGCGCCACCGAACTCGGGGGGTGCGGGCAGCCCGGCCAGCCCGAGGCCGGCGCAGGCCTTCCACAGTTCCCTCGAAAAAACCTGACCGCGGTCGCGCTCGATCATATTGGCGTTGAGGGAGGCGCGCGCGAAGGCGACGATCTCCTGTCGCAGGCGTGCCTGCTCCGGGGTGTGGGAAAAGTCCATCAGGGGAAATGTGCCAGGTGCTGGTAGTCGATCTTGTCGGTCGAGGTCTTGGGCAGGGCGCTCAAGAACGTGAAGCCGTCGGGAATCATGTACGCAGGCAGGGCGTCGACGCAATACCGGCGCATCTCGAGTTCCGAGGTCGAGTGCCCGGCGGCCATGGCCAGATAGGCGAGGATGCGCACGCCCCCGTCCGCGTCGTCCGTGGCGGCCACCGCCGCCTCCCGAACCCCGGGGTGGCCGTGGAGCCCCGCTTCGATCTCGCCGAGTTCGATGCGATACCCGCGCCGCTTCACCATCCGGTCGCGGCGTCCGACGAAGGAAAACACGCCGTCCTCGCCCTCTGTGACCACGTCGCCTGTTCGGTACCAGCGCCCGCCGCCCTCGTCGACCAGGAACGATTCCGCCGTGCGTTGCGGCAGGTTCCAGTAGCCGGTCATCACCCCAGCCCCGTGCATCAGGAGTTCTCCCTCCGCGGCGCGCGGCACATCACGGCCTCCCGCGTCGACCACGCGAGCCCGGAAGTGGGAACAGGCTCGGCCGATCGGGTACGGTTCAGTTCGGTCCGCGCCCACCACGTCGGGAATGGGGTGCCAGGTGCAGACGTTGGTCTCGGTGGGTCCATAAAGGTTGAAGAATCTGGCCAAAGGCAGCAACTCCTTCACCGCCCGCAGGTGCTTCACCGGGAAGACTTCGCCCGCGAAGAGGACGAGGCGGAGCGAGGTGAAGTCATGGCGCGTCATCTTTCCGAATTGAGCGAGCACGGAGAGCACGGTCGGGGTCGAATACCAGACCGTCAGTCGCCGCGCGGCGATCAGCTGCGCAAGGCCCAGGGGCTCCCGGCCCTGATCGGCGGGAATAAGGACCACGGTGGCGCCTACCTTGAGGGGCACGTACAAGTCGAGGATCGAGAGGTCGAAGTGGAACGGGGCGTGGGAACTGAAGCGGTCGTCGTCGCGGAAGTCGAAGGTCGCCGAACACCAGTCCACGAAACTCGTGGCGCACCGGTGCGTCAGCATCACGCCCTTGGGCCGGCCGGTGGACCCGGAAGTGTAGAGGACATACGCCAGGTCTTCGTTCCGCGTCTGCACCGCCGCCGGCGGCGCGGGCGCGACGGCATCCGCCGCGTCCAGCGCCTTGCGCAAGGCGTCCCCGCCCGCGCTCGCCTCCAGCTCCAGCAACGCGGGGAGGGCCCCCAGTTTCGCGGCCTCTTCGCGCCAGGTGGCGGTCCGTGAAGGCTCGGTCACCAGGACTCTGACCGAACAATCGTGGGCGATGAACGCGCTGCGCGAAGCCGGAGCCTTTGGGTCGATGGGCACGTAGGCTGCCCCCGCCTTCATGGTCCCCAGGATGACGGCGTACGTGTCGATGGACTTCGGAAGGCAGATCCCCACACGGTCGCCCGGGCGAACGCCGAGCGCGCAGAGGCGATCACGCGCTCGATCGGACAAGGCGTCCAGTTCCGCATACGTGATCGACCCTGCCGGGTCTTCCACGGCCACGCGCGAAGGGTGGCGCGCGGCCGAGATTGCCAGGTAACTGGTGAGATGGCCCGCCATGTGTTGGGTGGATGATAGGTGTACTCGGCGCCGCCGCTGCGGCCGGACGCCGTGTGGTAATTTGAACCCCCGCGAGCGCCCCGATCAGGTGGAGTGACCGGAGCAAGGATGCCACCGAAGACCATGAAGACGCACGAATTCGATGTCGCGGTCATGGGCGGAGGTCCGGCCGGCTCCATTGCGGCTTCCCTGCTGGCGAAGGCCGGTTATCGAACCCTCGTCATCGAGCAGGCCATTCACCCCCGGGAGCACATCGGGGAATCGCTCACGCCGTCAACGAATCCGATCTTCCAAAAGATCGGTTTTCTGGAAAAGATGGAGGAGGCGGGATTCGTCCATAAATCCGGCGCCTGCTGGACGGGTCCCCGCACACTTCCCGGACAGCATCTGGCCATTCAATTGGCCGAGTTCCCCCCTCCCGGGGCCACGCAGGCCTATACCTACAACGTCGAGAGAGACTTGTTCGACGCCATGCTCCTGAAGCATGCCGCCGAGCTGGGCGCCACCGTGATCCAGGGCGCGCAAGTGGCCAGGGTCCTGTTCGAGGCGGACCGGGCGGTGGGCGTCCGTGTGAAGATCACGCCCGACTGGGAACGCGATGTGTCCGCCCGGTTTGTTCTCGATGCCACCGGGAGACGATGCCTGCTCGCGTCCCAGCTCGGCCTCCGAAGCCGCGATGCCGCCTTCAACCAGGTTGCGATCTACTCATGGTTCAAGGATGTCGAGCCCAATCCGCCCGGAACCGAGGGCATGCTCTTCCTCCACTTCGTCGGGATGGAGCGCGCCTGGGTCTGGCAGATTCCCCTGCGCAACGGCGTGTGGTCCATCGGTGTGGTCGTCGACCGGGCGGATTTCGGCGCTGCCAATGGCCGGGAAGACGCGTTTGTGAACTCGATCATCGAGCGCAACAGCTCCCTGAAGCACAACCTGCGCCACGCCCGGAGGCTGCGCCCCTGGAGAAAGGAAGGGGACTACTCCTACAAAGTGGAGAAGCTCACCGGTCCGGGCTGGATGCTGACCGGAGACGCTCTCCGTTTCGTCGACCCGGTCTTTTCCACCGGGGTCGATGTGGCCGCGTACTCCGCGCTCTATGCCTTCGAGGCCATCGATGCGGTCTTGAGCCGCGGCGTGGCAGAAGGAAACGCCCTCCGGGATTACGAGGTCCGCGTCTCCGAGGGCGTCGAGGCGTGGTACCAACTCATCGCCATGTTTTACAAGCTTCAGAACCTGTTCACGTTTTTCGCGCTCAAGAAGGCGTACCGCGAAAAGGTCGTCCGCATACTTCAGGGAAATTTGTATCAGCCGGAGGCCGTTCAGCGAGCCCGGGAAATCATCCAGATGATGCAAGAGTCCTATACCAGCATCATGAAGAGCCCCGACAACCTCCTGCGTCCGGGAGCCTTGCGCCCGGGAATCTCCCCGCCTCTCCCTTGATTCCGAGGAGAGCCGTTTTCCGTCCCGACCGCCGCCCCGACCGATGCTAGGCTCCCGCAGGTGAAGGATCCCCACGCCGAGGCGCGGCAGAAGCTCGAAGATGCCGCCCTGCGCGGCCCCGCGAGGACGGCGGCTTCCCTCCGTCAGGCCCTCGCGGCCCAGAACGAAATGGACACGCCGGAGGATCTCCGTGTCCTCGCGAGGAAAATCGAGAAGCACCCGATTCAAGTCACGGACGGAGACTTCGCCGTCCTCCGGGCGAAGTATTCGGAAGACGAGCTCTTCGAAATCGTCGTATCCACCGCCCTCGGCGCCTCGAGGCGTCGCCTCTCCGCCGGTCTCGCGGCGTTGGAGCAGGTCGAATGAGACTCCACGTTGTCGAGCACGGTCACTCGATCGGGCAGAAGATCATGTTCGTCATCACGCGCCTGATGAGCGGGTTCCGGGTGTCCGATGTCCGCCGGACGCTCAAGTACCGCAAGGAGTTCTTCGGCGACCCGCAAACCAAGCTCACGGAAGAGGTCATGCGCGGTCCCTCCGGCTGGTCCGTCTTCGAGCGCGAGCTCTTCGCCGCGTACGTCTCGAGACTGAACCAGTGCCTGTTTTGAACGACCGCTCACGCCGCGGTCGCGGCGAAGGCGGTCGGGGACCGGGCCCTGGTGGAACAGGCGCTCGACGACCCGGGGCAGACGAATCTCTCGGACAAGGTCCGGGCCATGCTGGCCGTCCTGAGGAAAATGACCCTCGAACCGGACGCTCTCAGCGCGGCCGACCTTCGTCCGCTGCGTGACCTCGGGATCTCCCGGGAAGAAATCCGCGACGCGATGTATGTCGGCTACCTCTTCAACACTTACGATCGTCTGGCCGACACCCTCGGCTGGCACGTGCCGGTGGCGGAGGCATTCGAGGCCAGCGCGAAACGCCTGCTCAAGCGCGGCTATCTTTGAGCCGGAGGACGGTACCCTTTCGGGCTCAGAGGAACTTCCGAACCAGGGGCTCCAGGGATTGCGCGGCCCGGAGGTGGAGTTGCTGTGAGGGGTAGTAGCTGTTCACCGGGGACGAACCCCCGTTGATCTTGATGTGGATGGGCAGGCCGGTGAAGCGGCTCCAGAAGGGTGCTGGAATTCCCTCCGTCGAGATCGCCATCGCCACCTCGTCGAAGCAGTCAGCGATTGAACGGAACATCCGGGTGTTTACCATTTGCGGGAATTCGCCGAAAATGCCCTTGACGCTCTCGGGGTTCTCCTGAAACTCGGGCTCTCGCGTCGAAATCCAGAGCAGTATCTTCGGCACACGGATCCTCTCCGCGAGCAGCCGGTAGTTCTCGATCCAATTCCGCCGGGTGTCGTCGATGACCTGGAGCACGGTGCCACGATCGTGTTGTTGCAACATCTCCCGGTACAGCAGCCCCGCCGACCGGCGCGGGGTCTCGGGTGAATCGGCGCGCCACCGCAGCTCCTGCCCGCCGATGGGATTGACCATCAGGCGGTTCTCTTCCGATCGGCCAGACATCACTTGAACCACGCAAACGCCGGTCTGGTTCACGTGTTCGAGAATCCCCGCGTGGCTTGGGCCGAGGAACTTCTTTGGGCCGGCTCCACCTATGCCGAAGTTCAGGACCGCACGGCCGACCATGCTGCCGAGCAAATTCGGAAAAGGGTACCGGCACATGACCCCGAAAGTCTGCGCCGCCCCCAGGAATGACACCATTCGACGGGAGTGCGCCAGATCAGGCGGTTGGGGCCCCCGCAGCATGTTCGGGACCCTCGGCAGGCGGTACAGCTCGTAATCGCAGAGTTCGAAATCCCTTGCCTGATACTCGCTCATGACGCTTCGGTCAGCCAGTCTTCACGGCCCATCCTCCGCATGGTGGCGAGAACGAAATCCGGATTGGAGAACCTGTCGATGATTCTCGGAGTGTTCTGACGAACACAGGGATTGCGATCGATGAGATCGGAAATCGAGCAACCGGGATCGACGCCCACGAAGTCGAGCAGTGCCCCTACCCGATCGGCGCTCCGCGAGGCCGTGTACTCAAGGTGACAATACGGTTCCGTTCGCGCCCGAAGACGCGACAACACCTTGTCGTAGTTGATCGAATCCCTGGTGATGAATCGGGCGAACGCCTCCGGATCGAACGGAACCGTGGTTTCCGGGCTCGCCGCATCGCCTCGATGCACGTGCCAGTGACCCGAGGCATTGGCGATGGCAAGCGATGAGTACTGCGCGAGCTTGTTCGCGCGCGACATGATGATGAACCGATAGTCCTCCGAGGAGAGCACATGATTCAGGATCAGGGGATTGTGGCCGATCATCAACTTGAAGCCGAACAAGGATCCCGACACGCCGGACGCACTCTCGATTCTCGAGAGAAAACCCAGGGGATCACGGTCCCGATCGACCTGCGAAAATCCAAGGTCCAGGATCCGTTTGGGAAGGAAGACTGGATTGAAGGCTTCGCCAAAGAACGCGGTCCTGGGCAGGCTGCTCAATAATTCCCTGAAGAAATTCGAGCCGGTGCGCTCCGTCGCCAGGAGACAGAATTTCTTCTTGCTCATAGAGCATTCACTTTGACGAGTACGGGCTCCGCGCGCACAGGTTTGGCCCAAAATCCGCAGTCACGGTCACGGTATCCGGTCATGACGCCTCGGTCAGCCAGTCTTCGCGGCCCATCTGTCGCATCGCGGAGAGCACGGTTTCCGGATTGGTGAATCTGTCGACGATGCGCGGCGTGTTCTGGCGCACGGAGCGGTTGCGCTCGACGAGATCGGCGATCGAAGACAAGGACTCGATACTCATGAAGTTCAACAGCGCCGTGACCTGGTCTTGATCCTGCATCCGGCCGTATTCGAGGTGAAGCCATGGACGGCTCTCGTTTTGAATCCGCGCCAGAACGGTCTCATAGTAGCGGCAATCCTGGGCCATGAACGACGCGAAATCCTTCGGATCGAAAACGACCTTGATCTCCGGGCCTTTCGGCTGGCCCCGATGCACGAACCAAACCCCCGAGGTTCGCGCGATGATGAACGACGAGTATTGCGCCAGTTTGTTCTCACGCGACAAGAGGATCACCTGATAGTCGTCGGATGACAAGACGTGGTCCACCACCAGCTTGCTCTGGCCGATCATGAGCTTGAACCCGAAGATCTTCGATCGTTCAAATCCTTTGCGCTCGATCTCAGCCAGAAATGCGAGAGGGTCACGATCACGGTCTTTCATGGAAAAACCTTGAGCGGTGACGTAGTCGCCATTTGGGTTAAACAACTCTCCATAGAACGCCACGTCGGGGAGGCCGCCAAGCAGCGTTCGGAGATAGTGCGACCCGGTGCGGGGGGTCGCGAGGAGGCAGAACTTCCGGGGTTTCATGGGCCGGCTACCGGACCTCAAGGGTCAGCCGGTAGTTTTGCCCGCGCTTCGGATCGAGATTGTCGACGAACACCGAGTACTGCCGCCCCGCGTTGACGGTCCGGGCCACCTCCTCGACCGCGCCGACCGCCGACCTCGAGGCCGCCGAAATGGGGCACGCATTCGTCGGATAGAGCGCCGGGCATGACACGGAGCCGAGATACAACTCGAGGTCCACAGTCGGATCCTGCCAGGTCAGGCGGATGACCAGGTTCCCGGCGCGCGGGACGGCGATGGTGTGCTGGTTCGTTCGGTAGGCCTCGACCTTGCCGGAGATCGACCTGGGACCCTCGATCATCCCGAGCTGCAGGTTGCCCCGGCTGCTGCACCCGGCGATGGCAAGGGCCAGGCCCAGGGCCAGACTGGCGCGGGTCATGAACCCATCACCATCACTTGATCACCTGGATTTGGGCCAGGAGGTTGCTCCCGGTGGCCGGCTCCCAAAGGCCCTTGTTCGCCAGTCGGATGCTGTATTCGGGCCGGTCGCGCAGCCTGGTCTCCGGATCAGGAAGGCTCAGCACGACGTCGTACGATCCCGGCTCGAGTTCGAGAGGCAGGCGGTCGGGGACGCTTACCGTGCGCGTCTCCCCCCCCCCCCAGAGGCGAAGATCGTAGGCGATCTTTATGGGGTAGACGCGCCGGCTGGCCGTGTGGCGCAATCCCAATTCCATCCTTCGCGGATTGTAGGGCGCGGCGAATCCATCGTTGGTCATCACGAACCGCAGGTTCAGGGGGGAGCCGGGCTTCGCCTGGGACGGAAGGTCGGCCCGCAGCAGCCGGAATCGATAGCCGAGTCGATTCTGAATCTCGGCAAGGCAGCCTTGCTGACGCCAGAGATCCAACACCTCGCGCCGGTACCCAACATTCAGCGCGCTCCAGCGCATGTTTGCCAGATCGCGCAGGGCGTTGGCGCACGGGATATAGGAGCGCGCGGAGCCTTCGGCCGAGCAGGTCTCACCGCCCTGCGGCACGAACCGGTTGTCGAGGCTCAGGAACTTCTTCAGCGCTATAACGTTCTTGTCGGGAGGGCCGAGAGAGGGCGGCGAGTAGGTGCCCCGGTCGTTCGCCGAGGCCAGGAAACAATCGTTCAGGGCGCCGATTCGGGATCGCGCCGAGCCGGTGAAGGCCTCGGTCTCGTCAAGCGGCTTGGCCCCGAAGAGCGATTGCTTGTGGTACGGGTAGCGGAGCACCGCCATCCGGTTTCTTGGCAAGGCGTTCATGATCCGCTCCACGATGGCGGCGGAACGCTCGTTCGTCGTGTGGTTCGCGTTGACGAGTCCGGTCGAGGAGTGGTGCCATTCGCCCCAGGCACCCACAAACCCCATTTCCATGTACGCAATGACATCCGAGTTCGCGCGCAACACCGGCGTGAGTTGATCAACGTGTTCAAGAACGCGGTGGAGCGATGGATCGAGGGCCTCGGCTTTCACTCGCTCCTCCGTGCAGCGCACGGCGCCACTACATGGAAAGCTGTACGCGAAACGCGGAATGATCTTCAGACCTGCCCGCCGAACCTCATCGAAATTCGCGGCGATGTCGTCAAGAGCGTCGCGGGAAAGCGGGCCCTTCATGAACTCGTCGATGACGAAATAGACCCTGATGATCGAGACGCCCTGTCCTCGCACGGCGCGCAACGAGGGGGCGCCGAGGGGGCGGCGGGCGTCTCCAGAATCGAAAGAGACGAACTGCCGGTAGAACCCGCGCTCGGGATTCGCGAAGGTCTCATCGCTTCGGGCATAGGTCAACGACAACATCCCGACCGGGCCGTCCGTGGGGGCAGGCTGCGCCGTAGCTGGAGCTACGGCCATGGACAGGGCCAGCGTCGCCCCCAGGACCGAACGCTGATGGATGGTGCGGATTCTCAAGGTCTCCAAATTTGCCGAATGGCCCTATGCTAGCGCGCCTTGAGCCCACCGAAGATGAGTCGCCCGCCCGGCCTCGGGTGGCGGGTTTTCCCCCTGGTTCTTCAGCTTGGGCTGGCCCTCGCCCTGGCCTTTGGGTTTCACATCGAGAGTCCGGCTTTCTACCTGCGGATTCTGCCCCTCGCGGTTTTCGGGGCCCTGGTCAACCATCTGCTTCCGCTCCCGCATCGGCCGGCGTTCTTCGCGGCCCTGGGGATCTACGGCATAGTGCTGGTGTTCGGTCCTGGCCCCGGCGGGTGGATGGTGGGCCTGGGCCTGATCCTGATCGGGATGTGCCACCTGCCGATTCGGTTTCGCTTTCGCGTGATGCTGATCGGCCTTTTCGCCACGGTGTTGATGGGGATGCGGGCGGGATGGATGGAGACGCCCTGGCCGGGAGTGATCTGGCCGATCTTCGCCTCGATGTTCATGTTCCGGCTCGGGCTGTATCTGTACGATCTCAAGCATCACGGCCCGATGAGGCCGGACCTGGTCCTGTCCTACTTCTTCCTTTTGCCCAACGTGGTGTTTCTCCTGTTCCCGGTCATCGATTTCCACACCTATAGAAGGACGTACTACGACCGGAAGCCGCTGGAGATCTACGAGGAGGGGGCGCAGTGGATTTTGCGGGGGCTGACCCACCTGGTTCTGTACCGGCTGATTTACACCTACGTGGCGATTTCACCGGCGGAGGTGAACTCGACCGCGGAGATGGTGAGGTATCTGCTGGGGAACTACGGTTTGTACCTGCGGGTGTCGGGGCAGTTTCACGTGATCGTGGGGGTGCTGCACCTGTTCGGATTCCGGCTGCCGGAGACGCATCGGTTCTTCTATCTGGCCTCGAGCTTCTCCGATTTCTGGCGGCGGATGAACATCTACTGGAAAGAGTTCATGCAGAAGATGGTGTACCTCCCGGCCGCCCTTGGTCTTCGGAAGTGGGGCGATACGCCGATGTTGATCGGCGCGACGCTCTGCGTTCTGGTGGCGAGCTGGTTTCTCCGCTCGTACCAGTGGTTCTGGCTGATCGGGGAGTGGCTGTTCAGCGCGACGGACATTGTGTTCTGGGGGATCCTGGGCACGTGCCTTGTGGTCAACAGTCTCCTGGAGCGACGGCGGGGCCGGGTTCGACAACTGACCGCGGTTGCCCCGGCGCCGCGTCATGCGCTGAGGGAGGCCTTGCAGACGGCGGGGATGTTCGGACTGATGTGCGTGTTGTGGGGTTTTTGGACCAGTCCGACTTTCGGAGACTTCCGGGCGCTGCTCCGGGCTCTCACCCTCCGTCCGGTGGACGTCGCGGTAGTCGCCGGCACGCTCGCGGTGGTGGCGGTCGTGGCCCTGGTGTCGCGCCGGCTGTCGCTGGGAATGCCGTCCGTTCTGGCGGTGCGGCGCTGGTGGCAGCACCCGCTGCTCAACGCGGCTCTGCCCCTCGGCCTGCTCTGGGCGGTGGGTGAGCCGGCGCTTTCGGCCTATGTCCCCGCGGGAGCGCGGGAGGTGGCGCGCCAGGCCCGCACCATCGAGCTGAACAAGTACGACGCGGAGCGCCTGCAACGGGGGTATTACGAAAAAATCGTCGGCGTCAACCGCTTCAATGGAGAACTGTGGGAGGTCTACGCCCGGGCCGAGAAGAAAATGCCTGAGCCAGAAGTCGACCCACGCGCCGGATTGGAAGACATGGGGGAGAGGCATGGGGTGGTGAACCTCCGCGAAGATGCGCTTGGGCGGGAGCTAGGTGCGAACCTGAGTGTATTCGGCTTGGGGGGGGCCTTAGTGTCAACCAACCGCTGGGGCATGCGGGACCGCGACTACGCTCAGGTGGCGTCACCTGGAACACGACGGATCGCCGTGCTCGGTCCTTCTTATGCGATGGGCAGCGGCGTCAACGATGACGAAACGTTCGAAGGGCTGGTCGAAGCCGATCTGAACGAAGCTTTGGTCCAGAGCGCGGGTCGGCGCTATGAACTGTTGAACTTCAGCGTTCCCGGTTACACGCTGCTGCAACAGCTCATCATCTTGAGCAACGGCCGGATCGAAATGTTCCGGCCGGACGTGGTCATGATCGTCGGGAATGCTTTGGATCTCGTCGGCGGAATCAGCACCAATATCTGGAAGCAAGTCCAGAGGCAGAACAGTCTTCCGCTCGCCGTCGCCCAGAGGGTTCGTGACGCGGGCGTCGAGAAGGGTATGGCGGAGACCGAAGCGCTGCGCCGGCTGGCGCCCCACAATGTTGAATTCGCACGCGGACTGCTGGGGGATATCGCGACGCAGATCGACCGGCTTCGCGCTCAGGCGGTTTATGTCCTTATTCCCATTCCCGGTCCGCGTTCGGGTTTCTCATCAGAGGGCGAAAAACGTCTCCTGCTCTCCGCGGCGGCGGAGGCCGGTTTCATCGTCATCGACATGGCGGACGTCTTTGCTGGCCACGACTACAAAAAGCTAGTTGTGAGCCCCGAGGATCGCCATCCCAACAAGGAAGGGCACCGCCTCATCGCAGCCCGCCTCTACGCGGAACTCATCAAGCAGCCTTCGGTCTCTGCGCCGGATCGGCATGGTGTGACTGCGCAGGTCCGGGCTGCGGCGTGGAAGGCGGGCCCCCCCGCGGAATCGGCACAAGACGGGTGGAGCATCGAGACGCACGCCGGGAGTGTGGCAAACTTGGAGCATTCGCCCGCAGAGCCGGGCCGGATGCGGGTCACCATCAAAGCGTTGCCCAAGCGAGTGCCGTGGCACGTAAAGCTCTGGGCGGCTGGCTTCCAGATCACGGACAGCCACCGATATGTGCTTTCCTTTCGAGCTCGGTCTGACGCGCCACGACGAATCGCGTGCGCGGTGGGTCAGAATGCGGAGCCGTGGGGGCTGGTGGGTCTTTACGCGGATGTCGACCTCACCGCAGAGTGGAAGGGGTTCGAGTGCCCCTTTATCGCGACTATGAAGCAGTCCAACGCGCGGCTTTTTTTTGATCTAGGCACGAGCGACGTCGCCATTGAGCTGGCCGATGTCGTGTTGCGCAATATTTCCACCGCCCGCGACGTTGCGCCCGAAGTCCCGCCGCCTCTGGTTCGCGGAGTGCGGCAGAACCAATGAGGTCGACGGAGAGATGCCGAAAGATCAGCCGTAGGTTTGCGGGACTCTCCCATTTTCGTTAGTCTTCTCCGCATGAGTCGCAACTCTGCATCGCGACCTTCTCCTAAGTTGAGCCCGTCGCCAGGTTTTTTCCGTGTTGTCGGGTTCCTCGGCGCCCTCATGCTCGGCGGCCTCCTCTACGATCAGATCTTCAGCCTCGATTCGTCCGAAAGCGGAGAGCAGGTGGGCGTCATGCCGAAGGCCGTCGCCCCCCAGAAGGCCGGCGCTGCTCGACGCGACGTGGACTTCGAGGACGGTTTTCAAACCGGAACTATCAAGAAAATCGATGCCTCCCGCGACAGCTTCACCATCGGGACCGACGACGGTAACGAACACGTGGTCAAGGTCGGGCCAGGAACCCGGGTTATAGACGTCAGAGGGCAGCGCATTGTCGAGCCCTTCGCCAACGAAACCCTGAAGATCGGCGCTGCCGTCGCTTTCAGGACCGCGGGCCAGACCCTCGTGGGTCTCCGCGCCGTTGGTGATGGCAACCGGTCCGGTCGGCGGAACGACATTCGCCGAGGGAAAATCGTGTCCATCGATCCTGGAAAGCGTACGATCAGCTTCAAGGTTGGAGACGAAGAGGTTCAAGCCGTGGCCACCGAGCAGACGAATTTTTTTGGCGCCAAGGGGAAGGACGCCACGGAACGCCTGGGGTCGCTCAAGGTTGGTGCAGGCGTCATGTTCGTGGTTCGCGCGAAGGAGGGCAGGAACTACCTCCTGGGGGTTCGGACGCCCACCCAATAGCCCCCAGGGCGGCCCCCCGCAAAGGGGGTGCCGCCGCGGTGAACGAGGGCTTAGCCGCTGCTATGGTTGCAGGTCATGAGCGCTTGCGCGAGGAGATCCAGGTCCTGAGCGGTGCCATCCCCGTCCGATCGCTCGGTCTCGTGCCCGCAACCAGCCTCATCGTCGGACAGGTCATCGGTATCGGCATCTTCCTGACCCCCGTGGAGATGGCGCGCACCCTCGGCGCTCCAGGCCTCGTGTATGCGATGTTTCTGCTCGCGGGCTTCATGGCCCTGACCGGCGCTCTTTGCTATGGCGAACTTGCCTCACGCTTTCCGGAGGCCGGCGGCGCCTACGTCTACCTGCGCGAGGCCTGGGGTGAACCGGTGGCCTTCCTCTACGGATGGAAGTGCCTGCTCGTCATGGATCCTGGGATAACCGCGGCGCTGGCCGCAGGTCTGGCCGAGTATGTGGCGTACCTTGTGCCTCTGGACGACCCCGGCAAGAAAACCGCGGCGGTGCTGATGATCGTTCTCCTCGCCGCCCTGACCGTTCTGGGCACGCGCCTGGCCGCCGGAACCCTCGTGTTCATCACCACGGTCAAGCTCGCGCTTCTGGCCGTGGTCATCGGGGTTGGGCTGGCGAGCGGCGGGGTGGCCCTGGAGAGGGTTCTCCCCTCCATCGCGCGGCCCGCGGGTTCCCTCCCGCTCTTTCCCGCCCTCGCCGGCGGCTTCGTGTCCGCCTTCTTCTCGTTCGGCGGCTGGTGGGAGGCCGCGCGGATGGCGGGAGAAGTGCGCGACCCGCAACGCACGCTGCCGCGCGCCTTCGTCCTCGGCATCGGACTCGTGACCCTGGTCTACATTCTGACCAGCGTCGTCTTTTTGGGCCTCGCCCCCTCCGGGGGTTCGGGGAACGCCAGCGCCTTCGCGGCCCTGGTCGGTGAGCAGCTCTTCGGGCCGAGAGGAGGCGCGGTCATGGCGCTCGGGGTCGTGGTGTCGGTGCTGGGCAGCTTGGCTGCGGTCATGCTCATGACTCCGCGACTGTACCTGGCCCTGGCCCGGGACCGGCTCTTCCCCGGCCGACTGGCCGACCTGCATCCTCGATTCGGCACTCCCGCGCGAGCCATCGCCCTGCAGGCGACCCTGGCGGCGCTGCTCGTGGTTCTGGGCAGCTTCTCCGACATCGTGGCCTACTTCGTGTTCGTGACCGTGGCCTTCATCGCCGCGAGCGTCGCCGCCCTTTACAGGATGCCCCCCGCCGCCTCCGGGTTTCGGACCCCGTTCCGACGGGTCACCCCCGCGGTCTTCATCGCTCTCTCAGTCGTGCTGCTCGCCCTGCTGCTCATGGGCCGACCCCGGCAAGCGCTTCTCGGTGTGGCTGTGGTCTCGCTCGGGCTTCCCGTGTACCTGGGGCTCCGCCGTGCCGGGACCATCGGGGCGTGAGGCTAAGATCTTCCGACATGGCGATACCCGGCCTCCCCGTGGCATGAAATCCCGACGGCGTTCAGGCCCCCGACTCGCGCTTGCGGCGGTCTTCGCGATGCTGCTCGGAACGGGTTGCCGCAGCCGCGCCGACGCCTCGCTCCCGAACGTGCTGATCGTCAGCCTGGAGTCGATGCGCTGGGACCACCTTGGGCTGTCCGGTTATGCCCGGCCGCTCACACCGAACATCGACAGCCTGGCCCGGCGGGGCGTCTACTTCCCGCGCGCCTACAGTCAAGGCACGTGGACGAGACCCTCGATTGCCTCCACGTTCGTCTCGGCGTTTCAGTCCACCCACCGGGTCCGGGGCAACCCGGACTCTCTCTCGGAGAGGTTCCAGACCCTGGCCGAGATCTTCCGCGGCCGCGGCTATCGGACCTACGGCTGGTCGAACAACGCGAACATCTCGGCGGCCTTCGGGTTCGCCCAGGGTTTCGACGAATACAACGCCCTGATAGGTAAGGATCCCAAGATCGTGGCGAGCCTGAAAGCCGCATTCCACGCCCCGTCCCGTCCCTTTCTGGCCTTCGTCCATCTCATGGGCACCCACTGGCCCTACCATTCGTCGAAGGAATTCGATCGCTACGATCGGCACAAGGACGCCGTTTCAATCACCGCGGACAACTGGACGGAGATCAACCAGGGGATGGTGACTCTCACTCCCGAGGATGTCGAACACAATCTCGCTCTCTATGACGGGGCGATCCAGGAAGTCGATGCGCGGGTCGGTGAGGTGATGGGGTTTCTCAACGATGCCGGGCTGGCCAGGAACACGATCGTGGTGATCATGGCCGACCATGGCGAAGAGTTCTACGAACGCGGACGGGTGGGCCACGGGTGGTCGCTCGCCGACACCCTGATCCGCGTCCCCCTGGTCATCGCCGGCCCCAATCTCCCGGAAGGGCGTGTGGTGGATATTCCGGTTAGCAATGTGGACCTCCTGCCCACCCTCAGCCGGCTCGCGCTCGCGAGCACTCCCGCCTTCGCGCAGGGACGCGATCTCGGTCCCATCATCGCGGGGAAGGCCGGCGATGACGGTCACCCTGTGTTCTCGGAGAGCGGGGACGGCAGCGCGATTGTTTCCGGTGAGTGGAAGTTGATCGAGCGGGGACGGCGCAACGAGTTCTACAACATCCTCAAGGATCCGCAGGAGGACGAGGACAGGATCGACGACGCCTCGGTCCGGGAAATCCGCGAGCGGCTCTCTCGCATGCTTCAATCATTCGCGGCGGGGAACCGGCGGATCGCCAGGGACATCGGGGATGCCACCAAACCCGTGGTCTCGAAGGAGGTCTGGGAGCAGCTGAGGTCGCTGGGCTACGTCAAGTAGGGCGGGGCCGGGCCAGGACCGCGCCGCGCACCCGCTCATGGAACAGTGCCTCGGCCCGCGTGATTTCGTACTCGCGGTGCGCGCTCTCGGCGGCGCCGGCGCGGAGCCGTCGGGCCAGCGCCTCGTCACCCCGAACTCGCTCTACCGCGGCCGCCAATGAGTCCGCGTCGCGCTGCGGCACGATCAGTCCCTGCCGGCCGTGCTCGATGACCTCGAGGATGGAGCCGGCGTCGGTGGCCACGATCACGCTCCCCGCCGCCATCGCCTCGAGCACGGCGGTGGGAATCCCGTCCTTGTCGCCGCTCGCCAGATCGACATACGGCGCCACGAAGACGTCCGCCTTTTCGAGAAAGCCGCGCACTTCGCGACTGGTACGCCGGCCGACGAAGCGGATCGCATGCCCCAGGCCGAGCTCCGCCGCGCGACGGCGAAGAGCCGCCTCGTAGACCCCGCTCTCGATGGCGTGGCGATCTGCCTCGCCCACGATGTCCAGGTCAGCCGGAACGCCGCGCCCGATGAGCAAATGGACCGCGTCGATCAGGTACTCGATTCCCTTCTTCGCGTCGATCCGGCAGACGCACAGGAGGCGCAGCGGTCGGCCTGCCATGGGGACGCTCCGGCTTCCCGGTCGGAAGGCTGCCGTTTCGGTCGCGTTCGGCTTGACCACGAGCTGGGGCAGCGGCGCGCCATGTAGAGTTTCGAGTTCCTCGCGAATTCGGCGGGAGGTGGCGACGATAACGTCGCAGGTCCGCAGGTGGAGCTTGACCACCTTCAAGGGGTAGTCCTTCAACATGTGGTCCGAATAGCAGCTGACGCCTCGGGGGATGCCGAGTAGTTGGGAGGCGACCAGGGCAAAGAGTGTCTGTTCGTAGAAGAAGTAGCTGTGCAGGTAGTCGGCCCGCCAGTCCTCCACCGCGCGGGCGAACGAGAAGGCCTGGAGAAAATGCTCGTGGCCCATGAGCTCCTCCTCCCGCAGATCCGCGGCGTCGGCGACCAGCCGCGTCACCGCCTCGACGCGGGCGGGCATGCGGCGACGGAAGCGCGCGAGATCCCGCGCGCCCGTCCCCGCGTGCAAGAGGACGCGGCGTTTGAGCTTCCAAAGGCCATCGCAGGTGTCGGCGAGATCCCTTCGGGGTCCGGGCCGCGGGTACAGGAATCTCACCGGTGCGCCGGACCGGGCCAGCGCCCATACTTCATGGTGCACGAAGGTCTGCGAGTACACAGGGAACGTCCAGCTGGCGCTCGCGATGACCCGGGGCGATGCCGGGGGGCCATCCAAGGTCGTGAGCCAACCCTCGAAGCGCAGTCGCGCCAACAGGAGTTCATGCGCCAGCCACACCAACGGGAGCTTCAGGATCCAGACCAGGCGCAGGGCCATGGGATGGACCCTCTCCGGCGCCCGATGCGGCCCGCTCACCGGCTCGAACTCCCCGGGCCGGATCGCGCCACGCGCGGCTGTCCCTGCCAACGTCGCGCATAGATTCTGTCGTATGGGATGAGAGGTTCGAGCAGGCCCGATTGGTCGAATCGACCGTCCGGGCCGACCAGGTTTGCCGGGGGAGATCCGAGGCGCAGGAGGCTCCGGGTCAGCATCCAGGCAACATACGGGGCCACCGCGACGAGGAGGGTCAATGGCCGTACCCGGAACGCCCAGCGGAACGCCTGGGCGTAGTTGCCCGACCAGAAGGAGACGCCGGCCAGGTACAGGGCGAACTGTCCGCTCGAGCGACGCAGCACGGACGGCGAGACCGAAGGGTCGCGCGCGGAAAGGTCGGCCATCAGCTGGACCCGGGATCGCCACATGGTTTCGCGCTCGGTGGACATGCTGTCGTTCCTTCGCCGATAACCGACGAGGACGTCGGGAACGACGGAGACGGCGTGACGCTCCGCGATGCGGATCGCGAGATCCCAGTCCTCGCATCCCTGCGCGTTCTCCCCACGCCACCTTTCGACGTAGCCACCGAATCTCTCGACGAAGGACCGCCGAAACAGGGGAACGCTGGCATTGCCCGTGAAGTTCACCTCGACCAGCGGTTCGAGCACGCGACCCTCGATCCGCCAGCGCGGAGAGCGGTCCATTACCACCCCTCTCCAGTCGATCCACGCCCACCAGCAATAGACGAGACCCGTATCCGGCCCGCACTCCTCGATCCGCCGCACCTGCCGCTCGATCTTGGTCGGATCCCAGACATCGTCGGCGTCCAGGGGCGCGATGAATTCACCGGAGGCGGCCGCCATCGCGCAGTTCCGCGCCGCGGCCACGCCGAGATTCTGCTGGCGGATCAGCCGAACCCGCGGATCGGAGGCGGCAAGAGCAAGAACGACGTCGGCGGTGCCGTCGGTGGACCCATCGTCGACCACAATGAGTTCGAGGGATGTGTAGGTCTGTCTGAGCGCGGAGCGGCACGTCTCTCCGATGTAGGCCGCGGCGTTGAAGGCAGCCACGACCACCGAGACCATCGGTAGGCGGCGATGGCCGGTCTCACCCGCGGACGCCATCACACGCGACCGGCCAGGCGCAGGGCAGAGCGCACGGGGTTTCTCAGACCTTGCCAGATGAAGGCTCGGCGCGCGTCCGGCGAACACGCACGAAGCCACTGCAGCAGCGGAGTGTGGAGACGTTGGACGGCCAGGGCCATGGAGGAGAGCCGGACGGCCCCGGGTGAGGCAGCGGGATCCGCCGGATCCGACGCGAAGGAACCCAGAACCGCCGGATAGGTGACCGCGGACCAGCCCGAGCGCACGACGCGGTCGAATAGGCTCAGGAGATCATTCTCGCGGGTTGCGCCATCGGTCCGTCCAAGCGCTTCCGTGAACGCCCCGGTTCGGACCGCGACACCGGGAGCGACCCGGTGATCTCTCCAGGCGTGCGGAAGGCTGGGGCAGGGCTGGATGCGAACTCCCCCCGCGGGCCCGGACTCATGGGTCCAGGCGGAAAATATGCCGAGGAGGGCGTCCTGGGCGAACCGCGCCGCGCATAGGGCGAAGAAGCCGGGTTCCAACCGCAATCGTGAGTCGACGAACACCAGGGTGGAGAGCGCTCCGTCGCTCGCCAGAAGGTTCTCGGCCGCCGCGATGGCCGCTCCTGGCCGCGAGCCGTCGGGAACGATCCGAATCGCGGCGGGCGGTTCGGTTTGCGCGCGGATGCTGGACAGGCATGCGTCCAGTCGGACCTGATCAGACGGGCGGGTCACCACCAGCCCCGTCCTGGGGCGCGGGGCGCCCGCAGCCTGGATGGGTCGAGGCGCGCGCGATTCCACCAGCAGACGCTTCATCTCGAGATGTCGCGTCACGATTGTGTCGTTGTCGCACACCCGTCGAACCGTTTCCGATGCGGCGCGGCCCATGCGCTCACGGTCGCCGGCCGGCGTGCCCAGCGTCCGCCGCAACGCGATGGCCAGCCCCTCCGGCGTCGCGTCGGGAGCCACCCAGCCCGACACCCCGTCGACCACGAGCTCGCGCATTCCCCCGTTTGGCGACACGATCACCGGAAGTCCGCTCGCCATCGCCTCGATGCAACTGTAGGGAAAGTTATCCCAGCGGGAGGGCACCACCGCGGCGCAGGCCCGCGAAAGGGCTTCCGTGACCCCGCGTCGATCGAGGCTGCCACGGAGGCGGAGTTGACCCCGCACCGACTTCGGGATGCGGGCCCGAATGGCTTCGCCCACGCTGGGGCCGCCGGTCGCGGAAACGGGAGTGTCGCCGCCGACGAGTTCCAGCCGGAGGTTCGGAAGCTCGCCGGCAAGGAGCGCAGCCGCATCGGCGAGTTCGAGTACGCCTTTTCTTGGCTCGAGCCGCCCGACGCAGCAGATCGGGCCATCCGTCCAGACTTGCGCACTGCGCTCGATTCGGGACGTGTCACCGAGCGGATAGGGTATGACGTTGACCCTCGGGCCGGGAACCCGGTACCGCAAGAGGATCTGCTCCGCGACATATTGACTTGGGCACAAGAGCGCGTCCGCCGCGGAGATCGAATACTCCTCCATGGCCACCGCGGGAGAATAGTCCGCGACCGTCGTGTCCCAGTTGTTGGCCGCGAATATCTTCTCGGTGGGTGAATGAATGTGGATGATGCAAGGAGGGCGTTTTGTCGGGCCGAGACCCAGGGCCCGCCTGAGTTGAAGGTAATAGAGCGGCGCCTCCCATTCCGGCGCCTCAATCACGTCTATGCCCTCGGCTTCGATCAGGCGCTCCGCCAGCAAGGCCGCCTGCCAGGAGAACGCCTGAACGGGAAACGACGATGCGATCATGGCCTGCGCCACGTGCCCGAAGCGGGTCGAAAGACTCGTTCCGTTATCCGCCACGGACTCGTCCAGGGCGATACGGTGCACGACCAGCCGGCTTCCCGCCAACTCCTCCCGAGCAAGAGGTGCTCCGCGCCACCTCTCTCCAATCACGTGCACTGATTCACCCGCGTTAGCCATCAGGCCGGCCATCTGGCGGACATACGTGCCGATTCCACCCGGTGGATAGGAGGCCGGCGGATACTCCCGGCAGATGAACAGGTGTTTCAGGCTCCCCTCACTCGGTGTTTGGCGGATAGTATTTTCCGAGCGTCGGGTGAGGCGCGGGGAAATAGCCGAACAGGACGGCGTTCCAAACTATTTGGAGCACGAAGGGACCAGGGGCGGCCAGGACCTGAGCGATCAGGTTGGCAAATCCGCCCAGCCCGAGCGACCCCGGCATCGCAAGCCGCGCGGAGGCGCGAAAAGGGCCCAGGAGGCAGACTCCACTTACGAGAAGGATTAGCAGGCTGTTCACGCGATGCTCAAAGGCTGCCAATGAAAGCGAATGTGATGCCCTGGATCATCGCCACCACACCGAGTGAGTAGGTCGCCAGCTTCACCGCAAGCGCAGGAGGGCTATGACGCTCCACTCCCGTTGATCCCGTTTCGCTGGTTGTCGTGTGCACGGTCCCAAAGGCTAGCCTAGGTCGGCGCCGCCCGCGGGGTAAGGGCGGTGCGGGACTTCCGGCCGACGAAATAGCACTCGAGGGACTGATACGCTGCACAGAGCGATACGATTGCTCTCCTGTGGAGGCACCTGCGGTCAGAAAAGCGCGACCCGATCTTGAAATGGGTTGCGCCGTCCGAGCTTGGTGGCGCCACCAGCGCACTCGATGAGGCCTGAACCACGCGTCCACCGTCGGTCGCTCATGGACTTGAGCGGCTGGCCGATCGTGATCACACTCGTGTTTCGCCTTGGGCTCATTCTCTTCGTGCTCACACAGCACCCCGGCCGAAACACCGAACAGTTGTTCTCGACGGTGGACACCAAGCGCTATCTCGAGCTTGCCGCCTCGCTCCTGCGAGGCGATTTCTCGACTGCGGAGGGCCCGGAGACCTACCGTCTCCCCGGCTACCCGCTCCTCCTGGCGCCCGGGATGCAGATGGGCTGGCCCACCGCCTACGCCCTGGTCGCCCAGTCGCTACTGTGTTGTCTGGTGGTCGTCGTGGTGGTATGGACAGCTCGCCTCATCGGTTTGAGAGACCGCGCCGCGACCGCGGCGGGAGTGCTCTGCGCGGTCGAACCGACGCTCCTGCTCTGGAGTCTCTTTCTCATGGCCGACGCACCCCTGGGGGCCATGGTCGCCGTCACCTTCCTGGCCCTGTTGCTGCATCTGCGCGACGGTTCAAAATGGACTCTGGCCCTGGCCGCGGCGCTTGGCGCCGGCGCCGCGCTGGTGAAGCCGGTGGCCTATGGTGTGGCCTTCGTCATCGCTTTCGTGGCGGCCTGGGCGCGGCGTTCGGAGAATGCCTGGGGTGCGCTCCGCCTTTTCCTGGTGGCAGCCTTTTCGGGCGTCTTGATCCTGGGTGCCTGGCAGGCCCGGAATCTGGTTGCCGGGGGTTCGTTCGGTTTCTCCTCGCAGTTCAGCCAGGTCAGCCGAAGTGCCGACTTCGAGGTCTGGCGTTCCAAAAACCCAAAGGCAAGCGGCGAGCAGGTCCAGAAGGAATGGCGAAACCGGGGCCTGGATCGACCGACCGCGATCGCCCCTTGGCCTTCCCTGGCGAGCTCCCTCTTGACCCGCCTTCGACTTCACTTGATCGGGACATGGAGAACCCTCTCCAATCCCGGAGTGCTGGCCTGGCTCCAGTTCCTGGATCTCGAGCCGCAGGGGAATGCCGTATCAAGAGAAATGCTTCGGAAGGGTCCCTGGGCATTCCTACTTCAGTCGGTCCAGGGAAAGCCGTATGTGGTGGCGGGATCAGTAATTCTCGGGGGCATCAATCTGATCTATTGGTACCTCTTCGTGGTTGGGTTCAAAGAGCTGATGCCAAGAGTCCCGGCGGCCGCGGGTGCGGCGGGTGCGCTGATCCTCTACTTTGCCCTCGCGTCTGGGGGGCCGTGGGGACAGAGCCGGTTTCGCATTCCTTTCGTTCCCGCTCTCTGCGTGATTGCGGGGGCGGCGTTTGATCGACAGGTGAAAAAGGCCACACGCTTGCCGAATGGGCACTAGAATCCTTCGCTTCCCGTGTCCGACTCCTCAGTTCCGCTGTCTGTAATCGTCCCCGTCCACCGGGGTGCGGTCATGTTTGCGCGCTGCCTCGCCGCCATCGCACGCACGTCGCCTGCTCCTGAAGAAGTTCTGGTGGTCTGCGACGGTGAAGTCCCAGAGGCAGCCCGTCTCGCCCGAGCACAGGGCTACGGCGTGATCGAGGTCTCGGGCGGCCCGCGGGGTCCGGCATGCGCCCGAAACCACGGCGCCCGGGCCGCCAGGAGCCCCATCCTCTTCTTTGTCGACAGCGACGTTGAACTCCCGACCACCGCCATCGCCCAGGTTCGACGGCATTTTCAGAGCGACCCGGGGCTCACGGCGGTCTTTGGATCGTACGATGCGGAGCCTTCGGATCCCTCTTTTCTCTCGCAGTACCGGAACCTTCTTCACCACTTCGTGCACCAGACTTCCTCGCCCGACGCCTCCACTTTCTGGGCCGGTTGCGGGGCCATTCGCCGGGAGGCGTTTCTGACCGCCCAGGGTTTCGACGAGTCGTACTCCCAGCCCTCGATGGAAGACGTCGAGCTGGGGTATCGCTTGAGCCGCGCCGGTCACAGGATTCTTCTCGACAAGGCGCTTCAGGCCAAACACCTCAAACATTGGGGCCTTTGGTTGATGTTGCGAACTGACGTGCTCCTTCGAGCGTGGCCCTGGGCAAAGCTGATTCTTGAGAAACGGAACGGGGGCCGCGACCTGAATCTCCGGGCGCACGGCCGGTGGAGCGTGCTCGCGGTGGGCGCCTTGCTCGCGAGCCTGGTGGGCGCGGTTTCGAACCGCCTGCTGCTTTGGCCCTGCCTCGCGCTCGCCGCCACTCTTCTCGTGCTCAATATGCCTTTCTACCGCTTTCTGGCCAGCAAACGCGGAGCGGTGTTCGCCCTGCGCGCGATTCCCGTCCACTGGCTCTACTTCGCCTGTGGTGGCCTCGGCTTCAGCCTGGGGATACTGAGTCAGCTGACGGCTTCCCTCCGTGGGCGACCCGCGGCGGTCGAGAGCTTGGGGCCGACACCCACTGAATGATGCCGGGGACGAGGTTCATCCTCGTTCCATACCCGGGCCCGCGAAGCATGACGTGGTCAGGCCTACCTTCGGCGGGCCTGCTCGTGGGTCGCCGCGCCTTCAGGGAGCGCAGCCGCCTCCTGATACTCCATGTCTGTGTTCACGCTCCAGAGATCCTCGACCCCTTGATGCAGCGCGTTTCGAACCGCGAAAAGGCCGGTCAGCATCGAGTGATCCTGGTTGTTGTATCGATGAAGCCCGTTGCGACCGACCATCTGGAGATTCTCGAGCCCGTTCAGGAAGGATCTCAGCACGGAGAGGTGCCGGGCATACGTGGCATCGTAAAGCGGGTAGGCCTTCGGCACCCGGAAGACGCAGCCGTCCTCGACCTCGTCTGCGCGGGCGAGGCCGATGCTCGCGACTTCGGCGCGCGCAATCGCGATCAGCTCAAGGTCGGGCAGGTTCCACAGGGCGTCTCCCTCGGCGCAGAAGTACTCGAGACCGAGTGTTGTCTTGGCCGGATCGGGCGACATGTCCGGGCTCCAGTTCTTGAAGTTCTGAATCCGTGCCACGCGCACCGTGCTGTCATGGATGTATATCCAGTTATCGGGAAACAGATCTCGCCTTCCCACCACGAGGCAGACGGTGAGGAAGTCCCGATAGCGCAGACTTGCGGCCGCCGTCCGCACGGCTTCGGGTGCAGGAGGATCCAGTCTGGAGATGAGATCGGAGATCGGCATGGAGGCGATGAAATCAGTGCCCTCGATCGCGTAATCACCCTTCGGTGCGCTGACGCGGAGGCCGGTCACGCGACCCGCCGCATGCCGGATTGCGGTTACGCCTGCGTTCAAGTCCACGGTGCCGCCGCCCTCGCGGATCCGTTCGGCCGCGCGCTCCCACATCATGCCCGGACCCAGACGCGGATAGTGGAACTCCTCGATCAGACTGGTGGCCCGACGACCGCTCCTGGTCAGGATCTGGCGCAACAGCGCCTTGACCGACAGGTCCTTGATGCGCTGGGCCGCCCATTCCGCCCTCAACTCGGAGCAGGGCACACCCCACACCTTTTCGGTGTAACTCTCGAAAAACGTCTTGAACAGGCGCCTTCCGAAGCGGTTTGTCACCCAGTGCTCGAAGGTGGTCTCAGGCCGCGTCTGAAAAAAGTGAGCCCAGGCGTAGCTGGACAGGATGGCGAGGGTTTCGAACGGACCCACCTTCTGGAGGGTGTCGAAAACCTCCAGCGGGTACTTGAAGAAGGTGCCCCGATAGAAGATGCGCGACAGCCTTGGGCGTTTCAGGAGGTCGTCGCCAAGGATCTCACGCCACCGTTGCGCGATCTCGGGGATCCGGGTGAAGAAGCGATGCCCTCCCATGTCGAACCGGAACCCCCGGTAGCTCTTCGGTACGCGCCAGGCCGCCGACGCGCTCCGCCTGCTCGAGCACCAGGGGAATGAGGCCCTGGCGGACCAGTTCGAGGGCCGCGGTCAGACCTGCGGCCCCTCCGCCGATCACGACGAACTTCCGAGATTCCGTGCGCGCGGTCAACGAGGCTTGCCCAGAGGGGGCGCTCTCCGGCACGGTTGGCGGGCCAACACTCAGGAAGCTCCCCCCGATCTCTGCATAAATCTCAGCTTACCTTCCGTCGGGGTTCTCGCGCAGATGAGGAAACTTGGTAGGGTCGGTGTGCATCGGAGGCTGAGAGATGGAGAGCGAGACCCACCGCTGGTATTCGGACCGGATTGGTCAGGACATCCACGTCCGGGTCTACGGCCACTTCGGGCAACCGGTCCTGGTCTTTCCGACGAGCGGCGGCGATGAGCGCGAATACGAAGGCCAGGGGATGTTCGACCACCTTTCTCACCACATGCAGGCCGGTCGGGTGAAGTTCTTCTGCGTGAACTCGGTCAACCACGACTCCTGGTACAACAAGAATATCCATCCGGCGGACCGGGCGAAGTTCCAGGTGGCCTACGACGACGCCATCGCCAACGAAGTGCTGCCCTTCATCGAGCACCATTGCTCCGCCAAGGGCATCGCCATCACCACCACCGGCGCCTCCTTCGGCGCGTATCACGCGGCGAATACGCTCTTCAAGCACCCCACTCGGGTGAGACGGTGCCTGGCCCTCTCCGGCGTCTACGACCTGCGAAAGTTCATGGACGGCCACTTCGACGACAACTTCTATTTCAACAACCCCGTCGACTACCTGGCGAATCTGACCGACTGGAACATCCTTCAGTATCTGCACCAGTGCGACATCAGGCTCGCCACCGGTCATGGACCCTACGAAGACAGCGCTCCTTCGCGGCGCATGTCGGCCATTCTCACCTCGCGCGGCATTCCTCATCACCTCGACGACTGGCGCGAACAGGGCGGCCACGACTGGCCGTACTGGAAACACCAGATGGACGTCTACATCTCCAGGTTGTTCTAGTGCCTCGCCGCGCGTCACGACGGGAGGCCCTGCTGGCGCTCTCGTCCGGCGTGGCTGCGGCGATTGGCGGGCCAGGGGCCGCCCAAGGGCAGACCCGGGCCGCCTCGCCGGACTGGAAGAGGGTCCGCGACCGCTATGCGATCGAACCCGGTCTCGCCTATATGAATACCGGCACCTTTGGTCCGCCGCTTCACGAAGCGCTCGAGATCGAGACGAAGGACCGTCTCGCCATGAGCCGCAACTATCCGACGCACTTCGTCGATCACTACATGACGAAGAGCCTGCCCGACCTCGTGGGCGTAACGGCTTCTTTCGTGGGCGCTTCTCCCGACGAGATCGCCTTTACCACCGGCTCGACCGAGAGCATGAGCTATATCGCGAACGGTCTCGACCTCCTGTCGGGCGAGGAAATCCTCGCGACCACCCATGAACATCAGGCCGGTGCTTATCCATGGATTCTGGCGGGGAAGCGCCGCGGATGCCGGCTGAAGCTCGCGACCCTGAAAACGCCGGTCACTCGCTCCCAGGATGTGATCGATGCGATCGCCGCCGCGATCACGCCCCGCACCCGCGTCCTTTCGATCTGCCACATCAACTACACCGACGGCTACATCATGCCGGTGAAGGAACTGGTGGCGCTCGCGAAGAGCCGCGGCCTCATCACGGTGGTGGATGGCGCCCAGGCGATCGGGATGATTGACGTCGACATCCACGACCTCGGCTGCGACTTCTACGCGGGTTCCCTCCACAAGTGGCTCGGCTGCCCTTATGGCACCGGCCTTCTCTATGTTCAAGACGCCATGCGGGACAAACTCTGGCCCAGCGTGGTCGAAGGCTACGACGGGTGGGATGACACGGACTTCTACGGGGTGAAGGCCAAGGCTCCCGCCGTGGACTTCGGCGCTCTGTGGCCAAAGGCCCTGCTCAAGTACTCGTCGAACTTCCACTACTTCGGTCCGCTCTTCTGGACCCTGCCCCTGGCGATTCGATTCCAGCGCGAATTCGGACCGAAGGGCGTCGAGCGGCGGATCCGCGCCCTTGGGCAGTACGCCCGTGCCGAACTCTCGAAGATCGACAAGATCAAGGTGGTGACGCCGGAGGACCCGGCGCACTACGCGGGCCTCGTCGCCTGGGAGATCGGCGAGGGCAGCACTTTTCAGTTCTCTCGCGCGATGCGGTTGGAGCACGGCGTCGTGGTCCGGAACGTCACTCATCGGCCCATTCAGTTCGACGTGGTGCGGGCGTCGACCCACATCTTCAACACCGAAGAGGATGTGGACCGGCTCTGCGCGGCTATTCGCAAGAAGCTCGCGTAGTGCGACGGCGTTTCGGTCGCTGGCCTGGCGCGATGGCCATGATCGGCGCGGCTGCCGCCGCGGCTGCCGGCGAAGGGCTGAAGCCCGGTTGCGCGCTGCTCAAGGCCTGCGGACTGGAAGTCGCCGCCTCATCCTGCACCACCGAGCAGTCACGCCCGATCGACGGGATCACCTATGACGGGCAGCGGTGCGCCGAGCCGCGGGATCTCGTCGCCCATGGTGTTGGGCCAGAAGTCGGCATGGGCGCCACCGTTTTCGCTTTCCTCGGCGGCCGGTATCGCGTGGTCTACGACATCACCGGCGAAGCGCCCATCAGCCAGGCCAGGTTCGACTATCTGGCCGAGAACCTGCCTCTGGCCTCGAAACTCGCGACGAAATTCTCGAAGACGAAGTACTCGATTGTCTACCTCGACCTCTCGGCACGACGGTTTTTCGCCGCGCGCGCCGACAAGCTCACGGGCGAGGCGGAGCTTCTCTTCCTCGATGCCACGGCGAGGCGGCGCGTCTACTTCGGTTCGGGCCGTTCAAAGTTTGGCCCGTGGAAGCTCCACGGCTCCGCCTATGTCGATGTCCGGGCCCGTCCGGGGGTCAACAACGCAAAGAGTGTGGTCTACGATGTCCGCATTCGCACCGCGCCGGTGAATGCGATGGTCAACGCCATTATGCGACTCGGTCTCTTCCGGGGGCACGTGATCGGCCAGATCGAGGACACCATGAAAGACCTCGTGGCCGCGGCCGTGGCCCTGTCCGCTCAGGGCGTCGACGCGGTTCTTAATGACCCCTCCTTCACGCCCGAGGAGCGGGTCAAGGTTCAGGCCCTCGCGGCGCTTCCGGACTGAAGAAGAGGCGGGCCCGGCCTTCGCCCCGCCCTATGCGTCGCGCAGCGCCCGGGTGATCGGCATGCGCGCCGCGCGGAGAGCGGGCAGCAGACCGCCGATGAGGCCCATCACGCCCGCGAAAGTCATCCCGGTCATCAGGATCTGAGGGGTGAGCCGAAATGAGAAAGCCACCTCGCTGAAGCTCTGGGTCTGCGCGGTTCCGGTGGAGTAGCCGTTCATCGGCCAGGCGAGAAGACACCCGATAGCACCGGCAAGGAGCGCCAGAACCACCGACTCCATCACGAAGGAGAAGAGGATCGCGAGGCGCGAGAAACCGAGCGCGCGAAGGGTGCCGATCTCGCGCGTGCGCGAGGCCACGACCGCGTACATCGTGTTCATGGCGCCAAAGACCGCTCCCACGCCCATGACGAAGGCGACGAAGGCAGCGAGGCCCTTCAGAATGGCGGCCAGCGGCCCCGCCTGATCTTCGTAGTATTTGTTCTCGGGAACCGCCTGGAGCTGCATCTGCGGCTGCGCGCGGATCCATTTGTCGAGGGCCGCGATCTGCGAGGCGTCCTTCATCCGGACCACCACCGAGTTCGACCCCGAGCCGCGCTGAAACATGGCGCCCATCACGTCGTAGTCGCCCCAGATTTCACTCTCGAAAGCACCCCCCTGCGATTCGAACACCCCCACCACCACGAAGCTCTTGTCCATGTACTTCAGGCGCTGGCCGAGGTTAAGGCCTTCGATTCGTCCCATGATCTTGCGGCCGACGATGACCTCGTCGAGGCCGGTCGTGAAGTTGCGGCCCTCCTTGATTTCGATGCCCCCACGGACCTCGAAGGCCTGCGGCGTCACCGCGCGCAAAGTGACGTTGGTGGAGCCGCCATTGTCGACTTTGGGCAGACTCATGACCACGACCCAGTCCCAGGCCGCCAGGGCCGAGCCGTCGGGCCGCCGCGCGATCCGGTCGTCCGACAAGATGGTGTTGCGGACGCTGATCCCGACCCCCGAGGTGAGTTCGGAGGCGGAACCGCGCTGCACGATCAGCGCGTTGTCGGGCCGCCCGGTGGCGCGAAGGGCCATCTCGAAACCCGCCGACATCGACAGCAGGATCGCGAAGACCGCGACCACGAGGGCAATGCCGGAGATCGCGAGCAGGGTCACCTGCCAGCGGACGCGCACGTTGCGGATGTTGTACGAGATAGGCAGGGCCATCGAGCTAGACCGTCCTCAAAATGTCGGTGATGCGAGCCCGATAGGCGGAGAGTGCGGGAACCAGACCCGCGAAGAGACCGAGAACGACGGCAATGAAGAAGCCGAGGGTCGCAACATCGGGCTTGAGTTCGAGCCCGCTCAGTCCGATGCCCGCGAGAATGTCCGCGATCCCGGGAGTGTTGGAGATGCCGATGAGCAGAGCCTGGGAGCCGAACACCCCAAGGGCCCCGCCGAGCACCCCGAGGAGCAGCGCCTCTCCGACCACGAAACCCATCACGTGGGCGCTCGAGAAACCGAGCGTCTTCAAGACGCCGATCTCGGTGCGCCGTTCGCGGACCGCCATGCTCATCGTGTTCGCGGTGACGAGCAGGATCGTGAAGGCCACGGCGAGGCCGATGCCGTTGAGGAGGAAGGCGAGGTTGCCGGCCATGGCGATGAAACTCGCCTTGAAGGCCTGTTCGGTTTCCGTGATGGACGTGGCCGAGCTGTTCTCGAAGAGGGCGTCGATCGTCTTGCCCATGCTCGCGGCCTGATTGCCGTCGTTGATCTCGACCATGAAGGTGCCGACGCCGACGTCACGGGGAGCCACACCCTCCTTGAGGTACTCGTAGTGGAAGTACATCGAGGAGACGTCGGTGCCAGGGAACTTCGCGCTATCGGCGTCGTAGATGCCGCTCACCACGAACTCAAAGGGCCCGCTGCGGCGCCGATAAGGCGGAATGAAGCTCTCGAGGAAGAACTTGTCGCCCACCTTCCAGTTGAACTTCTTCGCGAGCTTGCTGCCGATGACGCAGCCCATGCGCGTCTCCTTGAAGCTTTGCCACTGGTCAGGAGGGATGACGAGCTCGGGATACATCGCGAAGTACGTCTCGACATCTACCGCCATGTTGTTGAAGAAGTTGCTCCAGTCGGTGGTGGAGTCCGAGTCTCCATCGGCCTGGCCTTCCTTCTTTGCCGGCAGCGATCCGCCGAACCATGCGGTTTTCGCCACCCGCTTCACCCCCGGCACGGACTGGATCCGCGCCTCATAGGCCAGGGGCAGGTTGAAGGTGAGGCTCACGGAATGGCGGGTCACGAGGCGGCTGGCGGAGGAGGCCGCCAGCATGCCGTCGACCTCAGCGAGCACCGAGCGGAGAGTGCAGAGCAGGAAGATGCAGACCGCCATGGCGACCACGGTGCTGCCGGTACGGACCCAGTTGCGGCGGAGATGTTTGAGGACGAAGGGAAGGTATTTCATGGTCTCTCTCCTAGCGGAGCTGAAGAACTCCCTTTTCGAGGTGACGCTGGACGTGGGCGCGTTCGGCCGCCCGCGGGTCGTGGGTCACCATCACGATCGTTTTCTTGAAGTCGCGGTTGAGCGTCTCCATGAGCTGGAGGATCTCCTCAGCGCTCTTGGCGTCGAGGTCGCCCGTGGGCTCGTCGGCCACCAGCACCTGGGGGTCGGTGACCACGGCGCGGGCGATGGCGACACGCTGTTCCTGACCGCCCGAGAGTTGACGCGGGTAGTGTGAAGAACGATCGGCGAGACCTACGACCTTGAGCGCGGTGAGCGCCCGCTCACGGCGCTCCTTCTTATTGAGGTTCGTGAGCAGCAGGGGAAGTTCGACGTTCTCCACCGCGGACAGAACCGGAATCAGGTTGTAGAACTGGAAGATGAAGCCCACGCTGTGGCTGCGCCACTTTGCGAGTTCGCCCTCGGAGAGGACCGCGATGTTCTTGCCGCCGACGAAGACGCCGCCCGACGTTGGCTGATCGATGCCGGCGATCAGGTTCAAGAGCGTGGTCTTGCCGGAACCGGAGGGACCCATGAGGGCCACGAACTCGCCTTCCGGCACGTCGAGGCTCAAGGAGTCGAGGACCTTGAGTTCCTCGGCTCCCCGTTTGTAGATCTTCGTAACGTCCTTGACCGAGACCATCGTTGTCATGACTCTTTGATTTCCTTGTTTCGCTCTTCGCTCAACCAGGGGCGCGGCGCGCCCCCTCCCGAACTGTTCGTCGACGATAAGTCGCGATATATGACAGGCAACGTCATAAATGGATCGGCTGGTCCTTACGACGGGCTTCCGGACTTCGGACGAACCGCATCTCCGTCTTTCAGTCCGGCCGCGGGCGCGTCGACCAGCGTCTCGCCGCCGTAGAGGCCACTTTTGATTCTTGCGACGCCCCCGTTTTTCGAACCCACCTCGACCTGGCGCAGCTTCGCCCGGCCCTCGAGGATTTCGAAGGCCACACTCTTCCCGTCCCGCGTGACGATCGCCGACTCGGGCGCGGTCACGATCGACTGGGTGGGAGCGGTGGAGCCGTCCGTCGCCCGCGTCGGTGCGGGAGCAGCCTTTTCGGTGAACTGCACGCGCGCGCTCATTTCGGGCTTCAGATCTTTGTCCTTGTCGAGGATCGTGACCTTCACCTGGACCGTGGCCTTCGTTCGGTCCGCGGTGGGGATCACCTGGCGCAGGCGGCCGCGGAACTTGCGATCCGGGAACGCCTCGGCGGAGACCTCGGCGGGCTGGTCCGCGCCAAGTTTCGCCACGTTCGACTCGGCCACGTCGACCTCCACCTCGAGAGTGTCGAGGTCGGCGAGGGCCACGATGGCGCCGGAGGCGGTCGAGATGTTCACGCCGGGAGGGATCGGGGCGACGCTTTCGCCCACTTCCGCCATCTTCTTCACGACCGTGCCGGAGAAGGGCGCGCGGATTTCCGTGTTGGCGAGGACGGCGCGATAGAACTCGGCGTCGGCCTTCGCCTGACGCAACGCCGCCTCGAACACCGAAACTCGCGAGTTCGCGCCATCAAGCGCGTCCCGGGTTCCGATCTGCTCGCGGGTCAGCCCCTCGGCCACCCGCGCCTGGCGTTTCGCCTCGGCAAGGTCTGCCTCCGCGCGCTGAATCGTGGCCTCGGCGCGCTCCACCTGAGCGAGGTAGTCGCGATTCTCGAGGCGGGCGATGATCTCGCCTTCTTTGACCCGGCTTCCTTCTTCGACGCGCAGGCTCGAGAGCCGGCCCTGGATCTTGGCGGAGACCACCGCCTTCCGGCGGGCCACGATGTAGCCCGAGGCGGTCAGCAGAGGCGCCCCTGCATTCGAGGCGCGGATCGACTCGGCCGTAACCTCGGTCTTGGTTACCTTCGCCGTGCCGACGTCCAGGGGTTGATTGGTGAAGCGGAGGAAATAGGCGCCGCCCAGGATAAGAACGGCCGGGAAGAGAAGCAGAAGCGGCCATCGTCGCGGCTTTGTGTTTTGGCTGCCGCGTTCAATTTTGAGGGCAGCGAGATCGTTTCTTAACTCGGACAACGGTTCACTCCAGGAGGGAATGGGGGATTCAAGGCGCGCCAGGAGCAGGCCTCAAACCCCGAGGGGATGCGGAGTCTACGGGAGCAGGTCCTCCATGCGCATGTGAACAATGTCATACGCGCGGCCAAAAGGCCGCAACGACCCGATTGGAGGCTAGCAGTCCGTGGTGAAAGTCGACCGCGAGCGAAAGTGAGAGATTTTTCGTCAGATCAAGGCGCCGAACCGCAGGAATACCGGGAGTATTTCAAGGTTTGGCAACGCGGAACTCTGCGGAAAAGATCCGCTTTCGACGCGGAGTGTGCCGCAGCACCGAGAGCGCGCAAGCCTGGCCTCGGGCCAGCGCGGAGCCTCCCCTTGGGGGACGAGCGATGCGCCCGGCTGGCGATGAGCCGAAGGGCTCGAATATCGGGAATATTCGAGCTCCTGAGCGAAGAAGTCCAGGCGGGATGCAGCGCTCGAGCCCCAAGGGCTGGCTTCGCGCTCGAATGCCGGCCGACTTTCACCACGGGCTGGACCGATCGAACGTGGCTCAATCGAAACCATGCCGTCCATGTACCGGGCGGTGACCTCGTCCCGCTCGATTCCGGCTCCGGCGGCATCGAGGAGCTGGCCCAAGCCGTCGAAAACGAACACGAGTCGAGAGTGATCGTTCGGCCGAGGAGCCCCGGGTCGCCCGCGAACCGGCGCGTCCAGAGCCGATGGCTCAGGACCACGGTGTTCGCGGCTCCGAAGCGGTCATCGTCTTTGTTGAACCCACGGCCGTGGCGAGGCGGGATGCCCAGGGTCGCGAAGTAGTCGCCCGTGACCGTGGCGCCCGTGAGACGCTCGGGCTCGTCGTGGCCGGAGGTGTCTTTTCCCGTGAGGTTGGGAGACCAGATCCGAATCGCGGATACGCCCACCAGGGCGGTGGCTCGGGTGCTCCAGTCCCCGAACAAACCGGGCGAGATCACCTCGCGCGCCGGCCCGCCCGAGGCGCTCCGGTCCTGCCAGACCATCACCAGCCTTTCGGGATCCTTGTACGCAAGCGGCTTCAGCAGGGCGCCCGAGACAAACGCGAACACGGTCGTGGTGGCGCCGATGCCGAGGGCGAGGGCCGCGATCGCGATGGCGGTGGCTCCCCGCTGCGAGCGCCAGCCGCGAAGGGCGTAGACGAGGTCGAGTCTGAGGGTGTCCACCGCCGACACGCTAGGGGCGGGTTGTTAAGAACCGATGAAGATCCCCCGGGACCTCGCGGCGCCACGCCTTAAACTGAGGTCGTCATGACCACAACCCGCATCGAAAAAGACACGTTTGGCCCCATCGAAGTTCCTGCGGACAAGCTGTGGGGAGCGCAAACCCAGCGCTCGCTCCAGAACTTCAAGATCTCGACCGAGAAGATGCCGCCCGAACTCGTGCGGGCGCTCGTCCTCGTCAAGAAAGCGGCCGCCCTCGTCAACATGGACCTCTCGGCCCTTGACCCCACCAAGGCCGAGGCGATCGTGAAAGCGGCGGATGAGGTGATCGCGGGGAAACATTCGGGCGAGTTTCCCCTCGCGATCTGGCAGACCGGTTCGGGCACGCAGTCGAACATGAACGCGAACGAGGTGCTCGCGAACCGCGCTTCCGAACTCATGGGCGGCGAGCGGGGCGAGACCCGCAAGGTCCACCCAAACGACGACGTGAACAAGGGTCAGTCGAGCAACGATGTCTTCCCGACCGCGATGAGCGTCGCCGCCGTCGAGGCCCTCACCCGCGAGGTCATCCCCAAAGTCCTGGCCCTGCGGCAGGAGCTCGATGCCAAGGCGAAGGCGTTCAAAGACATCGTCAAGATCGGACGCACCCACCTTCAGGATGCGACGCCCCTCACTCTCGGCCAGGAGTTCTCGGGCTACGTCGCCCAGCTCGACCACGGTCTCAAACACGTTCAGGCGTCGATCCCGCACCTCGCCGAACTGGCCCTCGGCGGCACCGCGGTGGGCACCGGCCTGAACGCCCATCCCGAATACGCGGTTCGCGTCGCGAAGAAGCTCGCGGAACTTACCGATCTGCCTTTTCTGACCGCGCCCAACAAGTTCGAAGCGCTCGCCGCCAACGATGCCCTGGTCCACGCCCACGGCGCGCTCAAGACCCTCGCGGCTTCTCTCATGAAGATCGCAAACGACATCCGCTGGCTCGCCTCGGGTCCTCGTTGCGGCATCGGCGAACTGACGATCCCCGAGAACGAGCCGGGGTCGTCGATCATGCCGGGGAAGGTGAATCCCACCCAGAGCGAGGCCATGACCATGCTCTGCGCGCAGGTCTTCGGCAACGACGTGGCGATCAATATCGGCGGAGCGTCCGGCAACTTCGAGCTCAACGTCTTCAAACCGCTCATCATCCATAACTTCCTGCAAAGCGCGCGTCTCATCGCGGACGGCTGCGAGAGTTTCCGGACGAACTGCGCTTACGGGATCGAGCCGAATGCGGAAAAGATCGATTCGAACCTCCACAACTCTTTGATGCTGGTGACCGCACTCAACCCGCACATCGGCTACGACAACGCCGCGAAGATCGCGAAGACCGCGCACAAGAAGGGCCAGACCCTGAAGGCGACCGCGATCGAGCTGGGCCTCGTCACCGCCGAGCAGTTCGACGCGTGGGTGAAGCCCGAGGAAATGGTGGGTACCAGGTAGAACCCGCGCGCTCGTGGACAACCTGACCCACACGCTCACGGGCGTCGCCATCGCCCGCATGGGCCTCGAAAAACGCTGGCCGGGGGCGACCCTCACCCTGGCGGTTTCGTCGAACCTCCCTGATATCGACATCGTGGCCGCCCTCTGGGGCAATGTCGCGTATCTCGAACACCACCGCGCGATCACCCACGCGTTTCCCGCGAGCCTTCTCGAGGCCGCGGTTCTCGCCCTCATCCTTTCCTGCTGGCCGGGATCGCAGAGGCGTTTCGGCCCCACCCTGCTCTTGTCGTGGCTCGGCGTGTGCCTTCACATCGTATGGGATTTGTGGACGAGCTACGGCACCCGCGCTCTGCTCCCCTTCGATTCGACCTGGTACTCGTGGGACTGGATGTTCATCATCGACCCGATCTTCCTGGGCCTGCTCGTGCTCGCCTGTTTCGGCTCTCGCTGGTTCGGCCGGCCACGGTTGCCCCGATGGGCGTTCGTCGCGGCTCTTGCCTATATCGGTGTGCGGGCCGCCGCGCAATGGATGGCGCACGGCCAGGCGGAGAGTTTCGCTGGATCCGAGTTCGGCGATGTGAGGGTCCTTCCGAATCCGCTCTCGCTCAACCGGTGGCGCTTCATCGCGAAGAGCGACCGGAAGTTCGCCGCGGGTTCGGTCCAGGCCGTCGGAACATCGAGAAGCAGGGTCGAGTTTCCGCGGACCGAGCCGGACGCACTGGTTCGTCGGATCGCGGTGGAGAGCCATGCCGCTCGGGTGTTTCTCGACTTTTCCCCGTTCCCCCGCCTCGAAACCCGGCAGGAAGGGAAGATCACCGTGATCATCTGGCGTGATCTGCGCTTCTCGGCGGTGGTACAAAGCGGCTTTTTCTGCGAGGTGAAGGTGGACGCCGAGGGCCGCATCGTGTCGGAGCGGATCGTCTTTTAGGGGATCCGCCCTTCAGGTCCACTGCCGCCGCGACAACTCGAGGTTGATGCGAATGTGGTCGTGAACCACCGGCGCATCGTTGTGTTCCTTCATGGGGGGAGCGGGGAACGAGGCGAGTTCTTCCACGAGCCGCTCGGCCCCAGTCGCGCCGATCGCCCTGTCGCAGATGTCGTAAACGCCGCCCGGATCCTCTTCGCGACGGTTGTGGGGACCGAGCACGCTCAGAAGATAGGCCACGATTCCGGGCGTGGGCGTCGGGACCAGGAGCGAAGCGATGGCGCCGTGGTCGATTCGCAGCTTCGCGAAGATGGGGAGGGGGTCTCGTGCGGCCCGTTTCGCCGCCGCGAAGAGAACCTTCTCCTCCATCCCGATGTGCCGCAGGAGGCCGGAGCGAAACTCGGCGAAGGGCCCGGGATCAATCCGGCCCGGTTCGGACAACGCGCGCCGTAATAGGGCATCGAGCCTGCGGTGGTCGGCGTCGAAGAACCGGTGGAGCGGACCTTTCATCAGGCTCGAGAGGCTACTCTGTGGCGCCGGCCGATATCATCGCCCCGTGCCGAAGATCTCCGCGGTCCTGATTGCTCAGAACGAAGGGGACCGCATCGGAGCCGCGCTCCGGAGCGTGGCTTTTTGCGATGAGGTGCTGGTCGTCGATGGCGGTTCGCAGGACGAAACCGCACAGCGCGTCAGGGCCAGCGGCGCGCGGCTCATCGAGCGTCCCTTCGACGGCTTCGTGGCTCAGAAGAACTTCGCGGTCCAGCAGGCCCGCCACGATGTCGTGCTTTCGCTCGACGCCGACGAGGAAGTGAGCCACACCCTTCGCAAGGAGATCGAAGGCGTGAGCGCGGGCGAAGGGTTGCCGATGTCCGGCTATCGCATCCCCAGGGTGACCCACTACCTGGAGCGAGAGATCCGCGGCACCGACTGGTACCCCGACTGGCAGCTTCGCCTCTTCGATCGGCGCCGCGGGCTTTTCGAGGGCGACCTCGTTCATGAATCGGTGCGGGTCGAGGGCGCGGTGGGGCGGCTCAAGGGGGAGATCATCCATCGGCCCTACCGCGATGAGGCCGACCATCTTCGACGCATCGATCGCTACACCACGCTCTGGGCCGAGTCCGCTTTCAAGAAAGGACAACGCGCGTATCCGGGATTCGGCGAGGCCGCGTCATTCTTCGCCTTCCTCCGAAATTACTTCCTGCGGGGCGGCGTACTCCTCGGCAGCGTCGGTTTGCGCGTCTCGCGCATGAACGCGCGGTATGTCCAGCAGAAGTTCAGGAAGCTCAAGGCGCTCGAGGATGCCCGCCCCCGGGCCTCATGAGGATTCTGCATGTCGACACCGCGACCGAATGGCGTGGCGGCCAGAACCAGATCGTCCTGACCGCACAAGGGCAGGCGGCCCTCGGCCACGAGGTGCTCGTCTTCGCCAACGCCCAGGGGCAACTCGCGGTCCGCGCCGCCGCCGCGTCGCTGGCCGTGCACCAGGCCGCGGTGGGGCGCGGCGATCTCTCCTCGAGGACTTGGTCCGCTATACGCGAGGCGGTTTCCGCCTTCGCTCCCGACGTTGTCCATGTTCACGAATCGCACGGCCTTCCGGGCGCGATCCTGGCGGCGGGCCGAGCCTCTCGCCGCCCGCGCCTGATCGCGAGCCGCCGCGTCGACTTCCCCCTGCGTTTCATGTCCCGTCTCAAATATGGGCGGATGGACCGGGTTCTCGCGGTGAGTCGTGCCGTTCAAGAGGTGCTCGTGAACGGCGGGCTGCCTTGCGAGAAGGTCGTGCTCGTCCCCGAGGGTGTCAAGGACCGGCTCCCCCAGCCAGGCGGCCTTGAAGCGCTCCTGAGACTGGGGGTGCCCGCGGGAGCCCCGGTGGTGGGCAACGTGGCTCAACTGGTGGATCACAAGGATCACGCCACCCTCCTTCGCGCCGCCGCGATCGTTTTGCGGACGCGGCCCGAGTGTCGGTTCCTCATCTGTGGTGAGGGTCCCCTACGTTCCACCCTCGAAGAGCTCGCCCGTTCTCTCGGAATCGCTGAACGCGTCATCTTCGCGGGATTCAGAAGCGATCTCGACGCGCTCATACCGGCTTTCGACATCTTCTGTCTGTCGTCGCACCTCGAGGGACTCGGTACGTCGGTTCTGGACGCGATGTGTTTCTCGAAACCGGTCGTGGCGACCCGCGCGGGGGGAGTCCAAGACGCGGTGATCGATGGCGTAACGGGTCGGTTGACCGAGCCGCGCGATCCCGAGAGCCTCGCCCGGGCGATTCGCGAGACCCTCGACTCGCCGCAGGCCCTCGAGGACTACGGAACGAAAGGCCGCGCCCGGTTCGCGGCGCAATTCACGAGCGCCGCCATGGTGAAGGCGACGCTCGCGAGCTACGTCGCCTAGCAGCCCGTGGTGAAAGTCCCTCCGCGTCGAAAGCGGATCTTTTCCGCAGAGCTCCGCGTTGCCAAACCTTGAAATACTCCCGGTATTCCTGCGGTTCGGCGCCTTGATCTGACGAAAAATCTCTCGCTTTCGCTCGCGGTCGACTTTCACCACGAACTGCTAGACGGTCCTCAGCCGAGAAGGCCGGAGAGGAACAGCGTGCCGAAGTGGAGGGTCAGAACGGCCTTGCCTTCGAACTTACCGTGGCCCGGGGTGATGTCGATCAGCATGTGTTCGGCGGGGGCGATCTTCGGGCTGAAGAGGGACTCGAGCTTGATCACCTTGGCCGGATCCGGGGTGGCGCCGCGGGCGAGGACGCCGTTGTAGAGCGCCATTGTCCAGTCGGTCTCGCTGTTCTTGATCACACCGATCACGTACTCGCCCGCGGCCGCGATCACTTTCTCGCCGGATTTGAGATCGGCGGAGAGTTTGAGCTTGGGGTTCCTGGGTGAGGTAAAGACACCCACGGGCGCGCTGGTCGCGCGGGTCTCGTTTGCGGGCGTCGTGTTGTAAGTGACCGAGGCCTCGATGCCGCCCGGAAGCGAGGCGGTGATGGTCTTGTTGAAGTGGGGATGCGCCGAGGCGTAAGCGCCGAGCCCGGCGAGGGTGAGCGCGGCAAGAGCGCGCTTGAGGGCAAGAGTGCGGTTGATCATCGGAACTTTGTCTCCTTCGGTTCTGAAAGTGGTGGCGCTGGGCTGGCCCAGCCGCCCGATGCTATCTCTTGTCGCTCGCCCAGCTTGTCGGTTCGCCATGAAGGGGGCCAGGCGGCCCGAGGTGCTCGATCAGTAGGCGACGCGGAGCGCCTGCCAGCCGTTTTCGGTATGAGTGCGCAGGACCGGCCCAAGACGGGAGCGATCGACCGCGGCGCGGGCGGAGGAGACCGCCGCTTCGCACGTCCCCGTCGCCACATACGAAAGGGCGGTCGCGAGCGAAGCCTCGCGCGGATCGCCGAGCGGATGTGCGATGTCATCCGCGGCGCGGCAATCCGGCGCGAAACCCTCGAAGTAGTCGCCCTGGCCTCGCGCATTCTGCACACTGAACGCCACCGGCCACAGCATCTTCTCGCAGATCCTGAATCCGTACTGGCCCACCGGTTTCCCGTACGAGTTGTCGCCAACCACCACCACGGGGAGGAACGGACGCAACGCGTTGATGATCAGTTCGCTCGCGGAGGCCGAAGACCTCGTGGTGATCACCACGAGCCGGTTGAGCGGCAAAGCCGAGGGGGGCCGCGGAAACCGGATCGCACTGTTCTGGGACGACCGCTTGTCGTTGTGGACGTACTGAGCGAAGACTTCGCCCGAGGTCCGGTCGCCGCCGATCAGGCCGCCGAGGTGCTGGGCCACTGCGATCAGGCCCCCGCCGTTGTAGCGCACATCGAGCACCAGTTCCGTGGCTCCGGCGTCCCGCAACCGCGCGAAGGCGGCATCGAGCGCGGCGTACGAGGGTTCGACGAAGTTCTTGAAGACGATGTAGCCCGTGGTCTTGCCGCCCGCCTGGTGAAGGCTCACGTGAGGGACGGTGGGGATCGTGACCACACGCTTCACGATCCGGCCCGACTTCGTCTCTCCCGCGGCATTTTTGAACTCCACGTTCACCGCGTAGCCCGCTTCCTCGCCGCCCCAGATCGTGCCCCACTCGCCGTCTTCGTAGGTCCGCTGGATCGACTTTCCGTTGACGGCGAGGATCTCGCTGCCCCGGTCGAAACCGACCTCGGATGCGGGAGAGAAGGGAAAGACATCGGTCACGCGCAATTCGTACCCGGTGGTGAACTTCATGGAGAAGCCGAAACCCAGGTACTGGGATTCACCGTAGAAGGCCTGGCTCGAGGCGGCGGTCGAGATGTAGCTGAAGGTGTTGTCGAGCGGCCGGTAGCGCACCGCATCGAGCAGGGCGTCTGGATCCGCGAAGATGAACGGACTCACGGCCGGGATTTTGGCGTACCAGAAGTACCAGTCTTTGAGGGTCTGATAGACGGTCTGGTTCTGCGAAGCGATGGCGCAGTCCTGGGCCTGTGCCGAGGCGGCGAAAACTGCGAGTACGATGGTGATGACTCTGCGCATGGTGGATCCTTCCGGTTCGCAGGGGAATCGTAAGCCCCAAGGCTCGCAGGAACAAAGAAGGTGCTTGCCCGAGGGGACGCTCGGCCGGGGTAGATTTGGATGTGCCACCAGCGGTTCTTCACGTCTGCGACAAGTTCGGCGTTTCCGGCTCCAGCATCCACGGCGTTTCCCGCCTGTTCGCCTGGTGGTTTCCGCGCTACGACAAAACGCGGTATGTGCCTCATCTCGCCGGCCTCAGGACCGACGACGACGCGACCCGCGCCCTGCGCAAGGAGGGTGTTTCGGCCCGGATGTTCGGACGGAGCCCGTTCGATCCCCGGCTGATCGGCGACATTGAGCGGGAGATCGCGCGGACGCGCGCGCGCATCCTTCACGTCCACGGCTACGCGGCCTCGAACTTCGGTCGGATCGCGGCGTGGCGCGCGCGCATCCCTCTCATCCTCCACGAGCACTTCGCCGATCCGAAGATGCCCGTCTACCAGAAAATCCCCGACCTGTTCCTGCGAGACCTGGTCGACCGCGCCATCGCGGTCAGCCAGTCCACCGCCGACTTCCTGATCCAGAGCCGCCATGTTCCGGAGGACCGCGTCAACCTCGTCTGGAACGGCGCGCCCCTCGACGAGTTCGCACCCCGGCCGCGGGACGACGGCTACGCCCTCCGCGCCGAGCTCGGGCTCCCCATGGACGCGCCTCTCGTCACCACTATCGGACGCCTGAATGCTCAGAAGGGCCACGACACGCTCATCGCCGCCGCGGCCACGGTGGTGGCCCGGATGCCGAACGCGCGGTTCCTCATCGTGGGAGACGGCGATCTGCTGCCGGCGCTCCGGGCGCAGGCCGCGACCCTCGGAATCTCGAACGCGGTCGTCTTCGCGGGCCATCGTCGCGACGTGCCCGAGATCCTCGCCGCCACCGATGTCTTGTGCATCTCGTCCAACTACGAGGGCACCCCCCTCGTCCTGTTCGAGGCCATGGCCGCGGGCAAAGCCATCGTGTCGACCGCCGTTGATGGTTGCCGCGAGGTGATCCAGGACAAGCGCACCGGACTGCTCGTTCCGCCGAAGGACCCGGACGCGCTCGGGGAAGCCCTCGCGAAAGTGCTCGAGGATGGGACGCTGCGCGGCCGGCTCGGAAGCGCCGCCCAGATTGCTTCGAAGCGCTATGACATCCAGGAGTGCATGCGCCTGATGCAGCAGATCTACGACGACGTGCTCAAGGAGCGAAAGTCCGCCTGAGACGCTCCTCGCAGCATGCGGCGCCTTCGACTACTTCTTGCCCCGCTTCGTCCTCGAGGCGGACTTCTTTCCGCGGGCGAGAGATGCGTAGAGCAGGAAGAAAGCGGCGACCACGCCCAGCCAGATCCAAAGCGAGATCCAGGATCCCGTGACCTGGCCGCGCACGAATCCGAGGCCGCCCGCCGCGATGAGCAGGAGCACGGGAAACAGGGCGGGGGCGAGGAATCTGGCGGGGAGGGAGGGAGGCAGGAGGTTTGGGAGAACACCCGCAAACAGCGCCAACTCGGGCTCCGCATAGAGCAGGAGAACGAAAAGGACCGAATACGCCCCGCGGAACATGAGCCGGGTTTTTTCCGAACGAAGCACGACGAGGCCCGGGATCAGGGTAAGGGCGCCGAGAAGGAAAATCATCCATCCCGGCCACACGCTGCGGCCGACCACGAGCCACGAGTCGGATTGGGGGGGCGAGCTCGACGCGCCGTCGGCGCCCCGAATGGCCGCGAATGCCAGCTCGCCGAGACTGACCGCGGCCTGGTCCCGGGGTCCGGTTTCGAGCGCGTTCAATGCCTGGTTTCCGATAAACCTGCGCGAGTACGAAGTTTCGGTGGCGAGAACCACGCCGAGGCCCGCCGAGACCGCGCTCGCCGCGGACGGAGCGCAGGGTGTCTTGAAGGCGCGGATGAAGGGCTGAGTGAGCAGGGCTATTCCGGGATCGTCGAACGAGAACTCGACCGTCGCGGGTATTCCTGAAAAAGCCGCCTCGACGAGGTCTCGGGTTGCGATTCCCCGCGACCCCGGCGGCTCGGCGCGGGCGCAAGCGGGAACGATCAACGCTGGACGAGCTCCCGAGGTTCGCAGGGTTGAGGCGTCGATCAGGAACACTCCATCGACGAGGCCAAGGCTCCGGCCGAGCGCGTCGAGGTAGTGGGCCAGCCCCTCGCCCCGCGCCTCTCCGCCGTCGAAGGAAGCCACGATCCAGGTCTTCATGGGCTGAGCCTGGGCGGCGCGCCTCCCGATCTCAACCAGCAGAGCCAGGGAGCGCGACCGGTCCGAAACATCCTCCTGGTCCTTGCGCGAGTCGTGATGAGTCGCCACGATCAGCAGGCGGTCGGTGCGGCCGGGGATGCGCGCCACCACGTTCGATCCCGGCGACCCTTCGGAAACGAACTCCTCCACGACGGTCTGGCTGAGCCCGGCCTCCTGGAGTTTGGCCGCGACGAACTGGGCCGCGGCCTGATTCCTGGGCGATCCGAACGGGTGCGGCCCCAGGGCGTTTAATGCGGCGCTCGTCTGGGCGATCGCGGCCGCGTCGAAGGTTGCCGCGGCAAGGAGGGCAAGTGAGATCAAGGGAGGGGATTATAGGAGGGCCCCCTCGGGTCTTGCCGGAAGCCGCGAAATGTCGGTGCTAAGCTGATTTCGAGGCGCGCCGCGTGGTCGTGTGGACCTGCGACCGCTGCCCCTTGAACAAGGTGGGTCCCATGTTTGAACGCTCCCGATTCTCCAATCCCAAGTGGCTCGGTCCCGTGGTCCTTTTTTTGAGCGCCTCATCGATCGCCACGGCCGGCGACATCGTGGGACGGGTGGATCTCACGGAGAAGGGCGGCAAGAAGGCGGCCGACCTTTCCGATATCGTCGTCTACGTCGAGAGTTCAAAGGTCAAGCCGAAAGCGGGCCGGGAAGTCGTCTCGATGAAGAGCAAGACTTTCACGCCCCGTGTGCTCGCGGTGGGGGTGGGCACGACGGTGGAGTTTCCGAACGAGGACCCCATCCTTCACAACGTCTTCTCCGTCTCGGGCGAAGGTTTCGACCTCGGCCTCTACAAGAGGCCCAGGAGCGGATCCCGCACCTTCGAAAAGCCCGGCGCCTACACGATCTACTGCAACATCCATCCTCAGATGAGCGCTCTCGTGATGGTTCGCGACAATCCGCATTTCACCAAAGCCTCGAAGGACGGCTCGTTCAGGATCGAGGGCGTCCCCGCGGGCGAGTACAAAGTCCGGGCCTTCCACGAGCGGGCCGGCGATGGGGCGGCGGCAACGGTCAAAGTCGCGGCGACCGGCGACGCCGCGCCCCTGACCCTTTCGCTGGACGCCGAGTCGTACAAGCGAGTCCAGCACAAGAACAAGTTCGGCAAGAACTACGGGCGCGAGGCGTACTGACCAATGGGACTTACCAAGAAGATCCTCCTCTTCACTGCCCTCCTCACCGTGGGCATCGTGGCCGCGACTTTGATCTTCACCACGGTCCAGGCGAACGCTCTCGCCCAGGCCAACCTGAGCGACCGTCTCACCGCGGCCCGGGGGATCTGGGACACCTTCGAGACGGACCGGCTGGCCAAGCTCAAGCTTGGCGTGCGGACGCTCGGCAACGAACCGGCCTTCAAGGCCTTGATCGAGGCCGGGGACGCGGAGACCATCGCCGATACCCTGGTCGAGCGCCGCGAGGACCTGCAGCCGGACTTCTTCATCGTTACGGATCCGGCCGGACTTCTGCTTGCCCGATCCGACAAGCCGACCGAACGGGGCACCGACCTCTCCAAAGATCCGGTCGTCGGCATGAGCGTTCAGGGCGAAGAGGCCGCCGGCCTGTGGCAGGAAGGGGACCGGGTGTTTCACGCGGTGTCGGCGCCCCTCTCGACCCAGGAGAATCTGCAGGGCGTTCTCCTCGCCGGGTACGCGCTCGACGCCGCGGTGGCGAAATCGCTCTCCACGCTGACCGGAGCCGACGTCGCCTTCCTGACCGGCGCGGGCCAGACCGTCTCGTCTTCGTCGCTGGGGCCGCTCGAGCCGTTGCTCGCCGCCGCCCTCAAGAGCGTCGGCGCGGTGAAGCCCGGCGAGGCTTTCGACCTGACGGTTTCGAACGAACGCTACCGCGCCATTTCCTACACCCTCAACAATGCGGCGCATCGCCCGGTGGGTTCGTTCGTGGTCCTCGCGAGCTACGCGAGGGAAATGGCGCCTTTCATCCGGTTCCGGAACGCCTTGTTCATCGTCGGTGGTCTCACCACCGCCCTTGGTCTGCTCGGCGCCTTGTGGATCGCGCGCCGGATCACCGATCCCATCTCGCTTCTCGTGGACCGGGTCCACAAGGCGCGCGACGGCAGCTTCGCGGGCGCTATTCCCGTTCATTCCAACGACGAGGTGGGCGCGCTTGCCAAAGCCTTCAACGGCCTTCTCACCGAGCTGCGCGAGAAGGAGCAGTTCATCGAGTTCATGCGAACCGCGCAAGCGAGCGGAGGCACCACCAACCTGCCTCCGGGGGCCACGATCGGTTCCGGCGAAACCGTGGCGTTGTCCGGCGCCACCATCGGGGGAAACCTCCCCGGCGGCGACGCGAATCTCACCATCGGAACCATGTTCGCGAACCGCTACAAGGTCCTCGAGACGCTTGGCCGGGGCGGCATGGGCGTGGTCTTCCGCGCGAAGGACAACCAGCTCGATGAAGTGGTGGCGCTCAAGACGCTGCGCTCCGATGTCCTATCCCAGGACCCCACGCTGCTCCAGCGCTTCAAGCTGGAGATCAAGCTCGCCCGCAAGATCACCCACAAGAACGTCCTGCGGACCCACGACTTCGGCGAGTGGGCGGGAACGCCCTACATCTCGATGGAGTACCTCGAAGGGGTGACCCTCAAGGATCTCCAGAAGCGCAAAGGCGCGCTCCCCCTGGGCGTCGGGCTGCAGATCGCGAAGCAGATGTGCCACGGCCTTGCCGCCGCCCACGCTCAGGGCGTCATCCATCGCGACATCAAGCCGCAGAACATGCTGATCATCCCGGAGACGGGCGATCTCAAGATCATGGACTTCGGCATCGCCACGGTGTCGAACGTGAAGGACGAGAGCAATCCCGGGGATTCCGCGATCACGGGCGCGGGCGTCGTTCTCGGCACACCCGACTACCTGGCCCCCGAGCTCGGCCGTGGACAGCAGGCCGACTTTCGCTCCGACATCTACTGCATGGGCGTCGTTCTCTTCGAACTCTTCTGCGGCAAGCTGCCGTTCACCGGCGAGTCGCCCCTGCAGATCGTCGTCCACCACATGCAGACGCCTCCGCCGCTGCCGCGCTCGATCAAGCCCAAGTTGCCCGAGGAGCTGCAGGCGGTGATCCTGAAGTGCCTCGAAAAGGAGCGCGACAAGCGCTTCCAGACCGTCGAAGAGCTGACCGAGGCCCTGAACGCAATCTCGGAACGCCAGGCCGCCTGAGCTTTGACGCCGCTTGGGTGTTTGCTACCTCGGGCGGGGCAGCGCGAGCGAAACGCGCACCGGGCCTTCCGAGGTATCGATGAGCACGCCATTCGAATCGAGCGAGGCGATGACCCCGTCGGCCAGGGTGTCACCGAGGCGAAGGGCGACCATGTCTCCGAGGGGCGAGTAGACGAAGGCGGTGAACTCGTCCCCCGCCCGGCCGATCCCCGCAAGCGCCGTCTCCTCGACGGTCAGGTCGCGGGCCCGGAAGACGACGCGCCCGAGCGTGGTGACGGCGATGGGGCCGGTCTCTCCGGTCTGGCCCTTGAAGCGGAGCAGCCGCGCGCCTTCTTCTCGCGTCTCCTCGAGATTGAGGGCGGCAAGAACCGCGCGGCGGACGTCCTCGATCGAAGTGTCGCGCGCGAAGATACTGAGCCTCGAAAGTCCCGACGGGCCGAGCGCTGCGTAGGAAGGCTCCGTTTCCGCGATCGCGGAAAGGACCTCTTCTCCCCGCATCCGCTTCGCGCGCAGGGAGAAGCGTCCCGAGGGTGCGGGGTCGTCCGAAGCCGGCGTCGCGATGTCCGGCGCCTGGGGCGAACGCAACAGACGGACCGATCCCACGAGGTCCGCCCGGACCGGCAGCGCCTTTAAGGCCTCCTCCATCGAGGCTCCCGAGATGTCGAGGTGGACGCGGCCGCGCACCTCCTCGGCAACCACGAACGCCTCGCGGGTGAGCGACTCCAGCATCGCCGCGATGTCGGCGAGATCGGCGTCCACCGCCCGCAACGAGATCCCTCCGGGTGCCGACCCGGTGGCTCGCAGGGCCGGCGCCGGCCCGGCCTGTGCGTCCCGGTCTTTTCGGCACAACGGTTCGGTGGGCCGAAAGGGTTCGTCGACGGGCAGAGGAAGGGCCGCTTCGGGCCCCGCCCGAAACGACTCACCCACCGCCTCGAACTGATAGCAGCCGTCCTGGGCCTGTCGCGAGAACTCGCGCAGCCTGAAGAAACCGCCCTCGAGCCGCCGTTCCAGCGTGTCCGCCGCACCCATGCCCGCGACCACGCCGCGAAGCGCGAAACGGCCGGTGTCGCCGTCGAGCGAGCCAAAGGTCAAGGCCGCGGCGGCGTCGCGGAAAGCCGAGCCGGTCTCCGCCAGAAACATGCGCGCCGAGGTCTGTCTCCGCCGGAGATCGTCGAGGGATATGGCCTTGTCAAGGGCCAGCTGCTCGTCGCGGGCGAAGCGGGCCGCCTCCTCGCGGGACGCACCGCGCGTGCGATCGCGCGTGCGGTCCGAGCCGAGAGTCGCAAGCGGGGTGGCACTCGCCGATCGATGATGCAGCCGAACCCGCGCCTCGATCGACACGCCGAACTCGGCGGCGCGGAGGACGAGGCTCTCCACGTCGATGAGCCGCGACGATCCTTGAAGAGCCCGGAAGAACCGGTCGGCATCGGGGTAGGTGGAGGTTGCCGTGACCACGCGTCGCGACAGGCCGATGGACCCCGATTCCGTGATTGTCGGCGCGCCCACGCCGATGCCGCGCAATCCGGCCTCGCTCGCGATCTGCCCAAGAAGTCTCATGTCCGCGTCGGGAGTCGGACCATCGGGGAGGGCTTTGCTCAGCTGCGCGAGGTGACGATCCAGAAGCTGCCGCTCCTCGATATAGGGGCGTCCGGCGGCCCCCTGAAGCAAAGCGGCGACGAGGAGAAAGGAGAGGGGCGACATCCGTGAGGCGAGACTATAGAAGGAAGCGGCCTGTATTAGCCTCCTCCTCCTGTGACCCGAACCCCCCCAAAAGGAGCCTGCCATGAATACACTGAAAGCCATCGGTCTGAGTCTGCTCGTTGCCTCCGCGGCGTTTGCCGGAACACCGCGCACGATCGTGAACCCAAGGAGTGAAGCGCTCAACAAGAATGAACCGCCTTTCTCCGGAGCGGTGAAGGTGGGCGACACGCTTTATCTCTCCGGGCAGATCGGCCTCGGCCCCGACCGCAAGCCGCCCGCGGACGTCTCCGCGGAAGCGAAGCTCGTGATGGATGCGGTGAAGAAGCAGCTCGTCGATGCGGGCATGACCATGGACGACCTGGTGAGCGTGCAGATCTACGGTTCGGACGTGCGTCACTACGATGCCTTCAACGCGGTCTACCGGACCTACTTCACAAAGGAGTTTCCGGCCCGGGCGTTCCTCGGCTCGGGCGCGCTTCTGTTCGGGGCTCGGTTCGAGGTGGTGGGCATAGCGGTGAAGCGCTGAGCGCGCCGCTCCTGATCGAGACGCCCCCCCCGGGTTTCCTCACCCGTTTCGCTCCAGCACCCACGGGCTTCCTGCACCTCGGTCACGTCGCGAGCGCCATCGCGGTGTGGGGCGTCGCGCGCGCCTTCGGCGGGAAGGTCCTTCTGCGCATCGAGGATCACGACCGAGTCCGTTCGCGGCCGGACTTCGAGACGCAGCTCGTTTTAGACCTCGAGTGGCTCGGCTGCGCCGCCGACATCCGTGCCCCCCGTCAGAGCGACCGCTATGAGAGGTACCGTGAAGCGCTTCGCGAGCTCACGGACGCGGGTCTTGCCTACGCCTGCGCCTGCTCCCGGAAGTCGATCGCGGGGATGGCGAGTGCGGCGGCGGGCGAACTCCGCTATCCGGGCACCTGCCGGAAACTGCGGCTCGACGGCGCCACCCATCAGGCCCGGCGCATCGCTCTGGACCCCGTTTCCGTGACCTTCCGCGATCTGCGGCTCGGACCGATCGAGCAGGTTCCGGCGGAGCTATCAGGCGATATCCTAGGCCGCGATCGCCATGGACACTGGACCTATCAGTTCGCGGTTACGGTCGACGATCTGGATCAGGGAATCGACCTCGTGATTCGCGGGGAGGACATCCTGCCGTCAACCGGCCGTCAGATTCAGGTCGCGCGACTTCTCGGGCGCGAGACGCCGCCGCGTTATCTGCACCATCCCCTCATCACCCGCCAGGACGGCGTCAAACTCTCGAAAGCGAATCGTGACACCGGGATTCGCGATCTGCGCGCCTCAGGATGGAGTGCTGAACGTGTCCTTGGCGAGGCGGCTAAAGCCCTCGGCCTCGGGACGGGCGCGCCCCTCGATTGGGACGCGATCACCGCGGCGATCCGGGACACCGTGGGCCGCTGATGAGAACGATTCAGGCAGGTCTTGCGCTCGGCTCTTTCTGGGCCTTCGTCGACGTGGTGTTCACCTACGTGACGGGCGCCTCCCCGGCCATCGACCTCCCCGAGTTCTTCCTCGTTCCCCTTGCCGGTTCACTGCTTTTCCACGCCACCTGCGCCGCTTCCTGGAGCGTGCGGCCTCACCGGGCCTTTGAGGCGATGGGCATCCTGGGGGTGGCGCTGGCCCCGGTGTCGTATCTGATCCGCGGCCGGGATCAGTTCACCCCGGAAGGCCTGGCCGCCGGACTCCTTCCGATCGGGGTTGCGGGGGTGGTGGCGCTGCGCGCGATCAGGGGCGGAGACGAGCACTTTCGCTTCACCCGCGCACGGATCGCCGTCGTGCTTCTCATCCAGTTCGCCGCCGCTCTCGCCTTCGCCCTTCGCGCCGACCGGGTCCAGGCGATCACCACCGGAATGATCGTCGAGGTGTTCGCTTACGTGGCCGGGCTCGGGGTCCTCCTCCTGGTCGCCGCCTCGATCGCTTCCACCCCGAAACCGATGGTCCTCCCCGCTCTCTCGTTTTTTGCTTCGATCGGCGTCGCCCTGCATCGCGGCTCCGGTCCACCAACCTTCGAGCCGCCCGCGAAAGGGGCGTCGGCGCCTGCCCTCTCGCCGTCCATCACTCCGAATGTCCTGCTCATCGTGCTCGACACCGTGAGAGCCGAGAACCTCGACCTCTACGGGTACTCCAAGCCGACGCTCGCGAAGACCGGGGCGTACCTCAAGGAGGGCCTCGTGTTCGACGCGGCGACCGCGAGCGGGACGTTCTCCTTGTCCTCCCATGGATCGCTCTTCACCGGCCTGCTGCCGAGCGCGCACGGCGCGCACACGATCATCGGCGGTGAGTCGCCCCATGGACGCGCTTGGCCGGATATCGAGACGATGGCCGACTGGCTGAAGATGCGGAACTACGCGACGATCGGAGTGAGCGCCAACGACATCTTCCTCGTGCCCTGGACGGGACTCCAGAAAGGGTTCGACACTTTCCTGGCCTCGTCCCCCCGGGGACTGCGATTCGTGCCGTTCGCGGCGGCCCTTCGAAAGTCCCTGGTGAGGCTGCGCCTGATCGGGCGTCGCACCACCGACCTCACCTGGACCGCGACCGAGATCACCAACGCCGCACTCGATGTCGTCCGCTCGTCGCCCGAGCCGTTCTTTCTGTTCTTGAACTACTTCGACGCCCACGACCCTCACGTGGTGCTCGGGACGCCGCCGTGGCCGGTGGCCCCATCGGCCAAAGGAATCGAGGCCTACGACACCGAGATCGCGTATATCGATGGCGAGATCGCGCGCCTTCTCGGCTTCCTCAAGGAAAAGGGCCGCCTCGATTCCACACTCGTCATCCTCACCGCGGATCATGGCGAGTTCTTCAATGAGCGGAAGCTTCGCGGTCATCCCGCGATGCCCTACGAGTTGAGCATCCACGTTCCCCTTGCCCTGCGGCTCCCGGGGGTTATCGCCCCGGGGCGTTCGGCGCGCCGGACCGGGCTTCTCGAAGTGTTCCGTATGGTCCGGAATGTGGTGGAGCAAGAGCCCCTCGGCTGGCTCACAGAAGTGGACGTTGCGCCCAAGATCCTCTCCGAGACCTGGGCCCTGCGGGACTACGAGAAGACGCGCCCGAAGGACAATCGGCCGAGCACCACCGTGGTGTTCGCGGGAAATCTCAAACTGATCCACCGCCTCTCAGGACGGTCCGAACTCTTCGATCTCGACGCCGACCCCGATGAGGAGCGCAACCTGATCGACAGCGCCGACCTCGGGCTCGTGGCCTTGAAGGAGAAGATGGTCCGGGAGGTGATGCTGCGGACCACGCGGGGTCCAGGCCCCGCCCCCCCGCTCTCCGAGGGCGCCACCGAGCGTCTGCGTGCGCTCGGCTACCTGAGATAAGGGCTCCTGCCCCAGGGCGTCCTGCCGCGGGTCGGGGTTTCCCGCGCAGGCGAAATGTGAGGGCGGCGAGGGCGGCGCAGACTATCCAGCAGACGTGTGGTCGGTCCGCTACCTGGTTAGGAGCTTCTCTTTCAGGAACGCGAGGCTCTTTGGAAATACCGAGTGGACGTATTCGTAGCCGTGATCGCCCGGGTAGAGGCCGAAGGCGTGCGGCGCCTTTCGCGCGTCGAGGGCCTCGTGGAGCATCCTGTTTCCCGCGAACAGGCCGTAGCGATCCTCGCTTCCGCAATCGAAGTACAGGGCGGGCAGGCCTTTCACGTCGGCGGTTTTCGCAAGTTCGAGAGGGTCCTGGGTTTTCCAGGCCGAAGGATCGACGGGATCGCCGAAAACCCCGGTGAACGCGCGCATGTGGCCGCCGCGGGCCCCCGCTTCGGCGGTTGGAATCTGTCCCAGGAGCATGGCCGAGTGGGTGGCCACCGCGCCGAAGACCGAGGGCTTTGAGAACGCGATGTTGAGCGCGCCGTAGCCGCCCATGGAAATGCCGAGGAGAGCGCGGCCCTCGCGCTTCGCGACGGTTCGATAGGTTTTGTCGATGTGCTCTACCAGATCCTTCGCCACCAGGTCCTGGTAGTTCCCCTTCTGCGAGTTGATGAAGAGATTGTTGCCGCCGTCCACCGTGACCACGATCGCGTTGGGCGCGCTCCCTGCCTTCACCGCCTCTTCGTACTGAGCAAGCACGGCGCGCCGCTCGAGGAATGCGGAGTTCTCGAACATTCCGTGGAGGGCGTAGATCACCGGGTAAGAGGCCTTGCTCGTTTCGTAGTCCGCGGGCAGGTAGGCGACATAGGTGACCGTCGCCCCAAGCGACTTCGATTCGAAGGTCTTCGCCTTCTCCGACGCCGGCATCATTCGTGGCCCGCCCTGGCCGCGGGGTTGGCCTGTGGGTTGTCCTTGCGGCGCTGGCGCCTGCGGCTGAGCGGGCTGGGCGATGGCGGTAACGGCGGCCAGGACCAGGGCGGCGAGCGCCGCGCGGAGTTCCAAGGTCTTCATGTCTTGATCATTGCCTCTTGAGAAAGCCATTAATTTCGCCGAGCACGGCGTCCAGCATGGGGGCGGTCAGCGTCTTCGTGAACGTGTTGCGCTGGGAGGGATGGTACGAGATGAAGATCCTCCTTGTCTCGCCCTCCCGCGGATCGGGCGGCAGGTCGTGAGAAAGGCCGTGCCCGAACCTGAACGACCGCCTCCCCTCGATCTCTCCCTCGGCCTTCAGCATGGCGGTGAAGGCGTCGAGCGCGAACTTGCCGAGGGCGAGCACCACGCGAGGCCGGAGGAGCCTCCATTCCCGGGCGAAATAGGGCCTGCAGGCGAGCGTCTCGCGCGGTTCGGGCTTGTTGCCGGGTGGCGCACAGCGCACGGCGGCGAGGATGTAGGCGTCGCGCATCGCCAGGCCATCGTCGCGCCACACCGACGTGGGCTGGCTGGCGAAGCCGGCGCGATGGAGTGCCGGGTAGAGGAAGTCGCCCGATGGATCTCCCGTGAAGACGCGCCCGGTCCGATTCCCCCCGTTCGCGGCCGGCGCAAGTCCACCGATGAGGAGTCGCGCTTTCGGATCGCCGAAACCAGGGACGGGACGGCCCCAGTAGGTCTGATGGCGATAACGCGCCACTTTCACCATGGCGGCGTGCTCGCACCATTTGCGAAGCCTCGGGCATTTCGCGCAGGCGGTGATCTCCTCGCGGACTTTGGAAAGGGAATCCGGCTCCATCACGAACGAATGTACTTCACGCGCTCCCGGCCGGTCGAATCGGCACATCTGAGATAATCCGAGCGAGAGCGAAGAGGGCGGTTCATCAACCTAGGAGTTCAGCAACAGCACATGGCCGACCATCGATCGCTCCCCCTCACTGACCTCTCCGAGGACGAGAAGCTCTTTCAGGAGACGGTCAGGAGCTTCGCCAACGAGAAGATCCGGCCCCTGGTGTCGAAGATGGACCAGGAAGCGACGATGCCGCGCGATCTCATCGACGCGTGCTTCGAACTCGGACTGATGGGCATCGAGCTTCCCGAGACCTTCGGCGGGGCGGGCTCGACATTCTTCATGGCGGTGCTGGTGGTCGAGGAGCTGGCTCGGGTTGACGCTTCGGTCGCGGTTCTCGTCGATGTGCAGAACACCCTGTTCAACAACGCGCTCCTCCGGTGGGGTACGCCCGCGCAAAAAGAAAAGTACTGTCCGAAGCTGACCACGAAATGGGTGGGTGCTTATGCGCTCTCCGAGGCCGGTTCGGGCTCGGACGCCTTTGCCCTCGCCTGCAAGGCGGTGGACAAGGGAGACCACTACGAACTCACCGGGCAGAAACTCTGGATCACCAACGCGGTCGAGGCCGAACTCTTCATCGTCATTGCCAACGCCGATCCGAGCAAGGGTTACAAGGGAATCACCGCCTTCTTCGTGGAGAAGGGAACTCCAGGGTTCACCATCGGCAAGAAGGAGGACAAGCTCGGCATTCGCGCGTCGTCCACCTGCGAACTGGTCTTTGAGGGCTGCAAGGTTCCGAAGGACAACGTTCTCGGCGAAGTCGGCAAGGGCTACAAGATCGCCATCGAGACCCTCAACGAGGGCCGCATCGGCATCGCCGCCCAGATGGTGGGTGTGGCGCAAGGGGCCTACGACCACGCCCTCGACTACGCTCAGGTGCGCAAGCAGTTCGGCCAGGCGATCTCCGAGTTCCAGGGCGTGCAGTTCGAGCTCTCGAACATGGCCATGCAGATCGAGGCCTCGCGCCTTCTGACCTACAACGCGGCGCGCCTTCGTGACACCGGCGCCCCCTTCATCAAGGAGGCGGCCATGGCGAAGCTCTTCGCCTCACGCACCGCGGAATACGTGGCCAGCAAGGCGATCGAGATCTTTGGCGGCAACGGCTTCACCAAGGAGTACCCGGTGGAGAAGTTCTACCGCGACCAGAAAGTCGGCCAGATCTACGAAGGCACCTCCAACATGCAGCTCATGGTCATAGCCAAGCAGATCCTCGGAAAGATGAGTGCGTAGCGCTCGTCTTCCGGGGATCGCGAGCGGAGCGAAGCCAACATGACCCAACTACTATCCCTTACCACCACCGACCTCCTCGATCGCTTCGCCTCCGAGGACCCGACACCGGGCGGCGGTTCGGCCGCGGCCCTCGCAGGCGCCCTGGCCGCCTCGCTTGTCGAGATGGTGGCCGGCCTTACCAAGACGAGAACCGGTGCTCCCGATGAGCGGGAGAAGCTCGATGCCGCGAAGGCCTCGGCCAAAAAGGCAGGCGCGCGCCTCCGCCAGCTGGTTGACCTCGACGCCGACGCCTACAACACCGTCACCGCGGCCTACCGACTGCCCAAGGCGAACGATGAGGAGAAGGTTGTGCGTTCGGCCGCGATCGCGGCGGCGATGCGTCAAGCCACCGACGTGCCGCTCGAAACATGCGAACGGACGGCGGAGGTTCTCCGGGCCGCGGCTCAGGCCCTCGCTCACGGCAACTCCAACGCCGCGAGCGACGCGCGCACCGCCATCGCCCTGTGCCGCGCCGCTCTTGACGCCGGAGCTGAAAACGTGAAGACGAATGTCGGTTCGCCGTCGATCGCCGCCGAGGCGCCGCTGCTTCTCGCCCGGCTGGAATCGATCCGCGCCCCTCTCGAATCGATGCTCGCAAACCCCAGCCGAAAGTAGGTCCTAATGAACCATTCCCGCCGCCTCGTCGCCCTGAGCGCCCTGGCTCTCTCCTTCTCCACCTCTTCCCCCGCTCAGGACATGGCCATCAAACAAAAGACCGCCGCCGAAGCCAAAGCTTTCACCGACAAGGTCGAGAAGGAGCTGCTCCTTCTCGCCAACACGCTCTCCCGCGCCGACTGGGTCATGTCGACGAACATCACGCACGACACGGAGGCGATCTCCCAAGAGGCGAACCAGCGCTTCACCGAGGCCGCGGTCACGGCGGCCAAGAAAGCGGCCACGTTCGACGGCGTGAAGACCGCACCCGAAGTGGCTCGCAAGCTGAAACTGCTCAAGGTGGCCCTGGTCACGCCCGCGCCCGCGGGTGCTAACGAGAGCGGCGAGGTCGCCGAGCTCAAGACCCGGCTCGAGGGGAGCTACGGCAAGGGCAAATACGTCCGGAAGATGAAGGACGGCAAGGAAGAAACTCTCGACCTCGGTGCGCTTTCGAACATCCTCGTGAAGTCGCGCGATCCGAAGGAGCTCGAAGAGGCCTGGGCGGGCTGGCATGCGATCGCGAGGCCGATGAAGAAAGACTTTGTCCGCTTCGTAGAGCTGCAGAACAAAGGCGCGCGGCAGCTCGGCTTCAAGGACACGGGCGCCCTGTGGCGGTCGAAGTACGACATGACCCCCGACGCGTTCGCCAAGGAGGTCGACCGGCTGTGGGAGCAGGTGAAGCCGCTCTATCTCTCCCTTCATGCCTATGTCCGCAAACGCCTCCGCGAGACCTACGGGCCGAACGTGGTGCCGGAGAGCGGACCCATCCCCGCGCATCTTCTCGGCAACATGTGGGCGCAGCAATGGGGGAACATCGAGCCGCTCGTCGCCCCCAAGGACGCCGATCCCGGTTTCGATCTCACCGCCCGTCTCAAGGACAAGAAGATCGACGAACTGGAGATGGTCCGTTACGGCGAGCGTTTCTTCACCTCGCTCGGCTTCGAACCGCTGCCGAAAACGTTCTGGGAGCGGTCCTTGTTCGTCAAGCCGAAGGATCGCGAGGTGGTCTGCCACGCGAGTGCCTGGGACGTCGACAACGTCGACGATCTGCGGATCAAGATGTGCATCGAGATCAACGCGGAGGATTTCTCCACCATCCACCACGAACTCGGCCACAACTTCTACCAGCGCGCTTACAACCAGAAGCCCTTCCTCTTCCGTGACAGCGCGAACGACGGCTTCCACGAGGCGATCGGCGACACCATCGCCCTCTCCATCACGCCGTCGTATCTCAAGAAGATCGGCCTCATCGACAAGGAACCGCCCGCGTCGAAGGACATCGGCCTGCTCCTCCGCATGGCCCTCGACAAGATCGCCTTCCTTCCCTTCGGCCTGCTCGTCGATCAGTACCGCTGGAAGATGTTCTCGGGCGAGATCACACCCGCGCAGTACAACCAGGCGTGGTGGGACCTGCGCCTCAAGTACCAGGGCATAGCCCCGCCCGGCACGCGCACCGAAGACGACTTCGATGCCGCGGCCAAGTATCACGTGGCCGCGAACGTGCCGTACACGCGCTACTTCCTCGCCCACATCCAGCAGTTCCAGTTCCATCGCGCCTTGTGCCAGGCCGCCGGACAGACCGGGCCGCTCAACCGGTGCTCGATCTACGACTCCAAGGAAGCGGGCGCCAAACTCGCGGCCATGCTGAGCATGGGCGTCTCGAAGCCCTGGCCCGACGCGATGGAAGCGCTCACCGGCACGCGGCAGATGGATGCGAGCGCGATCCTCGACTACTTTGCGCCGCTCCAGAAGTGGCTCGACGAGCAGAACAAGGGCGTCAAGACCGGCTGGTAGAGGCCCTTACTCGAAGCCCCGCCGGGAGAGCGGCATGGTTCCTTCGACGTCCCCTCCGCGGTCCTTGAGTTTCAAGGACTCGGCCTCGAGGGCCGGCCGGATCCCCGAAGCGATCGCGGAGCGCAGATCGCGCTCGATGTTCTCGATATCGTTCGCGGCCCGCTTCAAGGACGTGCTCCAGAGGAGCGAGTGGTCGCCCGTCCTCGTGACCGAGATCGTGACCACGACCTCGCGGGGCTCGTGGTTGCGCTGGGACTCGTCTCGGGCAGGACCGAGGGCCGCGGTATTCGCCTCGGCGGGCCCTGAAGCCGCGGGGCGCGTCTCTCTCGACGTCTGCGCCTCCACCAGCATCCGATAGCCACGCCGCGGAAGAGTCTGGATGTAGCGGGGCGCCTCGGCACGGTCGCCGAGGGCGGCGCGGATCTCCTTGATGCAGTGGTTGAGGCCCTGCTCCACGTCGACATCGACGTCGCTCGGCCAGAGCTCGCTCGTGATCTCTTCGCGGGAGACCAGCCGGCCCGACCGTTTGAGCATAAGACTCAGGATGCGCGCGGGCTGAGGACGCAGGTGGATGAGGCGGCCCTCGCGGCGCAGTTCCAGCGCCTCGGTGTCGAGTTCAAAGATGCCGAACGCGAACACCCGGGAGTTCAACGAAACCACATTTGAAGAAGCCGCTGAAGCACCGCCTCGCACTCCAACCGGTTGGAGTCTTGATCCGGCGAGAGCGAATTCGGAACGCGCGTCCAGGAAGTGGCTCATACGAGCCCTCCCGGCGAACGGATCACTTCACCAAAGGACATTCCAACCGCTATTGATGCGCCCAAACACGTGCATGTCAATTTCACGGGAACATTGAACGCGACCATTCGCGGCGGCGCCGCCGTGGCGTCGCGTTCAACCCGTAGAACCATTGGCATTCCGCGCTGATTCCTAGCAAGTGATGTGCCTGCGCGGCGAAGCGCAGGATTTGAACAGAGGACCATTGAAGTTTCACGCGCAATGAATTGCGCATCCATTGTGAGGAGCCCGGGTTTGGCCGATCCTGATCGCATGTCGAGGGATCTGTCTGATGAACCCGGTCCACCCGCGCCCATGGGCGCTGATGAACCTCAGACCGATCGCCCCGTGCTCCGCGATCTGCTGATCAGTTTCGAGAGAAACATCATCGTCACCGCTCTGTTTGCGGCGGGCGGGAATCAGAAGCGCGCGGCCGCGGCCTTAGGCGTCCTTCCGACCACGTTTCAGGAAAAGTTGAGGCGTTTCGGATTGCTCAACCATCGCTTTGGACGACGCGCGCGCGGTGGGGAGCGCGCAGTCGGCCCAGGGGAATAATCCCGAGCCTCATGTCGAGGCCTTCCAAACCCCACTGGAGGATGTTCAGAATGACCAAACGCTTACTTGCCCTTGCCTTTCTCATACTGGCGAGCACGACCGGCTTCGCGCAGACCGCGACCGGGAACGTGTTCGGCACCGTCACGGATTCGTCGGGAGCGGTCCTTCCCGGCGCGTCGGTAACCATCTCCGGTGAGGCGGGAACCCGCACCACCGTTTCCGGATCGGACGGCTCGTTCCGTTTCCTCAACAGGGACTACGGCGACTACAAGGTCGGGGTAGCCCTTGCCGGGTTCAGCACGGTTTCCCGCAATGTGACCATCATGACCGGCTCCAACTCCCAGGTGAACATCAGCCTGGCCGTTGGAGCCATGTCCGACACCGTCGAGGTTTCGGCGGAAGTGCCCCTTGTCGATGTGAAGAAGCGCGGCACCAGCACCACCCTCAGCACCTCGGATTTGCGGGACACTCCGAACTCGCGCGATCCCTGGGGGATCATGAACCAGGTGCCCGGCGCCCTGATCGACCGCGTCAACATCGCGGGCAACGAGAACGGTCAGCAGGCCTCGATTGCGGGCAAGGGCTCGGCGGCGGCCGACCGGGTCTGGTCGCTTGATGGACTCGTGGTCACCGACATGTCGGCTACCGGCTCGTCTCCGACCTATTTCGACTTCGACGCGTTTCAGGAGATCAACGTGACCACTGGCGGCGGCGATCTCACCATGCAGACGGGCGGTTTTGGCATGAACCTCGTCACCAAGCGGGGCACGAACACGTTCCACGGCGGCGCCCGATTCCTGGCCACCGACGAGAAGTACCAGTCGAGCAACATCGCCGGAGTCAAGAATCAGCTCCTGATCGGGAACGCGAATCGCCTGCGGGGCGGCATCGACCACTGCAACGCCGGAACCGGCGAGCGCGAGAACGCCAACTACATCGACTCCATCAGGGACTATGGCTTCGACCTAGGTGGCCCGGTCATCAAGGACAAGCTGTGGTTCTATGGAACGTACGGCAAGCAGGACATCAAGCTGTGCGGTCTGGCCGGGAGCCCCGACGACACCCTGCTGCCCTCTTACAACTTCAAGCTCAACTGGCAGGCTAGCCCGCATTATTCATGAGAGTCGGTGGTTGTGCAGGAGATCGCTGTTTTGGGCCGGATAGTAGAAGTCGGCGATGTTCCCGGGCCGAGACGAGGCGACGGAGCCACCGGAGACGCGGGATGACGCGGGATGACGCGTAGAAACGCACTTTCAGAGACACGTTCCCCCGTCGAGGGTGCGACCTTGCCCGTGGGACGGCTCAGGTGGTGAGCGGTCGGGCGAGTGCGAGCCAGTCGGCCTTGAACGGAAAGTGCCGCGGCAGGCTCAGGACGATGCGGCGGGCCGACGAGCTGACGCGCGCGGCCAGCTTGACGAGTTCGAGACGGAGGCGGGCAACGGAGGCGCGACGGAGTTGTGCGGCGCCCTGCCTCAACTCCTGAAAGAGCGCGAAGGCGGCGGTGGCCATGATGACTCGGAACTGGTTGGCGAGGAACGCGGAACACGAGAGCCTGTCCATCGAGAGGTCGTTCTTGAGTTCCTTGAGTCGATTCTCGAAATCACCGCGCCGGCAATAGAGGTTCTCGTAGACATGCCGAGCGGAGCCGCGCATGTTGGTGACGACGTATCGCGGATTGTCACGCGCCTCCCGTCCGGAGATCTGCGTGACTTCGGCCTTGAAGATGACGCGCCGTTCGTGCGGCCAGGTTCCCGCCTGATAAGTAGTCTCGGCGTAGCGGTGTTCGGTGGCGCCGCTCTTACCAGACGTCCACCGGACTTCGCTCATGAGGATGGCGGAGGCGGCGTGGAGCACGGAATTGCCCGGAAAGGCCAGGGTGTAGTCCAAACCCTCGCCTTCGATGTAATCAATGATCTCGGAGGCGCAGAATCCGGCGTCGACGCGCACCACGAGTTTGGCCTTTGGAAATGCTTCTCGAAGCTGAGGCAGCAGACGCGAGAGAATCGAGATGGCGCCACGCTTGTCCGGAACGTTCCCCGGGCGCAGCACACTCGCCACCACGTACTGGTCCGGCTCACCCTGGAAGGAAATGCCGGCGACGAGCGGGATGTAACAGTAGGTGTCGTAGTGGCCGTTGAAGAAGGTCCGCTGCTGACCACCGTAGGT
>ENA-ORBV01000698-ORBV01000698.1-microbial-mat-metagenome-genome-assembly--contig:-NODE-698-length-76174-cov-22.421896_pt1 | contig 76174 bp, 57 predicted proteins | sample MGYA00237777_ERZ505514 | MGnify/ENA primary metagenome ERZ505514 (study PRJEB26160, sample SAMN06269048) | microbial mat metagenome | isolation source: Oligotrophic lake microbial mat | place...
GCGCGGCGCGTCCTTCTCGATCCCTGCGAGTCCCTTCTCGACGAAGCGCCTGCGCCAGCGTCCGACGATCGTGCGCTCGACGCCGAGTTCCTCGGCGATCTCGATGTTCTCCGTTCCTTGGGCGGCGAGCAGGATGATCCGCGCACGCCGCACGAGCCGCGCGGGAGTCGAGCGACCGCGCGCCCAGCGGTTCAGGATCGTGCGTTGCTCGTCGGTCAGTGTGACTTCCGGGGCGATCCGCATGGCGTCATCCTCCAGTGTGGAAGTCATACGAACAACGCAGATATAGGTTGCGGGATTTCTGCTTAACTACACTAGCAGCGATTCAGCCCGGCGCGGTGCTACTGCGGTACCCGGACTACAGCGCGACAAATCAGGACGCGGAATGTGCTATCGACGCGTGTACACGACTTCGGGCAACGTCGATGTTGCTCCCGCAAATGGTGGGCGAAGGCGTTCAGATGACGCGCGTGGCGGCCAGCGCGGCTCGCGGTGCCGACACGCTACCGTCCTTCGCGACGAGACCCCACAGTCCCGCCGCGCGCGTCATCCATCGTTTCGATTGGGCGAGTCCGTGCGCGCCAACGACGACTACCCGGCCGAGCTGGCAGGCGACGCTCTTCTGCGGCGGGCTCTTCTGGGCGGTCGGGATTGCCAAACTCGCGCCCGGCAATACCACCCGCTCGAACTCTCGCTCTGCGGGGTCTCAACGAGATTCGCTTTTCCTAGCGCAGAAATCCCAACACTTTCAGTATCGCGTCACCGGAGCGTACTGACGGGCACGACCTCTGTCGCCTCGCTTATGTGATATCGCTTCTCACCGGAATACAGAACGACGATTCGATCAAGCGCAAGATCAGTGACCGCGCTTCAAAGCGAGGGCATCGTTGTCGGCGTATCCGCGCGCTTGATCTCGACTCCTGCGGCTGCACCGTGTTGATGAGGTCATCGATAACCCAGCCCTCCCACGATGCTCCGACCCTCGGATGCCGCACGAGAAAGAGGTCGCTGAGAAGATCGAGGTAGCGCCTCGCTGTCGCCTCGCCGGTACCGAGCGCTCTCGCGAACTCCGCCGCATTCCAAATCTGGCCATGCCAATGCGCGAGCATCGTCCAGAAGCGAAGGAGCGTCGACGCAGGAATTGAAATGCCCAGTTGCGGAACATCGCGAGCGAGATAGGTCTGCACGAATTGCTGGCGCCACGCAAAGCTGTTGGCTGTCGAACGGGCTAAAGATACGAACGAGAAAATCCGCCACGTTTCCAATGACGCCCAACGATGTCGCCGCTTGATTGCGCTCCGGCATCGTTCAATGTGAACTCGCCGAGAACAAGGAAGCGCGCTGGCGTCCGATGACGATCGGCTAAGACCCGAAGCACCGGGAAGAGATCTGGTCGATGTTGCACTTCGTCGATCACGACGAGGCCACGCAACGAGTTCAACGCCTCGATCGGCTCGGCCAGCCGAGCGAGATCTGCGGGATCTTCGAGGTCGAAATAGGCGCCCCGCCCCGCAGCACTGAGGTTCTTCGCGAGGGTCGATCTCCCACACTGGCGGGGACCGACGAGCGCTACGACGGGCGCGCGCTTCAGGGCGTCCTTCAGGCCCCCAGTCTCATGGCTTCGCACAAACATGCGAAGCTTTTACCGTGCAAATCCGCTATCTGATAGCGCTTTTTCATGGTAACGCGATCGATCGTATCCGCAGAGCGTGCCATGAGCAGCGTGGCGAAGTAGCGAATTTGGAACACAGAACGCGATTGTTCGTCTGGCGATGCTGCGGCATGAAGCATCGCCCCCGACAGCGTGCCGCACACTCGGCTCATCACAGAAATCGTGCGCGAACGCTGCCGTCGTCGCCGCGACGGGGGCAGCCATCGCGGCGACGAGTGTTCTTACTTAGCGACCGACATCAGTGTCGTTTACCGACGCCAACTTGACGAGCTTCGCGTGGAGCGCCGCGGCATCTGCGGTTCGGCCAGCAGCACGGAGCGCTCTTTCGAGGAGAACGGCCTGCTCGCGCGGTCCCTTGGCCTTGGGAAGCACCACACCCGCGTCCATCTTCCGCACCGCACGGCGCATGCCTTGCTCTTGGTTCCAACCTTTCTGCCAGTGCTCTGCGAGACGGACCGCGTCGGGCCAGAAGATGCCCGCTGCAATCTCGTCAGTTCGACGAACCTCCTCGTACACGCGCATTGCCACGTCGTAGCGTTCGCCGTCCGAGTACGCGGCACCGCCAACGTTCGCGAGCATGAGCCGCCACGCATCGCTCGACGCGCGCATCTCCGCGTCGTCGTTCATGCCCGCCGCGATCAACGACCAGCCGACGAGCCCGTTGAGCGCGGCTTCGGAAGTCGCGCTTGCAACTCGGGCCTCACAGAGAGCGGCTGCCCAACGAGGTCGCGTCTGGGGCCAGGTCGTAAGAACATCGCGCACCGTCGACACTTCTGCCGCCGCAGCTCGGAGCGTCGGTCGCGCCGTGACGTAGGCGAACCCAGCATCAATCGCCTTCGGGTCAGATGCGGCTTTGAGTTGCAGGAACAAGATGAAACGATCGAGATCCTCGGACACGGCCGTGGTCTTCGCTTGCAGCGATGCGATTGGCGCTGGCGCTGACTGCGTTCGTCGCGCGCTGATCGCGTTGCGGGCCTCAGGCCACGACGCTCGCACCGAATTCGGCGCGATCACTCGCGCGGCGATCAACGCGTCGAGCGAAGTCCCCGCGAGCGCCATCACTCCTTCTGCGCTTGCATGCAAGCCGTCGCGCCCAATGAGCCCGCGCGCCTCGTCACCAACGAATGTTCTTCCCCGCACCGTGACCGGCTCACCGCGCTCCGCATGGGCGACGAGTGCGCTGAGCGGCAAGAGCGTGACATTCGTTCGGGCTGCAGCCCACGCACGCAATTCGTCGTTTGAGCGCGCGAGACATTCCGTCGAGGGACGCTGATCGGGGTGAAGCATCGAGCCAGCAGATGACTGCATGTCGGGCACGTCGCCTACGACTAACGGAACGGTGAGTGTTCCGAGCGAGTCGAGGACTGCGTGAAAGCGAAGTTCGCGTTCGCCCTCCGATGCAGCCTTCGCGTAGAGCGTCCAAAACAGCGCGTCGACGGCGATGACCAACGTCGCAGTTTTGCGCTTCGCTTCAGCGACCTGCGCCTGAATACTTTCCACAGGATCGAGGAATGTGGAGCCATCGGCGTAGCTCTCGACTGACGCACGCGGCGGAACGAACCACGCATCGAGCGCCGTCGCAAGATCGACGACCGTCAGCGTTGGATCGTTCGCCTGTGCAGCTGGCGTCGTCGCTCCAACTCCGTCCGAAACGCTCGCGCCAATCACAACCGGACGCGCGAGCGGCGACGCCGCGCAGCCGAACGCCGCCACGAGGACGAGACCCAAACCCGCGGCGCGCGTCGCCGCACGAAAACCCGCGGCGCGCGTCGCCGCACGAAAACCCGCGGCGCGCGTCGCCGCACGAAAACCCGCGGCGCTTGTCGCCGCACGAAAACCCGCGGCGCTTGTCGCCGCATACAAACCCGCGGCGCTTGTCGCCGCCTGTACCCAGAAACGCAACATGTGCATCCTCCGCTCCCAGTGGGAACTTTGAACGCCGCACGCTCACGCACCCCCGCGCGGAACTGCGGTCGTTCCGAGGAGTGTGGTCGGACGCGGTGCGATCCGTCAAGCGCCCTCCGCGACACGACACTAGTTCGCCGCTGCGACCTTGGTGCTGTCGTCGGCTGGTTTCACCGGGACGCCCATGTACTGGAGCGTCTCGTTGATGATCCGCACAGCAGCCGGTCCGGCGATCGCACCGCCGCCGTAGTTGTTGTAGCCGAGCTTGTGCTTGTCCGGATCGTCAATGACGACGATGACAGCGATCTTCGGATGGTCGTAGGGTGCCCCGGCGATGAAGCTTGAGATGTAGCGGTCTTGGTAGTACCCGCCGCCCTTGGGTTTCGTGAGCTGCGCGGTGCCGGACTTGCCGAACACCTCGTACATCGCGACTTTGTTCGCGCGGTGACCGGTGCCCTCAAGCATGACGCCACGCATGGCATCACGCGTCATCAGCGCCACTGGCTCTGGGAGTACACGCGTCGTGCGCGGTCCGTTGACCGGATCGGCGCGCTCGAGCGAAAGATCGACGAGCGAGCCGTCTCGGCAGAATGCGGTGAATCCGCGAATCATCTGAACTGGCGTCACGCCAATCTCTTGTCCCATGGCGACCGAGCATTGCGTGTAGACGAGCGACCAGTTCTTCGGACTAGTGACAATTCCAGGAGTTTCACCCGGAAGCCCGCATTGGGTGCGATGACCGAAGCCGAAGGCACCTAAGCCCTCCTGCATCTGTAGTTTCGTGATCTTCATCGCGGCGATCGACATGCCCGCGTTCATCGACTTCTCGAGCACCTTCTTCCACGTCGACGGGCCGTAGTACTTCACGTCACGGATGAGCCGGGAGTTCTTGCCGTCGCTCACCATGTGGCCACCCGCGGATGGCGTGGGCAGAACATCGGTGGGCTTCAGCTTTCCAAGTTTGGTCACGATCGACCAAACGAACGGCTTGAACGTTGACCCAGGTTCAAAGGGATCGGTGACACACCGATTCCGGCCGAATGCCGGATGCACTTCGCGCGCAGGATCGACGCCAATCGGCGACCGCCCCGTGTTCTTCCGCAGGACGTCATCCATCGCCAGAATCTCGCCGGTGTCGACGTCGACGACCACGCAGCGTCCGCCGCCAGCGTTTGCGAAGTTGACCGTCTCTTCGAGCGTCTTCTCGACGATTTCTTGGATAACCATGTCAATCGCGAGCTGCACAGAATCGCCCGCGTCGCCTGGGTGGTAGCCGTCAGCGGGGAGCGCGATTGTCTGATTGCGATTGTCGACCAAGCGCACGAGCGAGCCCGGCGTTGGATCGAGTTTCTTCTCGCGTCGATGCTCGATGCCACCAAGGCCAGTGTGCTCTGCGCCAACGATGCCCACGATACTCGCGGCGGTTTCGCCGAACGGGTAAATGCGCTTCGGGTGATCTTCGATTGCAATTCCGGCGACGTGCATGCCATGCAGGGCGTCTAACTCCGCGTCAGTCAGGTCGTCCTTGAGGACGACATACCGTGGAATCGTTTCGATCGCTTCCTCGGTAACGCCGCGCTGAAGCGTCTGCATGGAGGCCGGAACCCGCGTGAGCACTTCGCGGAGCATCGGTCCTGATTGCGTTCCCATGCGCGCCGCAATCGTCGCGATGGTGTCGCCGAACGGATCGAGTGAAATCTCTGAGCGGGGCGCGCCGGGGGGCTTCTTTTGCGCGCGATCACTCGCCTTTGCGGTCTTCTCCGCCGCCTTCAGCGCCTCGCGATACACCTGACGTGGATCGACAAAGAGCCGCCGCCCGGGAATGTCCATGGCGACAACGCGACCACAGCGGTCGAAGATGACTCCGCGGGCCTCCGGTTGCATCCGCCGGATGTACTGCGATGGTGACCCGTCCTTGTGCTCCATCGAGGCGAGGAGTTGAGGTTCAGGATCCGACTTGAGTTGCCCAACGCGCGCAATCGTCGCGACGATGGACACACCGACGATCGACAACAGCACGGTCGACCAGCGTCGAATGCGACGACTGCGGTCAGCCTGTATCGCCGCCTGAGGCTGAGACACCGGCTGCGCGGCAGCCACAGGTGAAGCCTGAGGGGAAGTCGGAGCGGAGGCCTGTTGCGGGGTGCCGGAACTCGCTTGACTCATCCGCCCCTCACTGATTTATGAGAGTCGGATTTCGTGCTCGCGGGAAGGGCTGCTTTCGCGGCGCGATTCCTGCCCGAGGCACCCGCAGCACCCGACGACTTCACCGGCACCGCGGGCAACGTCGGCTCACTCGCCGCGAGCCGAGGCGGCGCTGATTCTCGCGACGGCAATTGCTTCATGGGCGAAAAACGATTCGGAATGGCTACCCACTCAACGGCCCCTTCGACCGAGAGCTTGCCGAGCGCGACGCGCAGTTCTGAAGGGCGTACCGCGTCAGCGACAGCGGCCTGAAGTCGCGTGATCGTCCGCCGGTGCTCGACCATCCGGAGCTGCGACCGCGCGATCTCAGCGACAGCGTCGATGCGCTGCTGTCGGTTCACGAGAAGAGCGCCGAAGGCAGCTCCAATGGCGATGATGACTACTGCGAGCTTCGCGACCATGCGAATGCTCCGATCTCGGGCTAGCAGCCCGTGGCGACGCCGGACTCGATGCGTGCGGGTCCATCCGCACGCCGATGGACGATTCAGTCGATCCGGAGATCGAGTAGTGCATGGTTAGGCATCGGTGGTTCGCGCAGCGCTCGCCGTCATCACCGGAATCTTGATCTGCATGCCGGGCATCAAATCGTCACCGCGCTTGAGCACGTCGGTGTTCGATGTCTGCAATTCCTTCCAACGATCGCCCTTCCCGAGCTCACGCTGTGCGATGCCGAAGAGCGTGTCGCCCTGCTGCACCTTGTAGACCTTAAAGCGGGGTATCTCGGGCGTCGGGTTCGGGACGGTCTCGCGTGGCGTCGTTCCGCGATCCGGTGGAGCAGCCTGAGCGCGAACCGCCGACGGATCGAGGGTTGCGAGCGGCGGCAGCTTGACCGACGCGCCGACCTTGAGCTTCTCGGGAGCGATGTTGTTGAAGGCTGCCAGCGCGGGTCCGAGCGACTTCTTCCCGTACTCGCGGCTCGCGATTGCGCCGAAGTTGTCGCCGGACTTGACCTGGTAGCTTCGAAGTTCCGGGGTTGCTGCGGCACCAGCGTCGCCGCCACCGGAACCTGCTCCAGGGTTCTGCTCAACGGAGTTCGTCCCGTCAGAGTTTCCCGGCCCACCCATCACGATCGTTCGTTCCGTCCCGCCGTCACCAGCCGGGCGCTCGTCCGGAAGCGGCAACTGCTTTCGCGTGCCATCGGGACCGCTGACGAGAATGCGCTCGTCATTGCCCGGTGGCGGGAGCGGCGGTACGCCGTCTCCGGCGCGACCCAGCGCGATGGCGGCAACGGCCGGCGACTGCCGAGCCGCAAGATGATCCGAAACCAAGATGCCGACGAACAGCATCAGGCCGAATCCCAAAACCAGAGCCAACTTGTTCTCGCGCGTCATGCCTCAGCGTCCTTGCAGGCGTTCAATTCGAACTCACCCACCGTTGCGGAAGAACCCGCGCGGGCTTACTCACTCTTCGTTCGTTCCTACGACCGGCACCAACTCAACAATTCACTTCTTCTTAGCCAGCCCGTTCGGCCTTGGCCCACTCAGGCGACTGGTTCACCCAACTCAGCGATCCGCGACTCAACAGCCCTCAACTCAACAACCCGGAGCTTTGCTGATCTAGACCGCGGATTCGCTGCTATTTCCCTGTCGGATGATACCACTGGCTTTCGTGTCTTGATGCTCACGAGACCCTGCGATGCGATCTCGGCGAAGCTGTGCTTGACGAGCCGATCCTCGAGACTGTGGAAGGTGATGATGCCGATGCGCGCCTTCGCGCGGAGCCAGCCATCATCACCTGCCGCTACGGCTTCGGCTCCCGCCCGGATCACATCAAGCAATGACCTCAGCGCGCCTAGCTCATCGTTGACAGCGATGCGCAGCGCCATGAATGTCCGAGTTGCCGGATGCAGCCGTGAGTGGCGGGCGCGCGGGCCGTAGGCCTCGCGAACCAGTCGCGCCAGATGCGCCGTCGTGGTAATCGGTTCCCTCCCTCGAATCTCGACAATTTTCCGCGCGATGGACCGCGCGAACGGCTCTTCGCCGAGTCTGAAGAGAACTTCGACGAGTTCTCGTTCGGGGAGGGAGTGAATCAGGTCCGCCGCGGTGGCGCCGCCGGTTGGATCGAGCCGCATGTCGAGCGGCCCGTCGCCGGAAAAGCTGAACCCCCGCGTCGGATCGTCCATCTGCGATGAACTAAACCCAAGGTCGGCGAGGACGACGTCCGCCTTTATCTCCATCCCGCCAGCATGTTCAAGTAACGCTCGTCCGAGGCCCGCAAAGTTCGCACGGATTGTCCACGGGTTACAACCGGTCTCCGTGCGGACCCGTTCCGCCGCGTACGCGAGATTCCCGGGATCGACATCCACCAGCACCACCCGGCCTGCCGGGCCGACCGCCCGGGCCAACGCCACCGCATGACCGCCCCGGCCAGCAGTGCAGTCAACCACCGTCTCCCCAGGGACAGCGGCAAGGGCATCGAGCGTCTCGGCAAGTAGAACCGGTTCGTGTCCGTGCGGCACGGCGGCGATGGTAAGGGCAACGGGCGGGCGATCAGCGAGGCGATCAACTTTCCTGACGAGGGAGTCCGGATTCTGACCTGCCCCCGAAATCTGAACCAGCCCTTTTGAGAGTCCCGATGAGCCTGCGACGAAGCCGGATTCCACCTCCGGATGGTTCAGTCCGGCGACAAGCCGCTGGACTGGAAGCCCCGTTGCGGTGCTCACACCAGATGGTCGTCGAGCTCAATTCGCGACCAACACAACTCGGCGAGTCACCTAACGCTCATGAGCTGGGCTGCCCACGCCGTGTGGGTCAACACCTGCGCAGTGTTAGGCAGGCGACCGGCGGCGACAGGCGTCTTCGCGGACGGTGAGCCGCGCGACCCAATCCGTCGCCAACGGCCGGGACTTGCATCGAGCGTGAGGGAAGACTCCCGAGGGCGTGGTTTACGGTCCCTTGTGTCGATCGCTCACGATTGAACCTGCGCAATCTGCGAAACCTGCGGGTGGTTTGAGAATGCTTCGTCCACCGCTGTGTGAGCGCGCGGAAACGTCGAGATCCGGTTCAAGCGAAGCGGATCGCCGGCTTGAAGGCAAGGGGCACAGTGATGCACGGCCCTGAGCGACACCCTCTACCTCGCCGCATCCTGACAACGCCCTTTCCTTACGACGCACGACTCGCGAGAATGTCCGCGTGATGGAACGCGAGTCGCACACCCAGTCAAACGTCCCGGCGCGAGCTCTCGCGCCTCCAAGCGAGCGCGCCGCCGAGATCTTCATCGCCGCCATCGAGGCTCGGCCTGAACACCGTGACCTTCTACTCAGTTCGTGGTGTGGCGACAACGCTGCGTTGCGCCGTGAAGTCGACGAGCTCATGGCGTGCCACGATGCCGTCGCCGGCCCGCTCGACCACTCGCCCGTCACCGCAGCCCAAGCTCGTTCGACCACTTCAACGCTTGGAGGACTGACGGGGGCCGCGAGCGCGGCTGTAGGACCCGGCGCGCGCATCGGTCAATTCATCGTCGAGAGCCTCATCGGCGAAGGCGGCATGGGCGTCGTCTATCTCTGCCGCCAAGATCGCCCCAACCGGCTTGTCGCAGTGAAGCTGATCAGACCGTGGTTCGCGACGCCCGCGGTGCTGAAGCGCTTCGAGTACGAGGCCGAAGTCCTCGGCCGACTACAGCACCCGGGCATCGCTTTAATCATCGAGTCGGGGACCGTCATCTCAGGCACCGCGATACAGCCGTATTTCGCAATGGAGTACGTGAAAGGCACCGCGCTCGATCGGTCGTGTCGCGAACGCCAACTCGGCATCCGCGAGCGCGTGGCGCTGGTTGCCGACGTATGCGACGCCGTCGCACATGCATATCAGCGCGGCGTGATCCATCGCGATATCAAGCCTGACAACATCTTGGTCGATGAACGAGGCCAGACGAAAGTGCTCGATTTCGGCGTGGCGCGAGCGACTGGCGGAAGCGCCGGGGAACAGCGCGACAGTGTGCCGGTCACGATCGCTCAACAACTCGTTGGAACGCTTGCCTATATGAGTCCCGAGCAAGCGACCGGTACGTCGACGTCGGTCGACACTCGCACCGATGTTTACGGGCTCGGTGCCACGCTGTTCGAAGTGCTCACCGACCAACTCCCGATCGACCTCGCTCATAAGTCGCTCACCGAAGCGATTCACGCGATTCAACAGGGCAATCTGCGCCGCATCGGCGATCTCGATCCTCGATTGCGCGGCGACCTTGAAACGATCGTGCTCAAAGCGCTGGCGCTGGCGCCTGCTCGGCGCTACCAGTCGGTTGGTGATTTCGCCGCCGACCTGCGCCACTGGCTCGCGGACGAACCGATCTCGGCGCGGCCACCGAGTTCGCTCTACCAACTACAAAAGTTCGCGAAGCGCCGGCGTGGTGCAGTGATCGGCGGCGCCACTGCAGTCGTGGCGCTTGCGACGGGCCTCATCGTGGCAACGAGTGCGTGGCGCAGCGCCTCGATCGACCGAGATAAAGCTCAGGTCGCAGCGACCGATCGCGGACAGGTCGCAGCATTCCTCGGCGACATGGTCCGAGGCATCGACCCAGCGCTCGCGCACGGAGGCGACACGTCGGCACTGCGACTCATGCTGGATCAAACTGCCGCACGCGTCGACTTCAGACTCACGGCGCAGCCCGATGTCCAGGTCGAACTGCTCGGAATTGTCGCCCAAGGGTATGTGCAACTCGGCGTGTTTGATCGGGCCGAGACCATCACCGAGCGCTCGCTTGCACTTCATCGTTTACTCGACGGTGACATGTCGCCACGCGTTGCGAGCGACATTGCACTCATCGGCCGAATTCGGCTTTTGCACGGCGAAACCGACGTTGCTGCATTGCGATTCAATGAAGCGCTGGCAATGCGGCGGTCGCTGCTCGGCGACGGGCATTCCGACGTCGGCGCTTCATGGAGAGATCTCGCGGACATCTCAGAAGTGCGCGGCGACTTCGCCAAGACCGAAGAGCTGCTGCGTCGCGCGATCGCAATTCAGCGGGCGTCTGACGCGCCGCCCTCGCGCGATCGTCTCGCTCAGGCGCTCTCGAGGCTCGCGCCAGTCGTCGAACGGTTCGGGCTCACCGGCGAGGCGTGGGAATCACTCGACGAGGCCATTGCCATCACCGAAGCGGCGCACGGCCGAGGTGACCCCTTGGTTGCAGATTTTCTCAGCGCCCGCGCGGTTCTCGCGCTCAACGCACACAACATCACATGCGGAGAACGCGACTATCGCGAAGCGCTCGCGATCCGAACAGCCGCGCTCGGTACCGATCACTCATTGACCGCGCAGTCACGTCAGCAGATCGCACAGATCACGGTGTTTCGAGGCGAAACACAAGAAGCTGAACGACTCGAGCGGCTTGCCACCGAATCGACTCGCCACGCGTTTGGCCCTACGAATCCCGCCTACGCGACGGCGCTGGGCAAGCTCGCGGAGCTACTCGTCATGATCGGCCAAGACGCTGAAGCCGAAACCGCGTTCAACGAAGCGCTCGCCATTCTCGAACGCGCTGGCAGCTCGGACCATATGTCGGCGCGATCACTCCGCATCGGACTGATGGACATGTGGAAGGACAAGGGCGACTTCGAGCGCTCACTGCCGCTCGTGCGCCAACAGCTCGCGGAGGACGAGGCACTCACAACGATCGACGAGCGTGAACGCAGTGGCGTGCTCATCAGCGGAACCCAAATCTACGCGCTCGCTGCGTGGAATCGCGTGAGTCGCGATCCGACTTCTCCGACGTCCGCGGAGGCGTTAGCGCTTGGAGCCCGCGCGATCGAACTCGGACATCGCAGCCTTGCGATGACAGCAAGCTTCGACGGATATCGTCGCTGTTACCCGCAGGTGTACGCCGCTGCGGCGCTTCTGGCACACGTACTCGCATCATGGGCCGAGAGCCCGACGGGATTCGACCGCGAGGCAGCTGTATGCGAGCTCGTCGCGGCGGCGCGGTTGCTTTCGCTCGGCTACACCGACGCGAAAACGAACACTGAGGTACTACCCGCACCGAAGACTCGCGAGCACGCGGTTCAGATCTTCGAGAGCTGGACGACTCGGCTCTACTGGCTCTGGTCGCAGGTTGCGCCAGACGAGCAAGTCGTCGCCGAGTTTCACCGCTGGCGCGCGACCAAGGGTGGAGCGATCGCGCGCCTGCCGAACTGGGTGACGAACGCCGCGAGCGAAACGGATCACGGCGGCCTGGTCGGGCCGCCGTGATCCGTATCACCATGACTCCGTGCGATCTTGATCGACTTACGAGCACGTGCCCCATGCGCCGAGCAGGATCGCAAGATCGGCTGCATCGACGACACCGTTTTGATCAAGGTCAGCACCGCCAGTTCCGCCCCAAGAACCGAGCAGCGTGGCGAGATCGGCACCATTCACCGCGCCGTCGCTGTTGAGATCACCGTCGCAGCCGAGACCACCGACAAGCTTTACGTTGCTTGAGCTGTACTCGATATGCGAGGGCGCACCGCTCGCACCGAAGACAGTCACTGTGTCGAACTGGCCATCGATAGCGCCGGACTGAGGATCAAACAGGTTAGCCATCACGAAGCTCGAGCCAGGAATGCTCAGTAGTTGATCATCGAAGAAGTCGACTTGCAGCGTGCCGTGAAGGCTCATACCCAAATACGTCTGGAAGACTCCAACGCCACTTGGACTTTGGTTCTCGACGATGATGTGCGTGCCATCCGCGCCGCAGAGATAACCACCGAACACAGTGATCATCGAACCGGCGCCGACGGTCACGAGTCCGTGATTCTTGACGGTGCCAAAGATATACGGCGCGAGCGTGAACGAAGCACCGCCTCGCACTTCGAGAGTGCCGTAGATGTTCTCAGCCCGCGCGAGACCGCTCATCGATCCGCTCACGCCTTGCCTACTCACGTTGTCGATCGTGACGGAAGCCCCCGCGCTGATTGTTGTGATGTCGGTACCGCTCGTCGAGATCGTTGAACCGTTCCGCACCTCATAATTGCCTTCGAGCAAGGTGCCGCTGGGGGTCAGGCTCTCTAGATCAGCGATGTTGAGATTGCCGCCGAGGTTAACGAGGGAACCAACGTTGTACGACTTCACCGACGTGCCGAGCGCGCCGCCGGCGTTGAAGTAGCACGCGCCGTAGTTGATGAAGGTGCTACTGGGACCACTGTTGTGATAGACGCCCGCGGCCGACACATTTCCTTGGATCAGACCGCCGGCCTGGTTGATGAAGACAGTCGGAGCACCGCCAGCCTGCGGCTTGCCAATGGTGAGGCCGGCTTCGAGCTGGATGACGCCGTTATTGAGCAGGTAGCCACCGAGCACACCAGCACCTCCCAATCCGCCATCCCAGATGGTGACAGTGCACCCAGGCGCGATCGTCGTCGTCGAGTTCGTGCCGTATTGGTCGATCGCGCCGTTGAACAGGGCGGCGGAGTTTGTGATGCTGATCGTGCCAAAGTTCTTCAGGTGCGGAACAAAGCTCGATCCGAAAAGCGAGAGCCCGCCGTTGAACGATGCGCTAGTGAACACGCTGAGATTCGCGGCGTTATTCAGATGAATTGGGTGCGACGAGATCAGCGTGTCGCAGTTCGCATTGAAGCCCGTGATCTCAATGCTTCCGGGGGTCCCGCCCGCAATCAGAACCGAGTCTGATCCGGTGGGGACCTGAGCGGTGCTCCAGTTCGCGGCGTTGCTCCAATTGAAGTCGCCGGCTGCACCGGTCCAAGAGACGAAATCGGCCGAGGCCGCTTGAGCGAGCGAGGCGGTGAAGAGACCGGCAAGAACGATGGATCGCGTGGTAGGCATGTCTGACTCCGAAGTGATTGGTGTGAGCTGAATCAGTGCCCGACGGCGATCACGCGACCACCCGGCATTCGACGTGCGATGTCGGCAGGAGCGATTGCGCGCAATTTCACAAGTATTTCGTCGTTGCGACGGACCGCCGGAGCGCCGACAATCGTCCCGGCATGGCTGAACCAGCGTCGATGAGAACGACTCAATTGATCGATCGCGCTCGTGCGGGTGACTCCAGTGCCACCACCGAGCTGCTCTCCGTCGTCTACGAAGAGCTGCGTCGCATGGCGCGCTCCCAGATGGGCCGAGAGCGCGCGGGAAATACGCTTCAGCCGACTGCGCTGGTACACGAGGCTTACCTTCGTTTACTCGGCGACGGCGATGTGCAGTGGAACAGCCGGGCGCACTTCTTCGGAGCCGCAGCTCACGCGATGCGACGCATTCTCGTGGAGCGGGCCCGATCGCGCGGACGACTCAAGCGCGGCGGCGATCGCGCCCGCGCCGACCTCGACGACGAACTTGAAATCGCTGGCCTCGCGTCCGAGCCTCAAGACGACACGTTGCTCGATATCGACGATGTACTCAAGAAGCTCGAAGGCTTCGACCAGCAGAAGGCGAACGTGGTCATGCTTCGCTACTTCGCTGGCCTTTCGATCGAGCAAACGGCAGCCGCGCTCGACCTCTCGTTCGCCACGGTCCGCGCGGAGTGGGCGCTTGCCCGAGCGTGGATGCCTCGCGAGTTGGCACGGTAGCTGGATCTAACTTTTCGGCGCGTCCGCGTTCATCTCCGTCAGAGGAACCCGAGGTATCGCGTGTTCCCTCGGTTCCATCGTCGCCGCAGCGGCTGCGTCCCACTGTTGGCGTCGCGCCGATTTCAGCGCGATGGCGGCGACAAAGCCGAAGAGGACGAATGCGATCGTGTATCCAATCTGGAACCGCAGAATCCGGTAGATCCCGAGTCCGGCGACAGTTGCTCCGAGCGTCGCAAACGCGGCGGTAATGAGATACAGCACCAGCACCGCGCTCTTCACGCCGCCAGTAGCGCGTTTGATCTGATGATGAATGTGCTGCGAGTCAGGCGTCGAGAATGGCACGCCCGCGAGCTTGCGTCGCAGGATGGCCAGCGCGGTATCCATGATCGGAAGCGCGAAGATGATGAGCCCCGCGAGCACGAGGTGTGTGTGCCCTTGCTCGCCGAACATGAGAATGACGACGACTGACAGATATCCGAGTTGCAGGCTGCCACAGTCACCCAGAAAAATGACGGCGGGATTCCAATTCCACGGTAGGAACCCGAGCACCGCTCCGAGTGTGGCGAGGCAAATCACGATGCGTGCCCCAGCCATCGACTCAGTCGTGGTTCCGATGTCGAGTACAGTCGCCATCATGATGCTCACGGCGAGGAAACCAAGCATCATGATCGCGATTGTTCCTGAAAGCAGCCCGTCGAGGCCGTCGATCAGATTGGTTGCGTTGCATCCCCCCAACACGAAGATGGCGATGAGAGCTGTGCCGACCCAGTAGTAAAGATGCCCGTTCTGCACCGCAAAGGAGCCGATCTGCATGATCACGTCCTCGGGCGGGCCAATGACACTGGAGAGTGCGCCGGTCGCGATGTGGGTGCCAATGTCTTGCACCGCCAAGGCTGCTGCGGCAACCAATTGCCCGGCGATCTTGAGCCGCGGATCCCAGCCCCACGCATCGTCTGCGAGACCGGTGAACGTGATTGCGATGAGCCCCACGATCACCGACAGCGGAACCGGCGCCAGTAATCCGGCGGAGCCGGACGTGATGGAGATGCTGTAGGTGATTGCGCCAATCACCCCGAGAAACACGGCGAAGCCGCCGAGATACGCGATGGGGAAGGCGTGGAGCTTCCGAGTTCGGTCCGGCTTGTCGATGATCTCAAGTGACACAGCCACCCGGCGCACGAGCGGTGTCGCGAGGAGGGTGATGAGGAACGCGATGAGAAACACCGTCGAGAAGCCGTTGAGCAGATCGAGTGCCCGCATGGACGGGTTGGACGCGCCATCAGCTAACGCGGGCACCATCGCGTCGATCGACGTGATTCGCGGCGGGAATGCGGCGACACTCATCGAACCGCCCCTAGCTTCCGTCCTGGTCCAGACTTCGGCGCAGCGAGTTCCGGAGCGTCCGCTTCTGGGCGCACCGAGAGCTCGGCTGCGATGTCGAGGATGGTTTGCGTGAGCGCAATCTTCGGGCGAAAGCCGATCGCCTCGCGAATGCGCGTGAGATCGGGTTGCCGAACGAGCAGGTCGTCGAAGCCTTGGGCGAACGCCTCGGCGTAAGGAACGAGCTTGATCGGAGCGTCACTTCCAAGCGTCTTGATGACGAGCTCGGCGAGGGCTCGGATGGTGATCGACTGGTCGGTGCCTAGATTGAAGACGCGCCCTGCGTGCTTGCCGCCGTCGACGAGTTGCACGAGCCCGGGAACTGCATCGCGAGCATCGCAGAAGCACCGGCTCTGCCCGCCATCGCCATGGACTTCAAGCGGATCGCCACGGAGCGCTGCTTTGACGAAGCGCGGAAGGACCATCCCGTATCGTCCTACCTGACGAGGCCCGACGGTGTTGAAGAACCGAACGACGACGACCGGCAACTGACGTTGGGCGTGGTAAGCGAGTGCGAGGTACTCGTCGATCGCTTTCGAGCACGCATACGACCAGCGGCTGAAGACGGTCGGCCCGTAGGTGACGTCGTCGTCCTCAGCGAAGGGTGTTTTCGAGTTCTTTCCGTAGACCTCGCTGGTCGACGCCATGAGGAGCGGCACGCGCGCTTCGGCTGCGAAACGCAGCGCCGCCGACGCTTCGTGGACGTTCGTTTCGATGGTACGAATCGGCTCTTCGATGACGAGTCGAACGCCCACGGCTGCAGCGAGATGATAGATCTCGTCAAACTCGCGCGGATCGAGGGCGGCGAGTGCTGCAGACGCGGTTCGATGGATGACCCGCAATCGGGCTGCCCACGCGGGACGCGAACGAGCCGGATCGAGGTTCTCAGCCCGGCCGGTCGAGAAGTCATCGACGACAGTCACGCAGTCGCCGCGCGCGAGCAATTGCTCGACGAGATGCGAGCCAATGAAGCCCGCACCCCCCGTCACAAGCGAGCATCGCGGTTTCGAGTCTTCGTCCGTGATCCGCATGATTCCTCGATCCCGTTTTCCGCCTGTCATTGCCTAGCAAGCTACTCGCCTCAGGGCTTGCCGGCGTAGCTCGCCATCGCCTCAAAGTTCTTGCGGAAATAGCCGCCAGCCGAACTGCGTGGACCATTGAGGATGATGCCGAGGAACGAACTCGGCGAGTCATGGAGTTGTGAGACAAGTCGCGATACCAGGCCGCGCTGCTCTTGGAACGCGCGGGCGACGAGTACTGTCGCGTCGACCTTCGCTGCGAGCACGAGCGCGTCGCCAGCGACGACGGCGGGTGGCGCATCGATGAGGACCACGTCGTACATCTCGCGCAGGTGAGCCAGCGCTTCGTCCGCAACAGGCGTCGCCAGTCGCTCGTACACACGCTGCTCTGGTGCGCCGCAATTGAGGAAGTGGATGCGCTCAGCGAGCTGCTGGGTAACCTTCTCAACCGTGGTTTTCCCACCCAAGACTTCCCCGAATCCAGGTGCATTCGGATCGGTTCCAAGTGCAACTGCGAGCCCGGGGCGCCGGAAGTTCGCGTCGACGAGTAGCACGCGCTTGCCGGTCGAAGCCATCGTCTCGGCGAGGTTCGTGAGAATTGCCGTCGCGCCAGCGGCTGGCATGCCGCCAAACAGGAGCACCGTTCGATGGCCGCCAGCTTTGAGTTGTTTCTGAATCTGCGCGGCAGTTTGACGCAGCGATTCTGCAACGACTGATTGCGGTGCCTCGCGAATCGCATTCTCGATTCGCTTGACGCCCGTCGGGTCGTCTTGAACATCGGGGATAGTGCCGAGCAACCGCGCTGGCATACCAGAGAGATCGCTGGCGTAACGAACGCGCTGGTCCATGACCTCGCGAAGGAATGCCCAGCCCAGCATGAGAAGGACTGAGAGCATGCCACCAAGCGGAATCATGACGGACCAACGCGGAAAGCTCTTCTCGCGCGGCGTCATCGCGGACTGTGCGATCGCGACGGCGCGGGCGTCTTCGCGAAACTTGAGCGCGTCGACTTCCTGGACGAGATCGAGCGTCTTCGAACGAGACTCCTGAAGACGGCGCTGAAGATCGCGCTTCTCCTCGAGCTCACTGAGATTCGCGGAGAACTCCTTGAGTTGAAGCTGGTTCTTTGCGTAGTCGTCCTGGTACTCCTTGAGGAGACGCGAGAGCCCTTGCGTCTGGTCAGAGAGACTCTTGTAATCTGCGTGCAAGTTGTCCGTCACGATGCGCTTGAGCTCGATGTCACGCTCGGCTTCAGCGGCCTCGAATACCCGAACTGCATTCTTGAACTCGGGATGATCTGGACCGAACTTCTGCTTCGCGACCTCAGACCCAATTCTGAGATCCTTCATCGTGGTCGACAACCGGAGCATCACCGGGTGCTCCTCGGCCTTCCGCACATCCTCCGGTGAAGGCGCGAGCTGCCCGTCAATCTTGGCTTTGGTCTGTTCTTTGCGGCTCATGGCGATCGAGAGCTGGCCTTGTGTCTCACCGAGGTTGTGCCCGATGTCCTGCATCGCGCTCACGAGCTCGTTCGCATTGGCATCGAGTGACGTGATGTTGTGATCGCGAATGAACTGACTGATGTCGCGGGAGATGGCCGTGAGGTTGTTATCCAGTGCATCGAGCTGGTCTTTAAAGACCCGTCGGTTGTCGGCGAATCGCTTGTCGTCGGCCTGTCTCTTCACCTGTAGATAGGTGTCGGCGATCTTGTTCAGAACAACCGGGATGTCCGTTGGGTCGTTCGTCGACCAGCTCAGCGAGAAGTATTGCGTGCGGCGGCGATGCGACGCAGAGAGTTCGTCTTGAAGGTCGTCGACGGCTTCCTCCGGAATGAACTGGCCCGTTTCATCGCGGAACTTCTTACTCCACTCCGTGTTTTCGATGTCGCGATTCTTCATCGCAGTTTCGAGCAGGGCTCGACTGAGCAGGCGCGCCGATTCAGTCTGGCCGAGCCGCTCGACCGCTTCCTCAGTGCGCTCTTCCGTCTGATTAAACGCCTTCGTGTCATTGAGCGGAGGACGGAGTTCGAAAAGAACCGTTCCGTTGTAGAGCGGATACACCTTGTCAAACAAGACCTTGGCACCCCCGCCGAGACTCACGCCAACAACAAGCGCGGCGATGAGCTTCCCTTGGTTCTGCCGGAGGACTCGAACGGGATCGATCCGCGGACCGATGGAAACTGGTGCCGCATGCCCGGTACGGGTCGCTGGGCGGTCTGTCGAAGTTCGGGCAGCGGTGGTACTCATGACTCGTTCCTGTCGAGGTGCGTTCGGGCGTGTTTGATATCGGTCATCGAAGCTTCTCGATGAGCGCGTTGATCCGCTTCTGAAGAACCGGATCCTTGTTGAGATCCCCGGCGGAGCGCAGGGACGCCTTGGCGTCGTCCTTCCGGCCCTCGTCCGCCATGATCTCGGCGAGGTGGAAGTGCGCACTCGCAGAAGGCGACAGCTTCAGTGAGGCGTTCAGGGCCTCGATCGCCTTCAGTTTCTCGCCCGTGCGCGCGAGAAGGTATCCCAGCGTGTCGAGGTACTCCGGTCGCCCCACCGCGATGCGCGACGCCTTCTGCGCGGCCGCAACACCCTTCGCGAGATCGTCGCCGCACTCGCCGCACAAGTAAGCGAAGTTGTTCAAGAGCGAAGGCTCGTCTGGAAGGAGCGCGATTGCCTTCTCGAAACTCGCGAGCCCTGCCTTGCAATCGCCGAGCGAATACTTCGCACCGCCGACCAAGTCATACAACCGCGCCGTTAGCCTCGCGTCTTTCTTTTCGTCTATGGCGATTGCTTTGTCAGAAAGCTCGATCGCTCGACTCGTTCCGTCCGGACCCGACGCGAGCCACGCCTCTGCCAGCCACCGCTGATCGCGAGCATCAAGCTTGCCCTCGGCGGTTTCCGAGACGAACTTCTCTGCGTCTGCCGTTCGGGCGGGCGGATACACCAGTCGCAAGTTTGTAAACCAACCGTCGATCGCACCAGGCTCGCCTGAACCATCGAGAGCCGAGCGTTTCGCGAAACGGAAACTCTCGCGAAGCGCATCGAGTCCTCGCTTCTGCTCGCCAGTGTTGAACAGCGCGGCGCCAATGGCGCTTTGAAGGTACGGCGAGGCACGCACGTCGTCCGCGCGATCGCGAAGTTGTGCAAGGGTCGCGTCCCAATCCGGCGGCGACTTCCGCAGGCGCAGATCAATCAGACGATGGAGGTACGAACGATCGGGCTTCGTTCGGTTCGCCTCTTCGTACGCCAGAATTGCTTGATCGAGATTCCCCGCTTGCAACGACAGTTCACCCTGCGCGACGCGCCACTGCGGATCGTTAGGGGCGAGGCTGATTGCATCACGAACAAGCTCGTTTGCGCGACCAGGGTTCTCCATCGCAACGAGGATCTCGATGAGCCTTCTTCGTCCGTCCGAAATCGATGGAGCTGCTTTCACGAAGCGCTCCAACTCGGTGATCGACCCCTGGGGATCTGGAACGGCCAGCAGCAGTTCGCTCTTCGCCTGTGCGGCAGGCCAGTAGTCGGCCCGGAGTTTCGTGGCGCGGTCTGCGGACGCCAAGGCAAGATCAAGTTTCGCTCGGTCGCCTGTCGCGTCGAACTGCTTCTTGTAAACCGACGACTCCTGCACGGCGACGATTGGATTATTTTGCATCACATCACGAGCGCGCTTAAGTGATACGAGCGCCGACTCGTAACTCTTCTGCGCGGCTGGCATATCGCCGCGAGCACGCAGGTCATCGCCTTGCTGCTCAAGGATGCTCGCCTCAAGTTGATCGACGACGATGTCGCGAGGACCACCTGCGACGGCTTCGTCGAGTCGCGCCTTCGCCTTATCGAACTGCCGGAGACGGCCATAGGCTTCCGCGAGTCGCAGCGACAGCGAGCGGTTCTTAACCTTCTCGGCGACGCGCTCGAGGTGTTGCACGGCGCGATCCCACTGCGACTTCTGGAACCAGTACTCGCCGATCGATCCATCGCCGTCGCGCGTCTCATCGTTTTGAATCTTGACTGCTTGGTCGAATGCCGCCGTTGACTTCGCGAGATCGCCCGTCTCGGAGTAGTGCGTCCCGAGCGCGACCCACATTCCGGGCTCAGCCTTTTCGCCTGCCGACGCGATCATCGTCTTGAGGGCAGCCTCGGCTTCGCCGTACTTTGCTTGGCGACGTAATGTTGCGGCGCGAACGAGGACAAGTTCAGGATTCAGTGGCTCGGCAGCGATGAGTTCGCTGAAGATCTTGTCGCTCTGCTTCCGCCAGAACTCCCGCGCGGCATTCAGTTCGCGCTGTCGAGTTGCTGGCTCAAGACTGCGCCACTGCGGGTCGTTGTACTTCGTGACTCCCTTCTCATCTCCGATGTCTTCGCGCTCAGGCTGAGTCTCGGCAAGCATCGTCGCAAGCGCGAGCGCGTTACGCTTGTCACCTGGAACGAGGCGATACCGCGTCTCGCGCATGCCGCGCGCCAACCGCCGGTCGCCGATTTCGTTCTCAAGGGCGATCCAGTACTCACCGATCTCTGCGTCGTCGCCGGCAACCCGGCGCGCATCGCGCAGAATCACCAGCCCCTGCTGACGATCACCAGATTTGATCATCGCGCCGACGTAGGCGCGCACATTATTCATGTTGGTTGGGTCGCGCTTGTATCCCTCGCCGTAGCTCTTTAGCGCCGCTGCGAGATTGCCCCCTTGCTCGTGGGCATATCCCATCAGCCGGAAAACATCAGCCGTCTCTATGTTCTGATCGAGCGCCTGCTGCAGGATGGTGACCGTCTCGCCAAATTTGCTCTGGTTGACCGCAAGTCTCGCGCGGAACATGAACGGAAGCGCCGGATCGCGCTTCGCGCTTTCGGCTTCATTGATGAGCTGCTGCCCCGCCGCGAAGTCTTTCTTCTCCATCGCTTTCGTGAACTTCAAGTCCATCAGCGCCGGATGATTAGGGTCAGTCGCGACCGACTTCGCCTTCCACTCAGCCTCCGCGCGTCTGATTTCTGGAACAAGCGCCTTCTGCCGCGCAAACTCCGTGGGATTCGACTTCTCGAGCGCGGGCAGGCCAGCCTCAGTCATGTCGGCGAGATTCGTGAGACGCACATAGGTCCAAACCGTGCGGTCGTTGCCCTCGGGATACGTGCGCGCGACCATCGCTACGACTCGCATCGATGGATCCTTGGACGATACGAACGGGTGAATCTTCTTGAGCGCGAGGTTGCTCGGGTCGATCGTGAGGCCGCGATTGACTAACTCGAGCGCAGTGTCGTTGTCGCCGTCGGTCGCCAGAGTGGTTGCCATGGCGGCGATCAATCTCACGTCGTTCGGATTCTTCTCCAGCCCTTCACCGATGATCTTCTTCGCACCCGCAAGGTCCTTCTTTTCGAATGCCTGTTGCGCTCTCTGAAGGAGTTGGACGATCGGATCCTTCTCGTCCGGTACTCCGCCCTTCTCTTGGTTCGTTGTCGCGAGCGCAAGTAGCTGCTTCACCCGCTCGCGCGTGGGATCGCGATCGACGACTTGCTTCAGCGTGCGCACCGCGTCCGCTGGCCGACCTACGCGCAACTCAAGTGCACCCTTCCGCTCCAGCAGGTCGAGGTTGCCAGGCGCGAGATCAAGTCCGCTCGACGCATGTTGAAGCGCGAGCCCCAGCATGTTGAGCTGCTCCGCATTTGCTGACGCAAGCACGTAGAGTTCGGCATCGACGAGCGTTCCACGCCGGAAGATCTCGTTGAACTTCACGCTGGCTCCGGCGAAGTCACTCTTGGCGTAGAGCAGCTTGCCGTCCGCTCGCACGAGCGCGGAATCGTCGGTTTGCCCTTTGGTGAGGGTTTCGAGTTTCGCACGTGCCTGCGTCAGCCGCTCTATGACGGCGGTGCGCGCGGCGTCGTTCTCAGCCTTGCCGAGTCGCGAAAACTCGATGTCAAAGAGCTGCTGCGCCGCAGAGATACGAATCTCCTCTTGCGACGCGCTCAGGAGCCCGACCGGAAGCGGCTTCGACTCAAGGATCACTCGCGCTTGTTCCTCGGCGCGGTTCACATCGAGGTACTGGAGGTTGTACGAAAGCACACGACGGTGCAGAAGGGCATCTGGGTGTTTCGCGAGGTAGCTCTCAAGAAGCGTTGCTGAACGCTGCATCCAGTCGGGCACTGCGCTAATGCTGATGACGCGAGCGGCGTCGTAGACCCGCAAAGGGTCGTCACTAGCAAGCGCCGTCGCCGAGACCTTGTCGCACTCGGCTCCGACCATCGCCGCTGTGATGCTTGCGTCGCCCGCTTCCCGTTTCGCTCGCAACCGAGCGATTTCGCCTCGCGAAACATGGATACCGTTCGGTGCGTCCACCTTCGCCTTAGCGAGAAGATCGTCGAACACTTTCCACGCGTCAGTCGCCTGTCGCGCTTGTCCGGCGAGTTCGAGATTACGGGCTTGCGTGAAGCGAATCTGAAGGAGCGAGCCGTACGCCATATCCCGATCGTCCCCCTTGAGCGCGGGGAGGATCGCATCGAGGTCACTGACTGCGGCGTTGATTTCCTCTGGCGCAAGACTCGACATGCGCTGCGCCTGTGCGAAACCCTGGTAGACCTTCGCGAGCGGCAGCAGCTTGTCATCGGTCGTGAGCGTTCCGATCATGTCTGAGCTGATTCGGTCGTGGACCGCTTGCCACATCGCCGAGTTCTCGGAGAGTTCCGCCTGCATTCGCAACTCTTCGAGCACGACGCGCCAGAATTTTTCGTCGTCGCGCGCGATCTGAGCCCGCTTGATCAAAGAGCCGACGAACCGACCGTACCGCTCGCGAGCTTCGCTTGAGCTTGCAGGAGTGACTTTCCCTGCCGCGTCGAGGTACTTCGCGTGATACTCGAGCGCGTTCGGGCGCTTTCCAATGGCGCGACCGTAGAAGTCGGCAGCCTTTTGAAAGTCTCCCGCTGCGAGCGCTGCGTCACCGTTCCGAATGTGCCGCGTCGGATCGGCTCGGTAGTTGAGCAGGAGCACACCCGCGACAACAGCGCCGGTGACGACGGTTGCGAGGGTGACGATGACAAGAAGCTTGTTGTTGACGCGGGCCATGGTCAGACGCTCAGGTGAGGGAAAATGAAAAAGTCGGGAACAGGTACAGCTGCGCTCATTGAGGCGCAGCGAGTGACGGCGCTGCCTCGACGGCAGGCCAATCGGGCAGTCGTGCCATCAATGGGGGAAGGAGAGAATCGAGAAGGTCTTGGACACGGCTGACAAACACCGGGATGAGTGAGTCGCCGTCGCGACCCACTTCTCCTTCGAGGCTTAACTGCACCTTGCAGTAGTACGCGAACCGTTCGGTGCGACTAAACGACAACGCGCGCACGCCGTACGCGCTCGGCGTCATTCGGCCGTTCGCAATGAAGAAGTATCCAGCCACCATCCGTCGCTTGGGCTGCTTTTGATTCTGAAACTCCGTGACACGGAGCACATAGTCACCGATCGGGAGGTGCACGGTGCTCGGGCGAAGCGTGACCGGATCGGCCACCTCCGCGCTCGGGTACTCAAGGCCGGTCGCGCGGTTGAACTTGCCGCTGTGCGCGACCCAGCCAGTCTTTGTTAGTTCAAGCGCGATATCGAGAGGCCCGTGCACGATCTGATTGCCCTGCACCAGAGAACAGCGCTCGGGAATGTGGGGTACGTCGTCGATCGTGCCGGTGTAGTAAGCGAGGTGAACCTGCAGGCGCCCCTTGGTCGGATTTCCGTCAATCGCGTAGCCGCGATCGAGGTACTGCGCGGTGCCCAGTTCCTCAACGATCTCTTTGCTCAGGCGGGCGTCAGTTCCGCTCCGCTGCCACTTGCCGAGGGTCGTCGGGATCGTGTCGAGACCCTTGCGAAGGTCAATCGGTTCCTTCATCAAGAAGTACTGCAACTGCTTGACAGCCGCCGTGAAACCGACCGCACCTGCGAGCAGAACGCCGCAACCAACAATGAACGCGGGCACGATGGAACGCTCAAACCGCATTCGCCGCTGCCTTCTTCGCTGGCTTCTTCGCCGACGACTTCGTAGGACTCGACCCGGCCTCGTCTTCAATCACGAGGTTCCGCAGGATCCAGAGGATGCCGAGATAGATGAGGAGTGCGGGCACAAGCCACACGAGCCCGACCATGCTGTGGAATTCGCCCGTCGCGAAGTTGACGTCCCAAAGCGAGAGAACGCCGAGCGTCATGACGCGGAGCACATTGACGCCAATTGCGACGGGTACACCCATCGCGACGAGGATGATCTTCTGCCACGAGTAGGTGAGGCCGGTGTGCGCGATGGCAACACCGAGCGCGAGAAACGCGAGCAGCATCCGCATGCCCGAGCACGCTTCGGCAACATTGAGCGGATGCGGCGTGCCGTTCTGAAACACGACGAGGAGGTTGCCGTCGCGTTCAACATCGGTGCCAACGAGCGCGAGAAGCGCGTGGGCACCGAGCGCAGAGATGTCCTGAAGACGCTCGGTGACCGGACGGAGAATGCCGTCGGAGATGGTCTGCCCGAAGATCACCAGGTAGGCGAGCGGGAACCAGAGGTACGTCATCGCCCGCCAACCGAAGAACAGGATGGCGAGGCCAAAAATCGCTAGCCCGACGCCGAAGCCGCGTGCGTTGTGGTGGACAATGAGGGACGGCGGTCCGAGGTAACCGACGAAGTAGACCGCGAGACCGACGACGATCGGCAGGATGCCGAACCACCCTGGCCGGAACGGGGTCGCGAGCAGCTCCTCGCGTTTCAGCCAGATGAAGTATCCGCTGATGAGCGGAATGATGAGGGTGTGGCCCCAATCGGCCGGTGCCCGAAGCGCAAGCGTGATCTGCGCTTGGAAGAAGTACAGGAAAACCGCTACGAAGATCGCCGCGACGAGCGCACCAGCAATGATCGCCACGCGCGGCGTCACCACCAGCGTGGACGCTGGCTTGAGCGCGTTGGCAGAATCTCGCGACGCGGAACCCTCGGGCATGTCTTCCTTGCAAGCGGGTGGAGCTGGGCTCGGGAGCTATGAGGCCAGCCAGTATCGAGCCGCTCGGATGATCCTCTATCTCATGTGGCGCAGATTGAGTATCGGAGTATTGACTGCGCGTAGCTGGGCCGTCGTCATCGGCCAGCGGGGCACAGGGGTTCACGTCGAACCGAGAAAGTCCGAGAACTGTGGCGTTTTCAGCCGCCTGGCGGTGTCAGGGCGGAAAGGTACGCGATCTGATCGGTGCTGGTTCGAGCCCCTCGGGATTGGAGGCGGGAAAGCGGCTCGAGAGGACGATCAGCCCAAATGACTTTCGCCACAGGACACTAGGAAACGGCACGCCGCTCCGAGTTGAATCGGAACGGCGTGCGGGATTCAGGATCGGAAGAACTCAGTTGCCGAGGATGTTGGTGGGCGGCGCACCGAACACGTCGTTACCGAAGTTCCGGTCGAGGAGGAAGCCAAATCCGTAGCTCATGCGAAAACCGTTGCGGATGACCGCGAGCGGCGTCGCGAAGAAGTTCGTGCCGATGATGATGTGGTCATCGGGCTTCATCGCGATGTCGGGCTCTTGGCGATTGCGAATCGCGGCGAGGTTCACGCGAATCGCGGCCTCTCGACCCGGACCCACGCTGCGAATGAGGTCGACGCGGGAAGGAATGGCGATCTGACCGAGTCCGCCAGCAGCGTCAATGAGACGACTCAGAGTCAATCTGCCCGCACTTGGCAACTCGTAAACGCCCGGCCGACTGATTTCACCGCCGACGTACACAACGCCCGAAAGCGGCGAGTCGACGTAGATGCTGTCACCCGGCCGAATGATGACGTTGAGATTGCTCTCACCGCGTGCGAGCGCTTGGTAGTCAATCTCGATCACACGAGTTGCGTACATCCGCTCCGGTGCCGCCAGTGGCCCCAGCGCTGTGCCACCCGGTGTTGTAGCGCCGCCAGTGGACGTTCGCCCCGTGGCATCGGATGCGCCTGATGCCGTCCGAACCCATTCCTGCTTTGCGGCATCCCAACTCCAGCCGCCGCCAGCGGTGGGAGCGATGCCCTTCGACACGGGCGGCTTGTCGGCACCAAGCTCATCAACGTCGACCGGAGGCTTCGTCGGAGCCCCAGTTTGGACCCCGTTCTGGCTGGCGTTCCGGGAAGGCCCGAACGCGCCAAGGCTCGGCTGCGGCTTTTCCGGAACGGACGGATCCGCTGGGGGAGTCGGGTTTGGCTTGGGTGTTGTTCCTGCGTCAGGTCGAGCGTCGGGTAGGCGATTGATGAGTTCGTCAATGTCGGGCGGCGTCGTGCCCGGAGCTGTTCCAGTCGGACCGATTCCGTCCGAACTCATGCTCCCACTTGAACTTCGACCAACCCCGCGGTTGAAATACTCGGGCTCGACCGACGGATCGAGCGCGGCTGAGCGAATCACGAACACTTTCTGTGTCACGCTGAAGGTACCGCCGGCGAGCGCGATCGCTTCCATCAGATGAAAGTCCGGTCGCGAAAGTCCGTAGACGCCGGTGTTACTCACCGCACCGTAGATGATGAAGCTGAAGCCGCCGCCGCGCTCGAGCACGACGTTCACAATCGGATCGGTAATGAAGCCGCGTAGCCGATCTTCGATCTCCTTCTGGACCTGCCCAACCGTGAGTCCCGCCGCCGGCAGTTCACCGACCGTTGGCAAGCGAATGTTGCCGCTCTGATCGATGCTGCGTACCGCAACGTCCGTTTGACCCTGAGTGACCAGTTCGAATACTTCGATTCGCAGCTCGTCGCCCGCGGCGAGTTGGTACTGAAGTGCGCCCGGCTTCAGATCGTCCGAGGTCGGTGGAGTCGGCTTCACCCAGGTCGGAGCCTCGCGCTCGACGACATCGATCCGGCTCAACACCGGCATCGTCGTGGGAGTGAAATCAAAGTACCCGGTTCGGCTCGGATCAAACCATGAATCGGTTTCACAGCCCCAGAGGATGCAGGTAGATATCGCTACCGCTCCGCCAGTAAGCCAACGCAGAAACGTCGATCTGGCACGGCCGGTTCGGTCACCGGCGTCAGGCGCAACCGTCGCGCTCCCAAGTTCGCTCTGTTTCGCGTTTCGACACGGAACCTCGCTCGATCGCTGTGTGCGCACGCCGCTCTCCTAGGTGAGACAAACCGAAAGACTCGCCAACGCACATGCTGCGCGACGGCTCGTTACCGGTCGTCATCGGCGAGGGGACGAGGGCAAGTTGAGAGAACACGCGCCAAACGAGACGAACCCCATCAGGTATCGCGCTTTCGCGACTCAGGCGAGGACGCGCTTCAGCACCGCCATTCGCGTGGCGACTCCCGCAGTGACTTGGGCCAGAATCCGGCTCATCCGAGGGTCGTCCGCGATCACATCGTCGATCTCTACGCCGCGGTTCACCGGCCCCGGATGGAGAATGGCGCACGTGGCCGCGAGTCGCTTCGCTCGGACCTCGGTCAGCCCATACTGCGCCCGGTAGTCAGGCGCGACCCCCCCGCCAGCCGCCCGTTCGAGCTGAATCCGCAGCATCATGATCGCGTCGAGGCGGCCGAGGATTCCGTCGAGCTCATGCCCCACTTCGATCGTGCCCGGGCCTCCGGCGATCGTCCGGAAGTCGTCGGTCACCAACGTCGGCGGACCAACGAGGATCACTCGTGCGCCAAGCGCTACCAAACCGTGCGTTGCCGAGCGGGCAACGCGGCTGTTCACGATGTCTCCGACAATCGCAACCGTCCGACCTTGAAAGTCCGGCGACGCGAACGTCTGCTGAAAGTGTCGCCGCAGCGTCAGCAGATCCAGGAGTCCCTGCGTGGGATGTTCGTGGCGCCCGTCTCCGGCATTGATGACCGGCACGTCAAGCGCTCGCGCCAACATGACCGCGCCGCCCGAGATCGCCGACCGGACAACGATCGCGTCGACCCCCATCGCTTCGATGTTCTTCGCCGTGTCGAGCAGCGTTTCGCCCTTGCTCGCGCTCGATCCAGAGGCTCCAAGGTTGGTTACGCCGCCGCCCAGTCGCTTCGTCGCGATCTCGAACGAGCAGCGAGTCCGGGTTGAATCCTCGAAGAAGATGTTCGCAACGAGCTTGCCCGCCAGCGGCAGCGCACCCGGTGCCGTCCCGCGCCCGGCGGCAACAGGCAGCATCGATTCTGCGTCGTTCAACCAAGACGAAAGCTCGGCGGCGGACAGGCCTTCGAGCGCGAGAAAGTCACGAGTCGTCACCACGCGGGCATGCTACGCGGATCGCTCAGCGGGCGGCGAGAGCGGGATCAGCGACGATCTGGAACTCGACACTCTTTTCCGCGACCGCCCCGGTCTTCTCGTCGCGGACCGACTGCTTCAACAGGTAGGTCCCGAGCGTCAAGAAGTCGCTCAGCCCGACCTTCTCGCAGATGAAGAAATCGTCGCGCTTCACGGTGCTTCGGTCGGTCACTTGCTGCCAGTCGCGCGCCCAGACTTGGGTGCCGTCGTGTTTGGCGTAGATCGCGAGCTTCGTCGACAGATTCGTCGTCCACTCTGCGGTCTTCGGATCCTGTTCGCTCGAGAAGTCATCGATCTCGGTGTAGAAGATCACTTGCGTCGACTTACCCGGCAAGAAACGGCGATTTTCGAGCGCGCTGACGCGACCGAAACCCTCGACCTTCGTGCAGAGTTCGACGCGCGGAATCGAGACGTTTTTCGCTTCGGCGAGCGATGCCGTCATTGTCGTGAGCGCGAGCGCCGCTTCAACCGCCGGCTTGCCCGTGGCGAGATCGCGACCGATCGTGCAGCACGTTTCGTGAAATCGGGCGACAAGCGCTTTCTCGTCGTCATCGAGTGCACCAAACGTAGCGGGGTCAAACGGTCGGGCAGGATCCTTGATGGAGAGCGCCGCTTCCGCCAGTGCTCGCGCGACTGGCCGTCCGGCGTCGGGTCGGCTCGCTAGCGCCGTACCCAGCGCAGACTCAACGGCGGCTGCGAGCATCGTCGAATCGCTGGTTTTGTTCGAACTGGCAGGGGTCGGCGCTGCGGTGGACGTTGACGCCCTTGCGTCGGAGATCGGGTCGCGATCTGCGTTTGGCTTCTCTCGAAGCGGTGTGCGGGCCGTGTCTGACGGTCGCTGCTGCGCGTTCGACTGGTTACTGATCGACGCAGCGGACGGACCGTCGGGCACTTTGGATGCCGGCACCCGCGCGGCCTCGCGGGCCTTGGTCATTGCCTCAAGCCTCGGACCATACTCCGCAGCGTCCGCCGCCAAGGCAGCGACGACGTCGGTGCCGCCAGCCGCCTCAACGGTCGACTCGTCGGTGTCGGGCCTCGCGTCGAGCGCACGTTTCGCGGCAGCCGCCTTCGACGAGGACGACTTCGGCTTCGCTGGACTTTCCTCGGGAGGCAGCCCGACCGAGACGCGGCCAGGCTGCACCTCACGCGCGCCAGCGGGCTCACGTCGATCGGACGTGTCACCGTTCGACGTGAGAGGCGCGCAAGCTGGCAGGGTCGCGACCGCACACGAGAGCGACAGTAATGTGGTTCGCAGCACGGTTCCCATCACGGACAGCCTCCTGCCGTCCACCAATCACGGATCCCAACCGTCCTAGTCGGGGCATCGGGGTCGCCGGACGCGCACGACAATCGCGCCAGCGAGACACCCTTTCGTGTCAGCGACCGAAGGTATCGGTCAACTCGACCGAAAAGCCTTGAAGACGCCGTGCGAGGTTTCGGGTCGTACCGCGGCGCACCGAGAGGTCGAGTTGGACCGCAGCATCTAGGAGCCTCGCTGCGGCCGCTGGCGGGACCTTTCGACCAATTCGCAGAATGGCCGATTGCGATGCCCCCCACAGCTTGAGCGCCTTACCGACCGCGAAGTCGGGTTCGCCTTGTGCGAAGAGCCGCGATGCATCGTGAATCTTCCGCGCGAGTTCGACGGTCGACCACACAATGAGTTGCTCCGGCGCCTGCGAGATTTCAAGCAGCTCGTGGAGCTTCGTCAGCGCGGTCTTGGCGTCGCCGGTGAGAATCGCGTCTTGGATCACCCAAGCCTGCTCCTCACGATCGACGCCGACCATTTCCGCGACGTCTTTCCGCGTGATCCGCGGCGTTGGTCGGTCGCACACCGTTGCAGCAAGCTTGCCAAGCTCGGTATCGAGCCGCGCGAGATCGGGACCAAGCCTCTCCACCAAGAGCGCCGCTGCGTCAGGGTCGATCGGAATCTCGTAGTGCTTGACGCTCCGCCGTTCACACCAAATCTTGGCCTTGTCGTCGTCGGGCGGCTCGCACTTGATAATCGCTCCGCCGATTTTTGTGATGAGTTTGTCGATGTTGCCGGGGCGCCAGATGGCCGACCGCAAAATCAGCGTCGCGTCCTGCATCGGGTCCTCGACGTAGCGCTCGACGGCTCGCCGGCGCTCTTCGGCGCGAAGGAAGTCCTCAGCGTTGTCGACAACGACCAGCTTGTGCGACTGGATCAACCCCCACGACCTGAGTTCGTCGAGCACCTGCGCGAGCGAGGCCGTCGATCCGTCGAAATTGAACTCGTCGAAGCCTCCGAATTTATCAGCAAGCGCCGCACGGACCCGCTTCACGTACTCGCTGAGCAGGTACGTGTCCTTGCCGTGCAGCACCACGACGCGCTTCGAGGCGTCGAGGACGGGCGGTGCGGAAGCGGATGACTTAGCCACGCAAAGATTCTACGGGAACGCCCGAGTGGTCACGTCGAGGCTCGGGCGCGAGACCGAAGTAGGATGGCGGAAGTAGCACATGCTTGTTCTGCACGTTCTTCAAGGCCCTGATGCTGGCAAGCGCTTCGCGCTTCCAGCACACGAGCCCCAGCTGATTGGGCGCTCAACCGAAGCGCTCGCGATGACCGATCGCAGTGTGAGTCGTCGCCATGCCGAACTCACACCGGACGGCAACGTCTGGTTCGTGCGCGATCTGGAATCGAGTAACGGCACGTTCGTCAACGGTCAGCCGGTGCTCGAACGTACGCCGTTGAACCCGGGGGACCGCATTCGCTGCGGCGACACGCTCTTGGTGCTGGCGGCTGAAGCCGACCTTCCACAGGATGTGCTGCCAGCGCACAGTTCAAGCACGCCAGCGGCGGTCGCGATCGAAGCTCGCCTCCCTGCCAACGCGCCCGCCGTCGCCGATCCTCGCTTTCTGCTGCTCCAGAACCTCGCGTCGCTCGCCGACCTCGCCACCGATCGGCCGCGCCTGCTCGCGGGTGCGCTTGAGATCGTTCGTGAAGAATTCGCCGCCGACCGAGCAGCATTCGTGATCGCGGCTGGAGGCGAAGTGCGAGTTCAGGCGCTCGATGCCCGACCTAACATCGCACCACCTGCGATTCCGCTTGCGGTCGTCCATGCGGCGACGCACGACGGAACTGGACTTCTCACACTGACGAGCGCCGTCGACGGAGCCGAGACGTCGAGCGCCCTCTGCGTCGCCGTGCGCACGCCGGAGCGCACGCTCGGCGCTCTCTGGGTCGACCGCAGCACCTCACGCGGCGCGTTCGACGAACGACATCTCCGACTGCTCCAGGCGGTCGGTGTGCATCTCGGGCTTTTGCTCCGGCACGGAGAACTCCTCGGCGCGGCGCTCGCGCGCGAGCGACTCGCGGCGATGGGCGAGACCGTCGCAACGTTGTCGCACTCGATCAAGAACATCCTTCAGGCGCTGCGCGGCGGTGCGGACGCAGTCGAACTCGCAATCGCTCGCGGCGATCTCGGCATGGCGACTGAGGGTTGGCCGATTCTGGCTAGGAATCTCGACCGCATCCACTCCCTCACGCGCAACATGCTCGCCTACGCCAAGGAAAGAACACTCGATCTGACCTCCTGCGCGCCAAACGAGTTGGTGCGCGAAATCGGCCTGTTGCTCCGCACTGCGGCCGAGCGAAAGCGTATTCGGCTTGAGCTTGACCTCGATGAGGGGCTGCCTGCGATCTGCATGGACCCCGATGCGATCCACCAAGCGGTCATCAATCTGGTGAGCAACGCGATCGAATGCGTGCCTGAGCGCAGCGGCCGCGTGACCATCGCGACGCGCTGGATTGTCGAAGAGGCGTCCTGCGAGATCAGCGTGTGCGACAACGGACCGGGCATCGCAGATTCACTGCGAACGCGGCTCTTTGAGCCGTTTTCGTCGACCAAAGGACAGCGCGGAACTGGCCTCGGCCTAGCCGTCAGCAAGAAACTCGTCGAGCAGCACGGAGGCACTATCGAAGTCGTGACGAGTGATGTGAACGGGACGACAATTGCGCTTCGATTGCCAGATCGCGGACCGGCTGAAGATGCCAATGGAACGCGCGGACCACAAGCGATTAATGAATCCGACCTCGGCATCGAGTTCGGCGCAGCCGAGTGAAAGCGCGCGCGGACCCCACGTGATCACACGCGCAACTTTTTCATCAGGGACAGAAAGATCGACGCGCGGCTTGCCGATGACGACCTCGCCCGTATCATTCGGCCTCTCCCCACGGACCGAACACATGCCCGAACCTCGGATTCTCACTTCCGCGTCGATACCTCATGCCGAGGCGTCGATACCTCACCTCGGGCCGTATTCCGGCGCACGAATGCCCGAGACGCTCGCGAGCATCTCCTACCAACGAACCCGCGAAATGACGATTGACGAGCTTTTGCTCGAGAATCGCGTCGTCTTTCTTGTTGGCGAGATCAATCACGCGTCGGCGGCACGCATCATGATGCAGATGCTCTACCTCGAGAATCAGAAGCGAGGTCAAGACATCAACTTCTACATCAATAGCCCGGGCGGCTCGGTTGACGACACGCTCGCGATCTACGACACGATGCAGTTCATCACGAGCGAAGTCGCAACGTTCTGCATCGGCCGCGCCTATTCGGGTGGCGCGGTGCTCTTGACCGCCGGTGAAAAGAACAAGCGATACATCTTGCCGCACGCGAAGGTGATGATTCACCAGCCCTTCGGCGGCGTGACCGGGCAGACGACAGATATCCTGATCCAAGCCGAACAGATCATCAAGTCGAAGCGGACGCTGAACGAGATCCTCGCTCGGCACTGCAATCAGCCGGTTGAGCGGGTCGAGAAAGACGGCGAGCGCGACAAGTTCTTCAGTGCCGAAGAGGCGAAGGCCTATGGCCTCGTTGATGAAGTGTGCGTATTCCCCGACAAGACGGGTTCTGACAAGAAGAAGTAAGCGACCGGAGCTTTTCCAATGACCCTGATCCCCATCGTCATCGAGAAGACTGGCCGCGGCGAGCGCGCGTACGACATCTACTCGCGGCTTCTCAATGATCGAATCATCTTTCTCGGCGGTCCCGTCAACGACCAGATGGCGAATCTCGTCGTGGCACAGCTTCTCTTCCTCTCCAACGAGGATCCGAAGTCAGAGATATCGCTCTACGTCAATTCGCCAGGTGGTAGTGTCACTTCTGGGCTCGGCATTGTCGACACGATGCGCTTCATCCCGTGTGACATCGCGACCTACATCATTGGCCAAGCGGCAAGCATGGGCTCCGTGATCGCGTGCTGCGGTACCAGAGGCAAGCGCTACTCGCTCGCAAACTCTGAGAACCTCATGCACCAGCCGCTCATTGGCGGCGTCCTTGAAGGTCAAGCGACCGACCTCGAAATCGAGGCGAGGCACATCCTCCGGATGCGCAGCCAGATCTACTCGATCTACGAAGAGCAAACCGGTCAATCGAAGCAGCAGATCTCCGACGACTGCGAGCGGAACAAGTGGCTCGACTCGAAGGAAATGCTTGAGTACGGACTCGTCGACAAGATCCTGACCAAACTGACACCGCGCGACTAAGCCAGCGCGGTCGAACCTTCAGCCAACAACGCCGTGATTCTCGTCGCGGTGTTGTCAATTGGAACGTATCGTGGGGTCATCCTCCGATGACTCCATCAACGCCACGTACCACCCTTCGCCGATCCCGCCCTCCGATCCGCGCCGGAAGCGATCCGTCCGATGCTATTCCGCTTCTGATGCGTGAGTACGGGGGCATGGTGCACGCCGTTGCCCGCCGCATTGTCGGTACCGTCGCTGAAGCTGATGACGTCGTGCAGGACACGTTTCTGAGCGCGTTTCGCACGTGGAAATCGTTTCGCGGTGAGAGTGATCCTGGCACATGGCTGTACCGAGTCGCGGTGCGCGCTGCGGGGCGCCTTCTGCGGCGCAAGGGCCGACGGCGCGAGCGATCGTGGAGCGCCGAAGACATCATGCCGTTCGCGAACGCGCGATTGCCCGCCATGCCCGATGACTTTCAATCGCCGGCTGCGAAGCGCATGCGGGACGAGGCGCGGGACGAGGTGAACGAAGCGATCGCGACGCTTCCCACGCCGTTTCGGATGGCCGTCGTTCTCAAGGACATTGCGGAATTGCCGCTGGAGCAGATTTCGGCGATTCTCGATGTTAAGGTCGCGACGGTGAAGACCCGCGTGCATCGCGGCCGCCTGATGCTCCGCGCCGCACTCGTCGCCGATCTGAATCGGGTCCATGTACCCCCTGCGGTGTATGAGCGGTCGATGTGCATGGACTTGCTGCGTGCGAAGATGGAAGCGCTCGACCACGGCGTCGCGTTTCCGGTCCAAGAAGCGCTGATTTGTGAGCGCTGCCAAAACGTCTTCTTGTCGCTCGATCTGGGCTTCGATGCCTGCCAGCATGCCGCACGCGACGCGGATCTGCCACCAGAAGTTCGAAAACTCGTTCTCGCGGAGATCGCCCGGGACGCGAAGTCGCCGCGCAGGAAACAGCGCCGCTAACTCGGAAACCTCTGTGCTGGCACAGTGCACGAACCGGCCCCAACCGGGCAACCAAGCCACCAAGGATCGCCGCATGTTCTTCCGAAACATCTACGACAGCAGACTCGCCCAAGCCGCCTACCTGATCGGGTGCCAGCGAACCGGTGAGGCGATCGTCATCGATCCTGAGCGTGACGTCGATCGGTACATCGATCTTGCCCGGCAGAACGGTTTGCGCATCGTCGCTGTCGCCGAGACGCACATCCATGCCGACTTTCTCTCGGGCGCGCGCGAACTCGCGGAGCGTGTCGGCGCGACGGTGTATGTCTCGGGGATGGGTGGCACCGATTGGACCTCGCGCTGGCTCACGCAGAAGCGCGGAGGCGGCGCGTATATTCACCGCGAACTTCGCGATGGCGACACGTTTAAGGTTGGCAACATCGACTTCGTCGCGATGCATACGCCCGGGCACACCCCCGAACACGTTTCGTATCTCGTGGTTGATCGCGGCGGTGGTGCGAACGAAGCGATGGGAGTCATCACTGGCGACTTCGTTTTCGTCGGCGATCTTGGGCGCCCGGACTTGCTTGAAACAGCAGCGGGTATTGAAGGCGTTGCTCGACCCTCAGCGCACGCGCTTTGGCAGAGCGCCAATCGATTCCTGCGTGACTTGCCCGACTGGCTTCAAGTGTGGCCGGCGCACGGCGCTGGCAGTGCCTGCGGAAAGGCACTCGGCGCTGTTCCGCAGTCGACCGTCGGATACGAACGCCGCTTCAATCCTGCCCTGCGCGTCGCAAGCGACGAGCATCGCTTCATCGATTTCATTCTTGAAGGTCAGCCCGAGCCGCCAACCTATTTCGCTCGGATGAAGCGGGAAAACCGTGATGGACCCGCGGTGCTCGGCGAGTTACCAAAGCCGCGCCAGATCGACGGTGCAGAGTTAGTTCGACTCGCGTCGAGCGCGCAAGTGCTCGACGTCCGCCCGTGGAGCGAGTTCCGCCAAGGCCACGTGCGCGGTTCGTTGTTCACGCCACTCGATAGCAGCTTCCCGACAGTAGCGGGCTCGTACGCTGATCCGGCGCTCGACATCGTGCTCGTCGTCGACGCGACGAAACTCGACGAGGTGGTCCGCAATCTCGTGCGCGTCGGCATCGATCGCGTCGTCGCGTGGGCCGAGCCGTCCTCGATTGCCGGTGTTCCGTTCGTCACGAGTAAAGAGGTTGACGTGCAAACGGCGCGGCGACTCGTCGATGGTCACGCGACCTTTGTCCTCGACGTGCGCCGCGCAACCGAGTTTGCCGAAGGTCGCATCGAGGGAGCGACGAACATTTCGCACACAAGACTCGCAGCACGACTGAAGGACATTCCAAAGGGCTCGCCCATCCTCTGCCACTGCAAGGCTGGCGGTCGCTCGGCGTACGCGACGGCGTTCCTCGAGCGTCATGGCTACGACGTGACGAACATGGCGGGCGGTTTTGATGCGTGGGCGAAGGCAGGCGAGCCGGTGTTGATGTGACGGGTATTGAGATGGGGCTTGAGATAGTCGGCGCGATGCTCGTCGGACTCGCGCTCGGACTCCTCGGTGCCGGCGGTTCGATCATCACGGTCCCGGTGCTTGTCTACGTTGTTGGCGAAGCGCCCAAAGCTGCCATTGCCGAGTCGCTCTTGATCGTCGCCACAATCGCGGCGGTCGCAGCATTTCACTATCAACGCGCGCGGCTCATCGATTGGCGCAATGCCGTACTCCTTGGCGTTCCCGGAATGCTCGGCGCGTTCGGCGGCGCAGCGCTGGCGAGCTTCGTCTCAGGGCGGGCGCAAATGATTCTGTTCGCGTGCATCGCATTCGCTGCCGCGATTCGCATGTTGACGATGAGAGACCTAGCAGAAGCAACGCTTGCCGATCGGCGGCCAGCGTGGCAGCCGATCGTCGCTGGCCTTGGCGTCGGAGTCATCACCGGTCTCGTCGGTGTTGGTGGCGGCTTCCTGTTGATTCCCGCACTCGTCGTCTTACTCGGACTCCCGATGCGGCGTGCTGTCGGTACCAGCCTCGCGATCATCGCTGCGAATGGCTTGGTCGGATTCGCGAAGCACTGGCACACACTTCAGGCGACCGACACCGAAATCCACTGGAACGTCGTCGCGCTCTTCGCGGCGCTTGGCGTTGTCGGTTCCATCGCTGGCACTTGGCTCTCGCCACGACTCCCACAGCGAGCGCTGCGCTTGACGTTCGCGTGGGTGTTAGTCGCGGTGTCGATTGGAACACTGTTGACGCAGATGATCGGCTCAACGCAGACGTAACGTCACGACGACGAACAGTTGCTGCACGCCCCCATATCCCGATTCCAAGGCATCGCCCCGAGCAGCATCGCGAGTCCGCACCAGCCCGTCGCGCCCGCGAACGTGAGACCCGTGCCCAGGACGGCGGGCACGACCAAGAACCACGGCGAGACGAACGCGGCGAGCGCCACGCTCACCAAGAGCAGAACGCCGATCGTGAGTTGCACCTGCCGCATCACGGGCATCGGTGCCGACGTATCGCGGATGACGGCGAATCCGGCGGCCTTCCAAGCTTCGATTCCCCCGGCGAGGCTCACCGCTCTAAGTTCACCCTGGCTCCGAAGCCTTCGCACCGCATCCGCGCTGCGTCGTCCGCTTCGGCAGTTGACGATCCACGTCACGGCGGCGTCCTTGGGCAGCGCCGCCCGATCGACATTCGCGAGCGGAAGCAACGTGCTGCCATCGATTCGCTCGTGCTGGTACTCGTCGCGTTCCCGGACATCAACGAGGCGAGCCCGACCGGACCGGAGCGCTTCGGCGGCCTCGGCGGGTCCAATCGAGGCGGCAATAGTCGATTGCATGGGAGGTACTGCTGCGTTGGTCGCTCCGTCAGACTTAAGTTGGTTCGTCATAGCTCGGTTGGTACGCGCGGGCCGCAGGGAGGTTCCGAAGTTCTCGCGAGGTGATTCTCGCGGCGTCCGGTACCATCCGACCGCCATGAGTGACATGAGTGACGCAGTGATCGCAACGACACCGGAAAAGTTTCGCAGCGACTACGAGACTGCTAAGAAGGAGATTCAAAAAGCCGTCGTTGGGCACTTGGAGGTGATCGACGGCGTCTTGACCTGCCTGTTCGCAGGTGGTCACGCACTTCTCGAGGGTGTTCCGGGGTTAGGGAAGACGCTCCTGATCCGTTCTCTGGCGCAGGCACTGCACCTTCAGTTCAATCGCATCCAGTTCACGCCCGACCTGATGCCAGCCGACGTCACCGGCACGGCCATCGTGGTCGATACGCCCGAGGGCCGCGATTTTCAGTTCCGAAAGGGCCCGATCTTCGCGCAAATCGTTCTCGCAGACGAAATCAATCGCGCGACCCCGAAGACGCAGTCGTCGCTCTTGGAAGCGATGCAGGAGCGCAGCGTCACTGTCGGCGGCACGACCTACGTGCTCGACAAGCCATTCTTCGTCATGGCGACACAAAATCCGATCGAGCAAGAAGGTACGTACCCGCTGCCCGAAGCGCAGCTCGATCGCTTCTTCTTCAAGCTTGAGGTTGGATACGCGACGCGCGATGACCTCGTCGAGATCTTGAACCGCACGACAACCGGCGCGTCGCCCACCATTGAGCGCGTGCTCGACGGTCCGACAATCCTCGCCCACCAGAACCTCGTCAGGCGCGTTGGCATCGCGCCGCACGTTCAGGATTACGCCGTTCGCCTCGTGCTCGCCACGCACCCGCAAGGCAAGTTCGCACCGCCTGAAGTGAACCGATTCTTCCGTTTCGGCGCCAGCCCCCGCGCGGCGCAGACGCTCGTTCTGGGTGCCAAGGTGCGCGCTCTCCTCGCTGGGCGCGACACCGTCAACCCCGAAGACATTCGCGCACTCGTCGTGCCCGCGATGCGACACCGCTGCCTACTCAATTTCGAAGCTGAAGCTGAAGGTGTGACCACCGCGCAGGTGCTCCAGAACATCGCCGAAACGACAGTGAGTGACGCCCGCATGGCGGGCTAACGTCTCGCTTCGCAGGCTTACTCGCCGCCGACGATGCGCCACACCGCGCCAGCTTGACCGGCGTTTTGTCCGCCTTCGAATGACACGAGGTAGAGCGTGCCGTCTTTCGCTTCAGCGAAGCTCGACCAGAGTGAATCGCCCTTCCTGAGCAGCGTCATCGCTGTGCTTGTCTTGCCGTTCTCGCGACGGATCCCCCACACGTTGCCTGATCCGAAGTCGGCATAGAGGTATACGCCGTTCAAGTTGGGGATCACGTCGCCGCGATAGACGTATCCACCCGTGACCGACACGCCGTCCTTGCGTGGATACTCGACCACTGGATCGATCGGAGCGCTCACAGACTCGCGCTTCGTCGGGCCAAACTTGTGCAAGCCTTCGCGCAACCGCCAACCGTAGTTGCCACCCTTGGTGACGAGATCGATCTCTTCAAACTTGTTCTGCCCCACATCGCCGGCCCACAACTCGCCGGTTTTTGTGTCAAACGACATGCGCCACACGTTGCGCAGGCCGTACGCCCAAATCTCCGGCCTCGCGCCAGCTTTACTAACGAATGGATTGTCCGACGGAATCGCGTACGGCTTGCCGTCGCCCTTCTTGTTGACGTCGATGCGCAGCACCTTGGCAAGCAGCGAGTCGAGATCTTGACCGGCATCGTTCGGGTCGTTCGCAGCGCCACCGTCGCCGAGCGAGAGATAGAGGTAGCCATCGGGTCCGAAGAGCACGGTGCCACCGTTGTGATTCCAGTACGGCTGCGCCACCTCGAGGAGCACTTCCTCACTCTTTGGGTCGACCGTGCGCCCGTCCGCTGAGATCGCGAAGCGTGAAAGCACCGATCGCTTCGGCGGCTCCGCTGTGTAGTAAACGTAGAGCTCACGCTTCTTCGGGTAGTCGGGATGAAAGGCGACTGACAAGAGGCCTTCTTCGTTCATCTTGTCGTTCACCGGATCGGTGATGTCGAGGACAAGCGGTGCTTGAGTCGCGTCCTTCTGTGTCATGTCGCCCAGCCGAATGCGGCCCGTCTGTTCGACGAGGTACCAGAGGTCGGGCTGATCAGGCACCTGAAGCATTTGCACGGGGCGAAGGAGCTTGAGATCCGGCCAGACACGGCTCAGCCGAATGCGCGGCGCGATCGTTGTGGGGGTGGTCGCCGCTGGTTCCTTCGGCGGTGCGTTCTGGGCAAGCGGAAGTAAGACGAGCGACGAGGCGAGTGCCAAGACCGGAAGCATGAGTGTCTCCAAGAGTGAACTCGCATCGTAGGAAAACGGGCCGCCTCGCGTTACGCTCGCGTCCATGCTCCACGCTAGGACATCTCTTTCGATAGTGATCGTCGCTGCATCGCTCGTTTTCGGTAGTGATCCCCCAGCGACACCGACCGCACCCGCAACAGCGGTGAAGCCAGCGCCAGCGACGGACGGATTCACGCCGATCTTCAACGGAAAAGATCTCAGCGGCTGGATCGGTGACGTGAAGGGCTATGCCGTGAAGGACGGCGCCATCGTGTGCGGTCCGAGCGGAACGAATCTCATGACGGAGAAGGAGTACGACAACTTCACGTTGCGCTTCGAGTTCAAACTCACGCCGGGCGCGAACAACGGCATCGGAATTCGCACGCCAGTTCAGGGAGATGCCGCATACGTCGGAATGGAGATTCAGTTGCTTGACGACAGCGATGCGAAGTACGCCACGCTCAAGCCGTATCAGTATCACGGCTCGATCTATGGCGTGGTTGCAGCGAAGCGCGGAGCGCAGAAGCCCGTCGGCGAATGGAACGAAGAGGAAATCGACGTGCGCGGTCGTCGCGTGAAAGTGACGCTGAACGGCACGGTCATTGTCGACGCAGATCTTGACGAGGCATCAAAGTCTGGAACGCTTGATGGAAACGATCACCCAGGTCTCAAGCGCACGACTGGGCACATTGCATTCTGCGGGCATGGAGATCACGTCGAGTTCCGCAACATCCGCGTGAAGTGATCGCCGCTCACTGTCGATGTGCGCGACCCTGGCGGGTGCGTTGGTCGTGTGCGCATGCGGATCGGACTCGGAGCGGGGGCGCTTCAGGGAGGATGACGGACAGCAGCCGTGGTGGAGGGGGTGCGCCAGACGTCCCCCCGCCCACCATCGCGAGGCGCGATGGTCCCCCTCCCCCAATGCAGAGCATTGGGGGAGGATGCAGGTGGACTAACACACGGGCTGTGCGACCCCGCCGCATCCTCCCCCAACGTTTCGTTGGGGTCGGCTTCCGGCTTAGCGACATGCGACGATGCCAACGTGAGTAACCTGCGCTGTAGTGCTAGGCTGGTGACGGCCTATCCCCGATTGAAGTTGAACCGATGAAACACAAGCTCCTAGACAGCGTCGTCCTGAACCGCGACATCCCAGAACACGGCCTGCAGCGCGGCGATGTGGGCGCGATCGTGGAGATCTACGAGCCCGATGGCGTCGAGGTGGAGTTCGTGACCGGTGATGGGCACACGCAGGCGCTCCTGACGCTCCATGATCGCGATGTGCGCTCCGTTGACGCCGACGAGCTGATGTCTGTGCGACGGTTGCGTCGATCGGCGTGAACGAAGGAAACGCGTGACTTGGGCCGCCTAACTAGTAATAAACCCGCACCGCGCGGGCGCATCCGCCGCATTAGACTGGTCAGCCTAACCCCGCAGCCTATTTCCGGCGGAAACGGCTCACCGCAGTCAGAGTACCGAGCTGTGAGACGCGACGACATTGCCTCGACACGAGATAGGCTGCAAAACGAGTTGCATAACGTCGTCGAAAATTCGCTGACCTCAAGCCGCCGAAATCACTTTCGGGGGGGTCTCTTCGAACGCGTCGGGTCCGTCGCGCGGACCCCTGAAGGTACGAGCGCCCGAGCTGGCGCGGGTGCCGCCACGCCACGGTCGAGCGGGCTGAACACTCCTCGACCGCCGCGGTTTGGAACCTGCGGATGGCAGCCATAGCGAAAGTCATGTCCGGGCTGCTCCGCCATCAACGTAACGCGCGCATTGCGTCAATCGCTTCTTCCATTGCCTCCGCGTCAAACCAGCCCTCGCGCGAGCGCACGATGCCAGCGCGATCGACAAGCGGTCCAAGGTTCGGCGCTTCTTCGAAACCGATCTCGTCGCACGCAGTCCAGCACCCGTCGAATACCTTTCGTTGTCGGCGCTCGCTACCGCAGCTCTATCTCAACCATCGAATAGTCGTCGGCAAATTGATCGCCGCCGTTCAAGCGGCGCGTCAGCGCTTGAATGCGCTCCATGCGTGAACCGGCGCCAGCTTGCCCCATCGCTTCGACGAATGGTTCAAGACTCCAGTACGACCCATCTGCAAGCTTCAGCTCGAACACGCCGTCTGAATACAGATATAGCTTCTCCCCGACGCCGACTGTGATGCGATCGTTCGTCGCGCCGAGCTCGGGGATGACGCCGATCATCATCGCTTGCGACTCGAGTCGCCGTAGTCCACTCGGGCCGATCACGATCGACGGTGGATGCGCCGCGCCGGACCATACGAGCGAACGATCACGACGATCGTAGACGCCGTACCACATGGTGAAGAACATTCCGTTGTGGCGCGTCATAGGGAAGTTGACATTCAGTCGGTCGAGCACTGTCTTCGGATCGAGCATTTCCTCCTTGGGCATGCTGCGCAGAAGCGAAAGCGCCGCGACCGAGAGCAGCGCCGGGCCAACGCCGTGTCCACATACATCGATGATGTAGCACGCGAAGCGATCAGCATCTATCCAGTGATATCCAAAGCAGTCGCCCCCGAGACTCGCCGACGGGATGAACGTCCACTCGGTGCAGAGTTCGGGCCGGTCCATTGGCGGATCTAGAAGTGATTCGACGTACTTCGCGGCTTTTTGCAGCTCCGCGCCCATGTGCGCTTCACTCTCAGCGAGACGCTGAAACGCTTCATTCCGCTCGAGCAGCGCGACGTAGCCGCGCGAGTGATGACGAATGCGGGCGATGAGTTCAATCGGATCAGGCAACTTGACGAGGTAATCGTTTGCCCCTCGCGCAAATGCGTCGGCTTTCGTCGTCGCTTCCTCTTTCGATGAAAGCACAATGATCGGGACTTCCTCTAGCTCGTCGGTCGCGCGATAGCGCGTGACGAGTTCGAGGCCGTCGACGCCGGGCATCACGAGATCTTGCAAGATCACCGTCGGCTTCAGTGCGATCGCAGTTTCAACCGCCTTCGTCGGATCGGCGAGGAATCGATACGCAATGTCCGTCTGCGAGGCGAGCATCCGCCGCACTGCCTCGCCGATGATCGCTTGGTCATCCACCAAGAGCACCGACACTACCGGTGCACCGCTGCGTGCGTTATCTGTCATCGCTTCAACTGCCTTGTCGTCGTTCGCCAAGCCTCGCGTGCAATCGCAACGCCAATCGCGCGTCCGATGGCGTCGATCGGCAGTGTCTCGCATGCGCCGCCGAGACGCACTGCCTCACCCGGCATACCCCACACGATACTGGTCGCTTGATCTTGAGCGATTGTCCACCAGCCGGCGCGGCGCATCGCGACAAGGCCCTGGGCTCCGTCGCGTCCCATGCCCGTCAAGAGCGCAGCAACGCCGGTCGCGCCAGCCCGAATGAGTGATTCGAAGAGCACGTCGACGCTTGGTCGATGCAGGTGGCCGCGCGGTTCATCGCAGAGATCGACGTCGCCGTTCGATGTCAGCACCAGATGCCCCTCGCGCGCCGCAACATAGACCGTTCCCGGACGCAGCGGCTCGCGCGCGACAACTGGTCGCGCTGGCAACCCCGACTGCTGCCCGAGCCAATCAATGAACCCCGGCGCGAATTCGGCGCCAAGATGTTGCACGACAAGCACGGGAAGCGGAAATGGTTTTGCGAGCGCTGTCAGCACCACGGCGAGCGCCTGGGGACCGCCCGTCGATGCGCCGATCGCGAGCACCGGATTCCGCTCAACGCGGCGCGGCGGTGCGGCGGCTGAAGGCTGCGACACCGATGTCGCAGTTGGCGTCACCGCGCTGCGCCCGCCGTGGAGAAGTCGCACGTGCTCGATCTTGCGCAACAACTCTGCGGCACCAGCCATTGATTGACCCATACCCATCGTCGGAGTCGCTACTGCATCGAGCGCGCCGTGGCCAAGTGCTTCATAGACGCGGCTCGCGTTGCCCTCAACCGTCGCGGTGACGACGACGATCGGACACGGGCACTCGCGCATGATTCGGCGCGTCGCCTCAACGCCATCCATGACAGGCATAATCATGTCCATCAGGATCAGATCGGGTCGATCCGCGCGGCACCGCTCGATCGCTTCGCGCCCATCAACCGCAGTCCATGCAACTTGAAGATCCGGTCGCGAACACACGACCGAGCGCAGCGTCTCTGTCGCCAGCCTGAGGTCGTTCACGATCGCGATTCTCAATCGTTGGTCTCCGGCCCACCTACGAGATCGCTCACCGTACGCGCAAACGTGTCATCGCGAAACGCACCTTTGGTCAGATAGGCATTGGCACCCGCCTGCATGCCTGCAATCCGATCTTCTTCCCGATCCTTGTACGAAACGATGATGATCGGCAGATCGGCGAAGCGAGCCTCGCGCCGCACGGCTGCGACGAATTCGAACCCATTCATGCGCGGCATGTCGACGTCAGAGACGACGAGCGAATAGCTACCTTGGCGCACGGCGTTCAGGCCATCGGCACCGTCGACCGCAACGTCAACGTCATAACCGAGCCTTGTCAGAAGCTGCCGCTCGACTTCGCGCACTGTCAGTGAATCATCGACGACGAGAACGCGACGCTTGCGCCGCTGGCTCGACGCCACTGAAGACGACGTGCCGCGCAACCGGCCTTCGGAGAGAAGTTGCCGCACCGACTGCACGAGATCGTCAACATCAACGATCAAGAGCGGTTCGCCAGTTTCCGTGAGCGCCGCGGCGCTCACGTGCGAGACGCGCCCGAGCCGAGCGTCGAGTGTGCGTACGACGAGGTCGCTCTCGCCCTCGAAGTTGGCGACGAGAAGCCCGTAGCGTTCGGCTTCATCGCCTCGACCATGCGCGACGACCATGATGCTCGCAGTATCGTCGCGCTCTGTTTCTCCCAGTCCGAGCAGCACTGATGCATCTACGGTGCCGACCGATACGCCGTCGAGCATGAACTGCTGCCGTCCCTCAACGGTCGTGAGTTCGGCATATGGCATTCTCACAACGCGCTCAAGCCGTACCAGTGGAAACGCATATGGCTCGCCAGCGATCTCGACAACGGCGGCGCGCACCACCGAGAGCGTGAGTGGTAGCTCAAGTCGAAACGCAGTCCCCTTGCCGAGGCGCGATTCAATCGCTGCTTTGCCGCCGATCTCTTGCGCCGTCGACTGCACGACGTCGAGTCCGACGCCGCGACCAGAGATCTCGGTCACCGTCGATGCGGTTGAGAAACCAGGCAGAAAGAGAAACTCTAACAACTCGGCTATACTCATGCGCTCGGCCATCTCGGGTGCTGCGAGCGAGCGCGAGACAACTTTGGCCCGGATGCGCTCGGGGTCGATACCGCGACCATCATCACTCACCCGTACGATCAAGTGACCCGCTTGATGGCGCGCTTCGATCGCGATGCGCGCCATCGGCGCCTTACTCGCCGCGATACGGTCGTTGGGCATCTCAATGCCGTGATCGATAGCGTTACGCACCATGTGATTGAGCGGCGCCTCAAGCCTCGCGAGAATGTCGCGATCGACTGGCACGCTCGCGCCGACAAGGTCGAGCTTGACCTGCTTGCCAAGCTCTTTGGCCAAATCGCGAACGAGGCGAGGGAACCCATGCGTGATGTCGCCGAAGGGACGCATGCGACTGCCGAGCGTGGCGTGGTACAGAGATGTCGAGGTTTCTTCGACACGCTGCGACAGCTCATCGGATGCAGCGAGATGGTGTGCGGCATCGCGGAAGGCGTCGCGTACCCGAGCCCCTGCTTCGCGCACGCGTGGATGAGATCCGACTTCGCCTTCGAGTCGCTCGATCGTCTCGCCAAGATCAAGCAATCGCTCCTTCAACGCCAGCATGCGGTCGCGCAGGCCCGTGAATCGCCGGCTTTCGACGGTCATCTCACCAGCAAGACGCATGATTCGATCGACCGAATCGGCGCTTACCCGGACGGTTTTCGCTTCAACGCTTGCTGCCGCTGCGGGAACCGTCGACGCCGGAGCGGCAGCGGGTTGCAGCAGTGACGGAGGCGCGATCGCAGGCGTGAATGCCTCCGCGACTGGCACAGCTGCTGCGCTCGCGAATGCCGCCGCGGGCGGCGCGGCAGCGAGCGCTGCGGCGAGGACGTCCACTTCGGCCTGATGAGCTGCGTTCCATTGCGTGAGTTCGGCTTCGCTGATTGCGGCTAACTTCGCGAGTAAATCCGTGCCTCGAAGCAACTGATCAATGCGCGGCGATGCGAGCCGTTCGCGACCCTTTTGAGCAGCGACGAGAACGTCTTCCATCGCGTGCGCCAACTTGACCGCCAGATCAAGTCCGATGATGCGTGCCGCGCCTTTCAACGAGTGTGCGGCCCGCATCAGTGGCTCGATCGCGACGACGTCATCGGGGTTCGCCTCCAGAGCTAACAACCCATCGTTCAGCGAGCGGCCGTGCGTTTCCGCCTCCGCGCGGAAGAGATCGAAGAGCGAGAACCCCCCGAGGTCGCCGGCGCTCATGAGAGACAGCGCTCCAATCCACGTGCGAGGCGCGATGAGTCGAGGATCGAAACGAACGCGTTATCGTCGAGCGGCGCGAGTGCCTCGGTCATGCCATCGAGAGCGCGAGCGACGGTCGCTGGCGCCGTGAGGAATTGCTCGGCATCGAATCGTCGCACGCCTTCGACGCGATCAACCACGACGACCCAAGGCCGACGTTCGTCGCCGAGTACGACCATGCGGCGCGCCGACTCGTCACCAGCGTGGTCGAGACCAAGCAGCCGGTCGAGTCGCGCGACGAGTACGAGTTCACCTCCGACGTTCGCGATTCCGCCAAACGCATCATGAGTTCGGTGCGGAATCCGGTGGGTCTTGGCAACGCGAACAACGCGTCGAGCCAGACCGACATCGAGCCCCAGAAGTTCCGGTCCAAGCTGGACCACCAGAATCGGGCGGGCGAATCGTTGCCGTCGCCCGGCTGGAGCAGCTACCGAGCGCGTGTTCTCGTCGAGTTCTTCCGGCGGAATTGGCCGCGCGAGCAACGAGCGCAGCCGCTCCGAAGTCGTGGCGGCGTCTTCTCCGAGCGAGACGTGGCCACCTTGGGAAATGCTGGAGATCCTGTCAGCCGACATGGGAAATGGAGATCGGCCAGACAGCGAAGGGGCGGTGAAGTTCCGCGCCAGCCGTGCCACAATAGGACGCCATGACCGAAGCCCCAGCTCATTCCGTCTGTCCGCGTCCAGCCAAGCCCTTGTTCGGTTCCAAACTGCTGTGGCTCGCGGTGCTGGCTACCGTCGCTGGCCTCGGCTGGTGGATCTTTCAGGCAAGCCAGCCGGTCGCCGCTCCAACCGTGAGCGCGCCGGGAGCAGCTCGGAGCGGCTTCGTTACCTCCAGCGACAGTTCAGCAGCACAGACGCTCGCCCCGCGTCCAACCGCACCGATGCCCTTTCGCATGGGCCTGAGCTTCATGGGCGGGTTCTTCCTCGCTTGGGCGCTCAAGAAGTTCATCAAGATGACGCTCCTCATCGGAGGCGCGATCGCCGTACTCATTGCGGCCCTCAAAGGTACCGGCGTCATCAATCTCGACTGGGGCGCGGTTGAATCGCAGGTGTCTTCCGGCATGGCGGCAGCAGGCGAGCACGTCGATGCAACGAAGGACGTACTGCTGAAGTACCTGCCGTCAGGCGCGTCGGCATTCGTCGGAATGTTCGCGGGCTTGCGGCGCGGTTGATTGAGCATCGGCCATCGCGACCGTTTGCTCAGCCTTCTCGTTCAAGGTGCGCCTTGAGTGCCCGCGCTCGGTAGCGATCGGCGAGTTCGGACCGGCCAGTGCGCTCGGCGATCTCGGCTAAACGAACTAACGCCTGCTCGTGACGCGGATCGAGATAGGCGACGCGCCGCAAGATGCCTTCGGCCTCGCTGAGCCCACCGCGGTGGAACTCGACTTCCGCTGCCGCGAGCATCTTTGCGACATCGTCGACAGCCTGAGTGGCTGCCGCGTCCGAGGGCGGCGAGGCTGGCCGCCGCGGCGCGACTGACTTCGGCCCTCGCTTCAATCGCGGCGTCGCGATGGGCGGAAGTGGCTCGCGAGCAGTTGGCTTCGGCGCGACATTCCCGCGCTCGAACGCGAACGCAGCGGGCGCGGCGCACGGAACGAATCCTGGCAGCAATTCACCGGCGGCATCGGCATGCCCGACACAGATCAGTCCGCCCGGTGCGAGCCAGCCCGCGAGTCGTTCCAAGAGACGCAGTCGAGCGTCGCGTCCCAGATAAATAAGCACATTGCGACAGAAGATCGCGTCATACGCCATCGCTTCCGACGGTTCCCATGAAAAGAGATCAGCCTGATGTGCGTAAACGCAGGGCGCGAGAGCAGGTGAAATTCCGATCGCTTCATCGTCCACACTCACCCAAGGTGTTGCCCAGCCCGGAACTCCCTCGCGGATCGCCATGCCGGCGTAGCGGGCAACGCCGACTCGTGCGAGCGCGACCGCATTGAGGTCAACAGCGTCGATGTGCACCGCGCCGCCAGCGATGCCAGCGGCGCACGCGGTGATTGCCATCGACCAAGCTTCGGCGCCTGTGGCACAGCCAGCGCTCAGCATCGCTGCTTTCGGGCCGCCGCGCAAGAGCAGTCTCTCGCGCAGTAACTCGAATGATGCGAGACCACGAAACAGCCATGTCTCCGGAACCGCGACGAGCGATTGCGCGAGCGCCGCTTCCGCTCCGTCAGATTCCAGGCGGCGGGCGTACTCCGCGTCGTCATGCACATCGAGCGCGCGCATACGCGCGACGACCGATTGCTCAAACGACGTACCGGAAACGAGCGCTGGCTCGATGTTTGTCTTCGTCATGAACCAGCGCCGCACGAGAGGCAGCCCGCTCATGCCTTCGCCTCGTCAGTAGACGAGGGCAAAATCGCAGCCTGCTCGCTCTCGCTCAAGACGTGCTCCACGCGCACGAGCTGGACAGTCGTGCCCTCCGAAGTGGTCACCCTTCCGACTGAAGAGTCGCCGTGCGCGTCGAATCCCGAGTGCGAACCCGATCCGTGAAAGTCGATCGAGCTGAGGCCAATCATCGACTCGACCAGAAGCCCGAGCAACGTACTCGTACTCGCGGCGGTCGCAACTCGGACGACCACGATCCTTGAGCCGAGTCGCGGCGTGACCGGTTCGGCACCGAGTTTCATCGACATGTCGATCAGCGGGACAAGTGTTTGTTGGCGCTCGAAGAGACCAAGCGCGCACTCAGGACCGCCAACGATTGGTCGCCAACGAACGACCGGAAGAATCTCGACGATATCGGCGACGCTGATTGCCCAGCGGCGGAGTCCATCGTCGTGGACGGTTTCAAAGAGGAGCACTCGCATGCGGAAGAGATCTCAGTCGCGCAACCGAAACGATCCAACGGCCGACTTCAGCATCTTGATCGCGTCTTGCAGCGCCGTCGAGGCCCGCGACATGTCAGTCGCGACGATACTCGACCGTTTCGCCGTCGATTGCAACAATCGCATCGCCTCGTCGATCTGTCCAACCCCAGCCGACTGCGCTCGCATGCCCTCAGTGACCTGTCCAACGCGTGCTGTATCGCCTTCGACATGCTTGATGATGCCTTCCAGTCGATGCCCGACTGCCTCGCCGCCTTCGACGCATGCCCGCAGCGACTCGCCGAATCGGTCCATCTCCATGACGCCACTCGAGACAGCCGATTGCATCTGCCGAATGACTCGCTCGATATCGAGCGTCGCCTCGCCGGTTTGATCTGCGAGGCGCCGAATCTCGCGCGCGACGACGAGGAAGCCAAGACCAAGTTCGCCCGCTTTTTCCGCTTCAATCGCAGCGTTCACCGAGAGGAGATTTGTTTGATCGGCAACTTTGGTGATCGTCGCGACGATCGCGTTGATGCCTTGCGCCTTCTCGTTCATCGCTTGCAGTTTTGACCCGACACTCTGCGCAGCTTCGTCGAGTCGTCGCATCGCGTCATTCATTAACTGCACGCTTTGTCGGCCTTCGCTCGCCTGATCTGCTGCGCCGCGTGCGCTCTTCGCGATGGCATCAAGCGTGCCCAAAAGTTCTCCGCCGGTCGCTGCGATCTCGCGGGTGGCGGCGGCGACTTCGGTCGTCGAGCTACTCAGCCCCGAGGCGACTTCTTCCTGCTGCACGGCGCTCGCAGAGAGTTCGGTCGCCGTCGAGTTGATTCCGATGCTGGCGCGGCGCGTGTCACGCGCGATCGCGGCGAGATTTTGATTCATGACCGCAAACGCGTTGAGAAGAACTCCAGATTCGTCTTTCGCGGGAGCGATTGCGAGCTGCTCGGTGAGATCGCCTTGAGCGATTCGCTCGGCGACTTCGGTCGCTATTTGAAGTCGCCTGCCGACGCCACGTGCGAGTAGATAGAGGAGCAGTGCGATCACAACGATGCCGCCAAGCGCGGTCAAGGTGTCCGTCAGCACGAGCGTCCAAATGCTCGCCAGCGCTTCGCCGCCAGACTTGCGAACCACAAGCGTCCAATCGCCAGTCTCTGTCTTGGTCACTCCGTAGAAGCAGTCTTCATCGAGCACCGGATCTTTGGCGGAGAAAACCTTGACGCCACCGGACGTCGAGGGCACCTGCGCGATGATCGACGCAAGCGGAGTACCAGCCACTTCGCGCGTCTCAAGCCGCGCGCGCTTCTCGACACCGGCGTCAGTCGTCGCCGCAATGTAGCGCTCAATGCCATCGATCGAAGTAGTCGTAAGGAAGTAGTCCCCGCCGAGCCGCTTCGCGCTTTGGGCGAGCTGACGACCCAGCTCGTCGAGCGTCCGATCGGCTCCGGCGATTCCGACGAAGCGCCCGTCACGAATCAGCGGGAATGTCTGCTCGATCATCCGAACGCCTTCGTACTCGTAGGGCTTCGTGAAGAGCACCTCGCGTCGACCAGTCGACTCCCAGACCTTTCGCGGACCGAGGTAGAAGAGATAGTCGGGGAAGTCCTCCATCCCGACGGTGGGCTCAAGTCGAATGCCCTCAAGCGCTGCGGCGTCGCGGCGCCAATAGGGAACGAACCGCCCCTTCGCGTCGAGAGCCTCGCGCGGGCTCGACCCGAGCGCTCGGGCGTCGTTACCGTCGGCGTTCGGCTCGTAGAGAACATACGTGCCTTGGAGTCCCGGGTCCGCGAGCAGAATCGCCCGAAGGTACGCGAGCGTCTCGGCTCGGTTGCCGAACATGCCTCCGTCAGTCTGCGCTTGCCCCAACGTCTCAACGAGCGCCGCAATTGCGCGGTTGTCGGCTTCGACTTCGGCCGCTGCCAAGCGTGTCGCTTCGGCGAGCTCGCGCTCGATCGCTACGACGAACCCGCTATAAGCACGGTACGCATTCAAACCCACGATCAGCGCGACGACCAACGTCACCGGCAATAGGCCCAAGAGCAGTATGCGACCAACGAGCCGCTGGTGGATTGCGAGGCGAGAAGTGCTCATGGCGCGGATCGCGAGGCGAGGAGCAAGCCAGTTGGTTTGAGGGGACGAACTCACCTGCGATATCGGACGACTTGCTCGCTCTCGTCCATTCGGCGCGGCAATTCGATCGGGCGGTCACCGCGCCAAGCTCGCTCGCGGCTCGGAGTCCTGGGTCGCGCAGAACCGCATCCAATGTCGCGGATTGAGGCTGATTCTCCCCCCGAATGAAGTAGCGAATCCAATGATTTCCGGTCACACTCCAAAGGTCCGCTTGCAATATGACGGTGCCAACGCGGAGTGCTTGAACGCGGCAGAAGAAGTGAGCGACGGGTCTCGCCGAGTCGGGACCGACAAGACTGCTCTCGAACGACTACATAGGTTCCTCTCTGAGTCGGGAGGCTGCCAGAAGCAATTCTCGGCGGCCTCCCGATTTTTCATGTGGCGGACTCGCGTGGCACTTCGGATGAACGCGTCAGAGCACGCTGACCTCAAGGCCGCGCGGCGTGAACGCGAACGGCACCACGCGCGATCGCGGATGCACTGGATGCGATGTTAGTCGTTCGCGAATCTGCTGCGCCGCGTCTCGATCACGCGCGATCAAGAACACAAACCCGCCACCGCCTGCGCCCGGCATCGTCCAAGCATCGAGCAACCGTCCGAACGGGCGCACCATGGCTTCGATCGCGGGCGTCGTCGCGTTCGGATCGAGTGAGGTCTTGAGTCGCCAATACTCGCTCAAGAGACCGCAAAACGAACCGACATCGCCGGACCGAATTGCGTTCGACATGTCTTCAGCGCCGGCGCGAAGTCGTGCAATGATTCGAAGCGCGTCACCGTCGCGCACGAGGTATCGCTCAACGACCCGCTGAAGAATGTTCCTCGCCATGCGCTGGAATCCGGTGAAGCACAGGACGGCGCGACCGTCGATCGCCGCCACGAATCGGTCGGAAGCAGGCAACGAAATCACGTCGGGGATCTGCATCGGTCCTCGCGACGTCCGCAGGAGCTTGAAGCCACCGACAAGGCCGCCAACTTGGTCTTGCCATCCGCCGCGGGTTGCGATCATCTGTTCGAGCACACTCGTGCGCTCGATCAAGTCCCGCGTCTGCGTCGCGCGACCTACAACTCGATCGAGACACGCGAGCGTCGTCGCGCCGAGAATCGACGAGGTGCCGAGCCCCGACCCCTTCGGCACCGCTGCGAAGAGTGACAGCGACAACCCACCACCGAAGCGCGACAACCATCGCTTCATTGGAATGTCCGCCGACGGCGGCGCAACCCCGGCGAGGACGAGCGCTGCTTTCGCAAGCGCGGTCCAGTCGTTCGGGTCGGTGTGCTGACAGACTTCTGCGCTCTCGCGAATCACGCGCGTTCGTCCCAGATCGACCGAATGCAGCGCGATGACAGGTTCGTCTGAGAGTTTTGCGATCGCGTGCACCGGCGGACGGCCGTCCAGCGCAATCGCGACGTTGACGACCGTCCCGCCGCGCTCGAAGCAGATCGGCGGTGTATCTGACCATCCACCGGCGAGGTCGATCCGCGCGGGAGCGCTTGCCCATGCTGCCTCGTCGAAGCGCAGCGCTGCGGTTGGCGGTCGTCGCGGCAGGTCAACCCTGGTCGCGACCGCCTCGCCAATCGCGGCGAAGGCTGCCCCTAACAACTTCTTGGAACGTGCTGGCTGGTCAGCTTGCGTGATCCGCGCCGCGCATGCCAAGAATCGCGATCGCTGGAGGGCCGTTCCCTTCGAGATCGCGAGCTGGCGGGCCACAGCATTGCGACCGGCACGATCGATTGCCCGCACACGCAGCGCTTCGACACCGAGCGCGTCGTCGTCGAGGATTCCCGCCGGATTGCCCATCACGACAACGCGACTTATCGCACGATCGAGTTCCAGCAGTCGCTCTGCGTCGACGCGCTCAAGGAGCGCCGACAACGAGAGTCGCCGTGAGGAGCGCCACGCTGAAGGTGCGCGATCGCCGTTGACCATCCACTGCGCGATGGACGGTCGCGCTGAGACGGTCCAAAGGCGCGCCTCCCAGAGCGATGCACCTGTCGGTACAACATCGCTGGAATCGAGGCCGCTCGTCTTGCACCATCGCGCAAGCGACTGGCCGAAGATCGTGCCCCCTGCGTCGAGCGCCGTTTTCGCATCGTCGTGAGCATGAAAGAGGACCGTGCTGAATCCGCGTGGAGCGATCGGCAGCACCACACAGCCGATTCCGCGTGGAAGGGTGACACGCCCGAGCGCTCGTGCGGCACCGACCACGAGGTTGTCGCCCGCGAGAACAAGTCGCGCCTCGAGCGAACCGACGACGACGTGCCGCATCCCGGGCGCCGATCGCACCGCGCAACGCTCGCTGCCAATCAAATTCACCAGCGACCGCTGAGCCAGCGCGAGATACTCGCTGGTCGAGCCAGCGTGCGTAAATCCGCGACCACCGATCGCGCGCATGCTGAACGGCACAGTGGACATACCCTGCGCCAGCGACCATAGAGCGCGACGCACCGCAATCGTTGAGTTGAGCAGCCCAACATCCAGCCGCGACACATACCCGTCGAGATCGTCCCCGGCGACGAGGGCTTGGAGCACATGACGGTAGAGGTCGACCGCCTCGATCGCGCCCTTGATCGCCTCGACCGTCAGCGGATGGATGGCTCGCGCGAGAACTTCAGCGGCGTCGGGGGAGAATCGCACGATCCCCGTGTCAATGAACACCTTGCCCGAGGCCAAAATCGCCCGATTCTGCCGCAACTCGCTTGGCGAAGGCTTCTGAAGAAACCGCGCGACCCGATCACCGCGCCGGACTACATACACCCCATGGCGCCCGCCGCGCGCCAGCGTGCCCGGCTGGCCGATCCCGACAACGCCCTCCGAATCAAGCGAGGGGCACCAGGCACTTGCTCCGACCACGGTGTCCCCGCTGGCCACGATGATGTCGCCGTCGTCCGACCGGGGAAGCGCGAGCAAATCTTCCAGCACCGCATCGAACACCGTGAATGGCGGCGATCCTCCGCGACCTGGGAGAGGCGCGAATGCCTTCCCAACCGCGGCAAATGCTGGCAAACGACGGCTATCGCCGCCGGAATGAATGATGAGAACGCGCCGACCGCGCAGGGCGTTAGCGATGTCTTTCCGCCCCCCAGCGACCTTCAAGATCGCCAGAGCCGTCGCGACACCACTCCCGACGCGACGACCACCGGGGTCACTCACGACGCGGCAATGCACGCCGCGCGGCATGCGGCCATCGCGAACTCGCTCGCGCAGCAGCGATTCGTAAACGCGCGCCTGCGCGGGTCGAGCTGCGGTAACGACGACGTCAACTTCGTCTGGTTCCACGCGAGGCAATCGTACCGGTCGCGTCCGTGTATCCTTGCCACGGCGATCGGCGCTGACTGAAGAGAAACGATTGAAGAGTTTCGCGCAGGCACTAGACCTGGCCAACGAGCCCGGACTGATCGAGGCATACAAGCGGCACCATCGAGCAGTGTGGCCCGAGGTTCTCGCTGCGCTTCGTGCGATGGGCATTGCGCGCATGAAGATCTTTCTCGTCGGTTCGCGACTCTTTATGTATTTCGAAGCCCCCGACGAATTCGATCCGAGTCGGGATTTCCAAAAGTACGCAGAAGATCCGCGCTGTCGCGCCTGGGATACCTGGATGCGTACGTTCCAACGACGCCTCGCCGAGGCGGAACCCAAAGACTGGTGGACGCCGATGGAGGAGGTCTTTGACCTCGAACGAGCATGAGTGCACCGCGTGTCACTCTGCTCGGTTCTGCTGGAGAAGTCACAGGCTCGTGCACGCTCGTCGAGGCAGGCGCTGCGCGCGTTGTCGTCGACGTCGGCATGATTCAAGGCTCCCCGCAGGATGAATTGCGCAACCGCGAGCTCGCGGCCATCGACTGGTCGACCGTCAACGCGGTCGTCGTCACGCACGTCCACATCGATCATTGCGGGCGGCTACCGATGCTGCACGCCGCTGGTTTCACCGGCACGATCTGGATGACGCAAGCGACGCACGCGATCTTGCCCAAGGTGCTGCGCGGCTCCGCGAGTCTTCAGCAGGTGCGCCGGCAGGAGTGGCGCGCTGGAACGTCGCCGTTCGCCCGCGCCATTTTCGACGGCGATCCGCTGCATCACACTCCGCAAGAGGAGCCTGAGCCGCCTGTGATGTTCGTGAATAGTCACGTCACACAGATCATGAATCGCGCGCACTGGCTCCGATGGAACGAGCCGCAGGAGATCGCGCCGGGCATCAGGCTGCGCTTACTCAACGCGGGCCACGTGCTCGGTGCCGCCAGCGCCGAGCTCACGATTGGTCGTGGCCTTGAGTCGTGCGTCGTTCTCTGTTCAGGCGATCTCGGGCCGCGCGAGAACGCGCTACACGAACCGCCAGCGTCGCCGCAACGCGCCGACCTCGTCGTACTCGAATCGACGAACGGAGCGAGAGCCAAGCCCCCGAGCGTCGATCCCGAAGAGCAGTTCATCAAGATCCTCGCCGAGGCAGGACCCGGGAAAGAGCGAATCCTCATCCCGACCTTTGCTGTGGGTCGTGCCCAGCAGATTGTGCTGAGACTCGCGAACCTCGCGCGGCGCAACGAACTGAGCGGACTCAATGTCTATCTCGACTCGACGATGGCCGTCCGCATGACCGACAAATTTCGCGAGCATCTCGACTACCTGGCGCCAGCAGTCAAGGCCGCATTCGAGGCTGGAACAAATCCGCTTGAGTTCTCAAGCTTGCAGCGACTCAAGTCACGGGCACAATCGCTTGAGCTTCGCGACCTGCGCAACGGCGGAATCATCCTTGCAGGCGCTGGCTTCTGTGACGCAGGCCCAATCCTTCACCACCTCGCTGCTGGGGTCGATCGCGAGGATTGCCGCGTGATCTTGGCCGGATATCACCCGACGGGTTCGGTTGGAGACGGGCTACGCCGCGGTGCGAAACGGCTTGAGATCAACGGCGCAATCGTCGAAGTGCGGGCGAGGATTCACGAGATCGACGGGCTGTCGGGTCACGGCGACCGCGGCGACTTGCTCGGCTGGCTTGAAGGAATATCCGAGCGCCCCGCCAAGGTCATCTTGAATCACGGCACCGACGAGGCCCGCGCTGGTCTCGCGGGACAGATCCACGACGCCATGGGCATCACCTGCGCCACGCCGAAGGCTGGCGAGCCGATTGAGGTCTAACGGCACACACCCCGTTGCATCAGCCCATCGCCGCGGCGAATCGTCGTGACACTTCAGTCCAGTTCGTGACATCCCAAATGGCCTTGAGGTAGTCGGGTCGGCGATTTTGATACCGCAGGTAATACGCGTGCTCCCAGACATCGATTCCGTAAATCGGCGTGCCGGACACCGCTGACTTTTCGCTGAGGCCTGCGCCCGTTCCTCCACCCATGAGAGGACTTTCTTGATTCGGTGTGCTCGCAACGACAAGCTTCTTGTCTCTCGTCACAACGAGCCACGCCCATCCGGAGCCAAAACGCGCCGCGCCAGAAGTTTGCATCGCTTCCTTGAGCTTGTCGACACTCCCAAGGTCGCGTTCCACGGCAACGACGAGCTCCTTCGACGGATCTCCGTTGCGACCCTTCGGCGCAAGCACGGTCCAAAGCAGCGAGTGGTTAGAGTGCCCACCACCATTATTCTTGATCGCCGTCGCTTTGTCCGCTGGAAGCGTCTCAAGCTTTGCGATGAGCGCGTCGACGTCATTCGGAACAGGCGTGCCGCTCGCGATCATTCCCTTCACCGCGTCGTTCAGCTTCGTCACGTACGCCTGATGGTGCTTGCTGTGATGGATACGCATCGTCTCTGCGTCGATCGATGCATCGAGCGCCTCGGGTGCGTAGGGCAAGGCTGGGAGCGTGAACGGACCATCTGTCGCGGGCGCCGCGGCTGGTGGCGCTTTCGCGGGCGTCGTGCTAGTGGACTGGGCGAGCGCCACCGGCGCTGCGGCAACGGCGGCGACCGATACCAAGAACGATCGGCGATTGAGCGAAGTGTTCATAAGCGTGAAGTCTATCTCCGGCGGATGATTGAGTACTCTGACTCCGCTATGACGCGTGCGCTACACCTGGAAGTCTGGTTCATCGCGGCTTCGCTAGCGATCGTCGCCGCCTGCACTCGGTCAGCCCAGGATGTCGCGCCTGTGCAGGCCCCGAACGAACCGTCCGTTCCAGCACTTCGTGGAAAGACGGACGATGTGACCGTCATCGTGTTCGGTGCCGTGGACTGCCCGATCGCGAACGCCTATGCGCCAGAGCTGACTCGCATCTATGCCCACTGCGTCGAACGCGGTGCTCAGATGTTCTACGTCTATCCAGCCGACGGGACGACCGTGGCCGCCGCGAGCGAACACACACGGTCCTACAAGCTCCAGATGCCGATCGTTTTCGATCCGCGTCATGAAATCGTGCGCGCCCTCGGCGCGACTGTCACACCCGAAGCTGCGGTGTTGCGATTCCACGCATGCGACCAATACGAGCTTGTCTACCGCGGCCGCATTGACGACTGGTACGCGGGCCTTGGCAAGCGCCGAGCCACCGCGTCAACGCACGAGCTGGAAGACGCAATCAACGCAGCGCTCGAAGGCAGAGCCCCACCCGTCAGCCGAACCGAGGCCTTCGGCTGCTTCATCGAGAAGTGCGATGACTAGTGCCCTGGCGAACCAGCGAGTTGTTTGACAAGTTCGCCCACGACCGCCTTCGCGTCACCGAACAACATCCACGTCTTGTCAAGGAAATACAGCTCGTTGTCGATTCCGGCGAAGCCCGGATTCTTGCTGCGCTTGACAGCGAACACCGTGCGGGCGCGATCGGCGTCGATAATTGGCATTCCGAAGATGGGACTAGACCGATCGCTTCTGGCTGCGGGATTCACGACATCGTTAGCTCCCAGCACGAGACACACGTCGCACTGCGGCATGTCGCCGTTGATCTCTTCCATCTCGACGAGATCGTCGTAGGGAATCTCGGCTTCGGCGAGCAGCACATTCATGTGGCCGGGCATGCGGCCAGCGACCGGATGAATTGCGAAGCGAACCTTGATTCCACGCTTTTTGAGCTGGTCGTACAGCTCGCGCACCCGGTGCTGCGCTTGCGCGACGGCGAGTCCGTACCCGGGAACAATGACGACTGAAGTCGCTTGCTCGAGAATCTGCGCCGCGCCTTCTGGTGTCTCCGCTTTGTACGACTTCTGCTCACCGCCGACGGCTTTCGTTTGCACCTGACCGAAGGCACCGAACAGCACATTCGCGAACGAGCGGTTCATCGCCTTACACATGATGATCGAGAGAATGAGCCCACTAGAGCCGTCGAGCGCACCGGCGACGATCAGTAGTTTGTTATCGAGAACAAAGCCCATCGCAACAGCGGCAAGTCCCGCGTACGCGTTCAGAATCGCGATGACCGTCGGCATGTCCGCGCCGCCGATCGGCATCACCAGCATCCAGCCGAAGTTCAGGGCGAGAAAGATGAGTGCGGCGAAGGCCCATGGCGACCACGCCGCCGTCGGCTGCACGATGAGACAAACACCTAAGACGACGGCCAAACCAAACGCCAGAACGTTGACGATGTTCTGACCGCGATACACCCAGGGGCGCTGCGGAATCCACTTCACCTCTTGCAGCTTTGCGGCAGCGATGAGACTCCCCGTCAAGGTCAGGAAGCCGAGCACGACCTCGACCACGATCGCGGTCATGATGAACGGCGTGAGCTCGCCGCCGTCGCCGCCAGCCCAATAGAAGTACTTCGCTGTGCCGACTAAACCTGCGGCGAGACCACCGAATGCGTGCGACAGCGCCGTCCGCTGCGGAACCGCAGTCAACGGCACAAGCGAGAGCCAAATCCCGGGCCAGATCGCCAAGAGAATCGGAACAAAGACCCAGGCGTGCCGGACGAAGTCGGAATGGTGCGAAACCTCGGGTTTTGCGATTGTCGCGACGACTGCGATGAGCATTGCCGTCATCCCAGCGAAAGCACCGCGCCGCGCTGACTTCGGATCGCCCATCCAATGGAGCGACATGACGAAAAGCCCAGCGGCAACCAGGTACGCGAGTTCAATGATCGTCGTCGCACTCATCGACGGCCCTCCCCCGAATTGTCAGCGGAACGATCGGGGGGTGGCGCAACGGTGGCGGCCTTCTGGCTCTTGAACATCTTCAGCATTCGGTCCGTGATCAGGAAGCCGCTGATGATGTTGGTCATCGAAGCGAACAGCGCCACCGCGCCGAGCAGCTTGATTGGTGTTGGATAGTCCTGACCTCCCGCGACGATGATCGCACCGACAACAGCGATTGCCGAGATCGCGTTCGTGAGCGACATGAGTGGCGTGTGCAGCAGTCGGGAAACCCGGCGAATGACGCCGATACCAATGAATGTCGCCAGCATGAAGACGAACAACATCGAGACGAGGTCGAGCTGCTCCGGTTGATGCGCCGCCGCGAGAAGAATGGGAGTCGTGCTGGTCATATTTTGGTGCTCGTCGGTTTCGTGATTTAGATATCGCGAATCAATTGGGCGAATCACGCAGGAGCGAGCGCCGCATCCTTCGCCTTCGCGTGCAGTATCTCGCCCGCATGGGTGACCACGGCGCCGCGTTGAATGTCGTCGCTGAGATCAAACGTGAATGCCTTGTCTTTGGTGAACGCCAACAAGAAGCTCGTGAGATTGCGCGACCAAAGAGTGCTCGCATCGGTTGGCATCGTGGCGGGCAAGTTCAAGGGCGCGACGATCGTGACACCGTGCTCAACCACAGTCGAACCCGGTACCGACAGTTCGCAGTTGCCCCCACCGTCCGCCGCAAGATCAACGATGACCGATCCTGGCCGCATGCGCTTGACGATGTCAGCTGTGATGAGCTTCGGCGCGAACACGCCGCCAACGAGCGCGGTCGTGATGACGACATCCGACACCGCACACTGCTCAGCGAGCATCTGCCTTTGCCGCGCCTTGTCTACTTCTGAAAGTTCCTTTGCGTAACCACCACCTGCGGCAGCGCTGTGCGCGAGTTCGATGCCGACATACTTCGCCCCTACGCTCTCGATTTGTTCCTTCACTTCCGGTCGCACGTCGGTCGCAGAGAGCTGCGCGCCAAGTCGTCGCGCGGTCGCGATGGCTTGCAGCCCAGCGACACCAGCGCCTATCACAAAGATCTTCGCGGGCAAGATCGTTCCCGCCGCCGTCATGAGCATCGGCGCATACTTGCCCAGCGTCATCGCACCGATCAGCGCACCGCGGTAGCCGACGATGTTCGCCATCGACGAAAGAGTGTCCATGGATTGCGCCCGCGTCGTGCGCGGAATCGCATCGGTCGAGAACGCGGTGACGTTTGCTGCGGTGAGCGCCCGCACGACGCTCGGGTGACGTGTTGGCATGAGCGACCCTAACACGGTTGCCCCACTCCGCAGGCCAGCAACGGTATCGAGCGCCGGTGGGCCAACGCAGACCAGAATGTCTGCCGCCGCGACAAGGGAGCGCCCGCCTGCCACGACGGTTGCCCCACTAGCTCGGTAACCATCGTCACTGAAGTGCGCCGCGGCGCCCGCTCCGCTTTCGACGACGAGGGTGTAACCGGCGGCGACGAGCTTCTTCACCGACTCCGGCACGAGTGCGACACGGGTTTCCACGCGAGCGCCATCGATGCCCGCTTCCTTCGCAACGACGATCTGCATGTCTACCTCACCACGATCCCCATCACCATCTCAACACCACGACGAAGAGCCAGCGCCGCACGGGGACTCGGAGAAATCTGCGCTCGACGCGGAGACTAGCATGAGGCGAAGTGACCCGCCCGACACGCCCATGCGCGCGTCGTTCGGCCCTTCCAACACGACTCGCTCGACGCGTTCGCGCGAGCGCTACACCGACGCCGGACGGCGTAGGAACACGCATAACTCAGTGCAGACGTGCGGCAACACCGCAATTCGCCGCAAAAAACTGACGTGCGCTCCGAACCGTAGCTGAATCCCCGCGTATAGAAGGGTGCGGAAGGCGCGGCGCTCTACCCCGACCTACGACGCCTCAACCAACCGCACACGCATTTCTCCTCTCTCTCCAGACACGCTCTTCCTCCTGACACGGTCGGCGCATCGCCCGGGCTTACTACCCGGGCGATGCTGTTTGGCCGGGCGATGCTGTTTGGCCGGGCGATGCTGTTTGGCCGGGCGATGCTGTTTGGCCGGGCGATGCTGTTTAGTTCGTTCACCGTAGTCGACGAACGCGCACGAGCCATGCCGGAGATGTCCCGCTCGAGGGCGCTCCAGCAAGGAATCGAAGCTCCTGCCCCAACTCTGCCCCCGGCGCGTCCCACACTGGCACCGACTCGGTGCGCAGCAGGTAGCGATCGGTCGTTCCATCGAAGGTCACGACGAGGTAGAACCGCTGATCGTGCGGTAACTCGAGCGTGCTCTCGCCATGATCGTCGGTCGACGCGTTGACCTTGACTTCGCGTGTGCCCTCGGGGGTGAGCTCAACGCTCGCGCCCTCTACGGGGCGCGGGGAACCGTTCTCCGTCACGGTGAACAGGTACGGCGTCGTGACACTGCATCCGCCGAGAGCCAGAGCGCCGAGCGCGCTCACGAGTAGACCAATCCCCTTCATGAGTTTCCCTTCCGACGACCCAACTAGGTCGATGAGTTTCATAATCATTCTGAACTATCACTCTTCTAGAAAATCCAATGACACACCAAAGGTCTCGCGTAACGCGAGGCACGCAACGACAGCAATCACAAGTACGACACCCCCGACCAGCGCCGCCGATTGCCAGGTGCCGAGCGATGGTTCGAAATACTTCCATGCGAGCGCGCTACCAGCAGCACCGGCCCAGCGCACGAAGTTAGGGGCGGTGGTGGCCGCTGTCGCGCGCAGGTTCGTGCCAAACTGTTCCGCAGCGATCGTGACGAAAACGGCCCAGTAGCCGATGCCGAAACCAAGAACGAGCAGGAGCGCGGCTGAGACCCACGCCGGTCGCGGCGCAATCACGAAGTACCCGGCGATAGCGAGCGCCGTGATGCCGTGGAAAATGAAGACCGCAGCACGGCGCGACCGGAGCAGTTGGCTCAAGACGCCGCTAGAGACATCGCCGAGTGCGAGCCCGATGTAGCACCACATGATCGCGCGGCCGGGGGTGAGCAATTCCGTCGCTCCGATTCCCATCGACGCACCCAACTCCGGCGCGTACTTGACGAGCACACCAACCGCGAACCAGATCGGCAGCCCAATCAAGATGACAGCGAGATAGCGCCCGAAGCGGGCGGGTGGCCACAGGAGCTTCCAGAACGCCCCCCGCGTTGTATGGGTTGCGGTGGGCAGAGAACGAAACATTCCACTCTCGACGACGCCCACTCGTAGGAAGAGGAGCGCGAGCCCAAGTCCGCCGCCAACGAGGTAGGCAGTTCTCCAGTGCAACAGCTCGCCGACGATGGCGGCAGCGACGGCACCTAACACTCCGACGCTCGCAACGATGGTCGTGCCGAGGCCGCGAGACTCTTTCGGCAAGAGCTCGCTCACCAGCGTGATGCCAGCTCCCAGCTCGCCCGCCAGCCCGAAGCCCGCGACGAATCGCAATACCTCGTACTGCCGGAGTGCCGTACCGAGTCCGATGGAGTGCAGCACACCCAGAGGACCGTCCGGCGCGACATCGGCGATGAACGCGTTCAGCACATTGGCGACCGAGTAGCAAATGATCGACCCAAAGAGCACTGAGAGCCGCCCGCGTCGATCGCCCAGAATGCCCCAGAAGATGCCGCCGACGACGAGCCCCGTGGTCTGAATGACGTTGTCGAGCCAAATCCCAACGTCTTTCACCTGATCGATCCCAACACCCAAGTCGGTCAGACTTGGCTTTCGAACGATGGCGAAGAGGAGTAAGTCGAAGATGTCTACGAAGTAGCCGAGCGCCGCCACCGTCACCGCGAGGATGACCGGCCGCTGCGTCCCGGAACTCGCGCGATCATCGTGCTCCGATCCGCCAGAGTGCATGAGCCGCAGTGTCAGTCGAACGAACCGATGAGGCAAGCAGTGCTATGGCAGGATGCTGGCTGTACGATCCAAAGTCGGAGGTGTCACTTGACGACACGAACCGACCTCGCGATTTGTCGTGGCCTGAAGCGGGCCTTCACGTTGGTGGAACTCCTTGTCGTCATCGCGATCATCGTGGTGATCATCGGGATGATTCTCGCTGTCGCGGCTCCCATGCGCCAAGCGGCGCGGCGCACGCAATGCCTTGCCAATCAACGACAGATCGCCATCGCGTGCAACACCTACTCGACCGACCACTACGCTCGTCTGCCGAGCCCGCGGACCGACACGTCGGCGCCGTCGGGTGGCGCAGGCATGGTGTTCAATCCGTGGGTGAATTGCAGCGTCGCGGCTGGCACCATGACGCCGGCAGGTGTGGAACTGAAGGGTTCGCTTGAGAAGGGCGTCCTCTGGCCTTACATGGATCAGAGTTACAGCAGCTTCAAGTCGCCGCTCGACGACAGCAAACGCGTGCGCTCATACTCGCTCAACGCCTTCGTCGGTGTCGGCAACATCAACCCGAATCCCGGGAACAAGAAGGCCGATGAGCTCTACTCCTTCGGCCAAAAGACGCAGACGCTCGGACGCTTGCCGCAGCCTGCGCGCACGATGTGCTCGATCGGCGAGGCCGAGGCCAACGCGAACATTCACGGTTGGGTCATCAAGACCTATCCCGACGCCGCCGACTGGATTGACTATCCCGCATTCTGGGATGGCAATCGAGTGAACATCTCGCTGATGGATGGGTCAACCGAGAGCCTTCAGATTCTCTCGCCGAAGCTCATCGCCGCGATTCAAGCGTTCGGTCACTCGTACATCGAGCCATTCCCCTCGCCGTCGTGGTACGTCATGCAGCAGTACATGCTCCCCGGGAAGTTCTGAGTTCAAAGCTGCCTGTGACCAGACTTCTCGAAGTCAACTTTGACGGTATCGTCGGACCGACGCACAACTACGCTGGCCTTTCGCACGGCAACGTCGCAAGTAGCGCGAGTGAGGGCCGGGTCTCCCGGCCGCGCGAGGCGGCGAAGCAAGGACTCGCGAAAGCCGCGTTTGTCTCGTCACTTGGCATCGCTCAGGGATTTCTGCCGCCGCACGAGCGCCCTCACATTCCAACGCTTCGATCGCTCGGCTTTGGTGGCACCGACGTCGAAGTGCTCGCGCGGGTTGCGAAGGAAGATTCGCTCCTTCTCGCGCGCGTCTCAAGCGCATCAGCAATGTGGACGGCGAACGCGGCAACAATCGCGCCGTCCTGTGATGCGCACGACAGCAAGGTGCACATTACGCCGGCGAATCTGCGCTCGATGTTCCATCGCTCGATCGAGCCGACCGTGACTGCACGATCGTTGCGAGCCATCTTTCCCGACGAAGAGCTGTTCGCGCATCATGCAGCGCTACCGAGTGCTGAACTCTTCGGCGACGAAGGCGCTGCGAATCACACACGCCTTGAGGGCAGCGATGGACGCGGGGTTCATCTCTTTGTCTACGGACAAGACGAGAGGCACGCCGGAGGAAGTCGCGGGAACGGCCCACAGAAGTTCCCCGCCCGACAGACGCTCGCTGCGTCGCAGGCAATTGCGAGAATGCACGCGCTTGATCCAGCGCGCGTCGTCTTCGCGCGGCAGCGGGCGGACTCGATCGATGCAGGCGTCTTCCACAACGATGTCATCAGTGTTGGGAACGGCAACGTCTTGCTCACCCACGAATGCGCGTTCGCCGACCAGGCAGGCACGCTTGAAGAGTTGCGGCGTCGCGTGCCTGAACTCGTCGTGATCACGGTGACGAGTGCCGAAGTCCCGGTCGAGCGCGCGGTTAAGACGTATCTCTTCAATTCGCAGCTCGTTTCCATTCCATCGGAGTCTGCCGGACGTATGGCGATCATCGCGCCAGCCGAGTCGAACGAAGATGCTGCGGTACGAGCGATGCTCGACCGAATCGTCGCCGACCCATCCAATCCGATTGCTGCGGTCCACATTCAGAATCTGCGCGAGAGCATGCGAAACGGCGGTGGGCCCGCGTGTCTTCGACTTCGTGTGCAACTCGCCAGCAGAGAGTTAGCTGTGGTGAATCCCGACTGTCTCTTCTCAAGCGAGCTCCACCACACGCTCGACCGATGGGTCGACCGTCACTATCGAGCGGAGTTGAGCCCGTCTGATCTAGCGGATCCGGCGCTCTTGATCGAGAGCCGCGTCGCGCTCGATGAACTCACGCGTCTCTTCAATCTCGGTGCAATCTACGATTTTCAACGCTGACTGGGGTTTCAACGCCCATGAGCAATTCCGTGGGGCAAGTCGTGGCCTTGACCGTGCTGAGCATTGCACTGGTTGCATGCGCCGAGGACCAAGATCCGCGCGTCGTAAAGATCGCGGCAATGACGACCCCAACAGTTGTTGTCACGAAGGCGAATACCGATCCACGCTTCGACGAGTTCCACAAACTCTGCCGCGACGAAGCCGTCGCCCGAAACGCGGTCAGCGCGTTCCATCGCTCGCTCCAAGGCCGCGGACAAACAGCCGAGGAACAAGCGCACCATGCCGAACTCATGGCCGCCTTGCAGCCCTACGCCGAAGCCGTATCCGCCTGGTTCGCGCGCGAAGATCTCAGCGACGAAGACCGTGAAGCGCTGCGTTACATCCACGACCATGATGCGTCGGGGGAGTAGGCGACTTAATGCGTCAGGCGCGGGACATGTTCTAAGAACCGCTGGGGGGTGTGCCATCGCCGACCGCGCGCCGCGAGCTCTTCGATCCGCATAGTTTCGGGGAGCAGGTCAACCGGATGGCTCGGACGCGATGGCAGATGTCACATACCTTACGCAACAGCAACTGAAGGCGTCAGATTGGGTGTCTGCTCGACGAGAATTCGGCGGCTGCGGAACACCGCCCCGACTCCCATGTGACGGAGCGCGCGTGAGTCGGGCTGTTCCCGCTGAAGTTCCGGCAACGACAAGAGACTCTGGACGGGCCTCAACGACGCGCCGTATCGCCAAACCGGCCACGTCCATCTCGCATCGTCGGATCGAACCCCCGACCAACCGATTACGGCGAGTCTGTCTGGGTTCGTTGATGTCACGCCTAGGAACAAGGGGAGTGCCTCGATGGCGAGGCGGTTAGCGCCCAGCATGTTGCCAGCTTTCTTCCGATTCGGATCGCCACTCGGCTGATTCCACTGGAGGGCGTGGCGCCGGTCTTCGCTAGGTTCAATGTGGAGCGATTGGCCATCGAGTTTGTCGTCGTACCGCCAGATGTGCAACAAGGTTCGTCGGAGAGCGTCGGTGTCTGTGCTGCCGAGGATCTGCTCGATGTTGCCTGCGAAATAATCGCGGCGCGTGGTCTGGAGCTGACTCGTAGCGTTCGGATGCACATCGTTGGCCAAAGCGCACACCCACGCGTCAAGATCGTCGACGATGCGATCGCCGTGCCTGGCGTTCCGATAGAAAGCGTCGATCGCTTCGGTGTTGCCGACGAAGTTTGTGGCATGCGCGGCGCGTTTCCGCACAAGCCAGCGGGCGAGCAGTTCGAGCAGATGATCGTCCGAATACGTTCCCCACACCCGCGGCCTCCACGCACCGTTCTCAATCTCCCAACTCATTTGGACCGTCTCGTCGGGAAGTGCCGACGTGAGTGTGCGCAGCGTGCCCAACGCGGCGAGGAAGGCCAGCGGGTTCGAGCCGTCGAGTCCCTTGAGGACGATGCTGTTGCCTTTAGTCACGCTGGTTGCCTTTTGTCTGAACATCCTGCTCCGCGGCGCTGGCCTGCTGGTCGGCTAGGCGCAGGATCGATTCGAGCCACGCCAGGCCCCACCATCCTTGAGTTCGCGTGAGACTCCAGAACCGCTCGGCGACGCCGGAGTCGAGGCGGTGAGATGGGATCCAATCCGCGCCCGTTCGCTGTTCAGGCCGCACGACGATCTGATTTACCTCAATTGAGAGTACGTCGTCGGTAGCATCGTCGATGACGACCGGTGCGAAGGGCCGTCCGTAGCCGTGATGAGAGGCAATGAGGTGCAGGAGCAGGTCTCGGCCAATCTCTCCATCCTTCACCAGTTCGTTATAGCGGTCTCGAACAATCTCGACAGAGAGCATCTCGTGACGAAACCCTTCTGGGAGCAGCGAGCGTGTGCGGATCGCGTTCCTTTCTTCCGCTGTAAGGCGCTTTCCGTCGCCCTTGCCAAAGAGCACCGGACGCATCATTGCTTCGTATGGCGTGACGCCACCGAGCATGGCTTGAAAGCGAAGGTCGGCCTTGCCGAAGTCGTGAAGGCGGGCGGCGTCGCGAAGGGTAGAAGCAAGCCCGTCCACACCGAGAGTGTCGAGTGCCGCATCTACTTGCTCGACCACGTGACGCGTGTGAGCGTCCAGCGCGAGGAAGTGATCGCATTCGCTCAAGCCGTCGTCGCCATCGTCTCCGTCGTTGGGCGAGACGACAAGTGTGTTAGATGGATCGAGCAGGCGCTTGAACACAATCACACGGTTCAGCTTTGCGTCTGTGCCTTCGTCGGTGTCAGCGTCGGGGTAGAGGTGCGGATCCAGCGGAGCAGAGAGGACGGAGAGAACACTTGTGCGTTCTCGCCGTTCTATTTCATCATCGGAATGGAACCGAGCTTCGAAGATCGGTTCGAGGGCTGCCCGGAGCGAGAGGGATGTGAGGGCACGCAGTCCGGCGTACTCGGGGAACGCGTTATGGAGCCGGACGACAAGGCGTCGGCGCGACTCGCGCGCGGCCCGCTCGGCAAGATCAAGCACAGCATGCGCCATGCGCCGCCGGAGCTTGTATTCGGCATCGTTCTCTGCGTCGTCGCGTTTGAGGCTGTTTCTTGTCGGAAGTCCGGGGATGTGCCCTAGGAGTGGGGATCGATGCTGCGGCTCACGTTCAATGTCCGCGATCAAGTCCTCTACGCAAATGACGAGCGTGTCACCGGGACTCACATCACGCGGTGTGCGGGCGACATCGCACGTCTTGGAGCCGCGCCACACGACGACCCGGCGTGCGGACCGCTCGTCTCTCAGGTCCGGCTTGGATGTGTCGGGATCGCTTGCAACAGGGACGTCTGCGTCGCGGTCGTCCTTCTCCTTGAGTGGGATGTCCAGCATCCATCGCCGGAGGTCCCGCAGTGGGACCGTCATGCATTCGGGGGACGACGGTGGCAGCAGTCGCACGATGTCCGGCCAGCACGAGTCGTCATTGCCAAGATCCGCGCGCCAGCACACACTCACTTCCGCGTTGTCGCGCTGTGGTCCGTGAATGAAGAAGCTGACCTCTGGGCTCGGTACGGGCTGCGGGTTGGTCTGGCAGAGTGCGTCGAGATGGGCGGGAAGGAGTACGGCGGCGTCAGGAGCAGGAGCCAGCATGGCCTGGCGTTTCGACTCACCAAGGTCAAGGTCGTCCCAGTGTTTCTTGAACTCGGCGATGCTGAAATTGATTGAGTTGCGGTTGTTCGCAGTGAGCCACTCCCACGTGTGCTTGATTGCGTCGCCGTAGATGGGATCGTCACCCTCGATCGACTCGTCAGTCGTAACAATCGCTGCTGTCGCTTCGATAGGCCGTCCCCTGCGGTTGAGGCGACCGAATCGCTGCCGCAGAGCGTCGATGCTTGCACACTCGGTGATCAAAACGTCGAAGTCGTAGTCCGCACCGACTTCAAGGCATTGCGTGGCGACGACGAACACCGACTTGGCCTTGGCGGGAAAAACTTCAGGACGACTCGGCCCGACGATATCGCGGAGCTTGGCTTGCAGGTCGTCCCGGTCGATCGGTCGCATGCGCCCGATGATGAGATGAACCACCGCATCGATTTTCTCCTCGATCAGTTTGGCGCGAAGGCTCGCTTCTATATCGCGAGCTGCCTGTACTCGGTTGACGATGATGCCGACCGCCTTGCGAGTTGGGGATAGCGCGTCAATGGCACGGCACGTGACTTCACTTGTGAACGACTTCTTGTTGTCGAGCTTGATTAGTTCAGCGGGCTTGGACGCCGTCTGTCTCGCCTCGATGACGGGGTGCGACAGGTCGCTCGCATCAAGCTCGAATCGATCGCTTACGTCTACCGGCGTCGCCGTCATCTGCACAAACCGCATTGACGGGATGACCTTGTCGGTGCCCGTCCGAAGCCTTTGGTACTTCGTGAGCAACCGCATCGTCTGACAGAACGCGCGAGTGACGTGCGCTTCGTCGAGCAGAATGAGGCTGTCGCACGCGGTCAGGGCCGCGTGAACGGGCTGCATGGACTGCGACACGCCGTAGCCGCGGAAGAGCAGGCGCGAGCCGAGTTGGTCGGCGGTCGTACAAACCACGATTGGTTGCGTGATGCTCCGCGCCCACGCGCGTTCGCGGTAAATGCCGCCGCGGAGCTGGGCAACATCGAGCGGCGGAGCGTTCCTGTCGCCACTGATCACGCGCAGTGCGTCGGCAACCTCCTTCAAGATGCCGTCCTTCGCATCGAGCAGCTTCTGTGCCAGGGACCGAGCGCGGTCGAACGCCGCATCGACGATCACCCGCCGATTGACAGTGAAGAATATTCGCCGCCCTACGGCGCGATCGTTCGCTGGACGATCAGCCTGGCACGCCAGCACAAACACGGCGATGTCGATGCAGGCGGTCTTACCGCTGGCGGTCGGAAGGTCGATGCACTCAGGCCAAGTGCCCTCGTAGACCTGCTTCGCGAGGCGCTTTTGCCAAGGAAATGGGGTCAGTGGTTCCGCTTGCGCGCCGTAATAGAGAGCCCCGAAGAACTCACCGAACCGGTCGATGGACAAGGTCATCCGCCCTCCTCACATGTCCATGGGCGCATGAGGCCGTAGCCGCGGAAGCGGCCGGCACCCAGCAGCACCGGGCCTTGCACGGGCTGTTCAAACTCGACGGCGACATGCACCTGGTGTTTGTCCGTTCGCAGTTGGGCGAACCCGCCTTGGCCGGGCATGGCTCGAAGGGAACCACGAAAGAGGGGAGTTTTCTCGGTGCGAACGGAGATCGGTTCCGGAAGTCCAATGTCCTTGCACGATTGCGACACGATCCGTGCGACGTGCTCGCGCCAACCGCAGGGGTCCTTTACGCGATCGGCCTTCGGCATCCGATCCAAGAGCACCGGCGTGACGGATGCCCAAGTGCGGCTCGTAGTCGCGTAGGTCTCCGTTCGAAGCGAGTGGCGCGGCGACAGGTGGGACTCGCGCACGACGTTCCACACGCCAGCGCGCCCCATCCTGAGTTCGAGAGTTCTGGGCTGGTTCGTTTGCTCATCAAACAAGATTGGTGCGAGCACGTTTGCACGCTCGCGCGGCGACACCGACCTTGGCAGGACGATACCGAGGCCCATCAAGTGCCCGTCGGCGTGTTCGCGACCGACGAATGCAAGCGGAATTAGCGCTAGATGATGTCCAGATGCAAGCCGCGACCCATCAGGTTCGTGGCCACTGACCCACGATGGCACTGGTTGGACTCTCGATTCACTCATCAGCAGCCCACGAAGGGCCTGCGTGATCGCAGGCGTCGATTCCAGTCCGAAAGCCTGCGCCGCATCGTCGCCCTCGCGGAGGACGACGAAGTTCGGGTCGAAGAGCGTGTTCGAAACTCCCTGCTGTGAGGGCGCAACCCGCTTGTATCCTCGGCTGATGGAGAACACGGGCCGCTGGGATGTCGGACGGCCACGCGGAAATCGTTCGTCCTGCCGGACCTTTAGTGCTTTCTTGGTCGTGCCCTTCGCGGCGTCAATCTCTCGTTCCGAGGCCGCGAATTCGTCGATCGCCGACTCGTTGAAGGCGTCCTCCAATCGACGAATGGCCCCGGCCTGAACAATTCGCATTCCGGAATTGAGAGAGATCTCGTCCGGCACGTGAGTTGGCTCGGTCGGAGTGTTGCGTTCCACCCGCGCCCATACCAAGGACGAGGAATGCCCTATCCGTGTGACCTTGCGGCAGATGGATTCGAGCGCATCCAAGTGGTGCCTGGGAAGTTCATCTAGTACATGCCAACTGTGCCGTAGCGGCTGTGAGCCGATGTGCTCTCGAGGAAAATACCGCGGCTTCCGTAACCGATTCAGCAACGCTTCGGCTCCCGGTTGGTCATTGACGGGAACGTACACCGTGAGTACCTCGCGCGGCCAGCTCTCGGGGATCGTCACATCCGGCGGCGGAAGCTCCGCGAGCCACTCCAGCGCCGCACGCTCAGCGTGCTTCTCCTCCAGCGAACCGCCCGACTCGAAGTGCGCCGCCGCCAACGCCATATAGACGCGCGCCGGATGTGGCGGCCATTCCGCCCGCTTACGGTCGGCCGAGTCGGTGGCGACCGCGTACCCGGTGAGGTACTCGATGACGAGGGAGAAGGTTGACATATCACTCTCCCTCTTCGCCGCCTTCGACCGCCGCGAGATCGTGGCTCTTCTTTACTAGCGCGATGAGTTCGGGCGAAGGCTTGAGGGTGATCGCCACGGTCTCCCACGGCAGGTTGAGCAGACCGGCTGCTTTGACTGTTTCGTTGTAGAGGGCGATGGCGCCCGTCGAGTTGAGCGAGATCGGCGTCGGTTTGCCGGGAGTTTCGAGCAGTTCAAAGCTCAGCGGCCCCTCTGGGAAGAGCAGGCAGCGTGAGCGCAGATCGCAGCCGCGTTCGAGCGAGAGCGTCAGCCCTACCAGCGAGAGCGCGGCCAACACCGTGCGGGCGGCGTCGTCGATCTCGGCTTGCCTCTTGGAGTCCGGGTCGAGCGAGCCGTTCAGTGGGAATCGCAGCCGCCGAAGTTGCGGGAGTGAGAGCACCGCAGTGTGCTCGGCGTGGGCAATCGTGACGCCACCGGCTGCAACCGCACCTTGGCGCGCCTCCGCACCAGTCAGGGGATCGCGACCTTCCGCGCCTTTGACGTACTTACCAAATGTTGGCGGAATGTTCCCGTGGTTGATCTCGGAGGGCGAGACAGCACTCTTGGCAGTCTCCCCCTCCGCAAGCTTCCAAGAGCCATCTTTCAGCTTGGTGACTTTTGCGCCAGCACGAATCTGCAGCGGATCAATTCGGCTGCCGGTGCGGACGCCGTAAACCGCGTCAATCCCCACGATCTCGCTCACTAGGGCTCGCGCGAACTTCGCGCCTTGGCCTCCCTTCGGGCCGGTCGAGTCCCATACGCCGAGAAAAAGCGCGTGCGGGCAGTACTGGAACAGCCCCGTGGCGTTCGCGAGGCTGCTGTCGGTAATCGCCCTTCCCACCTTGGACTTGCGGAACGGTAGCGGCTTGCCCTTCTCATCGTTCTCGCAGGTCAGGCTGTCGCGCAGGATCGCGTCGGCCGCGCGGTGCGGTGCCTGGAGACTCGTCACGCGCTGCACGTCGGGGACGGTGGTGCGGAAGTCCACGACGATCAGCGGCATCACGAGGCGGCCATCATCTATCGCCTGTTGCAGAGCATCTTCGATCCGGTTCGCCTGACTCTGCACTGAGTCGAGCAGCACGCAGTCCGCCTCGCGCGTTGAAGCGACCGCGCCGGACTCGTCGCCCACGGGAATGCGCCGGCGTTCCGTCGCGTAGACGCCGCCAGCGTGCGTGGGCGGAAAGACTTTCGTGCCCGGCCCCGCCGCGGGCTGTAACGTCGTCCGACACCGGATCGCTACCGCCACGCCGGACACGGCGGCGTGCAGTGCCTTCAGGTCCAGTGGAGTTGGCGTGGCAATAGTGGTGCCGCGTGCAGTCTCAGAAGTACGCATGAAGCGATGCCCTTTCTTGTGCGGCCTCGGCAAGGATCGTGCGCCAGCGCAAGGCAGCGGCGCACTCCGATCTCGATCTCAACCTCGCATTGAACAGTCGCGGTGGCTAACAGACCTAGCATCCACTGACGCGCCCACGTGACTCAGTCCCGTTGCGCCCTCGCGCCAAACTCAGTCTACCTTCGCTTTGCAAAGGTAGCGGAACCCGGGTCGATTACCGCCTCGTTCGGTGTGGCCGATCGATGCGCCGAGTTCGAGACGATGAGACCGGCGACACGCGTTGTTAGCCTCACGAACCGCGAGTCGAACATGGACACACTTTGTCGACCGCGCTCGGTTGACTGGCCTGTCCACAAAAACCTAGTCCATCCCAAGACGGGTACTTTCGGGCTGGACGCGAGCATGGAAGCGGCATCGTCGACCGTCAGCACACCAAATCGCTCACCAATCGGCGGCGATGGAAGTGCCGCAGGCGATCACGATCCCGCTCCTGCCGCCGCATTAGCCGAAGGAGCTGACCCGGTTGAGAGCCTCCGGCACCGCATGCGAAGCCACCACCGCAGCAACCGCGCGTACGGGGTTTACCGCGAACTGCTTCCTGCCGCATCCGAGGCATGACGGAAGCTGACGCCCGAGCTGCTCCAGACGGTGTGCGCCTGCTCATACCCTTGGCGCGATAGCTAAATGCGACCTTATAAGATCGTGCTGGTGAGAGAAGCGATCCTGATGAGTCTCCCTCCCCCGCGTTCCCTGCCGCGTTGAGCGCCGCGGACGCGCCACGTTCGCCGAGGGCTGCAGGCAAATTCATGCAGCGTTCCGACGGTTGCAGTCCGAACGTGCCCCCGCCGCGTTTTTCTCTATAGATCGCATGTAGCCGCCGGGTAGCAGTCAAAGCCTCTTAACTAAGTAACCTCGCGCATTTTCGATTTGGATTCTCCGTTTCAGGGATCTGCGAGTCATTCTGCTATAATCGCACATCAGTTCGTTCCGCGCGATGGAGAGCCGTCGTCATCTCTTCCGCCGCGAGCGTGACGGTGCCGCAGGGAGGTCCCGAGTATGCTCGCGAGTCGTCAACTCTTTGACATCACGAGACTTACGACAGTGATTGGTCCAACGACACTTGCGTGCGCCAGCGCTCGACCTCGCACGCTCGCAACTCACGTCCCAACCAACTCCGCCATCGCACTTTGCGAGGGCGGCGCCTCCGCGGCTCATGAGCCGCGGCCCCATTGAAGCCTGTTCTATGGCCACGAGCACCGCGCGCGATTGCCGCCTCCGCGGCTCATGAGCCGCGGCCCCATTGAAGCCTGGTTCGGGGTCGGTCGGTCGGGTCAGTCCGCGGCGCCTCCGCGGCTCATGAGCCGCGGCCCCATTGAAGCAGCCCCGCGGCGAAGAGTCGCACCAGACCCGCCACGCCTCCGCGGCTCATGAGCCGCGGCCCCATTGAAGCTTCCGAGGCGGGTGTGCGTTCACGGCCGCAGCGAATGCCTCCGCGGCTCATGAGCCGCGGCCCCATTGAAGCCTTGTTCGGGGCGAGCGGTCAAGCGGTCAAGCGGACGCCTCCGCGGCTCATGAGCCGCGGCCCCATTGAAGCACCCGACCGACGAAACCATCCGGGACGTGATCCGGGGCCTCCGCGGCTCATGAGCCGCGGCCCCATTGAAGCCGCTGCTCCCTCGACACGCTCGCGTCCGCCGAGACCCCTCCGCGGCTCATGAGCCGCGGCCCCATTGAAGCGGCGATGGTGGTAGAGGCGATCATGTCCGTGTGAGCGCCTCCGCGGCTCATGAGCCGCGGCCCCATTGAAGCGATTTTCTTGAGATATTCTAGGGGCGGTCAAGCGTCGGCCTCCGCGGCTCATGAGCCGCGGCCCCATTGAAGCTCGCAGCGGGTTGCCGCCGGCCTCTGGAACGTGCGCCTCCGCGGCTCATGAGCCGCGGCCCCATTGAAGCCCGAGATTGCAGCAGCGGAAACAGCAGCAATCGCCGGCCTCCGCGGCTCATGAGCCGCGGCCCCATTGAAGCAGCTACACATGACCGGCTATCACCGAGTTTGTTGCGCCTCCGCGGCTCATGAGCCGCGGCCCCATTGAAGCTCGGCGTACTGAGTTCGTGGTGCTGCAGATCGCCAGCCTCCGCGGCTCATGAGCCGCGGCCCCATTGAAGCTTCCGGGTCGGAAACAAACCCGATGTGCGCTATTTCGCCTCCGCGGCTCATGAGCCGCGGCCCCATTGAAGCGCGGCCGCGAGCACCAGTATTTCGTGTGGGACGGCGCCTCCGCGGCTCATGAGCCGCGGCCCCATTGAAGCGGCGTAAGGAAGTCACTTACGCCTACCCGGGCTCGCCTCCGCGGCTCATGAGCCGCGGCCCCATTGAAGCCCCCGCATCCTGATCCATCGGTGCCCCACGTGCTCCCGCCTCCGCGGCTCATGAGCCGCGGCCCCATTGAAGCTGGTTCGGGGTCGGTCGGGTCAGTCCGCGGCTCGGGCGCCTCCGCGGCTCATGAGCCGCGGCCCCATTGAAGCGCGCAGGTCGCAGCCGCTCAGATTGGCGTAGATCAGGCCTCCGCGGCTCATGAGCCGCGGCCCCAT